>Ga0180432_10000769_pt1 | contig 52100 bp, 57 predicted proteins | sample SS_ome_10_FD_132414 | JGI IMG/M metagenome (GOLD analysis project Ga0180432, IMG submission 132414) | Hypersaline lake sediment archaeal communities from the Salton Sea, California, USA - SS_1_MS_2 metaG | ecosystem: Environmental > Aquatic > Non-marine Saline and Alkaline > Hypersaline >...
AGTTACCGGTGCGCTTTCCATGGAATGTCACCTCCAGCGGCACGCCGTAGTAGAGGATGCTGCCCTCCTGCTTGAGCTCCGCATAGCTGCTGAGCAACTTCATCACCCGGTCGACCCGGTCGGGGTCCATGGTCGGGGAACTGACGAACACGTGCACCCCGAAGTCGGCCTTGTCGTCGTACTCGTACGAGGCGTTGCTCCCGAACAGCTCGATGGCGTCCACCGTGAGGTCGGTGATGCCCGATCGCTTGGCGAGGGCGTTGACGTTGGCCACCGTCCTCGCCGCCACGTCGGCCTTCATGTCCTCGCCGTTCCACAGGCGGGGATCGAGGACCGTGGGGAACGTCGACTGGCGCTCGGCGGCGGCGGCCAACTGCTCGTCGGTCTCCTGCACCAGGGGCGGTGCTGAATCACGGGCTACACGCGGGGGAAGGCTGAGGTCCGGTCCGTCACCAGCCCCCGCGGCCGACCGCTGGACACCGGGGGAGGCAGCACCCGTGGTCCCTGCCGGATCCGCGCCGGACCCGCAGCCCGAGGCCACGAGGCCGGCGGCGACGAGGGCACCAGCCGCCAGTAGCGCCGGGGTGGACAGCATGCGTGGTTCCTCCTGGGGGGCTCGCAGGGGCAGGCTACCAATGCCCCCGCGCGGGGGCCTACGCCCCGGGCTGCCAGATCATGAGCACCAGCACCGCCACGGACAGCACGACGGATGCCCAGTGGAGCACCCAGGTGCGGCGGTCGGCCAGCATGGCGCGGAGGGTTGCGTCGTCGCCCTCGCCCCCGTCGGCCAGGCGCGCGGCGTATTCGCGCACGCCCCGGCTGCGGCGACCGCCCCACGCCCCGGCCACCAGCGCGATCACGAAGAGCAGGATGGAGATCTCGAGCCAGCGCTGCCCATAGCCATCGATCTTGCCGGAGAGGTAGAAGCCCGCGAGCAGCAGGATGACCCCGCCGACTCCCAGCATGATGGCCCCGGGCCTGGCGAGGCCGAGGATGAGTGCCACATCCGAGGGCTTTTCGCGCCGTCCGGCGGCAACCGTGACGACGCCCGCAACGGCCGCCCCGGCGAAGAAGAGGATCACGCCGACGAGGTGGAAGAGGATTCCGATCTGGTATCCGGTCATGGCGGCCACCATAGACGGCGGTGAGCCCGGACGGGCGCCAACGGGAGGCGGGGAGTACAGCCGTCAGGACACCGGGCGGGCCCCCCGTTTTGCTAGCGTCGCGCACCGCCGCGCGAGTGGCGATGCGGCGGAGTAGCTCAGTTGGTTAGAGCAGCGGAATCATAATCCGCGTGTCGGGGGTTCGAGTCCCTCCTCCGCTACTCGAAAGGCCCCATGAGCAGGGGCCTTTTTCGTGTCCGCTGGCCCCTACGGCAACGGGGGTCAGGCGAGGGGTCAGGCTGTTGCGGCGTCCTCGTTGGGTGTCACCATTCCGGTGCGGGTCCACAGGGTTGTGGTCGTCCCCCCGCGCTACCGCAGGAGTACGCGCATGACGACCAACGACCCATCCTCGACGGACCCCCAGATCACCACCACCGATGAGGTGGAGCCGCTCGACCGCGACCACGACGACAACGCGCTCGACCCCGACCCTGGCCGGATCGCCGACGTGGCCGTGGCACGCCTCCGGGCGCGCCGGTTCACCGCGCACGACGAGCGGCGCGCCATGCAGAAGGCACTAGCCGATGGCGACACCTACTCCCAGGCGTTCAAGGAGCAGAAGTACGCGGCGTTCCTGGAGGAGCAGAGGACCGACGCCGAAGCCCTCGCCCGCAGGTGCCGGAAGGAGACCGTCGCCGCCGAGGAGGCACTCGCCGGTGAGGTCGCCCGGCTAATTGTCCCTTGCTCTTCACAAGTGATATGGTTGCGCCATCAAAGTCACTTGCTCTCTAAAAGACATCATGAAACCAACCACCGTCATCGGAAGCGCAGCCTTCCTAGGGGTCATGCTCGCCATTGGATTCGGGCTTGTTCCCTTCTTCTACCTGGCAGATCCACACGCCTTCGAGGATTGGTTTGCCGATTACTTCGTGTTCTTCTTGCCTGCGGTCTTCATCACGAGCGTCCCGGCCTTTGTCGGATCCATCACTCTGATCAGGCGCAGTCCAAAGGGGTCTCGGGAACGACGCAAGTGGCTCAACACACTGCTGGGTCTTGTCTCTGTCTATGCAATCACCACGGCAGTTCACCTACCTCTGAACATCGCCTTTTGGTCACGCGATTTGAGTGACGAGGCCATCGTCACGACCCTCGGGTTCTGGACTGCGGCACACGTCCTGAGAATCGCAGGTGCAGGTTTCGCCGCCTATTCGGCATTCCGGGCATCTCAACTGCACGAGGGAGAGACCGTATGAGTGCCTTGGTCACCGTCACAGGAATCACCGGATTTGTTGGGATGCGCATCGCCGCACAGGCTTTGAATGACGGCTACCGCGTGCGAGCAACGCTTCGGAATACTCGACAAGGGGAGTCAGTTCGAGCCTGGATCTCACACGCTGCTCCCACCGACAACCTGAAGTTCGTTCAGGCGGACCTTCTGGCCGACGACGGATGGGATGAGGCAGTTACCGGCGCTGCCTATGTCATCCACGTCGCGTCGCCGCTGATCCTTGGGGGCGTGCCCGACGACAGTGTGCTCTTTGCTCCCGCGGTCGAAGGCACAGACAGGGTCCTTCGGGCCGCCAAGAACGCAGGCGTCACGAGAGTCGTTTTGACATCAGCAGCCATCACCGCCGCTGGACACATAACCGAGGGCGCCGCCACCCCGACCGACTTCACCCCAGCAGATGATCCGCGGGCCAATGTGTATACGAGAAGCAAGATCGCTGCGGAAGAGGTCGTCCGCAACTTCGCAGCGGATAACCCATCAGGCCCTGAAGTGGTCACGATTAACCCCGGTGTCATCATCGGCCCGCCACTGAACCCGAAGGAGGACTGCGAATCCATCGCCCTGTTCCAGGGAATCTGGTCTGGAGCCCAACCAGCAACTCCAGACCTGGCCTTCCCCATGGCCGATGTGCGAGACGTAGCGAACGTGCACCTGTCAGCCATGACAACCGAGAGCTTAAGCGGCTCGCGCTACCTGGTGTCCTTCACTACCGAACCCCAAAAGCTTCCCGACATCGCTCGAATACTGCGAAATCACGGCAACAAGAAAGCCCCACGGCTGACCATACCCACGTTCGTGTTGCGGATCCTCGCACGGTTCAACAGTGACCTTCGGTCACTCTTTACTTCGACCGATGGCCTCTCCTTGAAAATCGACAGTTCGGCAACGAAGAAGGATCTCGAATGGCAGCCGATGCCCTTCGAGCAGTCGGTTCTGGATACAGCCCAAGCGCTCGAGCAGAGGCAGTCGACAGGCGATGAAAGGTAATTGATATGAAGTCCGTTGTCGTGACAGGCGTAGGTGGATACATCGCTAAGTACGTCGCCGCCGAGTTGCTCACGTCGGGTTACTCGGTCGTCGGCACTGTTCGCTCTCTCAAGCGCGCAGACGTGATCAGGGAGAGCGTGGCGGTTCGAGCCGATACGTCGAATCTGACATTCGTGGAGGTGGACCTGCTCGCTGATGCTGGCTGGGGCGAAGTGATGGTTGGTGCTGACTACGTGATGCACATCGCTTCACCCTTCACCCTCGATGAACCGAAGGACGAGAATGAGCTCATCGCGCCAGCTGTCGAGGGAACCCAACGCGTCCTTCGTGCCGCGGACGCCGCGGGAGTGACGCGGGTCGTGGTGACGTCGTCCGTCCTGGCCCTCTTCATGGGTCGTGGATCCGGTCGATACGGCCCGGACTCCTGGTCCGACGTGAACGCGAGGATCGGGGCGTACCCAAAGAGCAAGACGCTGGCGGAGCAGGCCGCCTGGCGACTCGCGGAGGACATGTCAGCCGAGGTCGTCACCGTTCTCCCCGGGTATGTAATCGGTCCGGCCATCGACGGGGAGCCGGAAGGTGCGAGCGCGGAAACCATCTCGAACATGATCCATGGCGAGCTGCCCGGGATCCCTGACCTGCACATACCCATGGTGGACGTACGAGATGTTGCCAAGCTTCATGTGGCCGCGATGCAGTCACCGGGAGCGGTCGGAAAACGCCTCATCGGATCGCAATCCGAGCCCACGGCGATGCGAAGCCTCGCCGAAACTCTGAAGATGGCCGGCTACACCAAGGTTCCCGGACGAAAACTGCCGACAGGTCTTGTGAAGTTGCTGGGCGTTCTCAACAAGGATGCGCGCTCCATGGTTCCCTACATCGGATTTCAACCAAGCGTGGACACCAGCCTGCCGCGGGAGGTGTGCGACTGGTCGGCCGGCGCTATCAAGCCAGGACTCATTGAGATGGCTCACCAGATAGCCCGGCCAACCGGCTGAATTGGGGGTCGTGAGCCGGCAGAAAGGGCAGGAGTGTCTCGATCAGGTATCAATGAGACACCCATAGTGGAGCTTGGCAATGACCGGAGGGTACGAACACGTGTCGCGAAACCTGCGTTCCGATTGCCCCATTGCCGCCACTTTGGACATCATTGGCGACCGCTGGACGCTTCTCGTGCTCCGAGACATGCTGTTGGGTGGAAAGTCGCACTTCAGTGAATTCGCAGACAACGAATCCATAGCCACCAATATCTTGACCGATCGTCTCGCCACGCTCGTCAAATGGGAGATCATCGAACGAACCCCCGATCCCGACGACGGCCGAAAGTACATCTACCGACCGCTCACCCCAGCGATCGAATTGCTGCCCGTGATCGTGGAGCTCGCTGCCTGGGGCATGAAGTATTCATCAGTAGATGCCCCCGCGGACGGCAACCCACTTTCTGACCCAGCGACGCGCAAAAAGCTCGTTAGCCAATTAACCCGCCAGCTGTCTGCAGGAACACAGTAGGCAGACCGGAATGCAGGTTGCCTCGGAAACCTGAGAGTGCGGGCTGACGGACTAGGGCGTGTCTCCAAAGTGCTTCCGCCAGACCGTGATGGCGTGTAGAACCGCGGCTCCGCGGTAGACGATCGCGAGTTTGTCGTAGCGAGTGGCTAGGCCTCGCCGCTGCTTGACCAGGTTGAGGGAACGTTCGACGCCGTTCCGCCGGCGATCGGTCTCTGAGTCGAACGCCGGTGGTCGCCCACCTTGGCTTCCGCGACGTTTTCGGTGGCGAGCCTGATCGCTTGGCTCGGGGATGACGGTCTTGATGTTGCGCTCGCGCACAGGCTGGGGATGGGCCTTGGCGGAGTAGGCCTTGTTCCCGATGACGGCGGCGGGCCTGCTGCGCGGCCTGCCCGGTCCGGCACGGGGAACTCACAGGTGGGCGAGCAGGTCCGGCAGGACCGGTGAGTGGTTGGCTTGGCCGGGGCTGACCAAGACCACCAGTGGTCGGCCGGACCCATCCACGAGCTGATGCATTTTGGTCGGCAGGCCCCCGCGGGAACGACCAATCCCGTGGTGATGCGGCTCAACATCCACCGGATTCGTCGAATCCTTGTAGTTCGGATCAGTCCCCTGTGTGGCCGGAGGACGGGCCAACCGCCGACCCCTGAGCCTCGCGCGGCAGGTTCGCAGCGTGCTGGTGAGCGGTGCTCGTGGGAAAGAGTCTGGGCTCGAGGGGGTCAGGCGCCTCCGGTTCACTCGGGTGAACTCGGCAAGGCGCCTCTCCCCCCTGACCCTCACTCCGAAGCGGATTTCGCCACCCGGATGCACTCCTGTGCACTCACCGGAGGCGAATCATAATCCGCGTGTCGGGGGTTCGAGTCCCTCCTCCGCTACTCGACAGGTGCCTGATGCGGGGCACATCATGTGCCTCGTGCCACGCATGGATCGCCGTACGCGGACGCCCCCACTACTTCGCGGACCAGGTGCCACAGCCCCCCGAGGGGGTCACCGTCGTCCCACGGACGAACCCGATCGTCACCTCGCCAGAACCCGTCATGGTGATGACCGACGCGTCGCCGTCCGAGTCCGTGGAGAGGGACACGCCCGAGTTGTTGCCCTCGCCCCCACCGGCACTCACGTCGCCGATCTCCCCGCCCTCCACGCGCACCGTGCAGTCCGAGGTGATGTTCGCCGTGTAGTTGCCTGCCGGGACGTCGGTCCCGATCGTGACCGTGGTGTTCGCGAACGAGCGCCCGTCGCCTGCGGGCGTCCCCGTCGTGGTGCCGGATGGGGAGGCCGAGGTGCTCACCGCGGCGGTGGTAGAGCCGTCACCGCCGGACAAGCTGCACCCGGCGAGCGCGCCGACGGAGATCAGGACGGCGCCGGCAGCGAGGGCCTTCGTGAACATGGGGGTTCCTTTCGTCTTCGGGAGGCGTGACGGTCACCCTACTGAGTGCACCATCACCGCGCATGCAGCGTGAGCGATGCGGAGGGGCCGCCCCAGCCGAGGTTCAGGCTTTCGGAGCGCACCATGAGGTTGTTCATCACGGCGTACCAGACCTCGTTGAGGGCCATGGTTGCGCCGGACTCCTCGCGGGGGTGCCCTTGAGCGCCTCATAGATGCCGCCCGACCACTGGCGCTGCCACACCGGGTAGCCCATGTTCCGGCCGGTCCACTGCAGGAAGGCCGTCCATTCCCGGATCACCTCCTCCCCCGACTCCACGGCGTTCCCCAGCAGGTCGCGCTGGGATGCCCGGCTGGTCTCCTCGCCGAGCCCGAAGCCCGACACGCCATATGCGCTGCCGCTGACCAGCGTGGCGCCCGGCACGTAGTAGGTGCTGGCATAGGCGGTTCACTGGATGGCGTCCTGCAGCGAGGCCGACTCCGTAGCCGCCTCACGCAGCTCGTCATCGAGGGCCGTGAGCACCGGGTGGATGTCGGTGGCATCAGCCGTGACGTCCTGCGCGCCCTGCTGGGCCTCGTAGAGGACCTTGCTGTCGCTGCCGGCCCGCGCAAGGAACCCGGAGTACCCCGACAGGAAGGTGGTGGCGGCGGCGGAGTCCACGTCGGTGCGCGACGGGGTGGCCCGCACCATGGCCACGGAATCCGGACTGAAGTGGTCGAGCAACGCGCGCATGTCCCCCACCACGGCGGCGACGCCGGCCAGGCGATCCAGGCGGGCCGATTCGTCCGCGATGGTCAGGGGGCACTGCAGCAGGCGCGTCACCTCGTCGGCCAGGCCGTCGCGGGCGCGCGCGATGCCCTGCTCGCGCGCCACCTGGCCGATGCGCGCGCCCACGGGAACGGCCGATGCGGTAGAGGGCGTCCACCACCTGGCCACCGCGGGCCAGCGACGCGCGTGCGGCGGCGAGGGTGTCGCGCGTGGTGCGCATGGTAACGCCCAAGGAGCGCCCCGACTGCCGCACGTCCACGACCCTCCCGGCGCGCTGGTCGAAGGACTGCTCAGTGCCCACCGGGACGAGGAACAGGCGATATCCCGCCTTCGCGGCGGCCCGCACCTTCGCGGGCACGAGCCCCACCCGGCCGATCGTTCCATCGGGGGCGATCGTGCCGGTCATGAGCACGCGCGGCCTCACGGCGTCGCCGCGAATCGCCGCGATGGTGCCGACGGTGAGGGCTGCTCCGCCGGACGGGCCGTCAATGGGACACGTGACCCCTAGCCGATGGTCGGCGTTGACGGGTCCGCCCCGTGTAGGGGGTCGCCACGGCGGCCGCGCTTGCGGTGGACGCCTGCCACTGGGCCCCTGCGCCCTGGGCCGTGATGTCATCGAGCTCCACGGAGAAGGTGGGGTCACCCGATGTCGCCACCCGGATGGCGGCGGGCTCGATGCCCGCTGCCGGAGCCCCACCGGAACCCGACCCGGCCCACGGGACCGGAAACGTGATCGACGTCGAGGGGACATGCGGGCAATCTCGCCCGGCCGGGGTACTACTGCGGCGTGCAGGTGGTGGGGTAATCGCCGTTGTCGGGCCCGCCATGGGTGTCGACGCTGTCCACCGTGATGAGCGGCCGGCCCGGGTCGATCACGGGGGCGATGGATGGCGTTCGCGGGGGCTCGCAGGTGGACTCCACCCCACGACGGAGCTCACCCCGAGCCCTCGCCCCCCGGACGGAGCGCCGCGAGCAGGTCCATGGGAATCGGCAGGATGAGCGTGGTCGCCTGGTCCGACGCGCCAATGGCGTTCATCGTCTGCAGGTAGCGCAGCTGCAGGGCCCCCGGGGACGCGCTGATCACCTCAGCGGCCGCGGCCAGCCGGTTGGACGCCTCGAACTCGCCCTCGGCCGCGATGACCTTGGCGCGCCGCTCGCGCTCGGCCTCGGCCTGCTGGGCGATGGCCCGCTGCATGCTGCCCGGGATCTCCACGTCCTTCACCTCCACCACCGACACCTTCACGCCCCACGGCTGGGTCTGCTGGTCGATGATGCCCTGCAGGCGGTCGTTGATCTGGTCACGCTCGGCGAGCAACTGATCCAGCTCCACCTGGCCGAGCACGCTGCGGAGGGTGGTCTGCGAGATCTCGGAGGTGGCGAGTGCGAAATTCTCCACCTGCACGATCGCGCTGTTGGCGTCCACCACCCGGAAGTACGCCACGGCGTTCACCCGCACGGTGACGTTGTCGCGGGTGATCACCTCCTGGGGCGGCACGTTCAGGGTGACGGTCCGCAGGTCCACGCGCACCGCGCGATCGATGAAGGGGATCAGCAGGAACAGGCCGGGGCCCCTCTCGCCGATCAGGCGGCCGAGGCGGAACACCACGCCGCGCTCGTACTCGCGCGCCACGCGCACGGAGGCGAAGAACAGAATGATGGCCAGGATGGCCACTGCCACAAGCACCCACACGACGATCATTTCGCCACTCCTTGTTCGACGACGAGGGTGAGGTCGTCGGGATGCACCTGGACCACCCGCACCGGGGCACCATGGTGCACCGTGCCGCGTGCGGTCCGCGCATCCCAGATCTCACCGTTCACCTGCACATGGCCTCCCAGCGGGCTCACGTCGCCACGCGCGCTGCCGGCCATGCCCACCATGGCCGCCGCGCCGGTGACCACCGGCCTCAGGCGCGCAGCGCGCACCCGCCGGCCCACCAGTGCGCACCCGCCCGCGATGCCCACGGCCGTCAGCACGGCCAGTGCCGGCGTGGTCTGCTCGGCCGGATCGGGGGAGTCGAACAGCAGCACGCCACCAGCGGCGAATGCGGCGATGCCCGCCACGGCCGGTACCCCGTGTCCACCAACCAGCACCTCGATGACGAACAGGGCAACACCCACGAGCAGCAGGACGACCCCCAGCCACCCGATGGGCAGCGTGATGAGCCCGGGGACGGCCAGCAGGAGGGCGATGACGCCCACCACCCCGGGGACGATGCCGCCCGGATTGACCACTTCGAGCGCAAGGCCGGCAAGCCCCAGCATGAGGAGCAGGAACACCAGGTCCGGCTGATCGAGCACGCCCAGGAGGCACTCCTTTTTTCCGACGTGAACGAGACGATAGACGGACCCGGTGCGCCGATCGACGGGAACCGCTCGCAGCGGGGGCTAGGCTTGCCGCATGACCCAGTCGAGCTCGCTCGAGGTGGTTTTCCCCGGCGACACCAACCACATGGGCACCCTGTTCGGGGGGACCCTCATGGCGTGGATGGACCGCTCGGCCTTCTTCGCCGCGTCGCGCAGGGCCCGGGGAACCGTGGTCACCCGCAAGGTGGACCAGATCGAGTTCCAGGTGCCCATCTACGTCGGCGACTTCGTGGAGCTCACCAGCCAGGTGGAGTCGGTGGGTCGCACCAGCATGGTGGTGCTGGTGGAGGTGCACCGGGAGAGCGCGTCCGATGGCGCGCGCGAATTGTGCACCCATGGGCGCTTTACCATGGTGGCCGTGGACGACCAGGGCTCCCCCCGACCCCTGCCGCCGGAGCGCTGAACGTGTTCGACGATGGCCAGGGCCACTACCGGCGCATGCTGCGGTGGACCAACCTCGTGCTCCTGGTCATCGGCATCGTGCTGGCCCTGGTGTTCGGCCCGTTCCGGTAGGCGGCGCCGGGCGTTGCGCCCTCCGGTCATTGCCTCTTTTTCCGAAATAGTAATACTACGGCATGCGACTCCCGGCCCTCCTCGCCTTGGCCTGCGCCGCTCCGCTGCTGCTGCTGCTGGGATGCGGCAGCTCACCGGCCCCGGATCCGGGCACCACGGCCACGGCGCCGACAACGACGGCAACCCCCACTGCTGCCACCACGAGCGGCTCGGCGGCGCCCACGGCGGCGGCGCTGCGCGCGCGCCTCGCACAGATCGCGCGGCAATCCGGCGACGCATCCGCCCCGGGGTGGGGCGTGACCGATGCCTGGCTGGCCGCGATTCCCGACCTCGCCACCGAGGCCGGCGGCTTCGCGCCGCCACCGGGCGGGGTATCGGCCACCCCCGATGGCGTCTACCTGAAGGGCGACATCCAGGAGCAGGTGCTGCCCTTTGCGGTGGTCGGCTCCGACGGATCGTGCGCCGGGGCAATCGTGATCGCGCTCGACGGCGCGCTCGCGGCCCGCGACGTGACCCTGCCGGGCGGCAGCGACTGCACGGCCATCGCCGTGGCGACGGCGGCGGAGGACGGCCCCCCGATCCGGTGACGCGCTACGTGAGGTAGAAGTACAGCGCGTACAGCAGTTCGACCGCTGGGCTCGACGTGTGCACCGTCACGTCCGACGGCACCGAGAGGAGCGCATCGGAGTAGTTGAAGATGATCTTCACGCCCGATGCCACCAAGTCGTCGGCCACCTGCTGCGCCGCGCCCGCGGGAATCGCCAGCACGCCCACCTCGATGCCCTCGGTGTCCACCACGAGCGGCAGTTCGCTGTAGTGGCGCACGGTCAGGTCGCCAATGCGCAGGCCAACCTTGTCGGGGTCGGTGTCGAACATGGCGGAGATGCGGAAGCCGTGGTCGGCGAACGCCCCCGACGACGCGATGGCCTGCCCCAGGTTGCCCGCGCCGAACAGCGCGATGTTGTGCTGCCCCGACGTGCGCAGGATCTTGCGGATCTGGGCGATGAGGGTGTCGATGTCATACCCCACCCCGCGCTTGCCGAACTTGCCGAACCCCGACAGGTCGCGCCGGATCTGCGTGGGGTTGACGTTGGTGTACTCGGAGATGGCCTGGCTCGAGATGGAGGTCTTCCCCATGCGCTTCGCCTGCGTGAGAACCTGCAGGTAGCGGGATAGGCGAGCCGCCACGCCGAGGGTGAGCTGTTCGGGCAATGTGGTCCGTTCCGGCGCTTGTATCAGCGCCGCACAAAGTAGCAGGCCCTATCAGCCCACGGTGAACGGCCGGCTGCGCGCCTGGTGCCGGGATCCATTGGCATCGGTGGCCGTGACCACGGCCCGGTACCTGCCGGCGGGTACTTCGGGACCGCTGGCCGAGCGGCGCGAGAGGAGCAGGCGGTACGTGGCGGCAGGCCAGTCGCCGCTGGGCTCGGCCTGCGTCATGCGCACCGGGGCCCCGCCGCCCGCGGGCACCAGGTCCACCCGCACGTCGCGGAGGGTGGTGGCCTCCAGGCCGGCCTCCCCGAATTCGCGCGTTCCCACCCGCACCTCCACCTGCCCCAGCCCCGAGCCCGTGCGCCGCACCACCGGCGTGCCGAGGGCCCCGCGCGGGAAGGCCGCCCGCGGAGCAGCCCATACCACGGCGGATCCCGCCGCCACCTGGCCCCCGTCCGGCACCACCAGCAGGCGCCCCTTCCACGGGTCGTCGCCCTGCTGCGCGGCACGGGGGACCGTCACCACGGCGCCGCGTCGCTGCCCGGGCGCGAGCTGCACGGGCTCCCCCACGGGCTCGTACTCGCCGCCGGGGGTCTGCAGCAGCAGGCGATAGCGACCGCCCGTCCCGGTGAGGTCGCGCATCACGAAGCGCAGGCGGGTGTCGTCGGTGCGCGATCGGAAACCGCTGATGAGCGCCGGCGTGATGGAGATGCCGGGCATTGCGCGCCGGGTGAGGGATGCCGGGTCCGCCGCCACGCCCGCGCCCTGATCCTGCAGGCCGGCGGCCGGAACCTGCCCCGCCGACTGCACGAGCACGCTGCGTACATCGGCCGGCGTCCACGTGGGGTGGTCGACCCGCAGCCGGAGGGCCGCCGCGGCCACCGAGGCGGCGGCGGCCGACGTGCCGTGCAGCGGGGCCTGCCGAGGGATGCCCGATGCGTCACGCCCGGGGAATGCGGCCTCCACCCCCACGGCCGGAGCCACGAGGTCGGGCTTGGCGCGCCCGTCCGCAGTGGGACCACGCGACGAGAACGACGCCATGGCGGTGGGCGCCTGCTGGTCGGAGCGCCCCGTGATGGCCACGTTCGCGCCGGGCTGGCGCGCGAGCATCTGCACCAGCGCACGGCCCTGGGACGGCCCCAGGCCCACGATGGGGATGGGGACATCCGCGCCCCCGCGGATGCCGGGGAATGCCCCCGCGCCGTCCTCATCCCACACGGCCAGCGCGATCGCGCCCGCGGATGCCGCGCGACGCGCGACCTCGGCCACCGGGGCACCGCTGCGCGTGACCAGGGCCACGGCACCGGCCACGGTGCTGCGCCCGCCCGCGCCCGCGAAGTCGCGGATGTCGGTGCCGGTGCCCACCCCGGCGTCGCCGCTGGCCGCCACGAGGGGTGCACCCGAGGTGACGGCGCCCGCGGGGTCGGGGCCCATCAGGGGCAACGGGGCCAGCGCGGCCGCAGCGGGCCCCACGGCCATCGACAGCTCCGCCGTGCGCGGGGCCATCGCGCCGGCCACCCCGCCCACCACCAGGGCCTCGGGCACGGCCGCCACGTTGCCAAGCGTGCCGCGATCGGTGCCGGTGGGACCGTCGTTGCCCGCGGGCACCACCACCACGCTGCCCGCGCGATCGGCAGCTGCCAGCGCCGACGCCACGGGGTCGACCCCGTCGGCGCCGAACCAGCGGGCCAGTCCCATCACGATCACCCCCGCGCGATCATCCGGCAGGCCGTCGCGGTTGGGATCGACCGCCATCTCGAGGGCGGCCAGCACGCGATCCGTGCGGGCCAGGGTCCTCACCCTGCCATCCACCGCCTCGCGCGCGGTGACCCGGTACACCAGCATGCGGGGCGTCGTTGCCGGCGACAGTCCGGCGAGGGCCGGCGAGCGCAGGATGATCGACGCCATCTGGGTGCCGTGCGCCTCGGCCGCGGGATCTGCCATGTCGGGAGAGGGATCGGCATCGCCCTCCACCACGTCGACCGCGCCCACGATGTGCCGATCCGGCCCGATCCCGCCGCCGAGCCAGGGGTGCGAGGCGTCCACGGCGGCGTCGATGAGCGCGATGCGCTCGGGGCCGCGCCCCCGCGGCTGCGGCGCGCTCCCCTGCGGCCCACTGCCCGTGGGTGCCACGGGCGAGGCGTCGGACGCCGCGGGCGCCATGTAGAGCACCGGCACCACCGCCCGTATGCCGCGCACCTCGGCCAGCGTGGACAGGCGGCCGGCGGGCACCCGGACGCCGAGTCCATTGACAAGGGTGCGGTACCGATGGGTGACCACGCCGCCCATTCCCTGCAGCGAACCTTCGAGCGCCAGCTGCTCGGCCTGCATGCGGGCGAGCGCCCCGGCGCGCTCCGCGGGGGCGACATCCACGAGGCCCGGGCCATCCAGCAGCACGATGGCCGACTCGGCATCGCCCGCGGGAGGCACCTGCGGGGTGCGTGCGCCGTCCACGACGTCGCGCCAGCCCGCGGCGGACACCAGCGCCTGCGCGGCGGGCCCGCCCGTCGGGCCGCCCGCCTGCGCCACCAGCAGCGCCGGTGCCGCGACGGCGGCGGCCCCCAGCAACCCGAGCCCCAGGTGCATCGGCCTCATGCGGCGATCCCCCCGGGGGGTGCCGTGGCCATGGCGTCCTCGCCCACGAAATCCGGCCATGCGATTGCCGGGGTGAAGGCGGCGGCGGCGGCGATCATCGCCGCGTTGTCCGTGCACAGCGACCGGTCGGGAATGGCCACGCGCAGCCCCCGCTCGCCCGCCGCCTGCTCCACCAGGTGCCGCAGCCGGCCGTTGGCGGCCACGCCGCCGCCCACCGACACGGCCGGCACCCCGGCCTGGTCGGCCGCCCGCATGAGCCGGTCCACGAGCGGGCGCACGATGGCCTCCTGGTACGACGCCGCGAGATCGGCGCGGCGACGGGCAACGCCGTCGTCGCCGAGCTCGCGCGTGGCGTACAGCAACGCCGTCTTCACCCCGGCATACGAGAAGTCGAGGTCGTCGGGCCCCCGCGCGCTGAGCCCCACCGGGAGCGCGAACGCCGAGGCGTCTCCCTCGCGCGCGAGGGCCTCGAGGCCCGGACCCCCGGGGTAGGGGATGCCGAGCAGTCGCGCGCCCTTGTCGATTGCCTCGCCGGCGGCGTCGTCGAGCGTCTGCCCCAACAGCGCCGGAGTGGCGTAGTCCTCCACGAGGTCCAGCCGCGTGTGCCCGCCGGACGCCGTGAGGGCCACGAACGGCGGGTCGAGCGCCACCGGCTGCAGCCAGCAGGCGGCCACGTGACCGTGCAGGTGATCCACCATCACCAGGTCCTTGCCCGCTGCGTAGGCCAGCGCCTTCGCGGTGGCCACCCCCACCAGCAGCGCCCCGATCAGGCCGGGGCGTCGCGTGACCGCGATGCGATCGACCGCCACGAGGTCCGTGCCGGCATCGTGCAGCGCGCGGTCCACCACGGCGTTGACGGTGGTGAGGTGGTGCCGGGCAGCCACCTCGGGAACCACGCCGCCGTACACGCTGTGGAGCTCGGCCTGTGACGCCACCACGTTCGACCGGATGGTGCGCCCCTCCACCACGGCGGCGGCGGTCTCGTCGCAGGAGGTCTCGACGGCGAGCACGAGGTCGCCCATCACTCCCCTCCCCCCGACGGCTCCCGCCACATGATCAGCGCGTCCTCCTGATTGTCCGAGTAGTAGCGCGGACGCACGCCGGAGTCCACGAAACCCCGGCTCCGATACAAGCGTATGGCGGGATCGTTGGAGACCCTCACCTCGAGGGTGTAACGGTCGTAGGGGCGCCCGTGGAGCTCGGCGATGACCGCGTCCACGAGCATGCCGCCCAGCCCGCGGCGCCTGTGCCCGGGGTCCACCGTGAGGTTGAGGATGTGCCACGAGTCGCCCTGGCCGGCGCAGGCGATGAACCCGACGACGTCGGGACCGTCCACCGCCACCAGGGTGGCGCCCTCGACGCGCTGGAGCTCCCTGACGAAGAGCTGGCGCGACCAGGGCACCGGGTTGCTGCGGCTCTCGATGGAGAGGATGGCCGTGATGTCGTCGGGCCGCGCACGGCGCACCACGGGACGCGGCAGCCTGACGCGGGTTGCACTCACGCGGGTGCCCCCTCGCGCAGGCGGCGCAGGCGGTTCTCCTCGGCATCGGGCAGGCGGAGGTACTCGGGCACCACGGGACGCTCGCCTCCGGCACGCACGCGCTGGACCAGGCGTGACGCCGCGATGCGATCGAAGGGCTGGGCGGGCGCCCGGCGCGCGCGCGGTGGCAGGGTGACGAGGTCGGCCCCATCCCCCGCCACGAGGGCCGGGCCCATGCCCCCGAGCGCGGCGGCGAAGGCCACCGGGTTCCATGCGGCCGGGGCGATGACGGTGTCGAGCGCGCCGTCCGGACCCATGGCGTAGGCCGCGGCGAACACCTGGCCGCGCCGGGCGTCGATGACCGGCGCCAGGGCCACATCGGGGGAGTCGCCCGCGGCCGACAGCCCCAGCGCCAGGGCCTCGAGCGTGGAGGCTCCCCGCACCGGGATGCCCAGGCCCTGGCCCAGCCCGAGCGCCGTGGCGATGCCGATGCGGATGCCCGTGAAGCCGCCGGGACCCACCCCCACCACGATCTCGTCGAGGTCGGCCGGGTCCTGCCCCGCCATCGCGAGCAGGTGGTGGGCGGCCTCGAGCACGCGGCGCCCTCCGCCGGGCACGCGGCCGAGAACGGCCTCGGCCACCACGCCCTCGTCGGCGACGAGGGCCAGCGCGGGATCAGGCGTTGCGGTGTCGAGCGCGAAGGTCGTCACAAAGGGCCTCGAGCGACGCGTGCATGCCGGGATCGGCGCTTTCCAACCGTACCACCCGCTCATCCCCGCCCCCGTGCGCGATGTCCACGCTCACGCGGGGATGCGGAAGGCCGTGCACCAGGGAGTCGGGCCACTCGATGAAGGCCACGGAGTGATCGCCCACGGCCTCGAGCGCCAGCCCCAGTTCCTCGTCGTCGGGGTCCCCCAGGCGCCACGCGTCGAGGTGCGCCACGGGCACCGTGCCCTGGTACGAGTTGGCGATGGCGAAGGTGGGGCTGGTGACGGGCCCCTGCACGCCCAGCGCGCGCGCGGCGGCGCGGACCAGGGTGGTCTTGCCGGCCCCGAGGTCGCCGCGCAGCAGCACCACGTCGCCGGGCGCCAGCAGTGCGGCCAGGCCGACCCCGAGCGCCTCGGTGTCCCCGGGCCCACGGCTGGTGAACCGCGCCGCCGTCAGAACAGGTCCAGTTGGCCGGATGGGGATGTCCGCGAGGGGGACGCGGCCGGATCGGACCCGGAAACGGGACCGGCCTGCGCGGCGATGAGGCCCGGGAGGCGCGCGAAGTCCTCCTGCAGGCTCCCGAGCATGGCACGCGTGTAGAGGGCCGCCGCGGGGTGGTACACCGGGTACAGCAGCACGTCGACGCCGCCGAAGCCGGCCGGCTGCGGATTGCCATGCACGGCGCTGATGCCGTCGGGTCTCCCGGACAGGAGCCGGGTGGCGAAGTTGCCGAGCGTGCACACCACACGTGGCCGGACGAGCGCCACCTGCTCCTCCAGGAAGCCACGGCAGGCGTCGATCTCCTCGGGGCGGGGGTCGCGATTGCCCGGCGGGCGGCACTTGAGCACGTTCGCGATGAACACCTGCTCCCGCGACAGGCCGATGCCCTCCAGCAGGCCATCGAGCAGCGTGCCGGCCTGCCCCACGAAGGGCAGCCCGGTGCGGTCCTCGTTGGCGCCCGGGGCCTCTCCCACGAACATCAGATCGGCATCGGGGTCTCCCGCCCCCACCACCACGGTGGTCCGGCCCTCGGACAGCGGGCATCGCGTGCACCCGCGAAGGTGCTCGGCAAGCCTTTCCAGGGCTTGGGCCCTGACCGCGGCATCGCTCATCGCCCGACCACGCTATAAGCGGGCCCGGACGGCCGCGGCACCTCCCGCCGGGGGTTGTTACATCGCGGTGCGGCGGTCTAGATTGATCCAACCGATCACGGCGCCAAGCCCGGTACCCCGCCTCGGGGACTGGAGCGAGTCCGGTTCGGCGCGGCCCGCCACATCACGCGGGTCCGCCAGCCTGCGCCAGTCGCACATGACCGATTCCCAGGCCGAATCCCACCCGTCACTCCCGCGCCCCGCAGTCGTCCGCACGGTCCCCGAGTTGCGCGCGGCAGTGGACGCACTGCGCGCCCGGCACGGCTCGGTGACGCTCGTGCCCACCATGGGCGCCTTCCACGACGGGCACCTCTCGCTCATGCGGCGGGCGGCGAAGGGCGGCAGCGCGGTGGTGGTATCGCTGTTCGTCAACCCCACGCAGTTCGCCCCCACCGAGGACCTGGCGGCGTATCCGCGTGACGAGGAACGCGACCTGGCGCTGGCGGGATCGGCCGGGGCGCACCTGGTGTGGGCGCCCTCCGTGGGTGACGTCTACCCCGACGGCTTCGCCATGCAGGTGTCCATCGGGGGGCCCGCCGACGTGCTGGAGGGCGCCAGCCGGCCGCACCACTTCGCGGGCGTCGCGACGGTGGTGGCCAAGCTGCTCACCGCCGCGCGACCCGACCGCGTGGTGTTCGGCCAGAAGGACGCCCAGCAGGTGGCGGTCATCCGTCGCCTCATGGCCGATCTCCACCTCGACGACATCGAGATGATCGTGGCCCCCATCGTGCGCGAGGACGATGGGCTGGCCATGAGCAGCAGGAACGCCTACCTGGACCCGGACGACCGCGCCGCCGCCGTGGTGCTGTCACGGGCGCTGGCCGCAGCGGCCGGCCTGGCCGAGGAGGGCGAGGACGACGTGGCGCGCATCGAGGAGGCGGCGTTGGCCGTGCTGGCCTCCGAGCCCCGATGCGCGCCGGAGTACGCGACGGTGGTCCACCCGGACACCTTCGCGCATCTGCACCGCCTGGAGGGGCCCGCCCTCCTGTGCGTCGCCGCCCGGGTCGGCCCGGCGCGGCTCATCGACAACCGGGAACTTCCCGTACCGACCCCACGGAGGACCGCCGTGCCCCGAGCACGCACGATGCTGAAGAGCAAGATCCACCGCGCCACGGTGACCGATGCCAACCTGAACTACGTGGGCTCCATCACGGTGGATCGCGACCTGCTCGACCTCGCGGACATCCACGAGTACGAGAAGGTGTCGGTGCTCAACATCAACACGGGCGCGCGCTTCGAGACCTACGCCATCGACGGTCCGCGCGGTCGCGGGGACGTGTGCCTGAACGGCGCCGCCGCGCGCCTGGCGCACCCGGGCGACCTGGTGATCATCCTCACCTACGCCGAGTACGACGAGTCGGAGCTCACCGACGGCCACGAGCCCACGGTGGTGCACGTGAACTCGCGCAACGAGGTCACCGAGCTCATCGAGGACATGGTGCCGGTCATGTGGGAGGTCGACTGATCCTCACGGCACGTGACATCCGCGGGCTCAAGGGCAGCCGGCGGCTCGCCATGCTCACGGCGTACGACTACCCCACCGCCCTGGCGCTCGACCAGGTGGGGCTCGACGTCATCCTGGTGGGCGACAGCCTCGGCGAGGTGGAACTGGGCTACGACTCCACTCGCGCCGTCACCCTCGAGATGATGCGGCACCACGTGCGCGCCGTGGCCCACGGGGCCACGCGCAGCCACATCTGCGGGGACCTTCCCGCGGGGTCGTATGCCGATGAGGCGCAGGCGGTGGCCAGCGCGCGGGCGCTGGCAGGGGCCGGTGCGCACTCGGTCAAGCTCGAGGGGGCCCTGGTGCCGCAGGTGCGGGCAATCATCGCCGCGGGCATCCCCGTGATGGGCCATGTGGGGCTCCTGCCCCAGACCGCGGTAGGTGGCTACCGCAAGCACGGCAAGTCGCTGCGCGAAGCCGACCAGCTGGTGGCCGACGCCCGGGCGCTCGACGACGCGGGGTGCTTCGCAATCGTCATCGAGTGCGTTGACGCCGACGCCGCGCGGCGCATCACCGAGTCGGTTGCCGCACCCACCATCGGCATCGCGGCGGGCCTCGACTGCGACGGCCAGGTGCTGGTGAGCACCGACCTGTTCGGCCTGCTGCCCGACCCGCCGCCGTTCGTGCAGGCGCGCGCCAACCTGCGTGACGTCATGCGCGGCGCCGCGGCGGAGTTCGCCGCCGAGGTGAGGGCCACGGCAGCCCCACCGGCCCCGCGCACGACTTCCGCGCGCACTCCCTAGAACCCCGGTGCCAGGCACTTAACCGAACGCCGTTCGGTTAAGTGCCTGGCACCGGGGTTACCGGGGCAGGCTAGATCAGGCCGCCCTTTGCGATCTTCTTCAGGTTGAGGGCCTTGTTGAGGGTGGCCTCGTCCACGCCCTTCTCGCGCGCCACCTCGCGCAGCGGACGTCCGCTCTTGGTGGCCTCCTTCACGATGTCCGTGGCGAGGTCGTACCCGATGTAGGGGTTGAGGGCGGTGGCGGCGGCCAGGGTGCCTTCGGCGTGGCGCTCGAGGCCCTCGAGGTTGGGCTCGATGCCGTCCACGCACTTGGTGCGGAACACCGTGGCGGTGCTGGTGAGCAGCGCGACCGACTGCAGCAGGTTCCGGGCCATCAGCGGGATGCGCACGTTCAGCTCGAAGTTGCCCTGCGTGCCCGCGACCGTGATGGCCGCGTCGTTGCCGATTACCTGGGCGCCCACCTGCATGACCACCTCGGGGATGACCGGGTTGACCTTGCCGGGCATGATCGAGGAGCCCTTCTGGAGTTCGGGCAGGAAGATCTCGCCGAGGCCGCACCGCGGGCCCGAACCCATCCACGCGAGGTCGTTGGCGATCTTCGTGAGGGACACGGCGACCATCTTGAGGGCGGCCGAGGCCTCCACCAGGCCGTCGCGGTTGGCCTGCGCCTCGAACGGGTCGGCCGGGGCGGAGATCCTGAGGTTGGTCTCCTTGGCCATGATCTCGCGCACCATCTTCGCGAACTTCGGATGCGTGTTGAGGCCCGTGCCCGTTGCGGTGCCGCCCAGGGGGACCATCCCAAGGCGCGGCAGCGTGGCCTTCAGGCGCTGCGTGCCGAGGCGCACCTGGGCGGCGTAGCCCGCGAACTCCTGGCCGAGGGTGACCGGCACGGCGTCCATGAGGTGCGTGCGCCCGGCCTTCACCAGCCCGCCGAACTCCTTGGCCTTGGCCGCGAACGACTTCTCCAGCGCCTCGAGCGCCGGCAGCAGCTCGTGGGTGATCTCATCGAGGGCGGCCAGGTGCACGGCCGACGGGAAGACGTCGTTCGAGCTCTGGCCCATGTTCACGTGGTCGTTGGCGTGCACCTTCACGCCCTTGATCTCGCGCGACGCGACCTTGGCGATGACCTCGTTGGCGTTCATGTTGCTGGACGTGCCGGAGCCGGTCTGGAACACGTCCACGGGGAACTGGTCGTCGAACTCCCCGCGCGCCACTCCCATCCCGGCCTCGGCGATGGCGGTGGCCACGCCCTTGTCGAGGAGGCCCAGCTGGGCGTTGGCGCGGGCGGCGCCGGCCTTGATGCGGCCGAGCCAGTGGATGACCGGTGCAGGCACCGGCTCCCCCGAGATCGGGAAGTTATCGACCGCCTTGTCGGTCTCCCCACCCCACAGCTTCGCCATCAGAACTCCCTCTTCGCGTCGAATCGTTGGCCGGGGCAGGCTACAGGGAGCCGAGCGCCTGCAGCATCCCCTGGGCGGCGCGCACCCCGAGTTCCAGGTTCTCGACGCGCAGGTGCTCGTCCGGTGAGTGGTAGCCGTCGTCCGGCAGGGCGAAGCCGCTCAGGATGACCGAGGTGCCGCGTGCCGCCATGGCGGCCACCACCGGGATGCTGCCGCCGATGCCCACGGGCGTCACGGGCAGTCCGGTTGCCTGCTCCATGCCCCGCACCGCAGCGCGCACGACTGGGTCGTCGGGGTCAATGCGACTGGCTCCGGCGACGCCCAGCCCCTCCACCTCGATGTCGGCGCCCGGCGGGCAGGCCTGCTCCAGCATCCCGCGGAGCACATCGGCGAGGCGCCCGGCGTCGGCGCCGGGCGGCACCCGGCACGACAGCGTGGCCTCGGCGACGGCGGGGATGACCGTGGCCACCAGCCCGGGGTCGCCGGCCCGGAGCCCGTGCACGTCGAGCGACGGGAGCATGGTGGTGCGCAGGTGGTACTCGCCCGCGGCGGCGGCATCCGCCGGGCGCCCGCCCGCCTCGGCCAGCACGTCCGCGCCGCGGGGCAGGGTGCCCCAGGCAGCTGCCTCATCCGCCGTGGGCTCTGCCGCTCCCTCCATGAGCCCTGCCGGCACCCTGCCCTCGCGCGGCATCACGGCCGACAGCACATCCACCAGCGCATGCACGGCGTTGAGGGCCGCGCCGCCGTGCATGCCGGAGTGCAGGTCGGCCTCCGCGCCCCGAAGGCGCACCCGGACGTACGCCAGCCCGCGCAGGCCGGTGCACACCGCCGGGCGCCCGGGCCCGATCATCGGGGAGTCGAAGATGATCGCCGCGCGCGGCGGGTCGTCCTCGGTGGCCACCCAGTCCACCGCCGAGTGGCCGCCGCTCTCCTCCTCGCCATCGATCAGCACCCGTGCCCGCACGCGGAGCGCGCCCTCGGCGCGCAGCCGCTGCAACGCGACCAGGAGCATGAACATGTTGCCCTTGTCGTCGCTGGCGCCGCGCGCGTACAGATTGCCGTCGCGCACCTCGGGCGCGAACGGCGGGCTCGTCCACAGCGCGAGGTCGCCGGGCGGCTGCACGTCGTAGTGCCCGTAGATGGTGACCACGGGGGCATCGGGGCGGCCGTCGCTGGGTGGGACCTCCCCCACCACGAGGGGGTGGCCCGAGGTGACCGTCACCTCGGCGGTGCCGCCCGCCCTCCGGACCTCGTCGGCCACCATCGCGGCGGCGGCCTGCATGTCGTCGGCGTGATCGGGGTCGGCGCTGATGCTGGGAATGCGCAGGAGCGCGAGCAGGCGCTGGAATTCGTCGTCGTGCATGCCGCGATGATGCCAGTGCCCGGCTAGGCGGCCGCCGCTGCGCGGGCACGGCGCCGGCGCTTGCGCGGCCCGGAGGAGCCCGCGACGCCGAGTACCTGGGCGAGGAACTGCCCGGTGTGCGAGTCGGCCACGCCCGCCACCTGCTCCGGCGTGCCCGTGGCGATGACCAGGCCACCCCCGGCACCCCCCTCGGGACCGAGGTCGACGATCCAGTCGGCCGCGCGGATGACGTCGAGGTTGTGCTCGATGACCAGCACGGTGTTGCCGGCGTCCACGAGGCGCTGCAGCACCTCGAGCAGCTTCTCGATGTCGGCGAAGTGCAGCCCCGTGGTGGGCTCGTCGAGCACGTAGAGCGTGCGCCCGGTGGCTACCTTCGCCAGCTCGGTGGCGAGCTTCACGCGCTGGGCCTCACCGCCCGACAGCGTGGTGGCCGGCTGGCCCAGGCGGATGTAGTCGAGCCCCACGTCGTGCAGCGTCTGCAGGCGACGGCGCAGGCGCTCGACGGGGGCGAAGAACTCCACCGCCTCCTCCACGCTCATCTCCAGGACGTCGTGGATGGTCTTGCCCTTGTAGTAGACATCGAGGGTCTCGCGGTTGTACCGCTTGCCGCCGCACACCTCACACGGCACGTAGACATCGGGCAGGAAGTGCATCTCGATGGTGATGGTGCCGTCGCCCTTGCAGGCCTCGCACCGCCCGCCCTTCACGTTGAACGAGAACCGGCCCGGCGCCCAGCCCCGGGCACGGGCGTCGGCCGTCATGGAGAACAGCTCGCGCACATGGTCGAAGATGCCGGTGTAGGTAGCAGGGTTCGACCGCGGCGTACGACCGATGGGCGACTGGTCGATGGCGATGACCTTGTCGAACTGCTCCATCCCCTCGATGCGCGTATGGCGCCCCGGGCGCAGCGGCTTGCGGTTGAGCCGCCCGGCCATGGCCTTGAGGATGATCTCGTTGACGAGGGTGCTCTTGCCCGACCCCGACACGCCGGTGACGCACGTGAGCACGCCCACCGGCACGGAGACGTCGATGTCGCGGAGGTTGTTCTCGCGGGCGCCCTCCACGCTCAGCCATCCCTGCGGCTCGCGCCGCTGCGCCGGGATGGGGATGGCGCGCGCGCCCGACAGGTAGGCGCCGGTCACCGACCCATCGGTGGCCTCCACCTCGGCGGCGGTGCCGGCCGCCACCACGCGGCCCCCGTGCTCGCCGGCGCCCGGCCCCATGTCGATGAGGTGATCCGACGAGCGCATCATGTCCTCGTCGTGCTCCACCACCAGCACCGTGTTGCCGATGTCGCGCAGGCGCTCGAGCGTGCCGATGAGCTTGCGGTTGTCGCGCTGGTGCAGGCCGATCGATGGCTCGTCGAGGATGTACAGCACCCCCACGAGGCCCGCCCCGATCTGGGTGGCCAGGCGGATGCGCTGCGCCTCGCCACCCGACAGCGTCCCCGCGGCGCGCGCCAGGTGCAGGTACCCCACCCCCACGTCCACGAGGAACCTCAGGCGCGCGCAGATCTCGGCCACCGCGCGCTCGGCGATGAACGCCTCGGTGGCGGTGAGCTCCACCGACTCCAGGAACCCCAGGGCATCCTCGATGGACATCTCGGTGAGCTCGTGGATGCTCTTCCCGCCCACCGTGACCGCGAGGATCTCGGGCCGCAGCCGGGCACCGCCGCATGATGCGCACGCATTCGGGGACATGTACTGCTCGATGCGGTCGCGCACCAGGTTGGATCCACTGGTCGCGTAGCGTCGGCGCATCTGCGGGATGACCCCCTCGAAGCGCGCGGTGCTGGAGTAGCCGCGGCGCCTGCGCGTGCCGAGGTCCAGCCGCTCCACGCGGTCGGGGCCGAGGAGCAGCAGGTCGTGGTCCTCCTGCGGCAGGTCCTTCCACGGGACGTCCATGGGGATGTCCCAGTGCGCGCACGCCGAGCGCAGCAGCAGGTCGTAGAAGTCGGTGGTGCGATCCGCCCAGGGGAGGATGGCCCCGCCGGCGAGCGTGCGCTCCGGGTCGATCACCAGCTCGGGGTCGACCTCCGGCATGAACCCCAGCCCCTGGCACTCGTCGCATGCCCCCTGCGGGGCGTTGAACGAGAAGATGCGCGGGGCGAGCTCGGGGAGCGAGGCGCCGTGCTCGGGGCACGCCAGCTTCTCGGAGTAGGTCCACGACTGCCGGTCGCCGTCTGCCTCCTCGATGCGCACCAGGCCGTCGGACAAGCGGCTGGCGGTCTCGAGGCTCTCGGTGAGGCGCCGCCGCAGGTCGGACCGCATGACCAGGCGGTCCACCACCACCTCGATGGTGTGGCGCTTGTTCTTCTCGAGCGCCGGGACGTCGTCGATGGCGTGCACCTGGCCGTCCACCGCCACGCGCGCGAATCCCTCGTCGCGGATGTGGTCGATGACATCCCGGTGCTCGCCCTTGCGGTCGCGCACCACGGGCGCCAGCACCAGGAAGCGGGTCTCCTCCGGCAGCGCCAGCACGCGGTCGGCGATCTGCTCCACGCTCTGGCCGGCGATCTGCACGCCGCATACCGGGCAGTGCGGCACCCCGATGCGCGCGTACAGCACCCGCAGGTAGTCGTAGACCTCGGTGACCGTGGCCACGGTGGACCGCGGGTTGCGACTGGTGGTCTTCTGGTCGATCGAGATCGCCGGCGAAAGCCCCTCGATGTCGTCCACGTCGGGCTTGTCCATCTGCCCCAGGAACTGGCGCGCGTATGCCGAAAGGCTCTCCACGTACCGGCGCTGCCCCTCGGCGTAGAGGGTGTCGAACGCCAGGCTCGACTTGCCGGACCCGGACAGCCCGGTGATGACCACCAGCCGGTCCCGCGGGATCTCGACCGAGACGTCCTTGAGGTTGTGCTCCCGGGCACCGACGACGCTGATGGAACTCACCATGGCCATGGTATCCCGGCGGTCCGCTGCCCCGGCCTGCGAACATGCGGGCCATGACCACTGCGCGAGAGCGGGCCGACTGGGTCCATCACGCCGATTCCGCCATCGCCGCGGCCGGACTGCGCGCGGGTGGCGCCCGCAAGGCGGTGGTCGACCTGCTTGCCGGGCAGGACTGTTGCCTGAGCGCGCAGGAGATCCGCGACGCCCTGGCCGACGCCCCGGGCCCCACCCCCGGCATGGCCAGCGTGTACCGCGCGCTCGACACGCTCACCGACCTGCGCCTGGTGCACAGGGTGGAACTCGGCGGCCCGGTGGCCAAGTACGAGCCCGCGCACCCCGGCGGCGACCATCACCACCACGCGGTGTGCCGGCAGTGCGGCGCAGTGGTGCCCATCGCCGACGACCACCTGGAGCGCGCCCTCCACGAGATGGCAGACCGGCAGGGGTTCCGGGTGGAGGCCCACGACATCACCCTGCACGGACGCTGCGCCGCCTGCGCGGGCCCCGGGAGTCCCTAGGCGTCGACTGCGCCAGGGGCGCTCACGCGCGGCAGGTGCGGGAGTGCCAGCCGCACCCCGGCCACCAGCAGGGCCACCAGCGCGCAGCCGATCAGCGTGGCGGCCGCGCGGGCCTCGCCGGTCTCGAGGATCGTCGTGCCGGCCTGCCCCGCGGAGACCAGCAGCACCACGGCCGCCGACTCGAGCAGCGCGTACAGCCAGTAGCGGCGGGTGATGAAGCTGAACGCCACCACCAGCAGCACGAAGGCGAGCGCGTAGAACGCCCACGCCGGCAGGGGAACGAACGAGATGGGGATGGTGATCGCCAGGCCGCCCAGGTTGCCGGCCAGTCGCTGCCGGTTGCGATGCGTGTCCCCGGCGGCGAGTGCCGCGCCCACGATGATCAGCGTCAGGACGATCCAGTACCCATGCGGGATGCCACTGCCCACGGCGATGGCGGCGCCCCCGCCCAGGGCCACCATGCCCATGGCGCCGTAGAACCACTCCAGCCGATTCCCCGTTGCCGGGGCGGGCAGCGTGGCGGGCACGCCCAAGTGGCGGGCGAGGAGAACGCCGATGATCGCGGCGAGCAGCGCGAACACGCCCACTACCACCGCCCGCCACGCGGTGAGGCCCTCGAGCATGAACACCGCCGGCATGGCGCTGGCGAGGAGCGCGGGCGCGTACCCGTGCGGGTAGCCGACGCCGGCGGCCACCCCGACCACGGCCATCAGCGCCACCCACCCCCAGCCGAACCCTGCGAGCGCGGCAAGCGCGGTGACCACTCCGAGGACCGGCACCATGCGCGCCATGGGCGCCACCCCGCCGCGCGTGGCGCCGAGCAGGGCTCCCCCCTCACCCAGCACCACGGCCAGCGCGGCATGCCCGCCGGCAAGCCAGCCGGCCACGACGGCCGGCAGCACCGCGACCACGGCGATCACGGCCGCCACGATCAGCACGCGCTGCCACGCGGGACGCTTCCGGCGGCCGGACGGGGCCGCTGCCTGCGGGGAGGTCACCGCACCATTATGTCCCGGCCATGGGCGTCAGTGCTCGTGGCCGTGGTGATCGTGCCCTGGCACGTGGCCGTGCACGTGTGGCGCACCGGGGCCGTGATGGTGCCCGTGGCCGTGGTGGGGGTCGATCACCACCGGTCCGTCGGGGTCGGCGATGACCACGCCGAAGGCCTCGGCCAGCACCTGGGCCGTCAGCGCCTGCCCGGGCGGCCCGCAGGCCACCACCCGTCCGGCCACCACCAGCACCACGTCCGCGCGCCGCGCCTCGCGCACGTCGTGCGTTGCGCTCACGATCACGGCCCCCCGGGCGCGCTCGGAGTCCATCAGGGCCAGGTACCGCTCCTGGCTGGCCGCATCCAGCCCCGAGGTGGGCTCGTCCAGGAGCATCAGTTGCGCGTTGCGGCACGTCGCCTGCGCCAGGTGCACGCGCTGGCACTGCCCACCGGACAGCGTGCCCAGCGGCTCATCGGCCAGGTCGCGGATGCCCAGGGCGTCCATGGCCCGGTCCACCATCTGCTCGTCGTCGCTGCGCAGGCGACCCATCAGGCCACGGGCCGGCCAGCGCCCCATCCGCACCACGTCTCGCGACCGGATGGGCAGCAGGAACCCCTGCTCGTGCGACTGCGACAGGTACGACACCACGGCCGCGCGCTCGGCCGGCGGGGCGCCCGCCACCCGCACGGCCCCCTGCACCGGTGCGATCAGCCCCGCCAGGGTCTTGAGGAACGTGCTCTTGCCCGATCCGTTCGTGCCGATGACCGCCAGCCACGTGCCCGGGTCGAGCGACAGGTCGATGTCGCGCACCACGGCCCGCCCGCCGTACCCCACGGCCAGCGCCCGGCACTCCACGAGGGGGGTCACGAGGCATGCTCCGGGTGCGGCCGGCGCCACGCCAGGAGTTCCTGCGCCACCAGCACCACGAAGAAGATCACCGTGGCCGTGAGCACCACCATGGCGCCGGCCGCGAGGTCGAGGTACCACGAGAGCAGCAGGCCCACGTAGGCGCTGAGCACCCCGACGCCCGCGGCCACGATCATCATCGACCCGATGCGGCGCGTGATGAGCGCCGCGGCGCCCGCGGGCGCCAGCAGCATGCCGAACACCAGCAGGGCGCCCACGACGATGAACGACGCCACCACGGTGATGGCGATCATCCCCAGCAGCACGGCCTCCAGCAGGCCCACCCGGTAGCCCGCCACCCGGGCCTGGTCGGGGTCCATGGCCATCAGCAGCAGGGGCCTGCGCAGCGCCCAGGCCAGCGCCACCACCGCGACGGCGACTCCGGCCTGCCAGGCGATCTGCGGCCACGACACGCCGAGCACCTCGCCGAACAGGATGTCGGTGAGGCTGCCGGCGAAGTCGGCGGACCGCGAGATGATCACCACGCCGAGGGCCAGCATGCCCACGAACAGCAGGCCGATGGCGACGTCGCTCGACAGCCGCGTGCGCCGGGTGACGGCCGTGACCCCGCCCATCATCACGGCGGCGCCCGCAAGGGCCCCCACCACCGACGGGATCCCGATGAGCAAGGCCGCGGCGATGCCCGGCAGCACGCCGTGCGCCAGCGCGTCACCCAGGAAGGCCATCCCCCGCAGCACCATCAGGGTGCCCACCACCCCGGTGGCGACGGCCACCACCACGGCGGCCACGAGGGCGCGCTGCATGAACGCGCTCTGCACGAAGGGGTCCCACAGGATGTCGATGGCCTCAGCCCCCGGAGTTGGCGAGGGCGGAGGATATGCGACCCGTGAGGTCGCGGATGTAGGTGGAGTAGGAGCCGTCCTCCGGCATGGCCTCCGTACCCACCTCCACCACCGTGGCCCCGGTCTCGGCCACGATGGCGTCGGCGACCGCGTTGGGCAGCCCGGTCTCGGTGAACACCACCCGCACTCCGGCCTCGCGCATGGCGTCCTCGAGGTCCTTCAGGTGCGCGGCCGACACCTGCCCCTCGGACGACAGCGACGGCGTCACGGCGCCCACCACGTCGAGCCCGTACCGGTCGGCCAGGTAGCCGAGCGATTCATGCCCGGTCACCAGGCGGCGCGCATCGGCCGGCACGGCGGCGAAGGCCTTCCGGGCTGATGCATCGAGCGCCACGAGGTCCTGGCGGGCCGCGGCCGCCTGCGCCCGCACGTCCGCGCCGGTGGCGCGGCGCACGGCCGCGGGAAGCGCCGCGGTGACGCGCCGCGCCTGGGCCGGGTCGGTCCAGAAGTGCGGGTCGGCAGCCCCGTGGTCATGGGCTTCCTCGCCCGCGTGGTCGTGGTCATGGTCATCCTCGGCGCCCTTCGCGGTGCCGGCGTCCTTCACCATGCGCACGTCCACGTGGTCGGTCGCGGTGAACACCGGCGTGCCCCCCTCGCGGGCCCGCGCGATGGCCTCCTGCAGTCCCTCCTCGAGGCCGAGGCCGTTCTCCACCAGCAGGTCGGCCTGCTCCATCCCGGCCACGTCCCGAGCCGACGGGCGCCACTCGTGCGGATCGCTGCCGTTGGGCATCACCACCTCCACGCGCGCGCGGTCCCCCACCGCCTGGCGCACGATGGCGCCCAGCACCGGCGTGGTGGCCACGATCAGCGGCGCGTCAGCCGCCGCGGTCGGGGTGGTGGCCGCCGTGCCGTCCCCACCGCCCCCGCATGCCGCGAGGGTGACGGGGGCCACCACCACGGCCATCGCGGCGGCAACCTTGAGTGCATTCCTCATTCCCATTGGGCCAACCTATCCTAAATGAGAATGGTTCTCAACCTCATGAAGGGTCAGGGTCCCAGCGGCGGAGGATCTCCTCGCGCCGGCGACGGTTCTCGTCATCCTCGCTCCACTCCGCGGGCGCGGGCGCGTACGGCGAGGGGTGGCTGTCGCCCCAGAAGGCCCCGCGCCCCGGCAGGCCCAGCAGGGCCGCGAAGATGTCGTCCTCCTCCATTCCCGGCGCCGCCAGCGAACGGAAGACCAGATCGGGATCGGGCGGGATGCGCTCGTCGCGGGCCATCAGCCCTCCGCCCCGGCGGCCACGGGCTCCTCGCCCAGCTCCGCCCGCAGCACGCCCAGGCGGTCGCGCAGCTCGGCGGCCTGCTCGAACCGCAGCTCCTCGGCCGCGACCATCATCTCCTGCTCCACCTCCACCATGACGCGCCGGATCTCGTCGGGAGTGGCGCCCTCGGGCACCTGATGGGCCTTCTTCCCCGTGCGCCGCGATCCGCCGCCCCCGGTGAGCCCCAGGAACTCCACGATGTCCGACACGCCCTTGCTGATGCTCTCGGGCGTGATCCCATGCTCCTCGTTGTGCGCGCGCTGGATCTCCCGACGCCGGGAGGTCTCCCCCATGGCCACGCGCATGGCCTCGGTCTCGCGGTCGGCGTACATGAGCACGCGCCCGTTCACGTTGCGCGCCGCGCGACCGATGGTCTGGATGAGCGCCGTCTGCCCGCGCAGGAAGCCCTCCTTGTCCGCGTCGAGGATCGCCACCAGCGTGACCTCGGGCAGGTCGAGCCCCTCGCGCAGCAGGTTCACCCCCACGAGCACGTCGAACTCGCCCAGGCGCAGCTCGCGCACCACGCGGATGCGCTCGATGGCGTCGATGTCCGAGTGCAGGTAGCGGGCAGTGATGCCGGCGTCCACCAGGTAGTCGGTGAGGTCCTCGGCCATGCGCTTGGTGAGCGTGGTCACCAGCACCCGCTCGTCGGCATCCACCCGGGCGCGGATCTCCGCGATGAGATCGTCCACCTGGTTCTCGGTGGGCCGCACGTCCACCTCGGGATCCACCAGCCCGGTGGGCCGGATGATCTGCTCGACGATGCGCGATGAGTTGCCGCGCTCGAACTCCCCGGGGGTGGCCGACACGAACACCACCTGGCCCACGCGCTCGAGGAATTCCTCGAGCCGGATGGGGCGGTTGTCGGCGGCCGACGGCAGGCGGAAGCCGTGCTCGACCAGGGCCATCTTGCGCGAGCGGTCGCCCTCGTACATGCCGCGCAGCTGCGGCACGGTGTTGTGCGACTCGTCGATGAAGCACAGGAAGTCGGGCGGGAAGAAGTCGAGCAGCGTGGCCGGCGGCTCGCCCGGCGCCCGGCCGTCGAGGATGCGCGAGTAGTTCTCGATGCCCGAGCAGAAGCCCACCTCGCGCAGCATCTCCATGTCGTACTCGGTGCGCTGCCGCAGGCGGTGGGCCTCCACCAGCTTTCCCTGGGCGTCGAACAGCGCGCAGCGCTCCTCGAGCTCGTCGCGGATCTCGCTGACCGCGCGCTCGAGGGTGTCCTGCGGGGTCACGTAGTGGGTGGCCGGGTAGATGGCCGCGTACTGCAGGTCGCCGAACACCTCGCCGGTGACCGGATGGAAGTGCGTGATGCTCTCGATCTCGTCGCCGAACATCGACACCCGGTAGGCCGTCTCGGCGTTGACCGGCTGGATCTCGAACACGTCGCCGCGCGCGCGGAAGCGGCCGCGCTCGAGCACCATGTCGTTTCGCTGGTACTGCACGTCGACCAGCCGGCGGAAGATGTCGTCACGGGACACCCGGGCCCCCGCCTCGAGCATCACGAGGCGCTCGGCATAGCGCTCGGGCGACCCCATGCCGTAGATGCACGACACCGACGCCACGATCACCACGTCGCGCCGGGTCAGCAGCGCCGCGGTGGCTGCGTGCCGGAGGCGGTCGATCTCGTCGTTGATCGAGGCGTCCTTCTCGATGTAGGTGTCGCTGGACGCGATGTAGGCCTCGGGCTGGTAGTAGTCGTAGTACGAGACGAAGTACTCCACCGCCGCGCCCGGCAGGTACTCGCGGAACTCGTTGCACAGCTGGGCCGCGAGGGTCTTGTTGTGCGCGATCACGAGGGCCGGCCGACCCGACCCCGCGATGATGTTGGCCATGGTGAAGGTCTTGCCCGAGCCCGTGACGCCCAGCAGCGTCTGGAACCGCTCGCCGGCGCGCAGGCCCTCGTCGATGGCGGCGATGGCCTTGGGCTGGTCGCCCGTGGGCGGATGGGCATCCGAGATCGTGTAGTTCGCGGGCTCCATCGCCTGCGATTCTAGGGCTAGCCTTGGCCCGATCGGCCATGCGAACGGAAGGCGGAACATGCCGCGGGCGCTCATCCACACCATGCTGCGGATCCTCGACGAGGACCGCTCCCTGGCCTTCTACCGGGCACTCGGGTTCGAGGAAACCAGCCGCAAGCGCGTGGGCGGCGACACCGCCACGGTGATCTTCCTGGCGCTGCCGGGAGACGGCGAGCGCCTGGAGCTCACGCTGAACGACGGCCGTACGGAGCCCTACGAGCTGGGCGAGGCCTATGGGCACATCGCGCTCTCGGTGGACGACATGCAGGCCGAGCTCGACGACCTCGCCACCCGGGGCATCACCCCGGAGAAGCCGCCGTACGCCTCGCGCCCGGGCGGTTCCACCATCTGCTTCATCCGCGATCCGGACGGCTACCGCATCGAGTTGGTGGAGGTGCGCAGGGGCTGACGCCCCGCGCTGCTACGCTCGCGTCAACAGGGGAGCCGCACCGCGGCTGAGAGGAGGCACACCGCCTCGACCCTATGAACCTGATCTGGGTAATGCCAGCGAAGGGAGTGGATGTGCCGCACGGGCACGACATATGGGTGACCGGCGCCTCCCTCCGCCTGGGCGACGACCCGCCCGTGGACGTGCTCGGGGGCGTCGACCTCCATGCCGCGGGCGGCGAGGTGACCGCCATCGTGGGCCCGTCCGGGTGCGGCAAGAGCACCCTGCTCGATGCCATCGCGGGGCTGGTCCCGCTCGAGCACGGAACCGTGCGCACCGGCGGCGATGTCGCCCTCATGCCCCAGCGCGACGCGCTGATGCCCTGGCTGACCCTGCACGAAAACGTGGCCATGGGGGCGCGTCTCGGGGGCACGGGCACCGACGCGGCGGACGACGCCGCGGCGGACGCCCTGGAGCGCCTGGGCCTGACCGGGTTCGCGCGGCACTACCCGCACGCGCTCTCGGGCGGGATGCGCCAGCGCGGGGCGCTGGCCCGCACGCTGCTGTCGCGTCGCTCCACGTGGCTGCTCGACGAGCCCTTCGGGGCGCTCGACGCGCTCACGCGGTCGGACATGCACGGCGTGCTGCGCCACCTGCACGCGGAGGCGCGGCCCACCATCCTGCTGGTCACGCACGACATCGGCGAGGCGGTGGCCCTGGCCGGGAGGGTTCTGGTGGCGGGGCCGCGCCCCATGCGGATCGTGGACGCCATCCCGGTGGACGCGTCCGAGCCCCAGGCCACGGCATCCGCCGTGATGGACGCCCTGCGGCGGGCGGGGGCGGTGGCGTGACCACCGCCCGCACGCGCGCCGCCGCCGGCACGCCGTCCCGCCCGGGCCCGCGCCGGTCGATGCGCCCGGCGCGGGTGGCGCTTGCGGTGGCGCTGCCCCTGCTCGTGCTCGTGGCCTGGCAGTTGGTCAGCTGGATCGCCTCCCCGCGCGAGTGGATGCTGCCGTCGCCCGCCGCCGTGGGGCAGGCGGCCTGGGGCGCACGCGATCGCCTGTGGTTCCACGCGCAGTGGACGGTGCTCATCGCCGTGATCGGGCTGCTGCTCGCCGTGGCCCTCGGGTCGGCCATTGCCTACCTGATCGCCCGGAGCCGCATCGCGCGGCTCGCCCTCTACCCCTGGGTGGTGGTGAGCCAGGTCATCCCGTTGGTGGCACTGGCTCCGCTGCTGGTGCTGTGGTTCCCGCCGTTCGTCGCCATCGTGGCGCTCGCCGTGCTGATGAGCATCTTCCCGGTGGTGGTGGCGGGAGTGGATGGCCTTCGCGGAACCGATCCCGACCTGGTGCGGGCCGCCCGCGGCCTCGGCGCCGATGAGGGCTGGGCGTGGCGCCATGTGCGGGTTCCCGCCGCCCTGCCGCGCCTGTTCACGGGCATCCGCCTGGCGGCGGTGTTCGTGGTATCGGGAGCCGTGGTGGGCGAGCTGGTGGCGTCCGACCGCGGCCTCGGCGCCCTCACCCGGCTGAGCGCCGGGCAATTCGAGACGCCGGTGACCTTCGCCGGCGTCGTGCTCCTGGCCCTGATCGGGCTGGCCCTCTTCGGCGCGGTCGCCCTGGCCGAACGCGCCGCATTGCCCTGGACCCGACGCGCCACGCGACGCGGGTCATGAACCGTCACCACGAAGGGAGACACATGCGCACCATGCGCGCAGTTGCCGCACTCACCACGTCCATCGTCCTTGCCCCGGCACTCCTCGCCGGCTGCGGCGGCTCGGACACCGCGTCCACCACGCCCACCCGCACCGGGCCCGTGGAGAAGGTGTCGCTGGTGCTCGACTGGTTCCCCAACGCCGACCACGCGGGCATCTACATGGCCACGTCGACGGGGCTCGACCGGGCGCAGGGCGCCGACATCGCCCCGTCGGTGCCGAGCGACCCCACCACCACCCTCACGGCGGTGGCCGCCGGCAAGCGGGACCTGGGCATCACCTACGCGCCGGAGCTCCTCATCGCCCGCTCCAAGGGCGTGCCGGTGAAGGCCGTTGGCGCCATCGCGCAGGTGCCCCTCAACTCCATCATCGCCCGGTCCGACCGCGGCATCAGCCGGCCCCGGGACCTCGAGGGCAAGGTGGTGGGCATTGCCGGCGTGCCCAGTGACCGGGCGCTCCTCGACACCGTCGTGAAGGCCGACGGCGGCGACCCCGCGAAGGTCCGGACGAAGGTGGTGGGCTACAGCCTGTCGCCCGCGCTGGCGTCCGGCACGGTGGATGCCGTCATCGGCGCGTACTGGAACATCGAGGGCCCGGACCTGCGGATGAAGGACGTGCCGATCACCGTGATGAAGCTCGACGACCACGGCGTTCCGCGCTACGACGAGCTGGTGCTGGTGACCTCGGAGGACGCCATCCGGGACCGTCCGCAGGCCATTCGCGCCGCGCTCGCGGGCATCGCGGCGGGACAGGCCGCCGCGGTGGCCGACGCCGGTGGCGCGGTGGCCGCGCTCGAGAAGGCCAACCCGGACATCGCGAAGGCCGTCCTCCCGGCACAGGTGGCCGACACCATCCCGGCGCTGGTGCCCGAGGGGAGCGCGCCGCTCCGCATGGACACCGCGCAGTGGGATGCACTGGCCACGTGGATGACGGACAACGGCCTGGTAGAGGGCGAGGTCTCGGGGTCGGACGCCGTGGACGCGTCGCTGCTGCCGGAGGAATCGCGATGAGCGATGGGGTATTCCCCCTCATCGTCGAGACCGGGCTCGGCGTCGACCTGACCGGCGACAACGCCACCACGGCTGCGGTGCGCGCGGTGGAGGACGCCATCCGCCGGGTGCTGTTCCCGCGCATGCGCGACCTGCTGCCCGGTGGCGACCGGGCCAACATGCGCGTGGAGGCGACCATCGCCGTGCCCGGTCCGGAACGCGTGGACCTGCAGGCCGTGCGGGAGCGGTTCCCGTACGGGGCCGTGAGCGTGAACGCGGTGGACGGCGGGCATCGGCAATCCAACGGGCTTGTGGACGACCATGGCGCCGAGGGCGTGATCCTCGTGGCCGTTGCGGTGATCGCCGTGGGGTGGTGACCTAGAGCGGCGTGCCGGAGCGGAGGGTCACGCCCAGGTGCTCGCGCAGCATCAGGGCGATCAGGCGCTCCGCCCCGGCCGCCGAGCCGGCATCCACGCACTCGTGCGCCCCGGCAAGCGGACGGGCCAGCAGCGCCACCAGCGCATCCGCCGCGGCAGGGTCGAGCCGCTCCGCGCCCGAGCCCACAAGGCAGGCGTCGCACACGCCCCCGCCCGCGGGGGGCGAGAATCCCGAAAGTGGTGGCGGCCCCCCGCAGGCCGCGCACGACGCGAGGTGCGGCACCAGCCCCGAGGCCGCGAGCAGCTTGGCCTGCGTGCCGATCACCACGGGGTCCAGCCGCGGCTCACCCGTGCCGGGTGGAGCCTGGGCGATGAGCGCCAGCGCGCGCGTGACCAGGTTGAACGCCGCCTCCGCCTCCTCGTGCTCGGGCACCACCCGGAGCGCGGCCTCGAGCACGCATCCCGTCGCGCGCAGGCGGTAGCCATCCATCCAGAGCCCGGCGCCCGCGTCGATGACCTGCGTGGAGCGGAGGCCCATCAGGTCGCCGCGGCCCTGCGCCAGCGATGCGTGCAGCCGCACGCCGGGCTGAAGGCGCCCGCCCTGGCGCGACCGCGCTGACCGCGCGCCCTTGGCGATGGCCGACACCCGGCCGAGCGCAGGGGTGAGGAGCGCGAGGATGGCGTCGGCCTCGCCATAGCGCAGGGTGCGCAGCACCACGGCCTCGGTCTCGATGGTCGCCACGGTACAAGTGTCGCACCCGGCGCGGATCGCCTACCCTCAGGCGCATGGCCGACGTCACCGTCTATACCACCGAGAGTTGCCCCTTCTGCATGCGGGCCAAGGCCCTGCTCGACCACAAGGGCGTGGCCTATGACGAGGTGTTCATCTCGCGGTCCGACCACGATGGCCGCGACCGGCTGGTGTCCGAGACCGGGGGGTTCACGTTTCCCCAGGTGATCATCAACGGCACCGTGGTGGGTGGCTGGGACCAGTTGTCCGCGCTCGACCAGCGCGGCGACCTGGACCCCCTGCTGGCCTAGGCACGCGTCTGCAGGTCGGCGGCGCTGGGCACGCCGCGCACAGGGGTGGCCTGCCGCACGGCGTCGCGGGCCGCCGCGGCCGCCATCTCGGCGGCGGCGTTCCCCACCACGATCGGGTTGGCGTCGTGCACGCCGGTGGCGACGGCGAACGCGATGTCCCCGTCGAGCGCGGTGCCGTAGGGGGCGATGGCACGCGCCAAGCCGGCGTGCGCCTGGCGGGCGAGCAGCGTGCAGCCCGCCTTGTCGATGCGCGCGTCGGTGGCCACCACGCACAGGGTGGTGTTGCCCATGTCGGCGAGCCGCGCATGACGCGCCGCGCCGTCGAGCATCTCGCGCCGGGCATCCACGAAGCCGCGCCCGTCCTCCCACGCCCCGGCCAGCACCTCCCCGTGCTCATCCAGCACGTCGCCGAATGCGTTCACCGCGACCAGGGCCGCGACCGTGGCGCCCCCGGCCAGGCGCGTCGATGCCGCACCCAGGCCGCCCTTGCACCAATGTTCGCGGCCATGGCACTTGCCCACGGTGGCGCCCGTTCCGGCACCCACGCTGCCCACGGCATGCGGACCACCGGACGCCGCCTCAGCGGCCAGGCGGCCCTCGGTGGCCCCCGGTCGACGGGCGTTGCCGCTGATTCCCAAATCGAACAGCGCGGCGGCCGCGACGATGGGCACCAGCGCGATCCCGGTGTCCACGCCCAGCCCCTGCTCCTCGCACCACGCCATCACCCCACTGGCGGCGTCGAGGCCGAAGGCGCTCCCCCCCGACAGCACGATGGCCGACACCACCGGCACGGTGGCCTCGGGGCGCAGCAGGTCGGTCTCGCGGCTCGCGGGGCCCCCGCCGCGCACGTCCACGCCGCCGCAGGTCCCGGGCGGCAGGATGATGGCCGTGCAGCCGGTGCCCGCCTCGGCGTCGGTCCAGTGCCCCACCCGGATGCCCGCGACGTCGGTCAGCATGTGCTCTCCCCCGGCTCCGGCTGGCACCGCGGGCACCAGTAGGTGCCGCGCTGGGCCACCACTCCCTTCTGGATGGTCGTACGACAGCGGGGGCACGGCTCGCCGCGCCTGCGGTGCACCAGGAAGAGGTCCTGCATGCCTCCGCGTCCGCCGTGGGCGTCACGGTACCGGTCGAACGACGCTCCTCCCACGGCGATCCCCATGCGCAGGCGGTCGCGTATGGCCCGGTGCAGGCGCCGCACCTCGTCCGCGGTCAGGGACCCGCCCGGGCGCCGCGGATGCACCCGGGCACGGAACAGGGCCTCATCGGCATAGATATTCCCGACCCCGGCCACGATGCGCTGGTCGAGGATGAGGCCCTTCACGGCTGCCGTCCGCCCGCGCAACGCGTCCCCCAGCGCGCGCGCGGTGAAGCGGGGCGACATGGCGTCCACGCCCGTGCGACCGCCCCAGGCGCGCGCCCGCGCGGCCCGCCCGGGTGGCAGGAACCACGCGCGGCCGAAGCGCCGGGGGTCGGTGAAGGCGATCACCGACCCGTCGTCCATGCGCAGCACGGCCCGCATGAACGGCGGCGGGTCGTCGGGCTCGCGGGGCATCCACAGCAGCTGGCCGGTCATCCGCAGGTGCAGCGCCAGGGCCTCGCCATCGTCCAGTTCCGCCATGAGGTACTTGCCCGTCCGGCGGAACTCGCGGATGCACCGCCCGCACAGGCGCCGCTCGAACAGCCGTGGGTCCTCCGGGTCCACCAGCAGGGGGTCGAGCACGGTCGCCCCGGCCACGCGGCGCCCGGCCACGTGCCGCTGCAGCTGCCGCCGTATCGTCTCCACCTCGGGGAGCTCGGGCATCAGCCCCCCACCACGACCGCGCGCTCGAGCATCCCCTCCGCGCGCCGCGCCATCCAGTCGTCCGACCCCACGATGCGCGCCAGCACGTCGCCGCGGGCAACCCGGTCGCCCGGGCGCACCGCAATGCGCACGCCCACCGCGGGATCGATGACCTGACCGGGGTCGAGCCGGCCGGCCCCCAGCCATCGCGCGGCAGCGCCGACGAGCCCCGCGTCGACTGACTGCACGACGCCGGCGGAGCCCACGGCGACATCGCGGCGCACGTTCCCGCGCGGGAGGAGCCCGGGGCGGGCCACCACCGCGGGGTCGCCCCCCTGCGCCGCGATCCACCGCTCGGCCGTGGCGGCGGCGCGGCCATCGTCCAGCACGGCGCGGGCCGCGCGCGGCGTGCCATCGAGCCCGGCGGCACCCAGTGCCGCGGCCGCAAGTTCGGTGGCGGCGTCCGCGAGGGCGGGATCACCCCCGCCGGAGAGCACCTGGAGTGCGGCCTCCATCTCGAGCACGTGCCCCGCAACCCCGGCCAGGGGCACATCGCGGAGCGCCGGCAACGCCGCCACGGCCCGGTTCCACTCGGCACCGAGTGCGGAGACCAGCTCGCATGCCGCACGGGCATGGTCGAGGTCGGGCAGGAGTGCGCCCGACCCGGCCGGCACCTGCACGGCCAGCGTCCCCGCGCCGCCGCTGATGCCGCGGGCCGCCGCGGCCACCGCCACCACGACGTCGCCCTCGGCCGTCGCGGTGGCGTCGCGGAGTGCCGCGAGCCTGCGCTCGGCAGGGACCAGGCGATCCCCGGCCTCGGCGATGACGATTCCCGCATCACGCGCCTGGGCCACCCACTCCCCGATGGGCATCACCGGGCGCATTCCGGGCACCGCCGCCGTGGCCTCGAGCACGCCCCCCACATGGGCGATGGTGCGCGAGCCGATGGACGCCACGACGGCCCCGGACGCGGCGGCGATGCAGGAGGCCACCACGACCAGCGCCGAATCACCCACGCCCCCGGCGCTCCGGATGTCCACCGTCGTCCCGAGGCTGGCGAGCTCCAGGCGATCGCCGCTTCCCAGGAGGGCCCGTACCACCGCGAGGGAGGCGTCGTACGGGACCCCCCGCAACCCGGCCGTGGCGCACCACGACGCCATCTGGGCATCCGAGGCCGCGCCGCTCATCCAGGCGCCCACCAGCGCGGCGATGTCGGCGGGATCCACGTCCTCGCCACGGCGCGTGCGCTCGAGTACCTCGAGTGTGGGCAGCGAAACATCCACGGGCGGCGACGCTAGCAAGGGGTGCTAGGTTCATCGCATGCGCCGATCAGCCGTGCTGGCGGTTCCCCTTTCCATCGCCGCGCTGTCACTGCCCGCCTGGGCCGCAGCGCAGCAGTCACAGGGGACCACAACAGGGAGTACAGCCCCCGCGGCGGGGACCACCACCGCGCCCGTTCCGACGTACAACGGGCCGCCACGCCTGTCGAAGTTGCGCCTGGCCTCGACCGTCAAGGCGCAGCAGGGCCATGCGCGGTTCCTGCTGGGCCTGCGCACCGCCGGACCCGCCACGATCACCATCAAGATCACCAGCCTGAAGGACAAGAAGGTCGTGCGCACCATCACGGTGCCCAAGGACCGGGCGCAGGGCGCCGCGTGGTTCCTGGTGCAGGCCGTGAATGACCAGGGCTACCAGCTGCCCAACGGGCGCTACCGCGCCGCCATCACGGCCACCGACGCCCGCGGGCGCACGTCGAACCGCCTCCAGAAGGCCTTCCGCCTGCAGCTGACCGCCCCGCGTGGCCGCATCGATGGCTTCACGGTGCCCAACCTGCCGGCCATCGCCCGCCAGCTCCGCATCCCCGAGGGCGGGCAGCTCGTGGTCGCCCTCGCCCCCAAGGGCATCCTGGTCACCGCGGGCCTGCGCCGCGGCGACGTCATCACCAAGGTGAACAACGTCGAGGTGACGACCCCCGGGCAGTGGGCCGCGGCCCTGAAGGCCCTGCCCGCCGACACGGCGGTGCCCATCGAGTTCCGTCGCGGCGCGGAGCCGCGCACCGGCACCATCCAGGTGCCGCCCGACTGGAACCCCGCGCCCGATTTCACGAGGGTGTTCACCACCATCCTGCGGCGCGAGAAGAGGCCCAAGCTGGGCTACCTCCTGGCATACGTGCGTGATCGCATCGACGTGGGCAAGGTCAACGTGGCCCAGGCCCAACTCGACAAGTGGCCGCGTGGCCTGCGCCGGACGGCCGTCGGCCACCTCGCCCAGGGCGAGATCATGCTGGCCCGAAACGACCTGAACGGTGCCCTCGACGCATGCGAGAAGGCCGCGGCGAAGGACCCCAACCTGGCGCCGGCGCTGCTGTGCCAGGGCCTGTCCCTATCGCGCCTCGACCGCACCACCGACGCGGTCCCGGTGTTCCAGGCGGCCGTCACGGCCGACCCGGGCAACGCGGTGGCACAGGCATTCCTCGCCTACGCGCTGATCACTGCCGGGCAGTTCGAGCCGGCCATCGCGGCGGCCACGCAGGCCGTGGCGCTGGATCCCAACTACGAGGACGGCCCCATCGCGCTGGGCCTGGCACTCATCTCGTCCGGGCAGAAGGCCAAGGGCGTGGCGCAGCTCAAGAAGGGCCTGCGCTTCATGTCCGACCAGAAGCGCGCCGACCAGCTGATCGCGGACAACCTCGACCCGAACGCCTGACCGGCCGTCGACCGGGGGCTAGAGCTCCCCGGTCGGGTCGGCCTCCTCCTCGTCCTCCCACCGACGGCGGCCGGTTGAGCGCGTGCCCATCTGCACGAACAGCACCACGCTGACGATGCCGATGATCAGGCCGATCCAGAACTGCCACATCACCAGCGGGTTGCCGCTGAAGATGCCGAACAGCAGGAGCACGGCGATGACCCCGACGAGGGCGATGAGGCGCTGCCGCGGGGGCGAGAGGTGGACCACCCAGGGGGCGGCGAGCGAGATGATGAGGAGCAGGATCGAGCTCATGTCTCCAACCGGACTCGGGGACTGCCGCGGGGTCTCGCGGCCCTTGCCAGCGGCAGAGGCTAGCGGAGCGGGGCGAAATGCCGCGTGCGGGCAGCCCCACGATAGGCTCGACAGGTGAGGGCCGTGGGCATCCACCTGGTGCAGGACGCGCGGCGCGAGGACGCGCCGGCGTGGTGCGCGGTGGCCGAGATTACCCCTGACAATCGCCTGTCAGGGGTGCGGATGTGCCGTGCGGATGCGGATATCGCCGAGGCCGCGGGAGACCAACCGGCCCTCGTGCTGGTGGACGCCCCCGTCGCCGTGCCGGACGTGCGCGGTCGCCGCGACGTCGAGCACGTTCTCGCGTGGCTGGACATCGCCGCGTTCCCCGTGACCCCCGCCCGCATGCAGGCGGTGCACGGCGGCGCGCGTGGCCCGGCCCTCGCGGGGCGCCTGGCGGAGGCGGGCCACGTGGTGGCCGAGGCGCTGCCCGACCAGGTGCTGCGCCAACTGCTGTGGGAGGATCGGCACCCGCCCGGCTCCCCCCCGCTCGGACTGGCGGACTACCGCGCGGAGTGGCTGGCGGTGCGGGCCCCGGCGTTTCGGCCCCGCGGCGGGCGGGCGCGGCACGACGGGCTCGCGCCCGCACGGGAGGTGCTTGCAACGGCGGCCGTGCTGGACGGCTGGCCGCCCGCCACGCGACAGGGGGATCTTGCCGCGCTTGACGAGGCGGCGGTCATCGATGCCGTGGCCTGCGCGGTGCTGGCGCGCCGCTGCCTCGACGGGCCCGGGGACCGCTGGGCACTGGTGGGCGATGCCCACGCCGGTCGCGTGGCCCTTGCCGCCGGGCCCGAGATGATCGCCCGGGCGAGGATCAACACCGAGCGACTGCGCGCGGAGGGGACGATCGCCATCGCGGCGGAGGTTGCGGGTTCGGACCTCGGGCCGCCACAATCATGGTAAGCCGCGGATCGCCGCGGGCACACGAACGGAAGGCACCCCGTGTCCACTGACAGCGTCTACAAGGTCATCGAGATCGTCGGCACCAGCGGCGAGTCGTGGGAGGCGGCCACGCGCCTTGCCGTGGAGACCGCATCCAGCACCCTGCGCGACCTGCGGGTGGCCGAGGTGGTGAAGCAGGATGTCACCGTCAAGGACGGCACCGTGGACCGCTTCCGCGTGCGCCTGCTGATCAGCTTCAAGTACGAGCACTGACCGCGCGCGCGAGCGCGCCGGCCAGCGCCACCGCGACCGCGGCGACCATGCCGAAGGTGGCCGCGGCCGTGACGCAGCAGTTCGGGCCCTGGGTCGTGGGCGCGGGCGGCTCCGGGGATTCGTCGCTCACCGGTCCAGCCTACCGGCGGACCTCGACATCGGATCGAGGTCGACGTGCTGCAGCAGCACCGTGACCGCGGCGACGCACGCAATGGCGAGGCCCGCGATCATCACGCCCGCCAGCACGAACTCCACGTGCCCGGATCCGGCGGTGGCGGCCTCCGGCAGCACCAGCAGGTCGATGAGGACGATCAGCACCGGCACCGACAGGATCGCGTAGGCCCACCACCGCGCGGGCGTGGCGGGCACCCGTGCGCCCGGCGCGGCCCCGGCCCCCCGCAGCGCCACGAGCACGGCGCACACGGCGAGCGCGATCGAGGTGGCCATGAGCTCCCCCGCCAGGGCGTCCCCCGGGCGGTGCCACCCTGCGGCGAGCGTGCTGGTGGCCATGATCGCCACGAGCACCGCCCCCACGGCGGCCACGGGCACGCGGCCCCGGGGAGGAGTGACCATCACGGCGCTCAGGACGATGGCCATCGAGATCGACGCATGTCCGCTGGGGCCGGTGTTGTGCGCGAGCTCGAAGGGATCGACTCCCAGCTCGGGGCGCGGGATGGCCTCCTTCAGGACCTCGGCGAGGAAGGCGGTGCCGAAGACCAATGCCCCCACGCCGATCCCCAGGCGTGGCCGGTGGCGGACGAGGGCCACCACGACCAGCGCCGCGCCCACGATGAGCAGCGATCCATGCGTGAGGAGGCCCAGGAAATCGCGCGCGGCGTCGCGCACGGATGGGTCGGCGATGAACCTCTCCTCGTACGCCTGATCCCCGAACTCCTGCCCCACGACCGTTCCGATGCTCGCCCAGTAGGTGACGATCGCAAGTGCCAGCGCCACCAGCGCCGCATAGCCGAGTCGCCGCGCGATCACGTGGCCACCAGCTCCATGTCCTGCCGCACGGTGGGGGCGGCCACCAGCGCGGCGGCGAGTGCCGCCGCATCGCGGTAGGGACGGTCCTCGATGATGCGGTAGTCCACCGGGGCGCTCACCCGGGCCGACGCAAAGGGCCACGGGGACACCGAGCATGCCCGCGCGCCCGCGGGCCGGATGACCAGCTCCCTCCCCCTCTCGTCGCCCTGGCACCGGGGAACACGCGGCAGCGTCCAGGCCTCGGCCGACGCGAGCCCCCTCCACGTGAGGTAGAGGCTGAGGAGGTCCACGGCCTGGAGCACCCGGTAGGCCGCCCAGGCCCACGACGCGACCTCAACCCCCTCGCCGATGGCCGACCGGAGCTGCCGTGCGTGCGCTGCCTGCGACCGCACGAGGTCCTCCACGGCCGCGCCCCGATCACCCGGGACGGGCATGGGGCCATCGAGGCCGAGGCGACGCATTGGCAGGCCGGATACGTGCATGCCCACCAGCAGGCCCACGCGGACGCCTGCATCCCGGGCGGCGGCGGCGCTTCGCGCATGTATCGCGCAGTGGACGTCCTCGGGCATGTCCGTGAACCCCCGGGGGCGTCCCGCCGCGTCCACGCCGGCCTCGTCCTCCCAGGGCCGCCAGCCCTCGTCGTGCATCCCCGCCGCACGTACCACGGGTTCCCACGGCTCCGGCCGGGCGAACGCATGGTTGCCCCACGCCGCGGCGATGCGCCCGCACTGCTCCTGGTGGGCGGTCTGGGTGATGACACGCAGCCCGCCGTCCACCCCCGCGATGATCACCTGCGCGCCACTGCCAGCGATGCCGCCCCGGCGATGCCGGCCCGGTTCTGCAAGGCGGCCGCCCGCACCGGCGGCCGGACGTCGAGCAGCGGCACGAACTTGTCGGCCTTGCGCGATACCCCGCCGCCGAGCAGCACGAGGTCGGGCCACAGCAGCCGGTCGATCACCCCGATGACCTCGGACAGCCTGCCCGCCCACTGCGCCCACGAGAGCCCATGCGCATCGCGCACCGACGATGCGGCGCGCTTCTCGGCCGCCTTCCCGCGGATCTCCAGGTGCCCGAGTTCGGTGTTGGGCACGAGCACCCCGTCGTTGAGGATGGCCGAGCCGATGCCCGTCCCGAGGGTCAACACCACCACCACGCCCTCGACGTCCCGTGCTGCCCCGTAGCGGGCCTCCGCCACCCCGGCGGCATCGGCATCGTTCACCAGGGCCACCGGCCTGCCCAGGGCATCGGCGAACAGCCGGCGGGCGGGTGCCCCCACCCACGCGGGATCCACATGGGCCGCCGTGGTGGTGACGCCATCCACCACCGGCGCGGGGAACCCGATGCCCACCGGCGCCGCCATGGGCAGGTGCGCGATGAGCTCCCGCGTGGCCGACAGCACCGCAGGGGGCGTGGCGGGGTGCGGGGTGCCAATGCGCACGCGCTCGCCATGGAACTCACCCGTCGCGGTGTCGACCAGCGCCGCCTTGATGCCGGTGCCACCCACGTCCACGCCGATCGCCTGCATCAGGCGGGGGCGGGCACGTGCGGGCTGCTGAGCATCTCGGGCAGGTCGGCGGGCAGCAGGCGGTCGGCCGCTTCGGGGCCCATGCTGCCGCGCCAGTAGGGCTGCACGGGCGGCGGAGCCTCGAGGAGCGGCTCGATGACGCGCCACTGCTCCTCCACCAGGTCGCCGCGCGCGAACAGCCGGCGCTCGCCCGCGATGGCATCGCCCAGCAGGCGCTCATACGCGGCCGGACCGGGCAGGCCGAGGCGTGACGAGTAGTGCACCGACAGGTCCACGGTCTCCATGACCACGCGGTCGCCGGGCTGCTTCACCTGCATGCTCAGCTCGATCAGGTCGTCCGGCTTCATGCGGAATCGCATGCGGTTGGGCTCGAAGGTGCCGTCGGCATCGGGGAACAGCTGCCGGGGCGGGGCCACGTACTCGACCACCGCCTCGGTGAGGGTGCGCGCCATGCCCTTGCCCGCCCGGATGGTGAAGGGCACGCCGGCCCACCGCCACGAGTCGATCTCGAACCGCAGCGCGCAGTAGGTGTCCACATCGCTGTCGGGCGCCACGCCGTCCTCCTCGCGATAGCCGTCGTACTGGCCCCGCACGATCGCATCGGACCCGAGCGGCTTGATGGAGCGCAGCACCTTCATCTTCTCGTCGGCGATGGCGTCGGCGTCCATGGATACCGGCGGGTCCATGGCCAGCATGCACACCAGCTGCAGCAGGTGGTTCTGCACGACGTCACGCAGGCACCCCACGGTCTCGTAGAAGGCGCCGCGCCCCTCCACGCCGAACGACTCGGTCATCTCCACGTGCACGTGGCTGACGTACCGCCGGTTCCACAGCGGCTCCAGCATCGTGTTGCCGAAGCGCGCCACCAGCAGGTTCTGCACCTGCTCGTACCCCAGGAAGTGGTCGATGCGGAAGATCTGGTCCTCCCGGAGCTCGCCCGACAGCATGGCGTTGAGCTCCTCGGCCGACGCCAGGTCCCGCCCGAGCGGCTTCTCCACCACCACCCTGCACTGCCCCGTGAGGCCGTGATGCGCCAGCGCGCCGACGACGTCGCCGAACAGGCCGGGGGGGATGGCCAGGTAGAAGACCGGCCGCGAGACGTCCGAGAGCACCGACGCGAGCGAGTCGAACGTGGCGGGATCGGAGTACTCGCCGTGCACGTAGCGCATCGACCCGATGAGCCGCTCGGCCGCGGGGTCGCCGTCCGGCACGCCGGCGTCGCGCAGCGAGTCGCGAATGCGCTGCTGCAGCCTCTCGAGGGTCCAGCCCTCGCGTGCGATGCCCACCACCGGAATGCCCAACTGGCCGCGCGCCTCGAGCGCCTGCAACGCCGGGAAGAGCTTCTTGTACGCCAGGTCGCCGGTGGCCCCGAATAGCACCAGGCAGTCGGCGCGCTCGCTCATGATGAGCCCTCCGCATGTCCGCCGAAGCCCTTGCGCATGGCCGACAGCACCTTGTTGGCGTAGTCGTCGTTGCCGCGGCTGGCGAACCGGCTGAAGAGCGCCGCCGACAGCACGGGCACCGGCACGCCCTCGTCAACCGCCGCCTGCACGGTCCAACGGCCCTCGCCGGAGTCGGACACCCTGCCCGAGAAGCCATGCAGGCCGGGATCGCGCACCAGCTCCTGCGCGGTGAGATCGAGGAGCCACGACTCCACCACGCTGCCGCGCCGCCAGAGCTCGGTCACCGCGGGGATGTCGATGTCGAACCGGTAGAGGGCGGGATCGGCCAGGGGGGCGGTCTCGGCGTCGGCCGCGCGCTCGCGGGACCCGGCATCGGCGTGCCGCAGCACGTTGAGGCCCTCCGCATATGCCGCCATCAGGCCGTACTCGATGCCGTTGTGCACCATCTTGACGAAGTGCCCCGCGCCGGGCGGGCCGCAGTGCAGCCAGCCGCGCTCGGCCTCCCCCGGGGGGCCCGTGCGCCCCGGCGTGCGCGGTGCGGCATCCACCCCGGGGCAGAGCGCCTCGAGCACCGGCTCGAGCAGGCCGACCGCGGCGGCGTCGCCGCCGAGCATCAGGCAGTAGCCGCGCTCGAGGCCCCACACCCCGCCGCTCACCCCGGCGTCGACATGGTGGATCCCACTGCCGGCGAGGGCCTCCGCGCGGCGGATGTCCTCGTGGTAGTGCCCGTTGCCGCCGTCCACCACCACGTCGCCCGGGTCCAGCAGCGCGGCCACCTCGGCGATGGCATCCGACGTGACGGCCGCGGGGAGCATGAACCACACCACCCGGGGTGCCGGCAACTGCGCCACCAGGGCGGCGAGGTCGTCCGCGGGGACCGCCCCCCGCGCGGCGGTGGCGGCGACGGCGCGGGACGATCGGTCGAAGCCCACCACCTCGTGGCCCGCGCGCACCAGCCGCTCCGACATGTTGGCGCCCATGCGCCCCAGTCCGACCATTCCGATTCGCATGCCGCCAAGGCTACCCTCACCCGCGTGGTGGAACGCATGGTCCTCACGGATGCACCTGACGCGGCGCGATGGGCCGCGGGGAGAATCGCCGACGACCTGGCGCGGGCCGTGGCCGGTCGCGGGAGCGCGTCGCTGGCGCTCTCCGGCGGGCGTTCGCCGTGGGTGATGATGGCCGACCTCTTCGCACGACCCCTGCCGTGGGAACGCGTGGACCTGCTGCAGGTGGACGAGCGGGTGGCGCCTGACGGGGACGACCGCCGCAACCTCACGCGAATGGCGGAGCTGCGGGTGGGCACGCCGGCGGAGGCCGCGCGGCTGCACGCGATGCCCGTGGCACGGGGCGCGGACCACGCGGTTCGCGCCTACCGGGAACTGCTCGCCCGCCTGGGCGGTGTCATCGACGTGGTGCAGTTGGGCCTGGGCGAGGACGGCCACACGGCCTCGTTGCCGCCCGGTGACCCGGTGCTCGGCGAGCACCGGGAGCTGGTGGCCGCCACCGCCCGGCCCTTCAACGGGACGATCCGGGTGACGTTGACCTATCCGGCGCTCGACGCCGCGGGGGACGTGGTGTGGCTGGTCACCGGTGCGGACAAGCGCCGGATGGCCCGCCGCCTCGCCGACGGCGACCGGGACATCCCCGCAGGGCGCGTTGCGGCGGCGTCACAGGTGCTGGTGCTCGACCGCGAGGCCGCCGGCTAGCGGGGTTGCGGGGGCGGCCACGGGGTGACCACCCCCGCGGGCACGCGCCGCGGCGCCTGGCCATCCGGCCCCGCGACCAGCGCGTCACGGCCGTCGAAGCCCACCAGGAGGCCGAAGCGCCACCCACCGCGATGCGGGTACCGCACCTGGTCGCCCGGGATCAGGTGCGGGTACGCCAGGCTCATCTGCCCATATGCGTCCATGTCCATGATCATGTTTCGGCATGACGGGCGGGTTCCCCCCCGCTGCCACGCCGCAGGCCGCTGATAGTGTCGCCGCGCCACGCCGGGCGTGGCACCTACTCTCGCCAGCACCCGGAAGGGGAATGAATGAACACGTCCGAGTTCGCGAAGGCACTCGCCGCCCGCACCGACATGACCGTGGCAGAGGCCACCAACGTCACCAAGCACTTCCTCGACCTCCTCAAGGAGGGTGTCAACAAGGGCGAGCGGATCGCGTTCCTCGGCTTCGGCACCTTCTCGGTGGCCCGTCGTCCGGCCCGCACCGGCGTGAACCCGCGCAACCCCTCGCAGAAGGTGAAGATCCCGGCCCGCAACGTGGTGCGCTTCACGCCGGGTACCTCGCTCAAGGAGGCGGCGAACGGCAAGTTCAAGCCGATCGCCGCTGCGAAGAAGGCCGAGAAGAAGGTCGTGGCCACTGCCAAGAAGGACGTCAGGAAGGCGACGTCCGCCGCGAAGAAGGCCGAGAAGAAGGTGGCCGGCACGGCCAAGAAGGCCGAGAAGAAGGTGGCTGGCACGGCCAAGAAGGCCGTGAAGAAGGCCACTCCCAAGAAGCGCAAGTAGGTGCGCTCGCGGGCCGGCCCGGGCGTGGCGCCCGGCCGGCCCGCGCCGCGCTACGACGCCGCGGCCTCCGTGGCCACCTGCCCCGCCACCTGCATGCGGCACACGCCGGTGCCGGCACATGCCTCGCACTCGGGTACCTCGCCGCGCACGTGCGCCAGGCAGTACTCCACGCGGGCGCTTACCACGTCGGCCATGAGCGGGTGCACGCCGAAGGGCGCTGCAACCAGGTAGGCCACCCCGGGGTGCCGCGCCGCGGCCTCGGCGGCCAACTCCGGGATGTCCTGGTTCCAGTGCTTGCCGGGCAGCAGGAAGTACGGCTGGATGACCACGGTGGTCGCGCCGCGCTCGACGCACCGGTCGAAAGCCGTGGCGATCGACGGCTCGGCCAGCTCCATATGGGCCGGCTCCACGATGTCGTAGTCGAGGCGATCGGCGATCGCAGTGCGGGTGAGCTCCTCGAGCATCTCGTTGCTCGCGGCGCGCCGGCTGCCGTGGTCCACCACGATCACGCCGATGGTGTGGGTGTTCGAATTGGCGTCCATGCCGGTGATGATACGACCGCCGGCGTCAGGACGGGCCGAGAACCAACATGTGGTCGCCGCCGCGGATGAACTCGTAGGGCACCGGGCGGACCTCGGATGCCACCCCTCGTGCGGCCAGGTCGGCGCGGAGATCGTCGAGCAGAGGCCAGGCCTGCGTGGTGGTGTCCACCAACGGGAACACCCGCGCCTCCCCACTGGCCACCCGCACCAGCTCGGTGGCGAACGCCAGGTGCCGGGCGTAGTCGAAGTGATCGGGGTAGACGAACAGCAGGTGCGACGACACCACCAGCCGGAAGGCGCCGTCCGCGAAGGGCAGCGCGGGCAGCGCTGCCGCCACGTACGCCCCGGGGTGCGCGGCCCGGTCCGCCGCGAACGCCCGCACGGCAGCAGCGCGCCGGGCGTGGTGGTCGTCGGCGTCACGGAAGAATCCCCACGCATAGGTGCCGGGGTTCTCCCGCACGTAGCGGTTGCCGTACTCCGTGTCGCGGAGCGCCCGCTCGACGAGGCGCTCCGGGGGGCCCGCGTACTCCGGATCGACGGCGGTCGCGTCGCCACCCGCCGCGCGGACGCCGGCGGCGAACCCACTCGCCCCGGCCGGGCAGTCGAGCACGGGACCGGCGCGCACCTGCTCCGGGGAGAGGTCGAACATGGCCAGGTACTCGTCGAACGGCCGGGCCGTGACGATGATGTCGCCCAGGCCGCGGTATGCCGCATCCGTCACGCCACCTGGTCCCCGGCCTGGGGCGACGACGGGCCCTCGCGCGACGGCTGCAGGCGCACCACGTGCGCGGCGCCGATGCCCACCTGGCGATCGGGCGTGCACGTGAGCACGATCACCTGGGCGTCGCGACCCGCTGCGGCCAGCGCCGCGCCGAGGCCCTGCAACCGGGCGGGGTCGGAGTACCCCATGGCGTCGTCGATGATGACGGGCGCACCGCCGTCCGCAGAGGCCAGCGCGGCGGCGGCCAGCCTGCCGATGACCGCCAGCTGCTCCCGGGCGCCTCCGGACAGGGCCCCGTAGGGGACGGTGATGCCGTCGCGCGTGCGACTGGTCACGCGCAGGGTGGCGTGATCCACCTCCACCGTGGTGCCGGGCCCGAACACCATCCGCGCAAGCCGCTCGATGCCGTCGCGGAACGGGCCCACATAGGCCCGGCGCGCCTGGTCGAGGTGGCGCGTGAGGACCTCGTGCAGCAGCGACGCGGCAGCTGCCTCGCGCTCGGCGGCGGCCAGTTCCTGCTCGGCCAGGCGCGCGGCCTCGTCCGCCTCGGCCGCGCGGTCGGCCAGTCCCTCCTCCCCCGACCTGCCGATCTCGCCGAGCAGGCGCTCGGCCGCCAGCTGCATCGATTCACGCTCGTCGCGCAGGCGCTCGAGCGCCGCGTGGGCGTTTCGGGCCAGGTCCGCCAGCACGTCGGGGTCGTCCCCGGCGAGCGCCTCGGACTCGTCGCGGTGCCGCGCCCGCGCGTCCCGCGCCTCGTGGGTGGCGGCATCGGCCGCCCGCCGCAGGGCGTCGTCGCATTCCTCCGCCCGAGCCAGGTCCAGGGCCTCGCGATCATCGCGCACGCGGCTTGCCACGGCGCGCCGCTGCCCGTCGTGCCCGGAGTGCTCCGCCCGGGCCGCGGCCAGCGCCGCGTCGGCCTGCTGCTGGCGCCGGCGCGCGAGGTTCTCGTCGCGGCGCGCGTCGTCGCGCGCCGCATCGCACTGCGCCACGCGCGCGTTCGCCTCGTCCACGGACGCCGGGGCGGGCATGGTGCCGTCATCCGGCGCGCGCGCACCGGTCCGGTCGCGGGCGCGGGCGATCTTGGCGTCCATCTCCTCGGGCGTCAGGTCGTAGAGGGCCCTCTGGCGGGCCTGCCGGGCGTCGTCCGCCACGCGCTGGTGGTGCAGGCGCTCGCGCTCGAGCGAGCGGGCGCCGCTGACGCCCTGCCCTGCGGGCACCCCGGCACGCGCCAGCAGGTCGGCCAGGCGTCCGGCTGCCGCCCGGGCATCGGCCCGCGCCGCCGCGGCATCGGCCCGCAGCGAGATCCGTGCCACGCCGGGCACGCGGAGCGCGTCGCCCGGCAGCAGGTCGATGTCCACCTCCCCGCCTGCGGGCACCTGCTGCGCGCCGTCGCCCCACTCCACGCCCAGCGACGCCTCCGCCTCCAGGCGCAGGGGGGCAGCCGAGTCCCGCAGGCGCCCGGCGGCCACCGCCTCGTCCACGGCGGCGTCCTCGATGGCCTGCAGCAGATCGGGGTCGATCGCGCACCCGGCCAGGAACTCCTCGGCCTGCGTGATGCGGGCGTCGGCCTCGGCCACGGTGTCGCGCCTCTGCACCAGGAACTCCAGGTCGAAGGCGTCGCGCAGGTGGGCCGCCGCCTGCGCCGCCCGCCCGCGGGCGTCGTCGGCAGCGCGCACGGCCCGGCCCGCCGCCGCCACCTGCTCCGCGGCATCCGCTGCGGCGGCACCAGCCGCCTGCACCGCGGCCGCCGCCGCCTCGCAACGCGCGTCGAGTTCCGCCATGTCGCGCTCGCCATGGGCAACGGCCCGCACAAGCCCCTCGCGCGCCGCCAGCGCCTGCCCGGCGGCGCGGGCGGTGGCCTCGGCCGCCTCCGCAAGCCTGTCGAGGCGGTCGACCTCCGCCTGCCGCGCCGTGACCGCGGCCAGCGCGGCGTCGCACCGCTCCGCCTGGCGCACCAGGTCGGGCTCGCGTTCGCGCCCCGCGCGGATCTCCGCCTCGAGCCGCCGGTGCTCGTCGATGCGCTCCTCCACGTCGCGCAGCCGTGCCGTGCACTCCCCGGCCCGGGCGCGCGCGGCGTCGGCCGCCTCGCCCAGGCGCAGGAGCGCGGCGTTGGGGGCGCCGCCCGGGGTGATCCACCGGAGCCGCTCGGCGTCCACGGCCTCCACCAGCGCCGCGTCCTCCTGGCCCACGCCCCCGCCTCCTGCCGCGAGGTCGAGCGCGCGCGCCAGGCTGGTGCTCGAGCCCAGCTCCGCCTGGTCGAGCGGCATCCCCTGCTGATGGCGCAACGCGGCGAACAGGGCCGCGTCCATGGTGCGATCCAGGATCTCGGCCACGCGGTCGTGCGCCTCGCGGCCCGCGAGCTGCTGGGGCTCCGGCTCCTCCACCCGCAGCTCGGTGGTGGGCGA
>Ga0180432_10000771_pt1 | contig 52033 bp, 24 predicted proteins | sample SS_ome_10_FD_132414 | JGI IMG/M metagenome (GOLD analysis project Ga0180432, IMG submission 132414) | Hypersaline lake sediment archaeal communities from the Salton Sea, California, USA - SS_1_MS_2 metaG | ecosystem: Environmental > Aquatic > Non-marine Saline and Alkaline > Hypersaline >...
ACAACTTTTTCCCTCGGGTTCCCTGTTCGCTCCGAGGTGCTAGCGGTGGTCATAGTGCTGCGACGGCGCCTGCGATGGTTTGTGCTGCCTGGAGCGGCGTGCTCTGCGGGCTTGCGTGGGTTGCGGGCGCCATGAGTCGCTGGAGCAGCGTGCCGCCGAGTGCGGCTGGCGCGCCGAGTGCGGCGGCGGCGTGCCTGTCGTCCGCGACGGCTTGCACGGGCAGGCGTCGGAGGTGGTGCGGCGCGGCTCGGCGGAGCGTGGCTCCGTGGAGCGCGGGCGCGCGGTGGGCCGGGAGCCTGGGGGCGTGGGAGGCGTCGATGGTGGTGCCGTCGTGTGCTGCGCGCGCCAAGTGGTTGGCGGGCGCGGGCAGGCGCGCTGCCCAGGCGGCGGCGAGCGCGGGCTGGCAGCGCTGGAGCTGGAGTGTGCGGGGGGCGACGGCGGGCGCGGCGGGCGGCGGCTGCGCGAGGGCTGGCGCGGCGGCGCAGGTGCCGCAGATCCAGTCCTCCGTGCCGTCGGTGGCGGTGAAGGCGAGGTGGCGCGCGGCGCCGCAGCTGGCGCAGCGCCAGGGGACGGGCGCGCCGCAGGCGCAGGCGGGGCGCGCGCAGGCCGCGCAGCGCTCGGCGCGGAGGCAGAGGCCGGCGAGGCGCAGGGAGACGCGCGGCGTGTCGTCGGGTAGCTCGGGCAGCTGGTCCTCTTCGCCGGCGCGGCGCGCGCGCTTGAGCGCGCGGTGCTCCGGGAAGAGCAGGCGGGCCTCGAAGGCGGAGGCGGGGGAGAGGCGCAGGCGCTGGCGCGGCGGCAGCCAGCTGCGCGCCTCGGCGGGCGCGGCGTCGTGGAGCAGGGAGCCGACGCGGATGAAGCTGCCGGGCGCGGCCTCGCGCATGCGGCCCTCGGCGGCGCGGCCGAGGTCGTCGACGAAGCGGCCGGGCGCGGCCTGGCGGAAGAAGGCGCCGGCCTGGAGCAGCAGGCGGCCGTCGTCGCGGCGGCGGAAGGCGTCGTCGAGGCGCGCGCGCGGCGGGGGCTGGAGGCCCGCGGCCAGCACGGCGCGCGCGCCGAGCGGCAGGTCGAGGGGCCCGTCGTCGCGGTCGCAGAGGCCGAGGCGCCGCGCGGGCACGTTGCCGCGCGCCTGGCAGACCAGCCACTTGCCGCCCTCGGCGGTGACGCGCAGCTCCGCGGCGCCCCAGTCCCGCGCCTCGACGCGCCCGCGCGGGGGCGGCGGCAGGCGCGCGGGGCCGTCGAGGACGAGCACGGCGGCGCGCGGCGCGGCGGCGCCGCGCTCGCGCCAGGCCGCGTGCGCGCGGTAGAAGGCCGGCAGGTGCCAGCGCTCGCGCAGCAGCGCGCGGCAGCGCGCGCGCTCCGGCGCTGCGCAGCGGCACCACAGCGCGGCGCGCGGCGCGCAGGCACGGCAGAGGGGCGAGACGACGACGTCGCCCAGGAGGTGGCCGTTCTCCTGGTGCAGGGCGCGCGTGAGCCGCACGGCGTCGCGCTTGAGCACGCCCGTGGTCTGCACCCAGTGCTCCTGCGGCTCCATGGCCTCGAGGACGCTGAGCATCTGCGCCAGCTCCTCGCGCAGGATGCGCCCCTCCGGGTGGACGGCCGGCCAGCAGAAGTAGCGCGAGCGGCCCAGCGGCGCGTCGTCCCAGGCGTGCGGGCCGCGCATGGGCACCGCCGCCGCGCCCTCCAGGGAGGGGTGGAGGAAGGGCGGCGCCCAGCTCTTGGCCACCTTGGAGGCGTCGGCCGCGGCGGCCGCGGCCAGCGCCCGCCGCAAGCGCAGGGCGTCGGCGCGGCCGTGGGGCAGCAGCGAGACGGTCCACGTGGGCTCGCCGCGCGCGTGGCGGCCTCGGTCGAGGGCCGCGAGGGCGGCCGCGCCCTCGGCGGGCGCCAGGAGCGGCGGGGGGCGCGGCCGCGCGTCGTCGTCCGCCCCGCGCGCCGGGAGGTGCTCCAGGCGCGGCACTAGGCGCGCGAGGCAGCTGCGGAAGCCCCAGGCGCCCGGCGCGGCCGCGCGCTCCAGGGCGCCCTCGGCCGCGAGCAGCGCGGGGCAGAGCGCGCGGCGCAGGCTGCAGGCGTCGCCGGCCGCGGGTGGAGCCGCGGCGCCGAGCGCTTCGCGCAGCTGCAGCGCGCGGCGGGCCGCGGGGTGCTGCAGCCAGCGCTGGAGCGTCTCCTGCCCCTCGCCGCGCGGCGCCGTGCCGAGCAGCAGCTCCGCGGCCAGCGCGCCGCCCAGCCCCGCGTCCTCCAGCGCCTCGAGCTCGCGGCGGAGCGCGTCGCGCGGCTCGTCGCCGTCCAGGGCACGCTGCGTGGCGGGGGCGCGCAGCACAGGCGCCGGGCCGAGGAGCCGCGCACAGAGGCCCTCGTCGGCCGCCAGCGAGGCGCGCGCTGCGGCATTCCCGCGCCAGTTGGGGTGCGCGCGCTCGGCGCGCGCCTCCAGTGCCTGGCGGCGGCGCGCGGCGCGGCGCCCGCCCAGGCCGCGCGCCTCGCCCGCGGCCTCGGCCAGCTGGAGGTGCAGACGGAGCAGCGGGGCGCAGCGCCGTGGAGGCGCCGAGTGCACGAGGGCGCCGTGCAGGCAGCGCTCCTCCAGCTCCCAGAGGGCGGCGGCGAGCCCGCGCGCGAAGTCGAGCGTGGCGAGCTCGGCCGCCGCCGCGGGCTCGGGCCGCTCGGGACCGCAGGCGGGGCACAGCGGCCCCCCGCGCGCCCGGCGTGCTCGGCAGCCCGGCTCCGCGCAGCCGGCGGCGGCTGCCCAGACGTGGCGCACGAGGCCGGCGCGCAGGCGCGCGCTGGCCAGCCGCCCGTAGCAGAGCTCGCGCAGGTTCTCCGAGACCTCGGCCCAGACCACGGGCTCATCCGGGGAGCGCCGCAGCTGCCGCAGGCCGTCCAGCAGGTGGGTGTGGAGCTCCGGCCGCGCGGGGCGCAGCTCATCGCGCAGGGCCCGCCGCGCCATGTCGAGGCCCGTGGCGGCGCAGAGGCAGGCCACCGCCTGCGTGGTCTCCAGGTCGTCCCCGCACCAGGTGAGGGCAAAGGTGAGGGAGAGCCAGGGCGCGCTCCGCGACGATGTGGTACGCTCCAGGCCGGCCATGAGGCGCAGCCACTCTCGCACCGGCGAGAAGAACCCCGGCGGCGGCCGCGGGGGCGCGCGCGTCCACTCGCCCACCGTCTCGCGCTCCAGGCCCGCGGCGCGCAAGGCCTCCAGCGCACTCGGCGGGAGCGGCGACGATGGCGGCGTCTGGCGGACACCGCTGAGGAGCTCGGAGGCTGACACGCGCCCGTGCGCCACAAGGAGTGCGGGCAGCCCAGCCGTGGCGTCGTGGAGGGGCGCGAGGTGGCAGCTGGGCGAGGGCGCCGAGTCGTCCTCGAGCAGGCCGAGCTTGGCCGCAAGCGCCGCCACCTCGGGGGGGAGCTCCGCGTCGTCCTCCGCGCCGTAGGCGGCGATGGCCTCGGCGTGCTGCTGCAGCAGGGCCTTCTCCGCCGCGCTCAGAGCGAGCAGCGCGCGGCGGGCCGCGGGTGCGACGCCGCCGTCCGCCTCGAGCTCCTGGCGCCAGAAGCCGCGGGGCGGCAGCGTGGCGCCACGCTCCAGTAGCCCGGTGCGCCAGCACATGGCTTCCACCTCCAGCGGAAGTCGCTCCTGCCGCCCCTCGCCGTAGGCGCGCAGCGCATCGCGATGCCTGGCGAGCAAGGCCTTGTCCGGTGCGCTCAACTGCGCCAGCATGGCCGCTAAACCCCAGACTTGGGCCAAAATGAGCTGCGGAAGCGCTAGATCTGTTCGAGAGCCGGGAGAGAGCCGGGAGGGACTGAAGCGGGACTTGTTACGCGATGCTTTGGCGCTTTTGCTCGAAAGCGTCACTCATCTGCGCAGTGGCTGTCCCGGGCTGCTCTGTTCTCGCCCGGGCCTCTCGCGCGCTCAGAACCGGTAGAGGCCCCAAACGCCCGGGTGCTCGCCGTCCTCCTGGGCGGGGAAGAGCTCGACGAGGTCCAGGTCGAGCCCGGCGCCGCTGGGGTCGAAGGAGCGGTATGTCCAGGCGTCGCAGGCCGCCCCCTCGGCGAAGCGGCTGGCGTTGTCGAAGCCGGGGGCGCCGTTGACGAGCAAGTGGCGCAGGCCCGCCTCGCGCAGGCGAGCCAGGGCGCAGCGGAGCGCGGGCCAGCTGAGGTTGTTCAGCGAGTCCTTCGCTATGGCCGCGGAGCAGGACGGCAGCTCCACGGAGCAGAGGTCCCCGTGCAGCGGGTGCAGCGTGGGGTCGGCGGCGTTCGCCGCGCAGTGGGCCTGCGCGACGTCGAGGCATACCCAAAGGCAGCCCGGGAGGCTGAGCTCGGCGCGCAGCGCGGCGTCGCGGAAGGGGCCCGCCGCGACGGTGCCCGAGCCGATGTCCAGGAAGCTCTGCGGCCCCAGCCGCGCCACGGACAACCGCGCCGCGCGCACGGCGTAGGCCCGCGCGCCGTCGAAGCCCAAGCGGTCCCGGAAGCCGAAGACGTCGTACTTGGCGGCGAGGCAGCTGGCCTGGTACGCCGCCTCGTCCAGCAGCACCACCGTGCGCGGCGCGTGGTCCGCGTAGCGCCCCGCATCCGCGACCGAGACGAAGCAGCCCGCCGAGGCGCGCGCGAGCGCGAGCGTCGCCAGGTCGTCCCGGACGCGCAGCAGCCCCGCGGCGGGCAGCTCCTCGTAGGTGTTGGGGGGCCAGGCCTCGACAGCGAGGCGCTTGCCTGCGAAGTAGGCCGGAAAGCCGCCCGACGCGGGCGAGTGGTCGACCGGCGTGTCGTCTTGGAGCAGAGCGAAGCGCGCCCCCGCGTCCACCAGGCGGACCGTCTTGCGGGCGTCGCTGTGGTGGCGCGCGGGGGCCTCGGGCGGATCCTCCGCGCCCCAGGAGTAGAGGCCAGCGCAGCCGTCGTCCGCGCCCCGAGCTGTCAGGTGGAAGCCCGTGCGCCCCGCGAGGGCGGAGAGGCCATCGACGCGCCCGTCCTCTCCGAAGAGCACCGGCGCGCGGACCTCGCCGTTGATCAGCGCGACGAAGCGCCGGCCGCGCAGCATGGCCGCGATATTGGCAGTGTCACAACGAATGAGGGGGAGTGCGGGGAGCCGCACGACGTCGAGCCAAAGCCACGTCACACATCGTCAGACTGAAGAGTATGCTACTGCATGGCGCGCGTGCTGCGGTGGCGTGCATGGCGTGCGTGGCGCGCGTGGCGTGCGAGTCTCTTTTCCTGCCAAGGGTCGCATCTTGAGTCTTCCACTATGCGCCGCCCGCACTGTTCCCGCGGCGCTCACTCACTGGGCTTCACTCCTCCCCTGCGGCCGCCGCGTCGAGGAGCAGGGCTGCCAGTGAGGCGCGGGCCTGCCGCCGGGCGCCCCGACGTTCGGCCGCGCCGGCGCCGGCGGCCAGGGTGAGGCGCGGCGCGGGCGCCTGGCGTGCGCGCGCCTGGCAGTCCAGGCAGCGGCCGCAGCGCTCTCGCGCGTCGCTGCGCATGCCCGCGGCCAGCTTGCCGAAGAGCTCTCGACAAGGCTCGGCGAGCGCTTGAAAGTGCAGCCGCGCCGTGGCCTCGGCCTCGCGCGGAAAGGGCAGCGCCGCGTGCGCGTTCCAGTCCAGCGCCCGCACGCAGGTCTCGACCGCCTCCTGCTCCTCGGCCGTGGGCGGCCGCTGCGCACGCGCGGCGACGGTGGGGCAGATGCGGTAGCCGGTCATCTGCAGCTTCGTGGCGAGCTCCAGCGCGGCGAGTTTGCCGCGCTCGCGGGCCACGCCGGTGAGCAGCTGTCGGACGCCTTCCGCCCCCGGCGGCGGCGCGTTGTGCGCGGCGCGCGCTCGCAAGGCCAGGAGCGCCCAGCGCAGCGGCCGCCAGCAGGCGCTCCCGCCGGCTGCGCAGGCCGCGGGGCGCGCCGCGCAGCTGCAGCCCGGCGGGCGTCGGGCGTGTCCCCGCAGCGCGGCGGCCGCGAGCGCTGCGCGAAGCGCCAGGACGTCGCGTCGCGCCCGCAGCAGCCGGCGCCAGGGACACGCTGGCCGGGCCGCGAGGCTCGCCGCGAGCTTCGCCGCGGCAGCCTCTCCGCGACGGCGGCGCAGCAGCAGGTGCAAGGTCAGCGCCTCCCAGGCCGGGGCCGCGCGCCGCGGCACCTGCAGCGAGCAGAGCGCGCCTCCAAGGACCTGGGCCTCTCCACCGCGCCAGATCTCCTGGCCCGTTTCGGGCAGGCGCACGACGGCGCCGCGCGGCAGCGTCGCGAGCAAGCAGCCGAGCAGGTCGGCGCCGCCGAGCGCCTCGCGCCAGACGTCCGCGGGCGAACACAAGCCCCGCTCGCCCGACGGCGTCTCCAGCCAGATCAGCGGCTCGCGCGGCCCCGCCCGCGTCTCCTCGCCGAGCACGCGGAGGGCAGGCTGCGCGGGCGCGGCGGCGTAGGCCAGCTGCTCGCCGGGCGCGTACAGGGCGGTGGCGCGGACCGCCGGGAGCGGTGCGCCGTGCGCACAGGGCCGGCAGACGTCGGCACGCTCAACCACGAGCGGGCTCCGGCCATCCAGAGGCGCCGCGAGCAGCGGGTGCGCGAGGGCGCGCGCCGTTGCCCGCTCCTCCGCCGTGCGCGGGGAGACCACGCTCGCCAGCTGGCCGCCCTCGCAGAAGCGCAGGAGCGTGCCTGGGCGGTGGTGCGCCCGCGCGCGGACTTCGCGCGCGGGCAGGAGCGCGCCCGCGAGCCCCGCGCCGGCGAGGATGTTCCGCGCGTCCTCCGGGCGCAGGCGCAGCTGGTCGCCTGCGAGCAGCGCGTCCCAGCGCGCGAGCGGCCACTTGGTGGGGCCGCCCACCAGCGCGCCCGTCTCCATGAAGAGGCGATTCTCCGGGCCGAAGTGCGCCTCCTGCAGCGCGGCGGAGACGACGTCCAGCACGGCCACGAAGTTGGCGTGGTCCCCGTCGTGGTCCATGCCGAAGCGCACCAGCAGCAGCGCACTGAAGCCGGCCCCGCGGGCCGTGCCAGGGACGACCATGAGCGTGACGCACTCCACGCTGCCCGCGTTGTCGACGGGGTTGCGCACCACGTAGTACCGGTCCTGGTTGACCGGGTGCGCAATGAGGTGCGTCACGCCCTCCGTTCGGCACCAGGCCTCGAGCTTGCAGAGAAGAAGCTCGCGGCGCGCGAGGCGCTCGCTCCGGCGGGCGGCGCGGATCTCGCGCGCCAGCTGGCGCAGTTCGCGGGACGCCGCTGCAGCCTCGAAGGCGCGCAGCTTGTCCGCGGGCGCGGCTTCCTCCGACAGCCCGGCGCCGGCGAAGCGGCACCAAGCGTGGCGGCGCTCCAGCTCCGTGGCGTAGGCGCGGCGGGCGCTCTGCACATCTCGCGCACCTGCGGGCAGCTCGTGTCGCAAGTCGGGCGGGGGGCGCAGGCTGGGCGAGCTGCCACCGACGACCAGCTGCCAGACGCCCGGGTAGGTGCGCGGCCCGTTGAGGATGGCGAGGAGATCCTCGCGGCTGCCGTCGAAGACGCGCAACACCTTCATGCCGAGGGCCTGCGCGTGGGAGACTGCCACGGGCGGCGCGACGGCTCCCGCCGGGAAGCGGTGCGCAGCCGTCTCCGCCTGCGCCCGCAGCGTGCCGTTGTCCCCGCGCATCAGGTGCTTGCCCGTCTCCAGGCGCTTCCCCAGCTGCATCGCAGAGCGGGGCTCGCTCTGCCGACCCATGAGGGCGTCGCGCAGCAGGAGCATGAGTTCGCGCTCCGCTCGCTGGCGCTCCGCCGCGCTGCTCGGCGTCCGCCGGCGCAGCAGCGCCACGTCCGCGGCGGCGGGGCCGCAGTCCTCGCGCCACTGGAGCTCGAACTCGCCCTCGAGGCGCAGGATGAGGGGCTCCACCTCGCCCGCGACCACATAGCGCGCCAGCTCGTCACCCTGGCGCACGAGCGACCCGGCCTCGAGGCGGCCGAGCGCGTCCACGCGCCCCTGCAGCGCGCCGTCCTCGCCACGTGCCAAGTGCGAGCGCGCCGCACGGCGCCGCAGCAGCGGCACCCGCAGCGCAACGGTGTCCGCGATGAGGAGGTCGAGGCGCTCCACCTCGCGCGCCTGCCGCACTACGGCCAGCGCCTCGCGGCCCTCGCAGCCTTCGAGGCAGCGCACCACGTGCTGGCGCGTGAAGAGCGTCTCGTCCACCACCTCGTGCGCCTCGTAGTCGCGCATAGCTCGGAGCAGAGGCAGTAGCTCTGCCGGCCCGAAGCGCCAGGAGCGGCTGTGCAGCGGTCCTGCGATGGCCCCGACCTCAGGGTGCCGCGCGGCCCAGGCCGCAGCCGCGGCCGCGCTGGGGAAGTGCAGCTCGGCGTCGCCAGCGGCGTTGCGTTGGACGCGCGGCGCGGGCGCGTCTGCGCCTTCTCGCCCGCAGCAGCGGCAGCCCCCCTGCCAGGGCACGGCGTTGAGCAGCTCGAAGGCGTGCCTCTCCAGTACGCGCCCGGCGGGCTGCCCGTGCGCCTGGTGCCAGCGCTGCAGGTGCGCCGCGCTCTGGAAGCTGAGGCTGCGCTCTGCCACCGCGCACGGCGAGGGCAGTCCCGCGCGCCCGCAGCAGCGGCAGACGCCCGGCGCCCAGTCGGGCGTGCGCGCGACGTGCACGACGACGGCCTCGGCGCCAGCTGAGGGTGAGGCGCGCCACCGCTGCGCGTCCTCCTCGCTCTCGAAGCGCAGGAGCGCGGAGCCGTCTCGCTGCAGCTCCAGCTCCACGCCGGGGCACTCGGCGTGGTCCCCCTCCTCCGCGGGCGCTCCGCAGAAGAGGCAGGCGCCCTCGGCCGGCAGCTCGTACAGGCGCGCCTCCAAGGGGCTCCCGGTCGCGCTCTCCAGCACCCTCGTCTCCTCCACGAGGCTCGGCGCGAGCACGTCGCGGAGACTGGCGCGCGTGCCGAGCGCGGCGTGCGCCTCTGGGTCCGTCAAGGGCGCCTCCAGCCTCTCCAGCAGCGCCGGGTCCGTCACGTCCAGCTGCGCGCGGCCGCCGTCCGCGTCCAGGCGCAGCTGGCTGCCCGCGGGGTGCTCCGCGCAGTCGATGAGCCGACAGGACAGGCACAGGTGCCTGCAGAGCACCCGCAGCTGCGGCAGGAGCAGCGCGCAGGGCATGGGGCGGTGCTGCAGGTTCAGGCCCGACGTGCGGATTGGGTGGAGCGGGTCGGCCAGGTCCTCCCGGCTCACGTCTTGCCACCGCGGCCTACCGCCGCCGTCGGCGCAGCGGAAGACGTGGAAGGTGGGGCGCTCGGCAGCCATGGCTACGTCCACACTGTCTTGGGCCAAAATGCTGCGCGGGTGACGACGTCTCCCCCATCTCTCTCTCCACTTCTCTCCACTTCTCTCCACTCCCTCCCTCTCTCGTTTCCCTGTCTCCTGGAGCCCCAGATTGCTTTCTCTCCGTTCCCCCCTCGGAGACTGCGATGGTTTTTCACGGACGAACTCGCCAAAATGCCCAGCTCCTGCAGTTCTCCACTGGGCGAGTATTTACAATCCGTCGGGCCGCTCAGCACTTGCAGTTCTCCGCTGGGCGGTCGCGGATGGCCGAGCTGCGCGGCGCCCCCAGGCCCGCGGCCAGGGCGAGGCGCACCGCCTCTTCGCGGCAGGCGGCCTCGAGCTCGTCGGAGCAGGCGGCGCAGGCGAACCGCAGCCGCTCGCGCAGGCGCCTGCGAAGCGCCGGGTCGAAGGAGTCAAGAGGAGCTGTGACGGCACGCGGCAGGCGCTCGCGGAGCAGGAGCACCTCCGAGAGCGCGTCCCCCCAGTACTCGCCGTAGGCGCCCACGCCCGAGTCGATCTTGCAGGCCCGGAACCAGTCTTGCCGCCACGCCAAGGGGAGCGTAGCTTCACGTGCTGCCGGCGAGCTGAGGTCCACCGTCCACGGGGGCCGCCGTTGGTGAGCGGGCACGGCTATGATGTGGAGGAACAGCGGGCGCCCGCGGCGCGCCGCCGCCTCCGCCCGGAGGACGGCCGTCGCGCATTGGGTCGTCACACTCATCTGCTTGTCGGGGTCCTCCGCGGCGGACTCCGGGCCCCACTCGTGGTTCACTTCGGCGATGTGCAGGAAGGCCGAGTGGACGGCGTGCGTGCTCCAGAAGTCGCAGTTGGCACAGGCCCCCGCCCTCCACGGCACGTCGGCCTTCGCTGCGAGCGCCTCTTCCTCCCACGTCTGGGGGCTGGCGCGGAAGCACAGGAAGAGGTCCTCGCCGTCGTCGCTGCCGGTTCCCGCGCTGGCAGCGGTTTGCAGGCGGCACCAGCGCGCATCCAGGGGCGCCTCGCGCTTCGTGTGGAAGCGCAGCTCGCCTTCGCGGGGACAGTCGAGGCAGCGCCGGGCGCAGGCATGGCAGCAGAGCGCCCAGTCGTCCTTCTCGTGCACGCCGAGGGCTCCGGAGCGCAGTAGAGGCTCCGCGCAGAGACTGCACTCCAGGCCCCTGAAGAGCGCGCCCTCCTTCAGCGAGACCTCGGGCAGGTTGGCGCTGAGGAAGTGCTCTATGGCCGCGTCCAGGAGGCGCACGTCTTCGCCAGGGGTGCCCCACTCAAGCAGCGGCCCTCTGCGCATCCACTCCAGCGCGACGCCCTCCACGCGAGAACCCACGTAGGCGCTCGCGCGGATGTCGGGGTCCGCCAGCGCGTCCGCGGCCACCACAACGTTGACGGAGCGAGGCAGCTCCTCGACCCAAGGCGGCGGAAGCCCCCAGGAGAAGGCGGCGTAGAGCCTCTCGGAGACCGCGGCGTGCTCGTCGGCCGTGGACCCTCCCGCCGGCCACAATGCCAGGCGCATGTCCTCCTTGCCGCAGACGAAAGCCTTCTGCACAGCGTCCAGGGTGAGCGCCAGCTTCGGTCCCGGGCGCAGAACAGCGTTGACGACGACCACGCGGCTCCCAGTCGGCATGGCCCCACGCGCGTGAAGAACAGACAGCGTCGGGAGACACACCAAAGCGCGAGACAAGAAGGCTGCAGACGGCACACACTCGCATTCTCCCGCCCCCAGCGACGCCCCGCTTCCTCTCCCGCTCCGCTTCCTCTCCCGCCCCACTTCCTCTCCCGCTCCGCTTCCTCTCCCGCCCCACTTCCTCTCCCGCCTCACTTCCTCTCCCGCCCCACTTCCTCTCCCGCCTCACTTCCTCTCCCGCCCCCTCCTGTCTTTTTCGATCACCAGCGAAGGCCGCGTCAGTCGCTGTTCTCCACGGACGCACCGGCTCACTTTTCCTCGCTACGCCTTGCGCGCCTCGTAGCGGCAACGGCAGCAGCGCAGCACCACCAGGCTCTCCTCGTCCACGGCGCGCACGAAGCGCTCCTGCTCCAGCAGGGCGCCGGGGCACCCTGGCCGCGGGCAGCGCACCTCAGAGACGAGGCTCGCCAGTTCGTCGGGCAGCGGCGGGGGCGGGAGCCCCGGGGCCACGGGGTCGCCTCGGGCCAGCTTGAACTGCTCGCTCCGCCAGTAGGCCAGGGCGCCTTCGGGGCTGAGGTCCGCCAGGCGGCGCGCGAGAGCCGGCGACAAGCCCTGGAGCTCCGCCTCCAAAGCGCGGCGCGCGGTGCGCCAGCCGAGGCGCTCGGCGTCGCTGAGGACGTCGCGGGGGACGGCCAGCGCCCGACACAGGCGCCGCGCGGTGGCGCGCGGCCGCAGCGCCAGGCGGCCGGGCGACTCCTGGAGCAGCCGCGCGGTGGAGGAGGGCTCGGAGCTGACCTCCCAGGCCCACGCGGGCCGCTCCAGCGAGCAGTCCCGCAGTGCGGGGAGCTCCAGCTCGCGCCAGGTGCCGCGCCGGCCGCTCTGCAGGTCCTCGACTTCCGCCGCCGCGCAGAGACAGCCGCCACCGTCCTCGTGGTCGCACGTCTGGCCGAGGCGGCGGGAGGGGTGCGCGCGCGCGTCGGCCGCGCGCAGCGGCGTGAGGCCCTGCTCGGCGCACGCCGCGGCCGACGCCTCCACGCGCGCCGTCAGCAGGCGGAAGCGCCTGCCGTCGCGCCCGCGCACGATCTCGCCCACCTCGGCGCCGGTCTGCACGAGGGGGAGCGCCTCCACGTCCTCGGCGCCAAGCTGCTCCTGCGGACGCTCCGCGTCCTGCGCCGCGTCCGCCTCCGCCTCGCACCAGACCACGGCGAGCGGCGCCGCGCCTGGCGCGCGCGGGCGCCAGACGTGACTCCGCCCGGAGATGTGTTCGCGAATGTGCACGGCGTCGCCGGTGTCCTCGGCCACCTCGCCTTCCGCCTCGCGGCCGTCCTGGAGGCGCAGCCGCACGCGCGAGCCGCGCCCCAGCGCCTCCGCGGGCGAGACGGGGCGCGCGCGGCAGACCTGGTGCCAGTGTCCGCGCCGGAGCGCGGCGGCGCCGCGTGCCGCGGCCTTCGCGCGCAACGCTCCCCAGGGAAGCACCGAGCGGAGCTGCGCCAGGGTCTCCGCCAGCTCCGCGTCGTCCTCGCCCAGGTCCTGCGCGCGCCGCCGCAGGGCGTCCACCTTGGCGGCCTGCGCCTCGCGCCAGCCCCAGGCCTCCAGCGCGCGAAGCGCGAGGCAGATGTCGGCGCGGCTCCGCGCGACGCTCTCCGCTGCGAAGGCCGCGGCGCCCAGCAGGCTCTCCTCCGGGGGAAAGCCGGCGCCCTCCAGCCCGCTCGCGGCCTGCAGCAGGGGCTCCTTGGCGCCGAGTGCGGCCGCCTCTGCCTGCGCGAAGGCCAGCGGCCCGGCGGCGCCGGGGGGAAGCAGCGCGCGGGCGAGCATGTGGAGAGCGGCCTCCATGGGCGGCGCGGGCCGCAACTCACCGAGGGCTCGCGGAAGCTCGGGCGTGCCCGCCAGCGTGGCCGTGGCCGAGCCCGGGCTGCCATGCACGAGGACGCGCGCCTGTCTCGTCTTCTGGGCGCCCGGCCGTTTGGGGTTGGTCACGTCCAGCTTCTTCATCATGGCGTCGCCTAGGTCCTTCAGCAGGGCGAGCACGATGTGCGCCCCGTCGGCGCGACAGTCCGGGTGCACAGAGGCCGCCAGCACCGCGACAGCCTCTGCCAGGACCCAGGGGGCCAGGGCGGCGGGCGGCCGCAGCCCCGCGAAGGCGTCCAGGAAGCCAGCCAGCAGCTGGGGCGGCGCGCGCTCCAGCCGCAGCAGCGCCCACTCGCGCAGCAGCCGCGTCCAGGCACCCGCGCCGGCCGCGCGCTCCAGGCTGAGGCCTCGCGCGGCCTGCGGCGAAGCGCGCCTCGCCCGCTCACGCGCCAGGTCCTCAGCCCCCGAGGCCAGACGACGCCGCTTCAGGGCCGGGCCAGCCTCTGCCAGGGGCGCCTCCGGGAGTGCGGCGGCCGCGGCCAGCAATGCTTCCTCCTCCTCCTCGGCCAGCGGTGCATCTGCGGGCCCGTGCATCTCTGCGGCGAGCCACGCCTCCGCCTCCAGCGTGCGGGCGCGCGCCCGCAGACTCGCCCGCCCCCAGGCCGTCTCTTCCATTGCCCCTCCCCAAAGCTTGAGCCGATGTGGCGACGCTGACGCGCGCTGAGTCCCTGTCACGCTCTCTCCGTCCCGCTCCCCCTCGCATGCCACCCGCACGCGCCCTCCTGAGATTTCGGTCCCTCAAAACTCTCCCCCCGCCTCATGTTTTTTCTGGATGCGTCTCGCTCTGAGAGTGTCTCCGGTCATTCTCCCTACGCCTCTCTGTTCACGGCGCAGGCGGACCACGCTCACTGGCGGCGGCGCTTCGCGGGCGCCTTCGCGGGCGCCTTCGCGGGCGCCTTCGCGGGCGCCTTCGCGGGCTCCGTGGCCCTGCGCTTGGGGGCGCCAGCCAGCCGCTGGCGGAGCCGCGCCCAGTGCTGCCGCAGCACGGGGCACTGCGCGCACAGCTCCCGCGCGCCCTCCTCATCCTGCAGCTGGCGGAGGGTCGCCACGCCCGAGAGCGGCGGCAGCTTCCAGAGCGCCCCGGGCGCCGAGGAGGCGGGCGGCAGCTCGTCGTCGCCGCCCGGCAGCGCCAGAGCGTCTGCGGGCGCCGCCTCAATGATGCGCTCGAGGTCCGGGAGGAGGTCGTGGGCTTCCTGCCCGACGCCCACCAGGAGCAGCGTCTCCATAGCGAAGCGGCGCAGCAGCTGGCGCTGCATGAGGCGCACCGACGCGATGGTGAGCTCGTAGCACGGGCGACGCACCTCGGGCGGGTAGAGCGCCAGGCAGATGTGGTCCGCGAAGCGCACGGCCCCCTGTTCCTCGGCCGCGAAGTCCGCGGCGCGGCCGGCCACGAAGACCAGCACGGCCTCCTCTTCCTGGTGCTGCGCCGCGGCGGCGCGCGCGCCGTGGAGGCCCGGAGCGGCGCGCGTGCCCTCGGGCCAGCGCGGCGCCGCGAGCTCCTGGGTGGTGCGGCGGATGAACTCCGCGCGCTCGGCCAGCAGCTCGTCGCGGCTGCTGGTGGGGCCGCGCTCCAAAGCCCGCTGGGCCCCGTTGAAGGCGGCGGCGTGCTCGGCGCTGCAGGTGGCCGTGTTGGGCGGGGGGCGGCAGCCGTGGAGAAACTGGGCGCGCTCGAGGCCGAAGCCTGCGGTGAGCGGGCTGGGCCGGCCCTCCGCCAGGCGCTGCTGCTCGCGGCGCAGCTGCTTCTGGCTGATGCACACGGCCGCGCCGCGGAAGCCGCGCCGCTCGCGGAGGTCGTGCAGCGTGCGCACCTCGAAGTGCTGCGGGTACTCCTCCAGCCACGCGCGCACGTCCTCCTTGGCGTGCAGGACGTAGCGCGAGGGGCGCAGGGCCTCCAGCTCGCTCGGCGCGGTGGCCTCGGGCTCCGCGGGCTCCGCGCGGCGCGCGCCGCGCCAGCGGCCCTTCGCCTCGGGGAAGACGCGGCTGAGGAGGTCGACGACCTCCCGGGAGCCGGCCAGCTCCGCCGCCCCGCGCCGCGCCTGCAGTTCGTCGTGCACGGCGCGCAGCGGGCAGTCCGCGGGCGGTCGCGGTCCCACCGCGCGGCAGCCCCAGGGGGCGCCGCCGTCGCGCGGACCGCGCCCGAGGCGCTCGCTGAGCCCGCGCATGTACTGCGCCCAGTCGGGGAGCACCACGATGTGCTCGCCGTGCATGAGCGGCTGTCGCTTCGGCGGCGCGCTCACCTTGGGCGGCAGCCGCGGGTCCTCGCCGCCGAGCTCGGGCCACTGGTTGGTGCGCAGCGCCTCCAGCGAGGCCCAGCGGCGCAGGTCCTTGGGCGCCAGAAAGCCGCCCTCGTCGAGCGGCGTGGAGCACTTGCCGCTCATGTGCTCGCTGGTCGGGAAGACGAGCAGCGGCGCCTCACCGCGCCGCGGCGCGCGGTCCGCGAGGGTGCCCGCCAGCTCCTCCGGGGTGACTCGCGCGCTCACCGGGCAGCCCGTCTCGCGCGCGCGCCGTTCCCGGTGCATGCGCACCACGCGCATCTGCAGCTCCTCGATCTCCAGCGCGAGCGGCGGCACCTCGGGAAGCGCAGGCGCTTCCGGGTCGTTGGCGCTACGCTTGGCCCGCAGCTCCGCGAGGCCGGCGGCCATGGAGGTCAGGCTGGCGGCCTCGCGGCCGTCCTCGCGCCAGGCGGCGCGCAGGGCCTCCAGTGGCGCCGCCACGCAAGGCTGCGCCAGCTCCGCGCGCAGACGCTGGCGCACCAGCTGCTGCAGGTAGCGGAGGCCCTCCGTCCAGCACGGGCCCGTCCAGGGGAAGGCAGTGCGGCCCTCGCCGAGGAAGAGGGGGAAGTAGCGCCATCTGCCCAGCAGGTAGAGCACGCAGGCCTGCGCGAGCACTTGCTTCACCGTGCGGAACTGGTCCTGGTTGACCGCCAGGAAGACGAGGCCGCGCTCCTCGAGCGTCCGCAGCAGCGTCTGCTGGTCCTGGCCGAAGAGCACGCACTGCCCCAGGTCTCCCACGTAGCGGAAGTACTCCTCGCGGCGGAACGGCCCGAAGTGCAGCGAGCCGCCCTGGACGCGGCGGCCCGAGGTGCGCGGACAGATGACCACCGGCTGGGACAGCGGCACGTGGTCCAGCCGCAGCCGCTCGGGGAAGAGGCCTGCGTCGCACCAAGGCGTCTTGGGCAGCCGCATGGTCTCCGCCACCCAGACGTGGCGGTAGAAGTGGTCGCACGGGCGGCAGAGCAGGTGAAGGTGGCGGCGGTTGGCGAGCCGGTGCGCGGCCCAGTCCTCCGCGCGCCGCTGCTCGCTCCAGTGCTCGCGCAGGCCCTCGGTCTCGAACCAGGCCTCCTCCCCCAGCTCTTTGAAGCGCGCCAGGCGCGCCTCCGCGGCCACGGGCTGCTGCACCACGTGCGCCTCCAGGGGGCCCGAGCCGCGCCGGCGCTTCGGCGAGCGGCCCGTGAGGTCCAGCTCGTCCCAGACGGGCGAGGGCGGCCAGGGCGCAGGGAGCGCCGCGCGGCGCGCCGCCAGCCGCGCCAGAAGCGTAGGACCAGCCACGGTGTAGTTCTCGCGCGGGTCCAGACCCACGAGCGCGTGGTGGGCGGCGACGCGCGAGGCCACCGGCACGGGCGAGCCCTCACGCGCGAGGCCGGCCAGGAGCGCGGCGTCGCTCGCCAGGTCCTCGTCGCGCAGGCGCGCCGCGAAAAGGGGCCAGAGCTCCACGGAGTGCGTCAGCGGTTCCAGCGCGCGCTTGTGGCGCGGGCACTGCGCCAGGGCGAGGTGCGAGGGCGTCGTGCCGCCGGCGCCGACGAAGTCCGCGCGGAGGAGGCAGGCCATCCAGGCCACGTCGGGCACCGCGGCCTCCGCCACGAGGCGCCGCAGCACGGGCTGCTTGATCTCGTGGGCGCCCAGCCGCGGGTTCTCCGCGCCGCGCGGGTCCTTCGCCTCCAGGAAGGACAGCTGCGCGTAGCCGAGGCGTGTGGTGTCTGGCTCCCAACCGTGGCGCACCCGCCGCACGCGTCCCTCCGGCGTGAGGAGCCCGCGCAGCCCGGGGTTGCAGAGCACGTCGCGTGCCAGCTCCGTGTCGGCGCGGTCCACTTCGTGCTGGTAGGAGCTCCGCCGCGCGAGGAAGGCGCGCGTCTGCCCGGCGCACCAGGCCGTGTACCAGGCCTCCGCCAGGCGGTCGGCGCGGAGCGCGCGGCGCACCCGCGGCCAGGGGCGCACGGCCTCGCCTTCCGCGACCCAGCAGCGCACGTCGTCGCTCTCACCCCAGATGCGGTGGCCGAAGCCGTCGAGCACCCCCCGGGGCGGCGGGCGGTCGGGGAAGAGGTCCCGCTTCCCGTGGCAGAAGGCCTCCACCTGCTGCCGCCGCTGGCGCGCGTCGGCACGGGCGAGCGCGCCGCCAGGCACGCGGTGCATGTGGTGCACCAGCTCTTGGCGGAGGAGGCGCAGCGCAGCCACGGTCCTGCTTGCCTCGTCGCCCGGGAGGGGCGGGGTGCAGCACGCGGCGTAGGCCTCCGCCTCTTCGAGCATCGCGGCCAGCCCCACGTGGCCCTCGAAGCGGCGGTGCAGGATGCAGGCCGCGAGGTAGTACTCCAGCTTGACCGACGGCGTGTCGCGGTCGTCCTCGGGAGGGCCGCTGGCGAGGTTCTCGAGGAAGGTGCGGCCGCCCACCGCCCAGCCCTGCTGCAAGCGTTCCTGCGTCCAGCGGGACCAGTGCGACCGCACCGTCCTCTCCACGAAGTGGCGCACGCAGCGCACGGCCTCCGAGAGCTCCAGCTGCGCGAGCGCCGCCCTGTCGTGCTCCTCCACGGCGCGCGCGCCGAGCGGGCTCGCGTCGCCAAGGCCGGCGAGCGCGGCCTCCTCCGGCGGCTTGCGGTGCCCAGCGAGCGCGGCGCCGACGCTGGCGCGCATCTCCTCTGCCAGTCGCGCGGGGTCCGTGCGGGGCAGCAGGGCGAGCACCTCCAGCTGCGACCAGAGCTGCGCCCCGCGGCGGCCGCGCGCGAGGGGCAGGGCGCGCACGACGTCGCGGTAGACGCCCGGCAGCCCGCGGCGCAGCTGCGCTGCCGCCAGCAGCCGCCGCCGCAGCAGCACCACGCTGCCCGCGGCCAGCTGCCGCTGCCGCTCGAAGTCGCTGTTGGACAGCTCCGAGAAGGCTGCAATCTGTCTCAGAAAGCGCCGCTCGCCCTCGTCGAGCGGCGGCTCGTAGCTCGGCAGCGCCGCGAGGGGGCGGAGCCAGGGCTCCGCGTCCGCGCCCAGCTCGGCCAGGGCGGCGAGGCACTCCGGGTGCGCCAGCACCCAGCGCAGCACGTAGAGCGTGGTGGCCGGGCCCAGGCAGAGAGGCGCGAGCCCGCACTGCGCGAAGTTCTTCAACGCCTGGCTGTAGGCGAAGCGCTCGCCCCTTCCCTTGCGCACGGCGTCGAAGGAGGGAGAGGCGCGGAGCAGCTGCAGCAGAGGCTCCTCGGCCGCGCGGGAGAGCTGCTCGTAGAAGGTCTCTAGGAAGACGGGCACGGGGTCGCCGAGCGCCAGGCAGGCCGCGGCCGCGGCCTGGCGCAGCGTCAGCACCAGGCGACGCCGCCACTGCTGCTCGAGGCCGCCGCGCAGCTCGTCCGCCGCCAGCAGCTCGCGGCAGCTGCGCTCCGCGTCGTCCTGCCGCGCCACGTGGGCGGCGAGCACAGGCACGGCGCGGGCTTCCCAGTCCTCGGGGCGCAGCACGCCCGCGCCGCAGACGCGCCGCGCCGCAGTCTGCGCCCTGCGCCACCAGACCTCGCCGTCGAGCAGCGGCGGCGGCTGGGCACCCTCGCGGCGCTCTGTCTCTTCTTGCAGGGCCAGGCGGATGGCGCGCACCGCCTCCTCGTGGCTGGCGGACTGGCGGCCGGCCACCTCCAGCTGCCGCGCGGTGCCGGCCGCGTCCAGCTGGTACACGGAGCGGCGCGACACGGCCAGGCTGGCCAGGCGCGTGGCGGCGGCGCCCGCCTGCGGTGCCTCCTTCTGGCCGCAGAGCAGCACGGCAAACTCCTTGCGGCGCGCCAGGCGCACCCAGAAGCGGCGCGCCAGCGCGCCGGCTACCAGAAGACGGCAGCCCCCCCGCGCCAGGCGGCTCTCGCGCAGGCAGCGCTCCACCACCCGGTCCGCCTCCTCGAAGTTCCGCTTGAGCATCTCCAGCGAGGGGCGGAGGAAGCGCGCAAGGGGCGCGGGGTCGTCGGTGCTGTGGCGGTTCCAGGCCTCGGCGTGCCCAAAGGTGTCTGTGGACACAGGTCGTCGCGAGCCGCGTTCCGTGGCCTCGCGCTCCAGGAAAGCCACGTAGCGCGCCTCCTGGCGGAGGGTCTCCAGCCACTCCTGCTGCACGGCCTCCCTCTCCTCGGCGCACTGGGGCGCCGGCAGCGTCGCCAGCCACCGGGCCAGCGCCGCGGGGTCCATGTTGTCCCGCCGCCGCTCGTAGCCGCCGCGCCGGAAGGGCGGCGCGCGGCAGGTGCTCGCCCAGAAGCGGGCCACTGTGCAGAGCTGCAGCTCGCGCCGGCCGTCGCGCCCAGGGAGCCGCAGCTCGCGCCAGCAGCGCTCGTGCAAGCCCCGCAGCCACACCAGCACGTCGTCGGCCTTCTCCGTGGCCACCACGGCATACCACAGGAAGCGCAGGCGCTCTTCTTCCGGCGCGCGCGCCTGCCAGTAGAACTCCTCGGCGACGGCCAGCGCGCGTCGCTGCTTGGGCACGCGCGCCTCGGACGTCGCGCGCTCGTCGTAGAGCACCTTCAGATCGGCCAGCGCGTCCTGGCGGCGGAGGTCCTCGGGGTGCTCCCCCGGCTCCAGGCGCCGTGTCCGCTCCGCACGTGGCGGCACCTCCTCCCTCCGCGGGCGCTTCTTGCCCTGCGTCGGCGGCAGCGGGCCCACGACGACCCGGACGCGCGAGTCCATCTTGCTGACGCAGGGGCCGTAGGCCTGCTCAGCCAGCGCGCGGAGCCAGCCCTGCGCCGCGGGCGCGGCGGCCAGCGCGTCGTCGGGGCGGCAGCCCGCGAGCCACGCCGCGCCCGCCTCCTGGAAGGGCGCCTCCCACTCGTCCTGCCGCGCGGCCGCCCAGGCGTGCGCGGCGGCGTCGCAGGACCGCAGGGCGAGGTGCTGCAATTGCGCCCGCTCCTCCGCGCTGGCCTCGTCCCAGTGCGTCTCGAGCTCGCGCCGCGCCGCTTCCGCGTCGTGACCGCCGCGCCGCAGGCGAAGCACCGCGCCCGCGGCGCCCTCCGCAGTCTTGCCGCGCGCGGGGCAGCGGAGCGTCGCCTGCCGTACGGCCTTCAGCAGGCGCCGGCAGCTCTCCTCCTGCGCGCTGCTCCGTGCCGCCTCCTCCTCGAGGAGAGCGCGCCAGGGATTCCATTCCGTGAAGCGGCTCTCGTCCTCGGGTCTGTCCGGCACGCTGGCCAGGGAGGGCACGACCTCCACCAGAGGCAGCACCAGAACCTCCTCGCGCGCCCCGAGCAGCGGGACCTCCCGCAGGCCATCGGGGCCCTCCTCCAGAACCTTCTGGCTCTGCGCGTACGTCGTCTGGTGGCGTGCGCACAGCCGCGTGTCCGCGAGCACGATGGTGCGGCACTTCCCGTTGGCCGCAGGCAGCTTGAGCGCGGCCCAGTGCCGCGCGGCCTCCTCCACGAGCTGCGCGGCGGCCGCCGCCTCCTGCTCCGTCTGGCCCTCGCCTGCCTCGCCCACCAGGCGGAAACAGGCGCGGCACCTGGCCGCGCCAGCACCGCAGACCCGCGCTTCATCGAGCCAGAAGCTGAGACCGCCTGCGTCCGCGGTGGTCGCGGCCCTGCGGCGCGACAGCTCGGCGTGGAGCTCACCGAGCCCCGCGCGCACGATGTCCGCCAGCGTGCCGCGTTCCTCCTCGCCGCCGAAGCGGAAGACCTCGATGGTGACAGCGGCCGGCAGCGCGGCCAGGCTGTCGTGGTCCCAGCCGTGGCAAGAGGCCACGATGACGGAGGCCATCTCGTCGAGCAGTCCCTCCGTCCAGCGCTGCAGGTAGGGAGACCGCAGGCAGCGCACCACTGCGGCTGGTCGCTCGCTGATCATGTTGGAGAGGTAGGCACCGCCGCTGGGCTCCTTAAACCTCTTCCCCGCCCTGTCCTTGCGCAGCATGCCCATGATCTCATCGTGGATGGCGTCCGCCGTCGGCAGCAGTCGGAGGGTGAGCGCCCGCGGGCCGCCGCCTTCCTGCGCCATGCTGCTGCAGGATATCGTAAACTTGGCTTGAGCCAGATGCTGCGGTGCACTCCCAAAAATCCCGCGCGCTCTCTCCCCTTCTCTCCCGGTCCAGGATTTCGGTCTCTCTCTCATGCTTGACTGAGCGTGGGTCGCGCTCCCCTGCGACGTTTCCCACCCGCCCTGCTGCGCCCCCCCGTCCACGCATGGGCTGCTCGAGATTTCGGTCCCTCAAACTCGACTGCGCCTCCATCATGCTGAACAAACACAAGCAAGCTCCCACCCCCCCTTCTTCGCGCGCTCCAACAGACAGGAATCTGAGTCAGCAAGCTACCCCGGCCGCGCGCGTTCTCTGATCCCCGCGCGCGGCAGCCCCGCCAGCATCAGGCCAGCTCCCACAGGCGGCGGCGCGGGAGACAGCGTCCCGTCATGCCGGTGAGGCTGGCGGCTCCACAGGTGAGCACGTCCAGCAGCTGCGCCGCCTCGGCCGCGCCTAGCCCCGCACAGGCACGCTCTCTCGCAGCGGCGTCCAGGGGCGTATCCAGCACGAGCTGCTCGGCGGTCAGGTGCTCGGGGTCGCCGCGCAGCACGGCCGCGACCGCGTCCTCCGTGGCGAGCTGCAGGTCTTCCAGCACCTCCGGCGCGAGGGCCGGGGCGAGGGCCGAGAGGCGAAAGAGCGCGCTCATGAGCTCGCGCAGCACGTGGTCCAGCAGCAGGGCCTGGTGCTCCCACTGGTCGTGTGCGTCCTCCCAGCGCTCCGTGCCTGGCGCCGGTGCCACCAGCTGCTCCGCGAGGCGCTGCGCCAGCGGCCGGCGAGCGGCAGCTGCGGTCGGGGGCGGCGCGGCGGCGCGCGCGCCGCACAGCGTCTGGAACTCGATGTCGAAGTGCGCGGCGGAGACGCTGTTCTCCGCGAGGGTGCGAAGGACGCGTGCGGCAGACTGCCGGCTTGTCACGGCGGCGCGCAAGCGCCCCACGCTCTCGTCGGGCGACCAAGATGCCGAGAGCCGCACCCACTCGGTGATCGACGCCGCGTTCCACGTTGACATGTCCCCGCGGATGCCCAGTAGCACGGTGGAGGTGGCGGCGGCCGCGCAGACGGCCCGCATCGCGAAGGCGAGTCCCCGCGGCGCGCCCTCGGCGCCGCAGGCGCCCGCGCACTCGAGCAGCGTCTCCCCGAGGCTCTCGCGAAGTCCCCCCTGCGGCCGCCGCTGGCCGAGTAGCTCCGTCAGCCGCGCGAGGGGCGGCGGCGGCTCGTCGGGCGCGCCGGCGAGCCAGGTCTGCACCGCGCCCGCCTCCGCAATGCGGGCGGTCTGTGCAGGGCGCACCAGCAGACGCAGGAAGGCGGAGAGGCCTGCTGCTTCCGCGTGGCCGCTCGCGGCCGCGGCCAGGAGGAGCAGCGGGCGCAACTCCCAGGAGCGGCCCGCCGGCGGCGATTCGCGCAGCTGCCAGAGCGCCCGCGTCAGCTCTCGTCCGCGCGCGGCGGGCGGGGGGCGCTTCTCCGCCTTGGCGGCGCGCTTCTCCGCCTCGGCCACGAAGACCTGGCGCACAGTCTCCACCGCGAACTGGCTGCGGGCTGCGGGCAGCACAAGGGCTAGCTCGCGCGCCAGCTCGCGGGTCGCTGCCTCTTGCGCCGGGGGGCGGGCCGCGACCTCGCGCGCCAGTGCCTCGCACCACGGGAGCTTGGCGCTCGGCACGGCGTGCAGCAGCTCCTCCGCGAAAAAAGGCGGCGCGGCCCCGAGCCCCCAGTTCGCCAGCGCGGCTGCTCGCTCCGCCCCCGAGCAGGGACCCACTTGGGCGCCCAGCGCAGGGGCCTGCACGGGCGCCTCCAGTGCCGGCAGAGGTGTTGGCTCGGCCTTCAAGGCCAGCGGGGCGGGTTGCCAGTGGCTGGGAAAGACGCACACGAGAACATCCTCGCGCGGGAGCATGGTCCAGAGCCCCGGCACGGCGGCGCCGAGCGCCGCGGAGCAGGCGCCGCAGAAGGAGCACGGCAGGCGGCCGCTGGATATGTGCGCGGCCCAGTCCTCGAGGTCGGCGAGGTCGAAGCGCTCCGGGCGCGCCAAACGGTCCCAGGGCTGCGGGTGCCCACTCGCGCAGAGCGGCAGCGGCTCCGACTCGCGGACCACGTCGCCGCGCCAGTTCTCCAGTCCCACGTGCTCCTCGCCCGTGCGGAAGACGGCCTGCAGGCGTCGCCGCATCTCGGCGTCCCCCTCGGCGCGCGCGAGGCGCCGCTGGCAGACGCGCACGTGCGGAAGCTCGCGCGCTCGGGCCTGCGGGAAGGCCACCCCGGGCTCGCAGCGCACGGTCAGGCGCAGGCGGCATTCCGCGCCGGGCGTCCTGACCCAGCCCTCGGGCGCCTGTCCTGGGTTCTCGAGCTGTGCCCAGCCCGTGGCAGCGAAGACGGGCGTTCCGTCTGCTTGGCGGAAGTCCTCCCACTCCACGGCAGGCGGCGCCTCCTCGAGGCGCACCGCTACCTCCAGGCGGCGCGCGGGCGGAGCGCTCAGCAGCTGCCCCTGCAGGAGGCGCCGCACGTTCCGCGCGGACCACTGCGGGAGCACCGCCGCCTGGTCCTCGCGCTCTTGCTCGTCGGCGGCGGGGCGGAGGGCCCAGGAGCCGTAGTAGAGGCCGTGCGCCTGCCGCTCCTTGAGCCCGCCCACGGCCCACCTGGCCGCGGCGGCGTGGGCCGGGGTGGCGAGCGGCCCGTGCTGCAGGGCTGCTGGCAGCACCTCCTCGACGTGGGCCACTGCGGGCGCCTCGCCGAGCGCGCGCGCGTAGTTGACCAGGCAGAGGGCCTCCGCGTGCGGGCCGCAGACGGAGAGCGTGTTGGCCGGAGAGCGCCAGCCCTCGTGCTCCAGCCGCCCCGCGTAGCGGGCGTTTGGACCCTCCGTCCCGCAGCGCCAGGCGCCCTCCCCCGCGCTGGCCACCGCCTCCCACTCGTCGGGCGGCGTGCCCTCGCGCAGCAGGCGTGCCGGCAGGCCCGCAGCGCGCATGGCGGCCTGCAGCGCCGCCCGCAGCTCCTCGCCGCCCGCGCCCTCCACAGCGATGCGCTCGCGCCGCACACAGCGTTTCTGGGGCGCCGACAGGGCGCGCACGGCGGCCTGCGGGAGCGCACGCGCCAGGCCTTCGGCGAGGGCCAGGGCGCCAGGGCCTTGCAGCGTTACCGGCGGCCCCCCTTGCAGCCACAGGTACTGCGACTCCTCCAGGCAGCGCTGCAGCGGCGCGAAAGCGCGGAAGGCGCGCGCGGCAGCCGCCGCGACGCGCTCGCGCACGCGCTGCGCGCTGTCGGCGCGGGTGTAAAGCCAGTAGCACTCACCGTCGCCCCCGGCGTCCAGGCAACTGTCGTCGGCGTCGGGGTGTAGGCCCAGGTGGCTCGCGAGCATGGTGCCCACGGGTCTCGCGCCAGGTCCCACCAGCAGGCCCCGCCACCCGCTGCGCTCCCCGAGCCGCACCGCGTCGGCCCCGCCGGGCGGGACGGCGTAGAGGTGCACCCAGGCCCGTCGGCGCTCGGCGTTCGCGCACTGGCCCAGGGGCAGCGCCAGGCAGAAGTGCGTGGGCAGCGGCGCCGCGCCGCTCAGGTAGGAGAGCTCGCCCCCCCGGTCGAGCAGCACGCGGAAAACGCCGTCCGCACGTTTGTCGTAGTCGAGCACCGTGGCGGGCGCGAAGCCCTCGCCGCCGCCGGGGAGCAGCGTCCAGACCTCGACGCGGTCGCCGCGCTCGTACTCCACGCTCTCCGCGGGGATGTTGGCAAGGTCGCCCAGGCGGTAGACGGTGTTGGCATCCATCGCGCGCACTAGAGACCATCCCCATGGACCTGAGAGCAAAATAACTGCGGAGAAAGAGAGCGGGGAGGCCGGCCACACACAATAACTCGGGAGATAGACAAAGACGAGACCATGCCGCCGGAGGAGGACGCGCGGTTCATCCTGGTGATGGACAAACACGGAAAACACAGAATCATCGCTCGCGTGCTTCCGAGCGGCGAGATTGGAGCGGCGACATCATTCAAGCCAAGGGCGCTGGCCTCCCCGCGGCGGTCAAGGACATGAATCGGCAGGTGGCGCACTTTCTCGTGCACCACGGCGACGACTTGGCGAGCGAGCCTCCCGCGCGGAAGCTCGTCAGCGGCGACATCACGACCTACCCGATCTCCTTCATGCGCTGGCGGGCCTGCACCGCTCTCATCGTGCTGCAGGTGAGCGCCCGGGGCATGCGCGTGCTGTGCTACCTGGACACCAAGCGGAAGCACACCGGCTCCTGGGCCACGGACTGCAGCGGGGTGCGCCCCAGCGTCTTGCAAGAGGTTGCTCAAGTGCTCGAGCAGCTGTCGGGGAGCGCGCCCCACTTCGTCGAGGAGTCCAAGAGGGCGAAGCGCCTCGAAGAGGAGGCGAAGCACATTCGGCGCCAGCGCGACAGCCTCGACGCGCGGCTGTCCGCGATCGAGGCGGAGCTTCGGCCGGCGGCCGCGTCGAAGGACGTGAGGATGCTCAAGGGCGCGAAGGCGCTCATCTGCATGGATCAACCCTGCCAGGAGCTGCGCCCCGACCGAGCGAAGGCCCTCTTTGGAGTGCCGTGACGCGGCGTGGGCGCCCCGGCCAACCCCGCACGAAGGCGGCCCTCACGGGCTGCTGCGGTCAGGGGACGTGAGAAGGGCTCACGGTGCATTATAAAGCATTTGCGACACAACCCCGACTCCACGCCACTTCCCCCACCTCATCTACCCCGTCTCACTTTCCTTGCCTCGCCGCGCTAGCCATGGCCTCCTCACCCGTCTTCGTTGCCACCGTGCCCAACGGCAGCGCGGAGACGGCGGAGCGCATGCGGGCTCTGCTCTCCGCGACGTGCACCGACGTCTCCGTGCAGCAGGTCCGGGGCAGCTACGAGCTCCGGTACAGGAGGCCTGGCAGCCGAGCGTGCCTCCGGTCGGAGAGCACTGTCCTCCGCAAGGCGCTGAAGACGGCCGCGTGGGAGGGGCTGCCCCGGCAGTTCAAGGGCGACTGGCTCCGGCAGCAGCGCGAGGCGGAGACCACGGCCTCGGGAGAGGCCTCCGCGGCGGAGAGCGCCGCCTCCAGCACCGAGCAGCCGGAGCCGCCTGACCCTGCGGTGCAGCGCGAGGCCCCTTCCCTCGAAGCTCTCCCCGCCGACCTCCCGGGAGAGACCCACGACCAGCAGCCGGAAGCGGAGCAAGTCGTCTTCGTGGACGACTTTCGCGCCGACCTCGCGCGCCTCCTGAACAAAAAGCCCGAGCAGCTGGGGCGCATCCGTAGGGTCGAGGGGATCCCTGCCAAGTATTCCCTTGTCGACGTCGTCGTTGCCATTACAGGAAAGACGCCGCAGCACGCCAATCATGCGCTCGACGAGGTGGTCGAGCGGGACGGAGATGTGTGCCAGGAAATAGCACGCATCCCGCTGCTCGATTCGACGGGTCTCCGACGGCAGCGAACACGAGTGGCGGACATCCAGACCGTGCTGCGCGTCATCGTGCAGCTGCCATGCAGGGGTCTCGGCCCGTTGAAGCGGGAGATCTGCGAGGTGTTTGCGCGGTTTATGGGTGGCGACCTCTCGCTCATTCCCGAGCTGCAGGCGAACCACGCCCGGCAACAAGCGCTGCTCGAGGAAGGCTCGCAGTCGCCTGAGGCCGCCTTCGGCGAGTACGTCCGCGCCACGCGCCCGCCGCCTCCGCAGGAGATCTGGCGCACGCCCGCCCCGCAAGGCGTCGGGGACTACGACAGCAAGCACTACGTCCTCGGCGGCCTCACCTACCCCGACATGTGCAAGACCGGGCGCACCATCAAGCGCATGGACGAGCGCCTCAAGGAGATCAACAGCAGGCAGACTCGAGACTTGGGCCTCTACGTCGTGCTGGTCTACCATTACGAAGGGCCGCTGGAGCAGCGCGTGCGCAGCAAGCTGGACGCCTGGGGCTGCCGCCAGCCGCCTGCGGAGTACGGCGTCAACGGCTGCGAGTTCCGCATCGTGAGCGTCGACGCAGTCCAGGCGGCCGTCGAGCAGGTGAAGAAGGAATGCGCGACCGAGGCGCCGGAGCCCGCGCATGACACCGAGGCGCTGAGCTTGCGCCGCCGCCGCGAGAGAGTCGAGGTCGAAGAGCTGGAGGTGCAGTGCGCAGCGAAGCGCCTCAAGCTGGACAAGGAGGTCTTCGAGCTCGAGCAGGCGAAGCAGCGCGAGCACCTGGAGCTGCAGAAGGGGGCGCTAAAGCTGCAGCTGGAGTTTCAGAGGGGACAGTTGGAGCTTCAGAGGGGAGTGCAGGAGCTGCAGGAGAGGGCGCTGCAGCTCCAGAAGGAGGAGCTGGACCTGGAGCTCCGGCGGCGGCAGCTGGGAGCCTAGGGACGCGAAGCTGCAGGCAGTCGAGACTTCGGTCGCCGTCCTCCAGATGCGGCGGACTCGGCTTCGAGGTCCGGCTGCAGTTGCCCGCCGCCACTATAAATGGCAAGGCCTGTCGGGCAGCTCTTCGACGGCCAAGGCAGGGGCAAGTTCTGGCGAGAGGGAGGGGGCGCGAACGAGTACGACCGACGCAAGGCCGCCGGGAGGGCCCTCGACCTGCTCCAGAAGCTGCAGACCGGAGAGCTGCAGGATCCGGGCCTCCGCCACGAGATCGCGGCCGGGCTGCGGCACACGGCGCAGACGCCGCTGCGCACGAACTGGAGGGGGGGCGCCGCGGACGTGCGGCAGAAGACGACTGCGGAGCTAGACCAGGCGGAGAAAGCCGCGACGCTGGCGCAGGAGCAGGCGGCGGCGCACTCCTACAGCAGCGCCTGGGCGCAGGCGGCCGAAGCGGCGCACGAGCACCTGACGCGCGTGCGAAAGCGAAACGAAGCCCTTAAGCCTGATCTCCAGAAGCTCTTCGATCTGGAGAGAAACGACGCGAAGGGCCGACACGCCGTCGAAGAGATGGATAAGCACCTCAGGTTTGGGACTGGCTACACCAGCCCACTCAGCGAAGAGACGCAGAGAGCCGCCAAAGAGTACGCGGAAAAAGTCGGAGAACTCCCGGCGCTCACGGCAAAGTATCTGACCCGGCCGCTGACGGATGCCCGGCACTCCCTCCGAACACGGCTGCTGCAGCTGCAGCCATTCCAGCGATTCCGCGGAGGTGCGTCGCAGTGAGCTCCGCGGAATCGGCTGGCTGGTGCTGAGAGGATTTACGATTGTGGGCTGTCGTCATCGCAAGCAAAGGGGTCGCACCTCCGAGCCTACACAGGCATGCCAACGGAGGGTAGAGACGTGTTTGCGTCAGAAACCACATGACAGCCTAGCCTTCCCGCACGCGCGGGCACTGCCTAGAGTGCGTACCTATCCTGAATAGTGCGCCACGGCGCGCTACCCTCTGCCATCTCGCGGACTCACTTCTTCGTCTTCTTCTGCGGAGGTCTCGCGCTCCTGCGCGCTCCGCGGCCGACGATAAGCATCTCCTTTCGCGAGGCCCCCTTCTTGCTTACTTGCATGATGGCGTCGACCGGGAGGACGTGGCAGCCTTGCTCCTTGTAGAGAGCGGCGATGGTCTTACACCAGCGATGGCAGAGCACAAAGCGATTCCCCCTCAAGCATTTAGCCAGCCTTTGGTGCTCGTTGAGGTCGAAATCTCCAGCGCCGTACTGCTTGTCGTCGGTTTTGTCCAGCAGGTATGGAGGATCTACAAAGAAGAGCGCACCCTTCTGGGCTCCTGCAATCGCTGCGAAGGCGTCGCGCTTGTGGCAGACGCCCAGCCCTGTGCGCTCCGCGTTTATGGCCGTGAACTTCTCGTGGTTGTAATTCGACGTTGGCTTCAGGAAGCTGTTGAAGACTGACCTCAACGCCAGAGTGAACTTCGCGGCAGCCCGCGGATCCGCAGCCGCTTTGCCCCGAGGCGCGCTCACAAGAAGACGTTGCTTGAAGAGGGCTTTCCTCTTCGCGATGCTCTTGGTCCGACTGAGCAGGCGGTGCTCCTGCTTGAAGCAAACTGCCATTGCCCTCCTGCGTGCTGCGTCTCTCAGCACGCGGTGCGTATTGACGAGCTCGTTGTTGAGGTCGCTGCGCACGACGGCCACGCGCAGACTGCGCAGCGCAGCTTCGACGGCACCACTGCCCGTGCAAGGAGATACAAGAGTGGAGCACTGCTGGAGCTGCATTTCCCGGAGCACAATGGACACGAGCACTGGCGCCAGCTTCCGCTTGCTGCCAAGCCATGGGTACGTACTTCCCCGCACTCAGACGGAGAAGGTGCCCTCGAGCACAGAGTCTCTGCAAGGCTTTCCGCGCACTTGCCCGAGTCTTGAGAAGAGACAGGAGATCGGCAGCCTGGACGGTGATGTGCTTCTCCGCCGTCTGCACGCATGTCGTGAAGAGTTGTTGAGTTCGGCGCGAAGCCATGAGGTCGGCGGCCCGGTCGGTGGCGCTGCTGTCCGCTATCTGCACGCGATTCGCGCGGACTTGCCGAGAGGACATCGCGCGGAAGGGTCGGGAGCGTCCCACGCGTCTTGAGCAGAGTGAGGCTACGCAGGCGCATCAGTGAAATGCACGCCAGATGATTCAAAAACCAAGTAACAGCCCTGCCATCCCGCGCGGCGAGCGTTCGCGCGGAGAGGTGCCCTTGCCTGTATGTTGCTTATCGAGATTTCCCCTCTGGGTATCACTGCCATTCTCGTAATCTCATCACGCGCCGTGTTGTTTCAATGATTATGAGATTCCACATCATCGTGTTCGTTTCTGTGTCGACAGACGCTAGTGTTGCGGGCAGGCTTGCTCCCATGCACTTCACTTGACCATGACGGGTCTGCAAGATCCTCGACGTGGCCTTGACCTGGTACTGCTCGCCGCACCCCTTGCACACGTGATCCACCGACCTGGCATTCGTCGCTAACCTTTGCAGCTCGTCGCCGCAGAAAGGACAGGGGTACGTCGCCGCAACCCAGATTTCGCAGGCCTCTCCGTATATCATTGACTTTGATTTCCAGCGAGCTGGAACGAGCAGCAGAGCGGATCCCAATGAGCGCGTGGGGCTCATTGTTTCTGGCCCCAGATGGATCCTTCCGTTTCCCCGCCGCCGAGCGGCGGGGACGTCTCGGCCGGAGTACAAGGAGGTGGTGGGGGGGAGTACGCTGGCTGGTACGCTGGCTGGCTGGTACGCTGGCACGTCTGCTTTTTCTTACGCAGCACTCGATACTCCTGTCAAGTGGTCACAACGCCTACTCTGTTCCCGGCGCTCAGGATCCGTCGGCCGCCGCGCGCTAGCGCCCCGTGGGGATCATGGCGCAGTTGAGGAGGCTGAGCACGCTGCGCCAGGCCTGCACCATCTCGGGGCGCGTGGCCTCGGCGGAGAGGGCTGGGCGCGCAGCGTCGTAGGCCTCGCCCCCGGGGAAGGTGGGGTCGCGCACGCGGGTCACCTCGCGCTCCATGCACTCGAGGCTCTGGCCCTGCGAGAGCCGCGTGCCGCGCCGTTGCTCTCCGCCCGCATGCAGCGTGAAGACGTGCATCGCGGCCTTGTCCAACGGGATGCCCATCTCCTGCAGCAGCACGCGCGCCACGCCCGCGCGGCGGCCCTGCGCGCTGAGCAACACAGGGTAGCTGTCGTCCAGGCAGAGCCCCCAGGTCAGCGCCCTGGCGGCCCGGATGCGGGCGAGGCTGCAGTCCTCCGCGAGGAAAAGTGCCGCGAGGCCGGCCAAGCGGCGGCGGCTTGGCGCGCTGTCGAGGCGCAGGCCGCGCGCGAGCAGCAGGCGCAGCGCCAGCGACGAGACGTACGTCGCGGGGGCGTTGCGGGAGACGCATGACGCCTCGGCGCGCTGGAAGCTCACCGGGACGGGCGCCCAGAGGCTGTTGGCCACCGCGCTGAGCACGCTCTTCTGCAGGAGGCCGACCACTTTCATGCCGCTCTCCCAGCCGTGCTCCTGCGCCAGCAGGACTTCCGCCGTGCCGCGCCGCGTCGTGCCCCAGGCCTCCACCCAGGCGTCGTAGGGGGCGAGGAAGCGCGTGCCGTCCCGGAAGTGCGCGAGCGGCGTGCCCTTGAGCACGAAGGAGTGCTGCGCGGCGCGGCCGCTGGCATCCAGGTGGCGCAGCTCGTGTTCAGGGACGCCGGGCGCGCCCTCCTTGAGCTGTTGGGCGTTGAAGGCGCGCAGCTCCGCCAGCGTGAGGACGCGGCTGCGGGTGCGCGGGCTGGCGCGCGCGGTGAGCAGGAAGCAGCGGCCCTGTTCGCGTCCGAAATTGAGGGAGGTGCTGCCGGCATCTTCGTAGCTGGTCCCGTCCACCTCGTCGATGAGGACCACGGCGAAGAGCGCGAAGTGCGCCGCGGCCCCAGAGCCGCTGGCGCCGAAGGCGCTCGTCTGCACGAGGTGCGACAGCGCGGGCGGCGCGCTGAGCATGTCGCCGCAGTGCTCCCGCCAGGCGGCGCAGCAGGCGAGCAGCGCGCGTAGCAGCGGCCCCTGGCGCACCGGGTGGCCGGGCGGCGGCGGGAGCGCGAGCGCCCTGGCGCAGTGCAGCTGCCGCTCGCCAAGGGGCAACGTGTAGCTCGCGGGCGGCGGCGGCGCCGCCATTCGCTGGTCCCCGTCCGCCGGCAGCAGGTGCTCCTCGCTGGCCAGACTGTCCACGTGCCAGAGGCCGAGCTCGCCGCGCCGCAGCTGCCCAAAGAGCGTCGCCCAGGCGTCCACGTCGCCCCCCTCAGGACGCGTCAGGGGCTGCCGCTGCACCAGGACGCTCGTGTGCCCGCCCTGGAGCCGGAGGTTCACGTGCCCCTGGCGCTCGGCCAGCACTGCGTTCACGTAGGCCAGCGGCGGCAGCCAGGCCGCGTCGCCGGCGCGCTGGCTGACCTTCCGCAGGCTTTCCGCGGGCACCTGGCGCGCTTCACCGCCGGGGAGGCGCACCTCCAGGCTCTCCAGCGCGGCTACCTCGGCGCGGGCCTCGCCCAGGGTCACCTCGTCCCCCGGGCGCGGGAGGCGCCGGCCCAGCGTGTGCGTCGCGGTGGGCGCGAGGGAGTCGCGCCCGGCAGCGGTGAGCACGCTCAGCCCCGCCCTCGCGCCGACGCTCGCGCGCTGCCCGTCTGGGAGAAGCGCCTCCTCGCCGACACGGAAGTCCCCGAGGCGGCAATCGAGCTCTTCGCGCACGAGGCGCGGGAGGCGCAGGGCCTGCTCCAGCCCGAGCACCACGTCCGGCGCTTCCACGACCTCGTCGCCTGGGCACCCGAGGCCCGCCTGCGCGCGCTGCCGCTTCCACAGGCGCGCGCGCCCGGCGAGTGCCGCGCCCTCGACGGTGACCCGGATGAAGTCGTGGCGGCTGGGGGCCTCACGCCGCGCCCTCTTCACGGCGGCCTGCGCGGCCTCTACGGCGGCGCGCTCGTCCTCCTCGTCGTCCAGGGCAGAGGGGGCGAAAAGCATGCCTGGGGGACAGGCGCGCGTCTGCTGGGGCGTCTTCTCGTTGATTAGGTGGAGGCACATGGTGCCCAGCTTGCGCTTGCAGGCCCGCCGGCGGCCGTGTGCGCTGTGGATCTGGGAGGAGCGGAGGCCGCTCGTGGACATGGTGGCGTCGTGCAGCCCGCGGTCCTCGGAGAGCAGGCATGGCGCCCTTCGGCGCAGCACGCCCTTGGTCTCCACCGGCTCCGTCGCCTTGACCCCCGCGCCCGGGCCCTTGAGTCGCTGCAGCATGCGGAGGCGCAGGGAGCGCTGCACCTCGGCGGCGGCGACGCGCCGCGCGAGGGCGTTGCGCACCGCGAGGGGTGCCCGAGCCGCGAAGGCGAGGCCGCGGAGCAGGCCCGCCCGCGGCGCCATCCACCAGCAGCCGCCTCCGCGGCGCAGCTCGAAGGCCGGGAGCTCGCTCCTCACGGCGCCCTCTGGGAGCTCGCAGAGCTCGGCCTCCGCGGCGAAGTCGGCGGCGCACACGGCGCAGTGCGCCCCCTCCGCGGGCTGCTTGCCGCAGAGCGGACACGCCTCCTGCCCCTCGGGCCAGGCCAGCAGCAGAAAGCGCCCCGCCGCCGCGTCCGCGCGGGGCGTCCCCAGAGCCCCCTTGCCGAGGCAGGCTGGGGCCTGCGGCGCCGCGGGGGCGGCGAGCGCCGCCTGCACCTCGCGCGTGGCCCAGGAGACGAGGTCCTCCTGCGCGCCACGGAGTGCCGCTGCGCTGACGGCACTCGGCGCGAGCAGGTCCATGGCCTGCTCCGCCGGCTCCTCCACGCCCGGGCAGAGCCGCGGCCGCAGGGCGGCGCAGAAGAGCCGCGCCAGCATGTCCACCGCGTCCGCGGCCTCCACCGCGGCCTCCACCGCGGCCGCCTCCGCGGCCGCCTCCGCGGCCGCCTCCGCGGCCGCCTCCGCTGGCTCCGCAGCCGCGGCGCCGCCGACGAGCGCCAGAACCTGCGCCAGGCACGGGGGACCCCCGGCGTCTCCGCGCCGCAGCGCCGCCGCCGCGCTCTGCGCCCCTGCGAGCTCGGGCTCAGCCGTGGGCGCGGCGACTCCTGCGCTCAGCAGGTCGTCCACGAGGTGCTCGAACATCGCCTCGCGGGTGAGACAGCCGCCTGCCGAGAAGGTCGGCGGCGTGCGGCGCCGCACCGCGGCCTTGAAGATGCTCAGCGCCGCCTCCACGTCCGCGACTGGGGCCGCTTGGCCGAGCCCCAGGAGGGCGCGCAGCGCGTGTGCGAGCGGCACCTCCTGCGGGGGCGCCGCGCGGCGCGCGGGCGGCACGAGGGAGGCAGAGCGCGCCTCGCTGCCTCGCCACCGCACCCGCAGGCGCATCCGCCGGGGACGCCAGCTCGCGCGACCGGCCTGCGTGGCCGCGAGGAGCACGCTCGCCTCCGTCGCGGCGCCCAGGCTCCGAGCGTCGACCTCATTCACCTTGGATGCGCAGCGCAGGGCGACGCAGAAACGGCCTCCCCGCTGGGGGTGGACGGCCTCGATGTAGCCGCCCACCGGTGCGGGCACCTGCGCAGAGACGCGCGTTGTGCGCTCCTCCACCTCCGCGCCGCAGGTGAGCCGACAGCAGACGTCGAGGCGCACCTCGGCCAGCGTGTCGCTGGCTCCCTGCGGCCCCACGTGTCGGGCGGCCGCGCGCGGACCCTCCACGACGCGCGAAGGCAGCTGCAGCGTCCCCGTCGCCGTGGGCACCTCTCTGCCGCGCACCCAGGCGCCGGGGGCCAGGCCGTCGAGGAAAGACCTGTCGAGGCCGGCGCCGGCGGTGAGCAGCAGGCGCGCTCCGCTGAGGTCGTCCTCCGGGGCGGCCGCCGGAGGCGGCGCAGCTGCGCGGCGCGCGAGCCTGGCGCGCAAGCCCTCGGCGCGTTGGCGACCGCAGCAGGGCGAGAGCCCAAGCTCGTAGTTCAAGCGCCCCGCGTCTGGGGGGCCCGAGTAGCCGTCGGCGGGGCGTGCCACGCCAGGCGGCAGCAGCTGCCCCGGTACAAGCTGCGCGTCTTCGGCGGCTTCGGCGGCCGCGCGCCATAGGAGCGCGGCGCCCTGCGCGCTGCCGCACACGAAGCAGAATGACATGGCGCCAATGGACGAGCAAGGAGCGTCTTGGGCCGACGAGCTGGAAAAGATTGCGCAGAGGGAAATCACTCCGCCATGGCTGCTGGACTCACAAGCAATCCTAAAACTTGGGCCTGGGGGGCAGGAATCTTGGGAATCATCCTGGTTATCTGCGGGTTCCTGGGCCAGGGAGACGACAAGAACAAAAACTGCAAGCCCAACAACTACGCCTGGGTCACCATCGTGATTGGCTTCATCATGGTGCTGGCTGGGTTCATGACGCTCATGAAGATGGGCAAGAAGGTGGGGGGCATGGCCGGCGGGGAAGCCTCAATCAGCCCGGAGCCCTCGCCAGAGGTCCCCATGTAATATGCAGACGCGGTTTTTCACGGAGAGCGAGACATGACAAACTCCTCACGCGGTCGGGACCTACGCGCAGGCCATCCCTGTTCAAAGCCATGCGCCGGCGGCGGTCCCAGATCAGGAGCCGTCGCCAAAGTCAGCGTCGGACTCGTGGGCGGACTCGCAGGCGGCCTCCTCGGCGGGCTCTGCGGCGACCGCAGCTGGCGGGGGGCCCGTCGGCTCGGCGTCGTCTGCCGCGGCGCCGCCTGGCGCGGCAGTATCTGGCGCAGCGTCGTTCTCCGCGGCGCCTGGCGCGGCGGCGTCTGCCGCACCGTCGTTCTCCGCGGCGTCCTCCTCGGCCGAGCTCTCGCTGTCGCTGGAGGAATCGCTGCCGCTGTCGCTGCCGCTGTCGCTGCTCCCAGTGTCCTGCGCTGGTTCCATCCTCGCGTCGGCGGCCGGCGCCTCCAGCGGCTGCGCGGGCGCGTCGGCGGCCGGCGCCTCCAGCGGCTGCGCGGGTGCCGCGGAGACTGGTGCCTGCGCGCTCCCCGCTGTGGGGGCGCTCGCCGCAGCCTCGCTGCTGCCGGGAGCGGGCGTCACCTCCTCCTGAGGCTCCTCTGACTCCATGTCCGAGTCTTCCGCTTCGGCCGCGCCATCCGCGATGGCCTCTTCTTCCGAGTCCGTCAACTCCGTCTTGACGGCGCGCGCGAGGTCCAGACCCGCCCTGACCGCGCACCTGGTGTCCTGCCGCTGCACTCTCTTCTTGTGTTCCTTGAGCTTCTGCAGCTTGGCGCGCAGCCGCTCCTTCTCCCGCATCGCGGAGTCCTTGCCGCGCCGCGCCTCGTCGCGCTCGGTCTCGGCGGCGCGCAGGCGGTTCTCCTGCTTGCGCACCTGCGCGAGGTGGAGCTTCTTCTCCTCCTCGTTCGCCAGCTGCTCCTCCTTCAGCCGATCAAAGTAGTCGCAAGCCTTCTGGGTGCGATACTCGCACTTCTGATCCCAGGCCTTCTCGAGCTTCTTCCACTCCTCGGTCTTGTTCTGCAGCACCGCCTTCAGCTTGTTCTCGCGCGCCAGGGCGGCGTCGCGCTCCGACTTGAAGCGGTCGCGCTCCTGCTCGATGCTGCTCACGAGGGTGGCGGCCTGCAGCGCCCGGTCGCCGAGAAAGACAGCGCCGCCGCGCTCGCTCCTCGCCCGCGAGCGTTCCCGCGAGCGCGAGTGCTCCCGCCGCCGCTTGCGCTCGCCGTGCCTCTTCTCCTCATCGCGGCGGCTGCGGCGCCCCTTGGCCTCGCTCTCGTGCTTGCGCGTGCGCCCCGCGTCGCGGCTCCTCTCCCTGCCGGAGGTGCGCGCGGAAGGCTGCGCTGCGCCGTGGTGACGGCGCCGCGGCTGCTGCGCGACAGAGGCTGCAGCGGAAGGCGCTGCGGCGCGGCTGCCTCGCGTGGCCATGGCTGGGCGCGGCGTTGCCAGAGATGGCGGAAAGGACTTGAGCCAAGGTTGCTTGAATGCAAGGTCAAGATGTTCGCGGGCTGAAGGGAGAACGAGGGGCGCGACGCGGAGACCGCATGTTCGTGGCGCGCCTGGTGCAGGCGAAAGAGAGCGACAGGGAGCGAAAGCGGGGCGCGAGAGGAAGGACGACGAGAGCGAGGGAGAGCGAGAGAACGGGCGAGAGAGAGCACGCTTTTTTTCTGGCCGAGGCGATCACTACAAGGCTCCTAGCGACGAACTCTGTTCCCTTCGCCGACCGCGCGCAGCGCCCCTCACGAAGTCTCAGGGTGCCGGGCCGCGTACAGGCCTGGCGCGGGCACCGACGCGCGCTGCTGATCCATCACGTAGACGACTGCCTTCCACATGTCGTCGGGCCCCTGGCGTCCGCGCGTTCCCTGCTGCGCCTGCTCCATGAAGCGCTGCGCTTCTTCCATGACGGCGTCACAGGGGTGGTGGAACTCGCACCTCTTCCCCTTCGTCGCCTCCCAGTTGCACTTCCCGATGGGGAAGTCCACGCCCTGGTGGCGGCAGTAGCTCTTGCAGATGGTCTGGCTCTTGGGGCGGTCGTTCCGGGGCGCGGCCTTCTCGCGCGCGCGCTCGTCGCCGCGCGGCAGGTTGTCTCGCATCCACGGCGGCATGCCGCTCTCTCCCGCCTGCACCAGGCGCGCCACGAAGCCCCCGTTGCGATCCTGCGCCGCCCGCTGCCACTGCTCCAAGGGAACGGGAGGGCGGCTCTCCGGCTGCCAGATCGCCGCGGGCTGCCCCTGGCTCCCCCTCCGCTGCAGCTCCATCTCGAACTTCTGCGCCTGCTGCTGTTCCGCCTCTTGCCGCTCCTTCATCTGCTGCAGGTGCAGCCACTGCATCGTCCCCGAGCAAGTGTGGCACTTCGCGACGGCGAAGCCGTGGGCGCACAGACCTCCTCGCTGTCCCCAGTACATCTGGTACCAGAGCGTGCGGCACTCCGCGCACTCCTCGAACCACTTGACGATGCCATGGCGGCAGGGGCGCTGGGCCTGGCGCTGCTCTCCAGCGACGGGCTGCTGCTGGCGGAGGGCCGCCTGCTGCTGGGCCGCGAACGCCGCTTGCTGCTGGGCGGCAAGCGCTGCCTGCTGCTGGGCCGCGAGCGCTGCCTGCTGCGGGGCCTCTGCGTCCGCGGGCCGCGGGCCTGTCGGCGAGGACCGAGCGGTCGACGAGGCGGCAGGAAGCGTGCCGTCCGGCGGCGAGTCAGGAGGTGGCGTCAGGACGGGAGGCGACGCGGCCGGCGCTGAGGCTGCGGGTGCTGGGGCAGGCGCCGAAGCCTGGGACGTCCGCCATGGTGGACTGGCGGCGAGCTCCGGCGCCTGCCGCGCGGGCGCCGCCGCGGAGGCCTGCGCAGTGCTCGCTGCCGCCGCGCCCTCCTCGGCAGCTCCGCCCTGTGGGGGCTGCGCGGCGGCGTCTGGGGCCCTCGGTCCTGGAGGCGGCGGCAGGACGTCCTCCTCCTCCTCACTGTCACTGCACAGGAGAGAAGCGGCCACCGTCAGGAGCGGCGCGGAGTCCTCCTCCGCAGCCTTGGCAGCTTTGCGCGTCTCCTCCGCCTTTTCCAGCTCCTCTACCGCCTCCACCTTCCTCTTCTTGGCGGCGGCGAGGTCTTCGTCGCGTCGATGCCACATGAAGCGCTTGATGCGCCGAATCCGCGTCTCGTGCAGAGACTGGATGGCCTCCTCCATGTCCTCGGGCACCCCCAGGAAGCTCAGGTCTGAGGCGGACATGGCTCAGCCAGATCGCGGTGCGAGCGCGGACGAATGCTGTTCGAGCCAGGTAGCTGCGGACAGAAGACAGATGACAGACGACAAGAGCGGACATGAGCATTGCGGGCGCAGAGAGCCGCGGACGTGCTGTGGGGGTGTGCTGTGAGGAGAGGGACGGGATGGATGGGCAGCGACGTGAGAGAGAGAAAGCGAGACACCGAGTCTGACTGCCCGCCTCTGTTCCATCGGCAGCCCTCGCCCCTGGGCTCAGAACTTAGGCCCGGGCCCGGCCGCGCGCCGCCGCTCCCCCGCGTCGCGAGGCCGCTCCGCCCCCGAGGACGCACGCGCGGCGGCACTGACGCACGCGTTGCCGCCACGCGTGAGCCGGCCCGTGGCGGCGTCCGTGATGGGGGCTCCCACGGTCACGCAGTGCTCCTTGTACGCGTCGTTTTCCATGCCGAGGCGCGTGATGACTTCCTTGGCGGCGGCCTCGCGCGCCTCGGGGCTGACCTCCAGGGAGGTCTCGACCTGCGAGGCCAGGTCGTCCCAGTCGCGCTCGCGCTTCTCCACCTCCGCGGCCAGGTCCTCGCAGCCGCGCTGGCGCAGCTTGGTGGCCAGGTTCTCCGCCTCCAGGGCCATCTCCTTGGTGCGCTGGCGCAGCTGGCCCGCCAGCCAGCGCATGTTCTCCTCGTTGCGGGCCGTCTCGACGCAGAGCGCCCAGTCCTTCACCATGCCATGCCACTTGTTCTTGCCGAAGCACTTCTCAAGCTTCTCCGTGCTGGCGTCCTTGATGGCGCTGCTGTCCTCGGCCTGCTTGAGGTTGGCCTGGGCGACGCCTAGCTCGAAACGGAGTCGTTCGACTTCCTCCTCGCGGTCTTTCCTCAGCGCCATCTCCTCGCGCAGTTTTCGTTCCAGCTTCGCGAGGGACAGCGCCCCCTGCTCGCCCATCAGCGCCAGACGGATCTCGCGCTTCCTCTTCTTGGCGGCCGGGGCCTCAGCGGCTGCCGCTTCGCCTGCGCTCTCGAGGCGGAGTTCTCCCTGCGCGTCGAGGAGCGCGCGGCGGCAGGCCCCCGCGCGGCGCGCGCAGGCCGCGGCGGCTTCCTCAGCGGCGGCGGCGGCTTGCCTGCTCGCGACCGCAGCGTTGGCCGCTGCCGCGGCCGCGGTGTCCGTCTCCTCGAGCGCAAGGACCGCGCGGTTGAGGGCCCCGCGCACTGAGTCGAGCACAGTCCCGCGCTCGCCGGACGACGGCCTCGGGCGCGCGACCGCCTCCTTTGCCTCTAGAAGCGCGCGAAGCTGTCGGGCGGCGCCGATGAAGTCCTCAGGCGTAGCCGCGACTTGCTCGGTGGCTGCCGGAGGCTGGACGGGCGCAGCTGCCATGGCGCACAGAGGGAGACGCGCAAGGGGGAGAGCCACAGCGGTTTTGAGCCAGAAGCTACGCGATGCAGAGACGTAGAGCCATGTCGGGCGAGCTTGCACGCAGCGTGCCGACACACCACACACAGGGAACGCACTCGCGCGCCTTTGCTGCGGACTACTGCGGACTACTGCGGACTACTGCGGACGACTCCTGCGTCGAAGGAACGGAAAGCACACGTGAAACGCAGGCGAACTACTGCGCCTCGCGCTCGTGGAGTCTGATGGCGAAGCGCCGAGAGAACTGCTCCCCGTTGGCGCGCCGGACGCGCACTTGCACCGCGTCGGCCGCGCTCCCCTCCGTCACTGTGTAGACGGACTGCTGCGCGCGGCTGTCGACCCAGCTGCCGATGAGCCGCCAGAGCGACCGTGCCGCGGCGTCGCGCGTGTTCCACTGGCCCTGCATGGTCCGCGGCTTGAGGTCCGACACGGCCACAGACAAGAAACAATGGGTGCGACGCCGTCGGCGCCGCGCGTCGAGACGCGACCTGCGCGCCGCAGGCTCTTCTTCACCAGAGACGCCGCGGGCTGGAACAACGTGCGAATCACTTTCGAGAGCCTCGTGTGCGCCGCTGTCCTCACGGAGCGCCAGCTCGTGCTGCCTCCCCCGAGCGTCATCGACCACCTGCCCTCGACGCCTTTCCACGAGCTGCAGGTCTACGACGTGCCTGGTCTCGCGGCCGCGGTGAGCTTCGCCAGTGGCGACCAGCCGCCGCCGCAGGCCGTCTTCGCTGGAAGCCTGCAGGACTTCCTGGGCGCCGAGGACGCAGGGCGCGACGTCGTCCTGGACCCGCAGAGCACGCGCATCCAGCACTTCGAATGCCTCGGCCTGAGGGGAGAGGACGCGCGCCGCGCCGCGCGCGCCGTGCTGTCGCTGGGGCTCGCGCTGCCCTACGAGGAGGCGGCGCTCCGCGCCCTCCAGCGGGCGGATCTGCGCCCGGGCGAGTACCACGCCGTTCACCTGCGGCGCGGAGACTTCGCTCAGTTTCGCCCGGAGACGCAGTGGAGCGGCGAGGACCTGCAGGGCCGCGTGCGCGCGGCCTTCCCCATGGCCGAGCGCAGCTGGCCTCTGCTGGTGGCCTGTGCGACTGCCGCCGACGAGGCGGACCCCTTCCCCGAGCTGGCCGCCGCGCTGCACGAGCGGCGCGTCGTCCGCACCGATGAGCTCTACGGGCCGCACGACGGGCCCCTGCACCGCGTGATCGTCGACACGCTCCTGCTCGCCAAAGCGGGGCGCTTCGCTGGCACCCCGGACTCCACCTACTCCACGGGCGTTTGGCACTGGCGCGCGCGGGAGCGGGTCCTGCGCGGAGAAGCACCAGAGTCCCCTGCGGGGCTGGGGCAGCTGACCACCCCGCCCGCGTCGGGGGCCTGCTGGCAGCGCTGCACGTCCTTCGAGGCGCTGCGAGGCGCCGCGCTAGGCCTCGCTACTCCGCCCCAATGAGGTCCACGACGAGCTCGTGCCAGCCCTGCGGGCGCCAATGCATGAAGAGCGCGGTGAAGGCTTCGCCCTCAAGGGGGTCCACGCGGCCGTGTGGCTGCGTGCTCTCGTACAGGAGCACGTCGGCCTCCTCGTCGAGATAGACGTCGCGCACGCTCTCGTCGTCACTTGCGCCGTTGGGCACGAACTGCAAGGCCCACGGCCGCTGCAGGCCCTTGGCCTCCACGAACACGATGGCCGAGACGGCGTGCGTGCGTATCCGGTCGCCGTGCGCGGCCAGGGTCGCACCGCGGTGGTAGGTGCGCGGCCCATAGCTGTTGATGAAGTCCATGTTGCGCTGGCCTGTCCAGGCCTGCAGTGCCGCCCCGATGTGGTGCACGAGGCGGCGTTCGAGCGCCGTGCCCCCGATGCTGGAGAGGAGGATGTGGCCGCTGAGGTGGGCGTTGGCGGCCTCCTCGGTGGGCACGGCCGCGAGGTTGGCCTCCAGCAGCTCGGCGCGCAGCTCCGCGGGCAGGCGCGCGAAGGCGAAGCCCTTGGCGGTGTACCGCGGCGTGTTGCGCCAGCCCTGGCGCTCCTCCTCGGAGAGGCCAGCGGTGAACTCCTTCACAGAACGGGCCGAGGGCTCGACGCGACCCTCGGCCTCCGCGAAGCCGTCCTCCCCCTCCACGGTCCAGGGACCGTAGATGATGGAGAGGGAGCGGGTCGCTCCGTACACCCGCTGGCGCCGGATCAGCTCGTTGCCGGCCAAGCTCAGGGCGAGGATGAGGGCCATGCCGAGGAAGAGGACGATGAGGGGGCGCCAGGGACACTCTGCGGGCGCGCCCATTTCCTTAGAGCTTCTGGATTCCGGCGCGTCGCTCCTCATAAATGGTGGGCGACTCCGCTCGCGAGCGCCTGCGCGACCTGGGACACAGAGTGCGCCCACTGCGCCTTGGCGCGCTGCACGACGCGTCCGTCGACGCGCTCTCCAAGGAACTGGCTGCGGCCGCGGCGCGGCCGCCCTCGAGAAAGAACGCCGCCGCGGCGCTACACACCGCCGAGCGCTTGCGGACCGCGCTGCTGGAGGCCGTGGAGGAAGGCGGCCCCCGTGCGGTGGACGAGCTGGCGCAGGGGGAGCCTTCGCGGGCCGCCACGCGCAAGCTTCTCTGCGACGCGGGCGCGAAGGAGCTGTGCGCGCGGCGAGGCAAGCGGCGGCGGGGCGAGTCTACGGCGCGCGCCAGACACGACTGAGCCTCACGTCTGACCCGTCCTACCGCCCGCGCGCTCTCGCTTTTCCCTGCTCGCGGTGCCCTAGCTGCGCCGTGGCAGCTGCGCCTGCTTCCAGGCCAGCAGCTGCGCACCCTGGTGCCTCGCCAGAGCCTCCTTTTGGTCGGGCGCGGCGCGCACAAGCGCGCAAAAGCGCCGTTCAACCTTCCGCAAGAAGTCTTTGCCGCCCTCCTGCCCGCAGCCGCCGAAGAGCGCCTCCGTGTCTGCTTGCTCGCACCAGTGGCGCACATCCGCAGCCGTCGGCGCGGCCTCCAGGCGCCGCCGCTTGGCCGGCGGGCAGTCAGCGGGTGCGCGGACGGACTGCTTCCTCCGGTCTTCCAGCAGCGCGGCCTCCCCTGTCAGGCGGCGGAGCTGCTTCCCGAGCAGCGGGAGCCGCGCCTCCCAAGCCTGCCTGGCCTCGGCGTCTGCCCGCTGGAGGTCTATGGCTGGCGGGGCGCGCTTCTCCTCAGTCGGCAGATCGAGGAATGGGGCAGCTGCGAGGCGGGCGGCGTGGTGGCGCGCCTGCCGGGCGCGCCGGGTCGCGTCCGGCGTCCGTGCCTTGGGGAACTCCTGCGGGTCCGTGTTGCCATCAATGTCTATCGTTCCCAGCGCCTCGCAGATCGGAACCATGTGGAGGAGGCGCTGGTCCCAGAGGCGCTTGGAGCGGAGGAGGCCGACCTGCGCCCCCCAGGCCAGATCTTTGGCGCCGGCCGCGCGCAGCGTTTTCTGGAAGGCGGCCACGCTCTCGGAGGTCAGAATGCGCCTGCTCAGGAGACGGTCCAGGCGACGCTGGCAGATGTCGGGATCCGAGGTCAGCTCGATCCAGCAGCGGGCCGCGAGGGCCGGCTCCGCGGAGTGCGCCACGAGCAGCTTCAACGCATCGGCGGTGCCAATGCGCGCATGGTTCGCGGCCAGCGCCGGAGGCAGCACGAGGAGCTCCCCACGGGCGCCCGGGCCGCGCGCCCAGGGCCTCACCAGCTCCCACAGCCACCGCTCCTCGCGCGTGAGGTGGGTGAGGAGCGCCTCCTCCGCTGCCTCGACCTGCTCCGCTGATGTCTCACCGCAGGGGCACCCGAGGCCGCACCAGCACGCCTCTCCGCTGCAGGGACAGGTGCCTGCGTCGCACCGGCGTCTCGCCACCAGGGCCCCGCCGTGCAGGAGGCGCGGCAGCAGCTCACGCACGATGTCGTCCCAGAGCCGCTGCAGCGCTCCTTGCGTGCCGTCCGCGCCGAGGAACACCAGCACTCTCCAGGCGTCGGCCCTGTAGAGGGGAGCGAGCGCGTCGCGCAGGGCGAGGCCTCGCAAGCCCAGGCTCGCCGCCATCCCGAGGCGCAGGTCGCGCGGGTCTACGCGCGCATTGGCGGAAGCGAGCGCGTCGAGCAGCCGCTGGCGAGCAGGCGCGAGCGGAATGCCCACCGGGCGCCAGTGCGCCAGGACTTCCTTGGTGAGCTCCGCCAGGCGGCGCAACCATTCCAGGGCGTCCCAGTCAGGGCGACGGGCCAGCGCGGCAGCAGAGACCGTCCAGCCCGCCCGCCGCAGCACGTTCTGCACGAACCCTGCACCGCCGGAGGGCACTCTCTGCTCCTTGGGCTCGCACTGCTCGAGAGCCGGGTAGGCGCCGGCCAGGGTGGCCGCGTGGCCGCGGCGCCACGCTTGGCGGACTTGCTCGCAGGCCGCCTCCGCCGGCGGGGAGGCCCACGCGCAGATGTGGCGCAGGGACATGGCATCGCGGCAACGCGCAACGCGCACTGGACTTGAGCCAAACGCAACGAGAGCGACTTATCACTTGCACATCCCCCACGATCCTAGAGACTGTCAAAACCGCCAGACGGGCATCCTTCGCCGTTTTCCCTCCACAGAAAAAGCCGCGCATGCGACGATATTCACACTACAGTCAATCTGACCCCTCGTGGTGCGTCCAACCCGTCAAACGAGCCACATACGAACATACAATCGTCCTGCGCGAACGAAAGCGCGCCCCCGGCAGCTTCTGTAGGGTGCCGCAGAACGTGGCTGAAGCGTTCAAAATTTTGGCTGAGTACGACGGCCCCCGCTCGGTCTGGGTCAGGGGGTCAGGGAATATGTCAGCCAGTACGGGTTGGAGACTATTCAAGGAGGTCGAACACGGGGGGGCTTTCAAAGCATGGCTCGTGGGTCCCGACAATGCACGCTAGCAACTCTGGCCACAGACAACGGAGGTGAATCAGTCTGACGTGTTTTCCGCCCGAGTTCTTGACTCCCTCTGACGAAAGACACAGGCTGGCAGCTGGCTGCAGGAAATGGCTGAGCGACGCGACCAGTTTGCTCGCTCGAGAGATTGACCCGCTCGCTGGCTTTCCCCTGCCCGGCTCATCCCGCTTGGCTGGCTTGCTAGGAAGGGGAGGGCTGGAGTGCTCATATTTTTCTCGCAAGATTTCGGTCCTCAAAGTCCGGCCTCACTGTTCTCGCCGACTCACTGCGTCCTCGCCCACCTCGTCAAGCAGGCTCCCCAGGCCGTGCACTTCCTCGACGAGCGACGCGCCGTCGGGCGCCAACGCGAGGGCCGCCATGGAGACCTCCACGGGCAGACCCTGCTCCCACGATAGACGCCGCCAGAAGTCCACGCGATTCTGCGCCTCCCGCGCACAGCTCTCCCAGGCAGGCTGCCTCGCGCGGTACGCCTGCACCTCGTCGGGCGCTGGCTCGAAGCCCTGGTCTTGCAGACGCGCTCGCAGGCGGTCGCGGAAGACGCGCCACGGCGCATCCTCGTCCTCGACGCCGCGCTGCGCCGCCAGTGGCACGAGCGACCCGGGGGCCCTGGGCGCGAGCGCGCCGTCGTCGCTCGAGTCCTCGTGCGCCTCCTCGTCGGCGCTCAGCTCGTCGTCGGCGCCCGACCCCGCAGACTCTTCGTCCGAATCGCCGACGAGACGCGTCGGGCGGCGGCGCAAGGCAACCTCCGCCTTGGCATCGCAACAGCTTCCTGCCCGCGCGGCGGACTCCGCAGGGGCGCTCCCCGGGTTGTTGTGCAGGAGCCGGCCGACTGCGATGAGGTTCTTGCTCTTGCTCGTCCACTGCGCGAGGGCGATGCCGTTAAGAACTGCGCTGCAGGACCAGGCCGCAGTCGGCGACACCCTCTCTAGCAACGCCGCCACCGTGGCGTGGAGCGCCGGCGCGACGGTGGCGAGGGCAGCGAAGTGTTCCTGGCGCGCCGCCGCGCCCCCGTTGCGCGCCTGGTGGGCGCTCTCTCCCGTCGACCAGTCCTCCAGAGCCGCGATCTCCCGCGCGGGTGCCGACCGCTCCTCCTCGGGCTGGTCCGACAGCGGGTCGCCAAGCTGAGCCTCCGCGCGGAGAAGCGCGAGGCAATGCTCGGAGGCAGCCCCCTGGATAGCGAGGCAAAGGTCCGCCTGGGAGCGCCACTCTGCCTTCGCCCGCCGCAGCATCTGGAGAATTCGTCGGCGAGGGGGTTCGGCGCTCTCCTGCGGGGCCACCAGGTAGAAGCTGGATCCCGCGGGCTGCACCACCTCCACGATGTCGCCTTCCTTCGCGCCCGTGAAGAGCACCTCAGGCTGCAGCGCGTGCACAGGCGGCAGCGCGCCGACGTCGCCGAGCACGGGCCTCCCCTCGACCTCGCCAAAGAGCGCCAGGACCTCGCGGGCGCGGCTGTGGGGGACGCGGTACGTGGGGAAGAGCGGCTCGTAGAGAGGGATCTCCTTGGCAGAGTGCACCTCCAGCCTATTCTCCTCCTCGGAGCCGTCCGCCCTTTGGACGGCACGGGCCACGTTCAAGTTGGTCACCTCCGCCTCCACCCGCCCACCGAGGTGCAGGACGAAGACGAGATCGGCTCCCTGCGTCGCTTCGGCTACCGCCCAGCGGCTGGCCAGCGTGAAGGGCTGGCGTTCCTGGCTCACCCAGAGCACGGCCCGCCCCGCCCACTGCAGGCCCCGCTCGTCCTTCTCCAGGAAAGCCGTCCTCGCGCTTGGCTTGCCGTCGTCTGTGGGGATAAGAGCTGCCTGCCGCTCCCACCGGGTGGGTCTCGCGTTTGTGTGGCTCGGCGGCCTCCGGTACTGCTCAATCAGGACCGCCGCAGCCTGGACGGCCTGAGCGTCCTCCGCGAGCGCGGCAAACTGCGCGGGAGGGAGCATGTCTCGCGCGCGTCGAGGACTCGAGCCAGTGGCTGCATGTACCCAATGCGCGCTACTACAGCTTGTAAGATTTCGGTCCCTCAAATTTAGGGGGAGGTGACAGACGACCAAACGATTCAACAGGGTGCGAGCGGACGGTGCGAGCTAGATGTCCTTTTGTTAGCAACCAACTTGTGACACGGTGCCGCGACTATATGCGATCTCAAGACGGACTGCCCTCACTCTGTTCCCGGGGCGCCCTCGCGGGACTCAGGTGCGGAAGGCGGCCTGGCCGAGGCGGCGGAGCTCCTTAGCGCGCTCCTGCGCCACGGCGAGCGCCTCATCAGCGGCGTGCCCTCCAGCAGCTTCGGCAATGAGCGCCGTCACTCCAGCCACGGACGGCGGCGGCGTCTCCCAGCGCTCTTTGTTCTGGGAGCTGAAGACGAGGGCCTTCTGGATGGCGGCCCTGGCTTGCTGCGTAGCTCCGACGGCCGCTTTGACCTTCGCCAGCGCGGCGCCCTTCTCGGCCTCCCAGAGAGCCTCCGCCGCTTCCCGCCGCGTCTTCCGCTGCCTTTCAAGCTCCTGCATCTCCGCGCGCTTCGCGGCCAGGAACTCCTCAACCTCTCGAGTGTGCGCCTCGCGCATGTCTGCCCACGAGGCGCGCTCCGCCGCCACTGCCTCGACGCGCAGCCGCTCCTTGTCCGCGAGGGCCGTCTCCGCTTCCAGCTGCGCCCGACGGCAGCGATCCTCGTCCATCATGGCGGTGGCGAGCTCCTGCGCCTGCTGCAGCTGGAAGTCCTTCGTCGCCTGATGGAACTTCTGGATCTGCGCCTCGGCCGTCGTGCAAGCGGAGAAGGCGGCCTCGAGCGTGGCGCACTGCCCTGCGGCGGCCTGCTCGCCGAGGATCAAGACCTTGTGGAAGGCCTGGTGGACCGCCACCTGAGCCGCGGCCTCCTCGGCAGTCCCCGCACCAGCGGGCTGGACAGCGGACGCATCTGGGGGCGGGTCAGCAACTGGCTGCGCCGGCGCCAGCGCGGGCTCTTCGTCACCGTCGCCCCCCTCGCTCTCACTCTCGTCCTCAAGGACCTGCTCGCCTTTCTCCTCGGGGGCTTCCTCGTCTGGAGGTTGCTCTCGAAGGGCGGCGGAGACGTCGGGCAGGAGCTCCGCGGGCACTTGCGTTTCCGCACGTGCTCCCTCGTCTTCTGCGGCCGCCGCGTCGGTGGCTGCACCTCCAGCGGGTGGCGCGTCGATGTCCTCCGCGTCAAGCTGCGTGTCTGCCACCCTGGCGTCGTCGTCGGGAAGAGTGTCTGGGAAAGACGAGGCGACAGACGCGTCGCGCACGAAGGGGGGCTCCGCCTCCTCGTCAGCTCGCGGCGACGACGCCGCTTCGCCCCCAGGGGGCAGCGGAACCTCAGCGTCCTCAACAGCTTCAGTAGCCTCGACAGCGGCAGCAGCCTCCACAGCTCGCGCAGGGCCATCTTCTTCTACTGTCGTCGCCGCCACCACGCGCTCCTGCGGGGCGGCTGGCGATTCGCGGAGCGGCGCGCCCGTTACCTCCTGGGCCGCCGCGGCTCCCCCCGTTGACTCCGCTTGCGAAGGCGCAGCTGCGTGCTCGCCCTGTGGAGGGGCCGCCTCGACCTCCTCAAGTCCGAGCTCCGCACCTCTTCCCTGCTCCTGCTGGCCAAGCTCCTCGGCACCCTCCTCCGCGAGCTCTGGCATCTCCTCCACCCTCTGCTTCTTTCGCACGGGGCCGGCCAGCTCCAGCTCCGTCTCACTGTCGTGCATTAACTTCCACAGGTCGCGCTGCACCTGCGCAACCGAGTGCCTCCCCAGACTTTTCAGGTGCGGAAAGACACTCCGGCGATCTCCTCCAGAAGACGGCGCTGAGGCCGGCGCTGCCTCGACGCCCCCCGCACTCGCAGGGGCGACGGTCGCGACACGGGGCTTCACAGTCCTCTGTGTAGCCTCCGTTGCGAGACCCGCGACTGCTGACGGTAAGGATGCTCCCGGAGATGGCTGCCCAGCCGAGGACGCTTCTGCAGCCGCTGATGAGGACTTGGTCGCCAAGAGTGCTGGAGCATCGCGCCGCGGCTGCTTCGCTACCGAGGACGCCGCGCTGCCTGCAGGCTGAAGAGGCGCCTCGTCGCCAGCAGAGGAGGGGCTCCGCAGGATCCTTTTCTTTTCCTTGCTCTCGTCCTGCTTCTTTTTCTTCTCCTTCTTGTCCTTCTTGCCCTTCTTGTCCTTCTTCTCCTTCTTCTGCTTCCTGTCCCGCTTTGCGGACAGCCCGTCAAGCGTTTCCTGACGAGAACCATGGAGAGGCGTCTCGTCCACTGCGGTTGAAAGAGACCCAGCGGCTGGCATGGCTGCCATGGCTCGGCGCGGGATGGCCGGTGCGCGATTGAACCAGAGACAGCTGCAGAGAACGAAGATCAAAGCTTACTTAATTCATGACACGCCCTGCCTGTTCCCCACCAGTGACATGCAATAGAGCGTGCGAGTCTCCTCTTACGAGGGGTCTGCGTGTGTTGCGTGCTCGTGCCGTGCTCGTGCCGTGCTCGTGCCGTGCTCGTGCCGTGCTCGTGCCGTGCTCGTGCCGTGCTAGTGCCGTGCTAGTGCCGTGTAAAGCTGAGTAGAAGAGAGATACCTTTTTGGACTCGAATACAACTGAGTATCACGCACAGTCTCTGATCCATGTGCGCGCTGAACTAAGGACTCACTCGTCGTCTCCGGCAACCCAGCGGAGATGCTCGTCGCGGATGCGCTGAAGCTGCTCTGGGGAAGCCCACTGCAGGGTCGGCTCAGGCGGCTCCGTCGGCTGAGCCCATCCCTCGCTCCATGCGCCCTGGCTCCAAACGCCGCTCCAGGAGCTCGCGGCTTCCTCCTGGCGGACTTCCTCGCTCCAGCCGCCGCACCACATCTCGCCAAGAACCCAAAGGACTTCGCCGCCAGGGCCGGCCTCCGCGCGCCCGCTCTGCGCCTCCTCTCTCTCGAGCTGCTGCCAGGCGGCTTCTTCCTGCAACCACATTGGCTGGGGCCACTCACCGAAGCCGTAGGCAGAGGAGGCATGCACGGCAAAGGAAAGCGGGCCATCAGCGGCACAGTTGCAGAAGCACGCCGGCCCCTCCTCGAAGTCCACCTGCTCCGTGGCCCCGTTGGAAGGGGGGGGCACCCACGTGAGGGCTAGGTGCTGCGGCTCGGACAGCAGGGGCAGCACTGCCACCGCGCTCGAAAGGCACGCTTCCACGGCGGCGCGCAGATTGTCTCCCTGTTCGAGGTGCCTGGCGTCCTCGAGGCTCTCTGGCATCTCTTCGTGCAGGCCTTCAGCCGTCGGCCCATCGGCGACCCATTCGCCCGACTGCTTGTCGCGCCGCAGGGTCACCCTCACGCCCTCCTCATTTTCTGCGCGGACGATGGCGTTGATCGCTACTTGGGCTTGGACCAGGACTTGACCATGCGGGTGGAGGAGAAGCCTGCGATCCTCCATGCCGACCCAGGGTGCCGCGCGGCTGCCATCTTCGTCGAGTTCTTGACGCAGTCGCATGTCAGCTCGCAGTGTCTCTCCTTCTCTCGGAGGGACGGGAGCGACGGCTGCGCGTCGCAGAAGCATCTTGGTGCTGCTCCTCTCGCTGTCAGCAGCGAGGCGGAGGATGGCGGCTTTCACAGCTGCTCCAAGGGTCTTCCTCTTCCACGCTGGTTTCAGAATGGCGTCTCCTGCATCTGGAACCAAGCCCAGCAGCACCTGCCCTTCCTGACCGGTTGCGAGGGCAGCGCAAAGGGTGGCGATGCACCGACGGGCTGTCGAGCTGCGCTGGTGTTCTTCCGCACGAGGCCCGAGGCACCCCGCGAGAACATCCACGAAGCAACCCTCGCTGTCCTTGAGGAAGCTGCGGAGCGTCTCCTCCTTCTCCTGCCTCAACCAGCCATCCATCATGTTGCTGACCGCCTCCACGCCCAGCGGGCACCCGGCCTTGCACGTCTTGGCCAGCATGGCCCAAAGGCAGCGCATCGAGTCTCCCTTCCAGCCGCACGGAGGCTTCTTCGTGGTGTCCAGCCGTTCCAAGACCACTCGCACAATGTTCTCCTGCAGCTTGGGACTGTGCGTCTGGCAGGCCGTGGCCACGACCGCCTCGAACGCCTTGCGCTCGTAGCCGCGAGAGACGAGGGCATTTGCCGCGGCTGCCTCCTGCAGCGCCCGCGAGGCGGCCCCCTCCATCTCCAGAGGATGCCAGTAGAGCAGGGCGCACAGGGAGTTGCGGAGGTTGTCGTGCAGCAAGATGTCGGGCCCGCGTGACAGAAGCCGACGTGACTCCCTCAGCGCCAGGAGCCGCCCGCGAGCCTCTGGTCCGCTGGCCACAGCGTAGCGCGACCAGGTGTACGTGAGGTCGATGGCAGCCGCCAAGTCCAGGCTCTCCTCGTGCCGCGCCCTCTCCGCCGCTTCCTGAGCTTGCCGCCTCTCCCACGCATGTACGACTTGCTTTCGCGCCTTGGTCTCCGCTGCGCGGGCATAAGTGAGCACGGCGGCAGCACGCGCCGCAGGAGTCATCTCAGGACGGAAAGGCGCGATCCTCTCTCCATGCTGCCTCTTCTGAAGGGCCATCTCGATGACCAAGACCAATGCCTCCAGCACCTGCAGCGTCCAGGCTGCTTCATCTTCGTCCTCGAGGCCCGGCAGCGCTTGCTGCTCGTCGCCCAGCGCGAACATCAGCCGGACTGCCATTTCCGCTCTCCCCTTGTGGGCAAGGACAGGGGTCTTCTCTGCAGAGGTCTCCACAAAGAAAGGCAGCAGGAGAGGCCGCAGCTCTTCCAGTGCAAAGGCATGCCAGGCCCACAAAGCCTCCACATGCGTCAGAGGCAACAATCCTTCACGGATGCGCAGGAGGCGCGGAGTGAGGATGTCCAAGCGCCTGAGAGCGAGGAACTCCGCGTCCTGGCTGTCGACGCCGCCCTCCACAAGCATCTCTGCGGGCGCCTTCGCCTCGGGCGAGGGCTGTTCTTTGCCGCAGAGCGCAGGGAAGGGTGCTGCGGAATGGGAGAGGGCGTCGATGAGCACCTCGACCATACGCTTCGTCTGCAGCAGGGAGCCTGCGGCCACGCCTGAAGGTGCCATCTCCCCGATATGGCTTCTCGACGAAGCTGCACAAAGAGAGGCTTGAGTCGAAATCTGCGGAAGGCACACATATCTTATTCCATTGTGAAGGAAGTGGACGCATGATGAAACATGTTACATGGTGCAGGACATGCGAGGGAGGCGAGCAGGCGAGCACGGTCGACGGAAAGGCAGAGGCCAGCGGAACGGGAGGGAGAGGGTGCGGCGAGAGAGATTGGGAGCTTTGAAAGGACGACGAACCCAGGTAAGAGGAAAGCATGGGGCCAAGGATGGAGAGAGGGGGAAGGCAGTGAGGAGGGGACACGAACGACTTTCTTGGCCGGTAGCGCCTAGGAGTTGACTAGGGGTGTTCGCAGGCTGGATGGCTGTGGAGAGGGAGGCTGGATTTGGCAAAGGGGAGGCAGGAAGAAAGCGTGCGGGAAGGATGAGGAGCTGGAGAAGAGGAGAGAAGAGACGGTTCTTGGACGGTAGCGCCGACGAGTTGACTAGGGGAGTTCGCAGGCTGGATGGCTGTGGAGAGGGAGGCTGGCTTTGGCAAAGGGGAGGCAGGAAGAACGCGTGCAGGAAGGAGGAGGAGCTGGAGAAGAGAAGAGACGGTTCTCGGACGGTAGGGCCGAGGAGTTGACTAGGGGTGTTCGCAGGCTGGATTTGGCAAAGGGGAGGCAGGAAGAACGCGTGCAGGAAGGAGGAGGAGCTGGAGAAGAGAAGAGACGGTTCTTGGACGGTAGCGCCGACGAGTTGACTAGGGGTGTTCGCAGGCTGGATGGCTGTGGAGAGGGAGGCTGGATTTGGCAAAGGGGAGGCAGGAAGAACGCGTGCAGGAAGGAGGAGGAGCTGGAGAAGAGAAGAGACGGTTCTCGGACGGTAGCG
>Ga0180432_10000774_pt1 | contig 51945 bp, 48 predicted proteins | sample SS_ome_10_FD_132414 | JGI IMG/M metagenome (GOLD analysis project Ga0180432, IMG submission 132414) | Hypersaline lake sediment archaeal communities from the Salton Sea, California, USA - SS_1_MS_2 metaG | ecosystem: Environmental > Aquatic > Non-marine Saline and Alkaline > Hypersaline >...
CGAAGCAAATATATCATCCGTAAGTGATGATATAGAAGTGACCGAACCCCCATGCTTCAGCTTTTGAATTTCTTCGTATTTCCCTTTTTTGTTCTTTTTCCAAATCTTAATATCTCCATCCCTCCCCCATGAAGCAAATATATTGCCCGAAAGCTTTGAAAGGTTATTGGCCCAAGAGTGAACCAGTTTTTGAATTTTTTCGTATTTTCCTTTTTTGTTCTTTTTAAAAATTTTAATATATCCCAACCCGCCCCCCCTCGCCGAAGCAAATTTTTCATCCGAAAGCGGTAATAGATCAGCAGCCCCAGGGCAAGCTAGTTCTTGAATCTCTTTGTATTTTCCTTTTTCGTTCTTTTCCAAAATCTTAATAACCCCTTGCTTCCCCCGCGAAGCAAATATATCATCCGTAAGTGATGATATAGAAGTGACCGAACCCCCATGCTTCAGCTTTTGAATTTCTTCGTATTTCCCTTTTTTGTTCTTTTTCCAAATCTTAATATTTCCATACTCCCCTCCCGAAGCAAATATATCATCCGTAAGTGATGATATAGAATTGACCCGACTCCCATGATTCAGCTTTTGAATTGCCTTGTATTTCCCTTCTTCGTTCTTTTTCCAAATATTAATAACCCCTTGCTTCTCCCACAAAGCAAATCTGTTACCAGAAGATAATAACGAACTAATTAACCAACGCCCATGCTTTAGTTCTATTGTATCGATTGGCTTGTTTCCAAAAAATATTTCACATGCCACATTATTCAAAACATCATCAGGAATTTTATTTACAAATTCACACAGCTTACCCTCATCTTTCAAAAAATTGAGATAGTCTTCTTCTGTTATTTTACTTGTTACAATACATTCCAGAACTTCCCTGAGTAAATCTCGCAGAGGGAAAAAAACAACAACCTTCTTTATCGACTTAGTTTTTGTTGGCTCTTCGTATTCCGTCCTCGTTGCTCCAAAAAAATATGCCAATTGAGCAAGCCGAATTAACCTTTCAAAACTCAAACTTTTAAGGGCGGTTTTATCGTCTGAAAGTTTTGCATAATTCTCAATATCCTTCAGTTCTATATCTTTCGCCCAAGAACCTTGCATAAATGAATCAAGGTAAATGGTAAATTCATTATTGTCTTTATTGAAATATTCATATCTTGTGGTATCACCAAAAATAGACTCAATTTCTTTGAATTTGCTGGAAAGGAATAATCCTTTTTGTGTTATTGGAACATTTATATCCTTAAAGACTAGAATAATCTTAGTATCTTTATTAATATGTTTAGCTTTCTTCATCCCGAGAACAATGTGCGCAGAAAACAACAAAACAACTGCCAACAAACCTTTTTTATTCATCCTATTTATCCTTTTTTTAACCTACCATCGGGCACCAAGATTCAGCCTTCCGTTATCTTCACGCATTACCAGTCCATCCTCTGCACGGACAATGTTTTCCAACAACACTTCTTTGGCAGCACTTGTACCAACTGGAAGCGGGGCGGCTAAAGATTTCCCTTGAAACATCAAGGCATTTTCGTCCTGCATCAGAACTGGAATATTTGCGTTGTAATCTAAAACAATATCCTTACCAATAAGCTTACCATTACCCAAACGAACGCCATCTCCAGGAGTTATAAAGTGTCCACGCCTTGTGTGCACAATCATGTACTCTTTTTCTTGGATAGTCGGATTGTCTTTTAGATACGGCCCCTCCCATTTTTGAGGATACGCAAGATTCATTGAGCCAACTTCTGAACCTGCAAATTTTTCTACATTAAGAAAATTGATAGGGTTTTTTTGATAATCAAAATCGATAATCTTGCATGTTTTATCAATACGCTCGAAAATTTTAACAAGCTCGCTGACTTCCTGAGAAATAATCTGCTCCGACCCAACACGAACTTGATAAAAAAACCGAAAAACAGCCAACCCAACAAGTATCACAAACAATACAACTGTAAGAATAGGAAAAATAGTATGCTTGTTCATCTTCGCCTCCTTGGAACCCCTCTAACCCTAATACCTATACCACAGTAACAAAACACCAAACAAAAATGCAAAGATCCAGCTTAGAGGCAACTTTAAACAAAGCAGCTTTCCGTATACAAAACAAAAAAATTTTTCTACAATTTGGAAAAAGAAGCGCAAAAAACAAAAAAGGAGCGACTCTATGTTCCCGCTACTACACTGGAAAGATTTCATTGAAATTGTCTTTTTCTCATCTCTATTTTATTATGCATCACGATGGTTAAAAAAAGACAAACAAAAAAATCTACTCATTCCTTTCTACAGCTATTGCGCTTTGTGTTTTAGTGCACATTATCTAGAGCTGACAACCGTAAGCTATACACTCTTTTTATTCGCTCCGGTGGCTGCAATGATTTTCATCGTCATACATCAGGAACAACTGCAGCGAAATTTTATCTCACTCAAAAATATCACACCTGCCAAGCAAGTTCATCTTGATTGGCTCGAAACTCTCATTAAAACAGCTTTGTTGACCATCAACAATGGAAAAAAGGTAACATATATTATTGAAAGGGAAGATTCACCTCAAGACACTATCTCGACATCTCTTCAATTTAACGCTCAACTGGAGCAGGGCCTTCTTGAGATTTTGATAGCGAGTAGTTCATTTGATCAAAATCGAATGATCTGGGTCAACACAAAGGGGCAGCTGGTCGGCATCAATGCAGAGTGGCGCACACCATCCAGTTCTGTAGAATTTGAAACTGCGGCTGAAAAATTACCACAATGGAAAAAAAACGCCCTCTTTTTCACCACAAAAACAGACTCCATCGTTGTGCACATTAATCCTACAAGTAGAACATTTGATGTTGTACTCAATGGAATGGTAATAGATCGAATGCATGCAACAAAAACATTAGAATTATTAAAAAAATATGTTGTGTATAAAAAGAATCCTGCCAAGGGAGTGATAGACCATGAAAACGTTTCTAAAAAGCGTTCTGTTCAACAACGTTCAACTTAAACTTTTTTCACTCATATGTGGATACGTTTGTTGGTCAATCATTAGCGAAACACGAACCAACGATGTATGGATCGATGTCCCGGTCTGCTTCTATCAAGCGAAAAATAATTGTACAATTAAAGCGCCGGAGACGGTAAAAGTCAGGTTGACTGGGAAAAGACCAGATTTGCGGAAACTTGACACAAAAAAAACTGCCGTCCATATTGATACCCGCGCACTTTCGGAAGGAGAACAAACAATACCTCTATCTGACAAGCAAATAATGCTTCCCGATAATGTGCAGGTAACAGGATGGGCACCAACACATGTAAATGTAAAACTTAATAATATCACTACATAAACAGAGAAAAACAACCATGAGCAACAATCTATTTGGAACAGATGGAATTAGAAAAAAGGTTGGGCAACCACCCCTTTCTCTTGAATCAATAATACAACTGGGACAAGCAATTGCACAATGGGCACAAACAAAATATGGAAAAAAACCAACAGTTCTTTTGGGGCACGATACCAGAGAATCTTGTTCTTTTTTAAAAGCTGCACTCAAAAGCGGCCTTTTTTTACATTCGACAACTGTTTATGACGCCGGCGTGTTACCAACCCCAGGCGTTTTCAACCTCATTCATAAAGAAGCCGGGTTTGATTTTGGAATCGTTATTTCTGCATCCCACAACCCGTACATCGACAACGGCATTAAAATAATAGACGCCCGATCAGGAAAACTTGGATTGGAATGTGAACGAGAAATTTCTCAGCTCTTTGAAAACATTGGAATGGAACAAGAACAACACGATTACACCAAGTTAGGATGTGATCTGGACTGGCCGGAAGCCAAACAGCGTTACATTGATGATATACTCAGTCATTTTAAAAATGATCTACTTGTTGACAAAACAGTTGTTCTTGATTGCGCTAATGGCGCAACTTGTACAATTGCTCCGCAAATTTTCAAGCAGCTTGGCGCACATGTGATACCGATTCATAGTTTTCCAACCGGAATAAATATAAACTGTAGCTGTGGCTCAACAGCTCCACAAAATCTGCAACAACAAGTACTGAAACATAATGCTGACATCGGTTTTGCTTTCGACGGCGACGGAGACAGGGTAACAGCAATCAACCGCCAAGGAAAAATAAAAGATGGCGATGATATTCTCGCTCTTCTTTCTCAGCACTCACTGTACAAAAATCAACATTCGGTTGTCGGAACCATCATGACAAACCAGGGACTCGAGATTTTTTTACAAAAACAAAACAGGCAATTAATTCGCACAACCGTTGGAGACAAATTTGTTGCTGAGGCACTAGAACAAGAAGAGCTGATGCTTGGCGGCGAACAGTCTGGACACATTATAGCGCACGATTATTTAAACATTGGTGACGGTATTTTTGCAGCATTACGCATTGTGGAAACAATACGGGAAGCGGATAACTGGGACTTAAAAACATTTGATAAATATCCTCAAGTTATGGTCAATCTACCAATAAAGAATAAAAAAGACCTTAATGATCCAGAACTTGCCAACATCATCGCTGCAAGCAAATCACAACTTGATGCTGGAAGACTTGTTGTACGATACTCTGGAACTGAACCGATCCTGAGAGTTATGGTAGAAGAGGTTACGCATGATGATGCGTATCGCATATGTACAGGATTATCAAAATCTTTGGAAAGAGAGTTAACTGAGTAGGGGGAGCGCTGATGTCTTGGGAAAAAATAAAATCTATTATTTTTAAACCATTTCGACTGTTATGGTCACTTTTTTTAAATGGGCTCATAACCCTTTTGCCTATCGCACTTACCACTGTTGTGTTCACAATAACATTCAAATTGATTCAAGGATGGCTCGAACCACTACAAGATTTTCGTCCCGCATTTTTAAAAATGGTCCCATACTCCGAAATTCTTCTTGTTTTTGTCGCAATTCTTTTTGTTGGCATTATTTTAAGAGTACTTGTCCTGCGGTCAATCATACATTCGACAGAAAACTTAATTTCAAAAATTCCACTAGTCCGTCCTGTTTATTTGGGAATCAAGCAACTAGTACAAGCATTTGGAGTACAGGACAAACGAAGTTTTAAAAAGGTTGTTCTGATAGAATTTCCACGTAAAAATATGTACAGCCTCGGTTTTTTAACAAGCAAAATGTCGCAACAACTAACACCCAACGTTGATGAAAAATACTTTAGTATTTTTATCCCAACAACACCAAACCCAACAAGCGGTTACTTTATCATGTTGCCCGAAAAAGACATAATGGTTGTTGACCTGAGCCATCAAGAAGCGATGGCACTAATTATTTCTGGAGGAATTATCCAACCCGACCGATTTAAAGATCCGATTTAAGAACAAAATTGCTCGGAAAAAAAACAGGCATAAAATAGATCTAATCTAAATGGATCCCCACCGTTTTTTAGTGAACAATCAATTGAATACAAAAAATCGTGGGCGGAACGAAGTTCCTTAAGATTAGCGCGTATCCAACCACGCTGTGTAAAACTATATGGTAGACGGAAGCTTAAACGCTTCGCTTCAAAAAACTGTTTCCTTTGCAACTGCTCAACAAAATGGAATGCCCGCCATAACTGATCTGACCAAAATGCAATCCAAAACTGTGGAGAATAATCCTTCGATATTTTTGACCACGCTGTAAAAAAAGCCTGTGCATCACGCTCAAAAAAAAGCTTGCTCAGCACAACCAAGGATTGTTCCGGTGCAACAATTTTATCTAGCCAGACATCGAAAAAATCACTCCTTCTTCTTCCAGCTAAACACAAGTAATTTATTAAAAGACACGCTGCATCAAGACCAATAGCACGAGTTTTTTTAAACAAACTATCGACTACAGAACTTGAAATATTTCTACCCAAAAACAAGGCAATTGCAATAAATGTTTTTTTATCAATTTTATCCGGTACTTGAACAAGCAAACTTATATCTTTAGCGGTGCATGGAGTCGACTTATCTACAAAATATGCCACACCATTTGGTCCATTATATTTTTTTAAAAAATCAACGAGCTGCTTCCCCTTTTTCCCTTTTAATGCAGAAACATTTTTAAACCAGTAAAAACTAGTCGTACCCAAAAAACTTGTCGACAATCTTGCAAAAAGAGATACCACATCATCCTGTTCAACGTTCACCGACACAACAGGAAGAGCATAGCTCACTTTTAATTGTCTGAATAACTGAGAAAAAAATAAAAGAGGATAACTTTTGCTATCCCCTTTAAAACAAACGGTTGGGTGCTCTTGCAGAAAATCAGGTGATATTTTTTGTATGAAAGATAATAAATCCATCACGCAACTAACTGGATTTTTGACGATTTCCTAAACTAAACAACGGAGCTCTCGCCTTTTTTTTGCCTTGCTCTTGAATCACAGCCTGTTTACTTGCACCAATTTTCGTTAATTTTTCACATTCGGCAAACAACAGCTCAATACCATTAACAGCCAACGCACGAACCTGCTCAAACTCCTCCCAGGACAATGTAGATCCTTCAGCAGCACCCTGAAATTCGACAAGCTGACCTGCACTGGTCATAACAATATTAAAATCAGCGTCAACTTTACTATCTTCCGAAAAATCAAGATCAAGAAGAGGCTTTCCCCCAAGGCAACCAACTGAAAGTCCAGCAACAGAACCTGTCAAAATATTTTGGCTGATTGTCTTATCAGCAATCCACTTACAAACTGCCGCATGCAAGGCTAAAGAAGCTCCAGTAATGCAGGCAGTTCGAGTGCCACCATCAGCCTGCAATACATCACAATCAACAATGATGGTCCTCTCGCCAAAAAGCTCAAAATTAACAATCGAACGCAATGAGCGACCTATCAGCCGAGATATTTCAACAGAACGACCGTTTTTTCGCATGGTCACAGATTCTCGGGGCGTTCTTACACCGGTGGAAGTCGGTAGCATTGCATACTCTGCCGTCAACCATCCTTTCCCTTTTCCTCTCAAAAAAGGAGGGACTTTATTTTGCATGCTAACAGCACACAAAACTTTTGTCCGGCCCATCTCAAAAAGAACAACTCCAGGTGCGTAACCAAAACTATTAAAAGTTGCTTTAACTTTTCTTAAAGCATCAAACGACCGTCCGTCATGCCTTTGCATGGATCCACTCCCGCTGCGTATTATTTTTTTTAGTCTTTATTTTTTTTGCTGATCTTTTTCAACAATTATTCTCAAACGAATTCTACCGGTCTCTTTATCGTAATCAACGATTTTGACGAGAACTTCGTCATCGACTTTGTAATCCTTCATAAAAGAACGCTGCTGATGGCGTGGAATATTGGATACGTGAACCAAACCATCTTGACCAGGAACCAATTCAACGAAAATACCAAAGTCGACTAGCCTACGCACCTTGCCTTTGTATACATCTCCTGGCTCAATTTGCCCCGCCAACGTTTTAACCCAATTAACAGCCTCTTCAATATTTGCCCCTGGTGTACCATAAATCTTAACGACACCATCGCCATCTATATCAATGTTGGTACCAGTTGTTTCGATTATCTCGCGAATTATTTTACCGCCACCACCGATAACAGCACCGATTTTGTCAGTCGGAATCTTGAGCATGGTCACTTTTGGTACAAGATCAGAAAGCTCTTTGTTCGGCTCAGTCATAACTTTGCGCATTTCACCTAAAATATGCAAACGTCCCTTCTTTGCTTGCTGCAAAGCTGTTTCGAACAACTCTCTTGGCAAACCTGACTTAGCTTTAATATCCATCTGAATTGCAGTAATGCCACTATCAGTACCGGTCACCTTAAAATCCATCAGACCAAATGCATCCTCAAAACCAGAAATATCAGTCAACACAGCAAAACTACCATCCGCACTTTTAAGCAATCCCATCGCAACACCGCTAACCATTTTCTTCAGTGGAACACCAGTCTGCATAAGAGCCATTGTCGACCCACATGTTGTTGCCATCGAGGTCGAACCATCAGATTCCAACATGTCGGCTATAACTCGAATTGTATAAGGAAACTCTTCCTTTGATGGAAGCATATATTCCAACGCTGAAGCCGCTAGATTACCATGACCAATCTCTCTTCGCCCAGGCCCACGCAACATACGAACCTCACCAACAGAGTAAGGAGGAAAGTTGTAATGCAACATGAAAGACTTGTTTGTAACATCTTCCAAAAGACCTTCAACTTTTTGTTCATCCTGCCCACTTCCCAGCGTAACACTAACCAACGCTTGTGTTCGACCACGCTTGAACAAAGCAGAACCATGAGCAGAAGGCAAAAGACCAACCTCAGTTGAAATTTGTCGAACTTGATCAAAGGAGCGACCATCAACACGTTTTTTATCCGCAAAAATCATTTCGGTTAACTTGTCCTTGAGAACACCCTCAAAAACATAATCAACTAGATTTTCGGGAACATCTTCTTTCTCAATTTTTTCCTGAACATCGGTCATGAAATCCTCTTTCAATGATTTCATGACCTTTTTGCGATCAAGCTTGTCCTGGACAAAAAGATTTTTTAAACGATCATCAGACAGAAACTGATTCACCGTTTTTTTCCATGTATCCCAGTCGTAAGCGCTTGATGCTTCTTCCTTTTCTACACCAACTTCTCTTTGAATTTCCTCTTGCCACTCAACTTGCTTAACAATATTTTCGTGTGCCAAGAAAAGCGCATCAACAAACTCTTGCTCAGAAAGTTCTTTTGCCGAACCTTCTACCATGCAAACACCTTCTTTAGTGCCGGCAACAACAAGACGAACATCAGATAACTTTGTTTGTTCATGCTCTGGAGAAACAATCCATTTTCCATCTATTCGAGCAATTTCTACAACACCGACGGGCCCTAAAAATGGAATTTTAGAAATAGACAAGGCCAGAGAACCTGCAAGAAGCCCTAAAGTCGCAGGCGGATATTTTTTATCAACAGAAAGAACCGTCACCAAAACCTGCAACTGATCAAAATATGTAGCAGGAAAAAGCGGACGAATAGCTCTGTCTATTAGGCGAGAGGTTAAAATTTCATGTTCAGACGAACGGCCCTCTCTCTTAAAATAACCACCCGGAATCTTACCTGCTGCAGAGAATGGTTCCCTGTAGTCAGTGGTCAAAGGTAAAAAACCAGGAAAATCTTTTGAGGGAGCAGAAACAGCTGTCGCTAAAAGAATGGTATCTCCCTGCCTAAACCAAACCGAACCATCGGCCTGTCCGGCAACTTTACCAATCTCAACCTCATATCCAAAATCAGACAATGTAAATTTTTTTGACATTAAATAAACCTATACTAGCGATCGTCAGTTTTATCTTTTTAAACCGAGACGATCAATGACATCTTTATACTTTACTTCATCAACTCTCTCTAGATAGTTAAGTAGACGACGCCGTTTCGAGACCATTTTCAAAAGTCCCCTTTTTGAAGAAAAATCTTTGGGATTTTCCTTCATATGCTCGGTCAGCAATTTAATTTTCTTGGTTAACACAGCAATCTGAACCGGCGAAGATCCAGTATCATTGTCCGCTAACGCGAACGTTTCAACTATTTTCTTTTTTTCAACTGTACTGAGTGACATAGCTTAATCACCTAAAGATATACGTTAACATTATTTTTTCAAAAGAAGATGCTTGGTAGGCGCGAGCGGAATTGAACCGCTGACCCTTGCTACGTCAAAGCAATGCTCTACCCCTGAGCTACGCGCCTGCTTTCAAATACATCTTTCAAAAAGCCTACCACTTTATATCAGGCAGGCTTCTCCGCTTCCTTTCCTTCCTGCATACGCGCCTGCTGCTCAATATCAGATACATCCTCCCCCAGATACTTTCTTCTGAACGAAGCAACACCCGTACCTGCAGGAATCAATTTACCAACAATAACATTTTCTTTCAATCCGTAAAGGTAATCAACCTGACCGGAGATGGCTGCTTCTGCAAGTATTCTTGTTGTTTCTTGGAAGGATGCCGCAGAGAAGAAACTCTCGGTTCCTAACGATGCAGTGGTAATACCCATCAGAACAGGCTTTGCCGTTGCAACCTTCTTCCCCTCAGCCATCAATAGAGCATTAACATTTTTAAAATGTATTCGATCAACTCTATCTCCAACTAAGAAGTCTGTATCACCCTGATCAACAACACGGACCTTTCTCATCATCTGTTTCACAATAAGTTCAACATGACGATCGTTAATATCAATCCCCTGAAGTCTATAAATTTCTTGAATATGATCAACCAAATATTTTTGAACAACGTCGGGCCCTAAAATACGAAGCATATCGTGCAACACTGGTGAACCAGCAGTTAATTGATCTCCAGCAGAAACTTTTTCGCCATCAACAACATTAAGCTGCTTACCTCGCGGCACAAGATAGTCGTATGAATCAGACCCAGAAACGACCGATATTTTGCGCATTCCACGCTGCAAACCACCAAAAACAACATCGCCATCAATATCGGCAAGAATAGCAGGATCCTTCGGCGCACGAGCTTCAAAAAGCTCTGCAATTCTTGGCAAACCACCGGTCGTAATATCTTTTGTTCTTGAGATTTCACGAGGCATTTTCACCAAAACATCACCACTGCTTACCTCTTGTCCATCAGTAACATCCAAGAATGATCCTGTGGGCAAGTAATACATGGCAAGCTCTTCACCATCCTTATCAACAATGCTCAAGGCTGGCTGCCACTTTTCGTCCTTTTGTTCTAGAACTGAGTAACTGGCCTTGTTTGTTACATCGTCAAAACTTTCTTGGATAGTAACGTTTTCGATCAGATCGACAAACTTAACCTTTCCACTTTTTCCAGTCAGAAGAACCTTGTTGTGTGCATCCCACTCAGCAAGCTTTGTGCCACGCTTAACTGAAGCACCATCAGCAACAAACACAACAGAACCGTACTCCAAGCCATGTTTCTGTAGTTCACGACCGTCGCCCGACTTGATTACAATCTTTGCCTTACGACTCATGACAACATTCTGGCCATGGCGATTTTGAACCGTTCTTACCCCCTGCCACTCAACAGTACCGTCAACTTTAGCAACATAGAAAGGTTGCTCAGCCATACCACTTGCGGTACCACCAACGTGAAATGTTCTCATAGTCAGCTGAGTTCCTGGCTCACCGATAGATTGTGCTGCAATAACACCTACAGCAGAACCTACATCAACCATCTTACCCCGAGCTAAATCGTACCCATAACACTGAGCACAAACACCCCGTTTTGCTTGACACGTCAAAACTGATCGCACCAAAATTTTAGAAACGGTTGATTCTTTAATTTTTTCAATGCTGTCACGATCAACAACACTGCCCTGTTTTAACAAAAGCTCTCCAGATATTGGGTCTTTTAGGTCTGAAGCTAAAACTCTACCAAAAACACGGCCTGACAATGGATATAATGTATCGCCAGATTCGGTTAAATCTTCAATCTCGACATAACCCAACGTTTGGCAATCTTGCATAGTCACAATAACGTCCTGAGCAACATCAACCAATCGACGTGTCAAATAACCAGAGTTTGCCGTTTTGAGTGCAGTATCCGCCTGCCCTTTACGCGCACCGTGCGTAGAGATAAAGTATTCAAAAACACTCAATCCATCTTTAAAGTTATTTTTGACTGGCGTCTCCATAATCTCACCCGTTGGCTTGGCCATCATACCACGCATACCAACAAGCTGTTTGATCTGATCTTTGGAGCCACGAGCACCAGAATCCAACATCATGAATATTGGATTGAACGGCTTTAACGATCCTGCCTTATTCTCAAAGGCCTCTTCATTTTGTTGCTCCAAGTTTTTACTCATAGCATTGGCAACATCTGCCGTTGCATGTCCCCAAATACTGATCACTTTATTGTAACGCTCACCATTGGTGATGACACCATCTCTATAGAGCTTTTCAGTTTTTTGAACATTTTTTTGTGCTGACTGAACAATCTTTTCTTTTTGTTCAGGAACAACTAGGTCAGACATGGAGAACGAAATTCCCGCAACCGTTGAATGATAAAACCCAAGCTTTTTGATTTTGTCTAAGCAATCAACAGTAACATCGCTTCCGAATGTAAAGTAAATTGTTTCAACAAGAAACTTGAGGTCTCCTCGTTTCATCACCTTATTTGCCCATGCAAAGTCCGAACCATCAGGCAACGCTTCAAACAAGATGACCCGTCCTGTTGTTGTATCAACAATTTTTTGATCTATTCGAAGCTTGATTTTTGCATGCAAAGCCACTTTTCCATGCTGATATGCAGCAATAACTTCTTGAAAATCAGAAAATACCGTTCCTTCACCCAAAGAATTACAACGAACCTTTGTCAAATAATGAAGACCAAGAACCATGTCCTGACTTGGAACAGTATTTGGTCTACCATTTTGAGGCGACAAAACATTGTTCATCGAAATAATCAAACGTTTAGACTCTTTTTGCGCACGTTGGCTCAATGGCAAGTGAACAGCCATTTGGTCACCATCAAAGTCCGCATTAAATGCGCTACAAACTAGAGGATGAATTTTTATTGCTTTTCCATCAATCAAAGTTGGATAAAACGCTTGAATACCAAGCCTATGCAACGTGGGAGCACGGTTAAGCAAAACAACTCTATCCTTAACCGCATCTTCCAGAACATCCCACACTTCAGGATCAAGCTCCTCAACCATCTTTTTAGCAATACGAAGATTTGGTGCAATCTCACGCTCCAACAGTCCTGCGTAAACATAAGACTTGAAAAGCTCAAGAGCCATAATCTTTGGCAAACCACATTGATTCAAGCGCAATTCTGGATCAACAACAATCACAGATCGACCAGAATAGTCGACACGACGACCCAAAAGATTTTGTCTAAATCGACCTTGCTTACCACGAAGCATCTCACTCAAAGATTTAAACGGCCTACGATTTGAACCACGTACCGGTTGCCCTCTTCTGCCATTATCAATCAATGCATCAACAGCTTCCTGTAACATTCGCTGCTCATTTTTCACAATAACTGAAGGAGCTTCTATCTCCTTAAGACGCTGCAAACGAATGTTTCTATTTAAAACTCTTCTGTACAACTCGTTTAGGTCAGAACTTGCAAAACGACCACCTTCCAAAGGAACAAGTGGTCGTAAATCAGGCGGCAAAACAGGCAGGACAGTAAGAATCATCCATTCAGGTTTAATATTTGCCTGCTGCAAACCGGTCAATACTTTAATTCGACGCATTATTTTGTGACGAACAGCGACTGAAGATGTTTTTGCGCGCTCTTTTTCAAGAAAAGCAATCTCCATTCCCAAGTCCATAGAACTAAGAACAGAACGAATTGCCTGTGCGCCACTCTCAGCTAAGAATTCCTTATCATCTTCATGAGCATCCATGTAGTCAGCAACTTCAACGTTGGACAATAACGTTTTGCGTGGATACGGAGAATTACCTTGACGAACAACCATTTGAGAATCAAAGTAAATAACGCGCTCTAGATCCTTAATTGGCATATCCATTACCAAGCCTAGATAACTTGGTATCCCCTTGAGATACCAAATGTGACAAACTGGAGCATTCAGCTCAATATGTCCCATCCGCTCTCTTCTGACACGAGATTGTATAACTTCTACGCCACATTTTTCACATGTAATACCACGATGTTTCATACGCTTGTATTTGCCACAATTACATTCCCAGTCCTTAATCGGACCAAAAATGCGGGCACAAAACAAACCATCTCGCTCTGGCTTGAGAGTTCTATAGTTAATCGTCTCTATCTTCTTAACTTCGCCATAAGATAGCGACCTGATTTTTTCAGGTGACGCTATTTTCACTCGCAACGCATTAAACTGAGCGACGTTGATATATTCCCGGAAACGTTCCAGCATTCGACTATTCACCGGCTTTCTCCTTGCCACTCTTGAACAAATCTACCTGTAACCCCAAACTCTGAAGCTCTTTAACCAAAACATTAAATGATTCTGGAAGCCCCGGCTCGGGAACCTCTTCACCTCGAACCATTGCTTCATACACCTTGTGTCGTCCTGTAACATCGTCAGACTTGTATGTTAACATCTCCTGTAATGTATACGCTGCGCCATAAGCCTCAAGCGCCCACACTTCCATTTCTCCAAGTCTTTGCCCACCCATCTGAGCTTTACCACCCAGCGGCTGCTGTGTAACAAGCGAGTAAGGACCAACCGAACGAGCATGCAATTTGTCATCAACCATATGGTTCAATTTCATGACATACATGATGCCAACAGTCACTTTCTGATCAAAATATTCGCCGGTACGACCATCTCGAAGATTAAATGAACCAGCTTCTGGAAGGCCAAGATCGTTCAGCAGAGGAACAATGTCCCCATCATAACTTGCCCCGTCAAATACTGGAGTCCTGAAGCGAACTCCATATTTTGCGGTCTCTCGCCCAAGCTCCATAATTCCGGTTTTTCCATACTCTTTTTCGTATGAGTCAATCATCTGCTTACCAAAACATTTGACCAAGTGAGCTCTCACTTCCTTATGTCCTTCAGTTTCAATCATATCCTCCAGTCTATTGCCCAACTCTCGACCCGCAAGACCAAGAGTTGTCTCAAGAATCTGACCAACGTTCATACGAGAAGGAACACCCAAAGGATTAAGAACAATATCAACCGGCGTACCATCTTCCATGTATGGCATATCTTCACGATACACAATATTAGAGACAACACCTTTGTTACCGTGACGTCCTGCAACCTTATCTCCGACAGATACATGTCGCTTGGTCGCAACATATACTCGTATCATCTTAATAACACCAGACGCGAGTGGATCACCTTTTTTCAACTTAGACAATCGCTCAGCTTTTAGCCCGGAAAGAATTCTAAGTTTATTTTCGAAAGCATTCTGCAGATCCGCAACTCTTTGAGTCACTTCCTTATCTTTTACTTGAAGTTCAAAAAGTTCCGATAGAGCATATTCTACTAGCTTTTTCTTATCGTATGCTCTACCCATCAGAATTTTTTTAAGCCCCTTTTTGAGCGGCTCCTGCCCATGAAGCTCTTTAATTACTTGTGCACGAACCATGTTTTGTAAAAACACAACATGATGCTCAAAATCTCTTTCAACCTTGCGACTTTGCTTTTCAACTTCTTGTTTATAGCGCTTATCTTTTCTGATTCCACTACGTGAAAAAATCTTAACATCAACAACTGTGCCTTCTAGCCCAGGCGGAACACGCAATGATGTATCGCGAACCTCGCGAGACTTTTCACCAAAAATAGCTCGAAGCAACTTTTCTTCTGGAGAATATTGAACATCGCCCTTCAATGTTACCTTACCGACAAGAATATCTCCTGGTGCAACCCGAGTCCCGACACGGACAATACCATCATCATCAAGTCCCGCAAGTGCGGCCTCACTCACATTAGGAATATCTCTAGTGATCTCCTCAGGCCCAAGCTTTGTATCCCGTGCTTCAACATCAAATTCTTCAAGATAAACTGATGTCAAAACATCTTGTGCAACGAGACGCTGACTTAAAACAATAGCATCCTCGAAGTTGTACCCGTGCCATGGCATAAATGCAACAACAAGGTTCGAACCGAGAGCAAGCTCACCATTATCAATAGATGGTCCATTAGTTAACATATCTCCGGCAGAAACCTTTTCGCCTTTTTTGACAATCGGAACGTGATGGACCCAAGTGTTATGGCTCGAACGTTCGAATTTTTTCAATTCATAGGTGTCAACACCATCATTGATCCAATCCTCAGTTGACCGAAAACCTTTTTTATCGCAGCGAATAACTATTCTTTCTGAAGAAACATATTCAACAACCCCAGAACGTTTAGCCATTAAAACTGCACAAGAGGCGCGGGCAACATCTTTTTCCATACCTGTACCCACAATCGGAGCTTGCGCTTTGATTAAAGGAACAGCTTGACGCTGCATATTAGAACCCATAAGCGCACGAGTCGCGTCGTCATGCTCTAGAAATGGAATCAATGCTGATGAAACAGAAACCAATTGCTTTGGAGAAAGATCAATGTAGTCTACCTTATTAGCATCAACATACATGTAGTTTCCATCTTTACGGGCAAAAACCTCACCCTTTGTAAGAACTTTGCCATCCTGAGTAGCACTCGCCTGTGCAATATAACTGTCAGACTCTGCGAAAGCATCAAGAAACACAACTTCATCTTTTATTTTGCCATTAACGACAGGGCGATACGCTGTTTCAATAAAACCAAGATCGTTAACCAGGGCATATGTCGCCATCGACGAAATCAAACCAACTGTCTGACCTTCAGGTGTTTCAATTGGACAAATACGACCATAGTGAGAAGCGTGCACATCACGAATTTCGTATGTTGCACGATCTTTCATGACACCACCAGGCCCGAGAGCTGAAAGTCGTCTTTTGTGAGCAATTTCAGCCAACGGATTCGTTTGATCCATAAACTGCGAAAGCTGTCCCAGTCCAAAAAATTCTCTGATAACAGCGCTCAGCGGCTTTACGTTCAAAAGATCTTGAGGCATCAAAGCACCGTGAACATCTTGAATTCTGAATCGCTCTCGCACAATACGTTCTATGCGCAAAAAACCAAGATAAACTTGATTTCTCAACAATTCTCCGACAAGTCGAACCCTCCTGTTTCCCAAGTGATCAATATCATCCAACTCACCTTCTCCTCGCTCACGTAAGCTCACGAGATAGCGAATAGTGGCAACGATATCCTCTCTTGTCAATGCAACAACATCTTCTGGTGTAGAAAGACCAAGTTTCCTGTTGATGCGAATACGACCAACTTTTGTCAGGTCATACATGCGAGGATTAAAAAATATATTCTCTAATCGCTCTTTGATCTCTTTTACTGTAGCGTTATCGCCAGGCCAAACTTTAGAATGAAGTTCAATTAACGCTTCATCTTCCGAATGACAACTGTCATTTGCGAGAGTTAAGCCAATTGTGGGCTGAAAAACATAGCCTGATGTGGCAATTAATCTAAATTCAATTTTCTTTATTTTAGCAAACAGATCGTAATGCTCTTCTGAAAAAATTTGCCCTTGCTCAACCAACAATTCTCCCGTTTCCGGGTCAATTAAATCCTGAGCGAAAAAGCGATTAAGCAATCCTGCTTTTCTTTGCGCAAGCTTTTTAACACCATCTTTTTTGAGCTGCTCAATAATAACTTTATCAAAACGCTTGCCAAGCAAACTTTTTTCGTATTTTTCAGGAAGCATTCCCTTTTCAACACGCTGACCGACAAGGTTGTCATCAAGCTTTCTGAAAAATTCTCCCTTTTGAGCGTAGATGGTATCGAAATTGTAAAATTCGCTAATAATTTCACTACGAGGAATACCCAGCGCCTGCAAAAACACAGTAACTGGAAGTTTCTTCTTTTTGTCGATACGAACATACAAGTTATCACTGCTATCAAACTCAAAATCAAGCCAAGATCCACGCATTGGAATAATGCGAGCAAGATAATATGGACGACCTCTAAAATCTTTTGTTCTTTTGCTTTGAGAAAATATCGCACCTGGAGATCTATGAAGCTGAGAAACAACAACACGGTCAACACCATTAATCAAGAATGTGCCGAGACTACCGAGCTTGTAAACACCATCCTCTTCGTACAAATCCGCCATAACAGGCAGGTCTGCAAAAAAAATGTCCTGTTCTTTTACATCGCGAATAACGCGATCCCCCGACTCTTCAACATCCCAATTAACCAACTGAATTTTTACCCTCAGAGGCATCAAAAAGGTTTGTCCGCTTACCCTGCATTCTTCTAGAGACATGTCAAGCTTTACACTAACACGCGACATACAATTCGAGCACGTTTTGTAACGTGCCGTTTTTTTCTTGCAAAATGTACAGGTTAAATCTTTATCAAGACGAGAACAATTGGACTTCTTACATGAGCTACAGGACCACTGATAGCGCTCCTCAATGCCGGCTAGTTTCCCGCATGCACAGGCCCAATTTCCCAATTCATAACTAACGTATTCTAACGATATCTTATCATTGTAAACAATGGGAAAAATATCTCGTAAGACCTTTTCAAGGCCAATGATCTTACGCTCTGACGGCAAACAGTCAAGCTGCGCAAAATCATTAAAGGATGCGGATTGGATCTCGATCAAGTTAGGAACTGCAACTATATCCTTGATCCCCCCGAATGACTTGCGGATGTTTCCCTTGCCTATATGCAAGTTAGACATTAAGCGGCTCCTCGTTATCTACAAAAACTTCATGATCCCGTGGATCTTCTCTTAAAACAAAAAAAAAGTTTGGCGCATACAACAAAATGCATGCACCATTCTCAAAAATATCGAACTAAGAAAGTTCAACTTCCGCGCCGACCGCTTCTAGCTCTTTCTTCATGTTCATAGCTTCTTCTTTTGGAACATTTTCGCCAATCACTGTCGGAGCTTCAACCACAGCTGTCTTGGCTTCCCCAAGTCCCAAAGAGGTAACTTTACGCAATGCTTTAATATTTTTTATCTTTTCCGGGCCACCTTTTTTAAGTGTAACCTTGTACTCAGATTTTTCTTCAGCTTTTTCTGCCTCGGCTCCCCCACCCGCAGCTGGTGCTGCAGCGGCTACAGGCATAGCGGCTGAAACGTCAAACTTATCTTCCAATGCCTTAACAAAATCGGACAACTCTAAAACGGACATGTTGCCGATCTCTTCGAGCAATTTATCGAATGACTTTGATGCCATAGTCTTTTCTCCGTAAACCATTAAACGCGTTACATTCTATTATTTCGACTTCCAGTGAAGATACTCAAAAGATTAACCTTGTTTTTCTGCAACCTTTTTGAGCACCCACAACAATCTCAACACAAGCGCATTAAGAACATTCGCAAGTCCAGAAAGAGGAGCCTGCAAAGTTCCACACACCTGCGCAAGAAGCACATCTTTCGATGGTAATGACGCCAAAATCGAAATCTTATCTTTATCAATTAACTCCGAATCTAAACAACCAGCAACCAGACTAAAAGCCGGATTCTTTTTTGAAAAATCAGCAAGGGCTTTAGCTACTTGAGTAAATTCTTGAGTAGCAAAAACAACTCCAAGCTGATCTTTTAAATGATCGTGCAGATCGCAAGCCCCATCAACATCCTCTATGGCACGCTTAACAAGACGATTTTTCGCAATCTTTAACTTGCCTCCCTTGGAACGAACCTCTCTTCTCAGCTCTTGCATTTGAGCAACGGAGAGCCCTTTGTACCCAACCAGAAACGAAGCTTCGGACTGAGCGAAGTCATTCTTGAGCGTTTCAATAAGCGATGCTTTTTCCTGTCGATTCATTTAACATTCCTTGTAAAAAATCAAGATCGCAAAAACTCATCCGGGTTAACCGAAACACCGACACCCATAGTAGAGGAAATGGTCACTTTCTTTAGGAACTTACCTTTTGACGCAGCAGGCTTTGATGCAATAAGCGCTTTAACAAACGCCACCAAATTTTGGTATAGCTTGTCAGCATCGAACGAAAGCTTACCAAATGAAAAATGGACAAGACCACTCTTGTCATTTTTAAAAAACACGCGACCTTGCTTCAATTCAGACACAACCGAAGCAACATCAAATGTCACCGTGCCAATTTTTTTATTAGGCAACAAGCCCCGAGGCCCTAGCTGACGAGCAAGCTTTCCAACTTTTCCCATCACATCAGGAGTAGCGACGGCAAAATCAAACTCCATCCAGCCGCCAGATATTTTTTCAATAAGATCCTCAAGACCGGCATGATCGGCACCAGCCTTCACAGCTTCGTCCACCTTGTCACCTTTAGCAAACACTAAAACTTTTACCTCCTTGCCTCTTCCATGCGGAAGAACAACAGAACCACGTACAACCTGGTCACCCTTAGAAGGATCAATCCCCAGATTTACGTGGGCATCAACAGTTTCATCGAACTTGGCATATGCAAGCTCTTTTACCTGCGATAAAGCATCTTTTGCCGACACCTGCTGACTTGTGTCAACTTTACTCATCGCTTCGTTATATTTTTTACCATGCTTAGACATAATGAAGTTCCCACACATCAATCAACAACGTCAACGCCCATGCTTCTCGCACTACCAGCAATAATCTTTTTAGCCTGTTCAATGTCATTGGCATTCAGATCTGGAAGCTTGATTTTTGCAATCTCTTCAACATCCTTCCACGATATCCTGCCAACCTTATCAACGTTAGGCACAGATGAACCTTTCTTGACATTGATTTTTTTTAGAATAAGCTCCGACGCTGGCGCAGTCTTTGTAACAAAAGAAAAAGAACGATCCTTGTAAACAGTTATTTCTACAGGAACGGTCTCACCCCTTCTCGAAGCAGTCTGAGCATTAAATTGTTTGCAAAAATCCATGATGTTAACACCCTGCTGACCGAGAGAAGAACCGACAGGAGGTGCCGGAGTAGCGCCACCTCCGGGAATCTGCAACTTTATCTTACCCTTGATTTCCTTAGCCATAGTAGCAACTCACCTCAAACTATTGTTTCACTTGACTGAAAAGCAACTCAACTGGCGTCATTCTTCCGAAAATGCTCACCATGACCGTCAACTTTTCATTTTCACTGTCAACTTTCTCGATAATCCCCACAAACCCTGCAAAAGGACCATCTTTAACCTCAACTTCACTGCCGACGACAAACTCCGCTCGCTCGGTGGCAACAACCACATCACCCCGAACTTGCGAAAGAACTCGCTCGATCTCCTTTTTACGAAGCGGCGTTGGCTCTTTGCCTCCCAAGAAACGCAAAACACGAGGATGCGAAGTAACCAACCTAAAAGATTGCGGAACTATCTCAGCCTCCACCAATATATATCCTGGAAATAGCTGCTGGTCCTCCGGCTCATCCCCACTCAATTGAGACTTCATCTTTGCCGCCGGAACCAATACATCCCCAAAATATTGCTCAAGACCTTCATCGACGATCTGCTTTTCCAGATCGGCCTTGATCGCCTCTTCAAAACCAGCGTAAACTTGAACTACATACCAACGTTTCATGTCACCTGCCCCACAGCCAACCACTATCAACTGTAAATTTTGAATATTTGCCTCATGAGCCTGTCAAGACCCACATCAATAAGGCCTAGGTAGATGGCGAATATACATACTAAAATCAGAACCACAACCGTCGAGCCTATCCATTCGTCCATCTTCGGCCAAATGACACGTGACAACTCGAGCTTAACCTCACTTAGGAACCTGACAACATTATTCATCGCTAGACCATCGACCTTTCTAAAAATAAAAACTTTCTCTCTCTGCGTGGCAGGCCAGGAGGGATTCGAACCCCCAACCCGCAGATTTGGAGTCTGCCGCTCTACCAATTCGAGCTACTGGCCTATAAGCCTACTTGGTCTCTTTGTGCTCAACATGTTTACGGCAACGAGGGCAGAATTTTTTCAGCTTCAAAGAACCCGCTGTCCTTTTTTTCGTTACAACCTGCGTATAATTCCGTTCCTTGCACTCTGTGCAGGCTAGAAATGTGGTAACCCTATTCTTTGCCATAATTTCCCGTACCTTATCTAAGGTCCCTACTAAACATGTTATTCACCTTCTGGAGCCCGCGACCGGGATTGAACCGGTGACCTCTCCCTTACCAAGGAAGTGCTCTACCAACTGAGCTACGTGGGCACCCAACCTTTCTTTGATTACCATCAGAGTAATTTAAAAAAAAGAAATTGACAACTTAAATTTGCACAAGAACCGCTCTCTGACAAACTGGAGCTGGCGATCGGACTTGAACCGATGACCTGCTGATTACAAATCAGCTGCTCTACCAACTGAGCTACGCCAGCCAATAATGTCTACACAACCACCCACTTACAACAAAATGGAGCGGGAAACGGGGATCGAACCCGCAACCTACAGCTTGGAAGGCTGTCGCTCTGCCAATTGAGCTATTCCCGCACTCACAGCACATTTCAAAATAAATTTCATTTAGTTTATTAAAATTACTTCCCTTAAAAAAGAAGCTTTTAATTTTTAATTAAATTTATACCGTTAACCCGTCTTCGCCTAACAGCTACCCTTCTACTATGCTCAGGACAGGCGCCGGAATTAAGAAAACTGGCCCCTCCAACCGTCTCTCCGTAGGAGCATAGGTTGGTGGCGAGAGCAGGATTCGAACCTGCGAAGGCTGAGCCAACGGATTTACAGTCCGTCCCCTTTGACCGCTCGGGAATCTCGCCAAAAATTTCAAACTTTATTCTTTTTTAATGATTCAATGATAGCGGCTTTTGACCGCAATTTCAATTTTTTTTCTTCTGTTACGATCGCAGCTCCATAAACACAAAATACTTTACTCATACTATTATCTAGTGCTATCTTGTTTACTTTAAAAAAAATTAGCATCAAACCTAAAGTAGGTAATACACTTTTATACGTTAAAAAACTCAAAAACAGTATAATTTTTCACCTCTCTTTATCAAATCATCTAATTAAAATCAGTCATTAATAAGTCGGAAAAATAATATGCTTCACAAAAAAAGATACTTGGCTCTCTTATTTTTACTCTCGAGCGGTACCCCTGATATCATCCCTATGCAATCCATGCAAAACAAAAACAACACAACCCTTTTTGATCGCCTGAAATTCATATACAAAAACAAAAAAATACCCAAAGAAAAAATAGCAAACCTTTTAGCAAAAAAAAGGTTCAACATTTTTAAATTCGGGGGCAAATGCGTTGCCGTTTCACTCAAGCATTTAGAAAAAACACACATTCTAAACTATTCGATACATAAGATGATGGATGAACAAGAAGCAAATAACGGCCAAACAAAATTAAATAATAAATGGACTGCCAATGTTAATAAAAGAAAAATCTACGACCAGAATGGAAAACATGTTGAACTAGAGATTGCGCAAATAATCCCAATCGATAGGTTCTCATATCACGACATAAAAATCTTTTTCCAGGAAAATGAAAAAAGACTCACTACAAAGAAAACAATATTTAAACAAATTCTCCTTTCTATAAGGTTAAACGATGAAGAATGGCTTGAAACTTGCGCGAAAAAATTAACAAAAATAGCAAACACCCCAAAACAATTTAAACTATTTTTGAAAAACAAAGGCATTATATACGAAATAATTAAGAACATACCCATAGATGTCCAAAACAGCGTTCTAAAAAAGTATTTCTTTTCCAACGATGGAACCCTGGGTAGCACAGAAACACTTGGCAAAAAAATTGCTCCCTGTTCTAAGCCTTTTTATATAAAGTCTAACGACATAATCATTTATCCAAGCGAAAACAAAGAAGTATTACACAGATTCGCACCTATACAAAAAAGATATTTGAAAAACATAAAACTCGGACAACCAAAAGGAAAAAGAACTATTTTACGCGGGGAGAAAAATAACCTCTATGTTGTAAACCAACCAAACACATTTCCAACCTCACCTTTTGATATGAACAACAAAACAATATTGGTCGTAAATACGAAAAACCGAAAAGTAAAAAAACACAACTTCTCTAACAAAAATATCTCCTTCGAAGGCGAGGTTAAATCACTCAAAAATGGACTCATCACTTTTTCTGACCTCTCTTCACAAAAAACAACTATCATGCAACATACCGGCTCAACCATAAAGCACAAAACCCCTTCCAAAGAACAAACTTTTGATGCAATTACACCTTCAACTCTTAGTCGAAAACTGTTTGAACTTCACAACAAAACAAAAATTGTCCTTAGAAGAAGAGACATTGTACTTCCAAAAGGAGGAATTGTGAGAAAGTGTGTTGATAACTATATAAAAATATTCCCAACGAACATGTATACAGACCACACGTTTGCTGAAGCTGTTCTTATCGCATCCTGGATGATGCAACAAAAAAAGCTCATTGCTCCTGATCCGGATCATAAAACACTGCACAATATACTTGTTGGCCTTCCTATAGAAATACTCACCTCAATTTTTGCAATACCGCAAAAAAGATTGCAAAAAATAAAAAACATCCAGGACAGGCAACTTATCGCAAAGGCAAAAAGGCTATTTAATGAAGAAACCCTGCTATACAGCACAAAACGAAATATACAAAGAATAGGAAATCTAGAAAAAAAGGCACATAGCAAACAAGCAAAAAAAGAACTATCCCGCCTTCAGAAAAAGCTTTTTAACAAGCTTCCACAAATAAAAAACAAGCTAAATATGCTCTATCAAAAGCGAAAAAAAAATAAAAAATCCTATACGACAACAAAAGTTGAAAAATTTGAAAATCCAGAGGTCATTGAGCTTTTGTAGATACGATAACAAACTCTCGTTTGTCAGAACCGCAATATTCAATATTAACGTGGCACACTTCCTTTTTTAAAAGTGGCATCACAATTTCTGGCCACTCAATAAAACTCCAGCTCCCCTCTTCGTACAAATATTCGTCAAATCCAGCAGAAACGAAATCTTTTAACGATTCAAGTCGATAAGCGTCAAAATGATAAAACGTTTCACCTTGATCGTTTTTATATGCATTTAGATAAGTAAACGTCGGACTTGTAATAACATCTTTTACGCCAGATCGCTTGAGCAGTGCACGCACTAAGGTTGTTTTTCCCGCACCAAGCGAACCGGTAAAAGTAAAAACCTTGCAAACATTAAACAATGAGTTTAGGTATTCAACAACCTGATCTAGTTGATCGAGTCCGGCAACAATTCTTTTTTCCACTTTCCCCCTACAATTTCTTAATTTTTTTCATTCGCTTGCGTTCTTTTTTTGATAATTTGTGCGCCTTGCTTGCGCGTGTTTTTCTTTCCCCCACAAAATCTTCAACTTTGCTTTGTACTACTTTGCTACCCTCTCTCATAATAGCATCAAGTTCTTCATCTTGCGTGTCCGTTGTTTTTATTGTTTCTGTTTTATTGTCCCTCTGTTTGCCTGCCGGGCTAATGGACTCAAGAACAACTCTATAGAACTCTGGCGACCGCATTGATTCGATATTCAACCTGGCCGCCGCACTGCGCAGCTCATTATCTGAAGAAATCAGCAAAATATCATGCGATTTGTGCTCTTTCAAATATCTTTTGATGTAGTGATCTGCCGTTTCAATAGCCCCTGAAAAAATCACGTACACCCCGGCAATTCGCTCTTGCACCGACCTATCGTATGGTCCACCATCAAACACTAAGATTATTTTATGTTGCCGCAACTTCGCATATCGACCAAGCTGTTCTATAAATTTTTTTCGCTCTGATTCCCTGATTTTTACAGACGGCATCGCCTGTTTTAAAACATTGTATCCATCAATGAGTAAAATCATGACTCTTTCTTTCAAGAAATACTAAGAGTTATCCATATCAACCCCTATGATAACTCTAATTTATCAATAGGAAAAACAACTGTTATCAATTGCACAATTGCAAAATAACTTGGGCACAGGTACCCTAATTACAAGGTTTGTTAATAGATATTCGGCTCTTTTGCTATAAAAAGGATCGACATGGCTCAACTGATTCAGATGCGTCAACGAATCAAAGCGATTGAAACAATCAAAAAAATTACGCATGCCATGCGTCTTATTTCCATGTCGATGCACTCGCGCCTGAGAAATCGGGCGTCTATTCTTGAAGCATATCAAAAGGAAATCGATCTGATGTTTGAAAAGGTCCGATTCGCAGCCCCAAAATGGAATAGCCCAATAATGTATCCTGAAGCTGAACCAGAAAACAATCAACTTCTTATTGTAGTTGGATCGCAAAAAGGGTTATGTGGCAACTTCAATTCCAGTCTTTTTAAAGAATTTCAACAAACTTACACTGAAGAAAAACTCAAAAAAATAAAAATCGTCGCTATCGGAAAGCATGCGATTGATCGAATGAAAAAACAGCCTGGCGCCAATATTGTAAAAACATTCGACAACTTCTCCATCACAAGACTAAACCTTATTTCCGGTCGTCTTGTTGAGCTCATTATGGAATCTGAAATACCTTATTCTTCCGTTGTTATTTTTGCAAATGCACTAAAAACCTTCTTTCTGCAAAACCCAGAACAGACAACCGTCCTTCCTTTGAGCAGAAAAATTGATGAATCGATTTCCGAATCTATGCCAAATGAACCGTACCTTTGGGAGCAAAATCCAAATGAAATTCTTAATGATCTATCGGTTCAATATGTAACATCAAAAGTTTACTACCTCCTTTTCCAGTCTCTTTTAGCGGAGCAAGCCGCGCGGTTTATCTCAATGGACAACTCAACCAGAAATGCCAAAGAGTTGCTAGAAGAAACACAGCGTCTTTATAATAAACTTCGACAAGCAAAAATTACACGTGAGCTAACAGAACTTTCGGCTAGCTTTCAGAACTAAAAAATAGTGCACCTTTTTAAAAAAAAAGGAACTGTATGAAAAAGAATTTTCTTGTCTCTCTCGCAGTTATGATAATCACAATAAATTTATACGGAATGAAAGAATTGAAGATCAGCTGCAGAACCTATAAAACAATCAAACCTCTTAAAATATCTTCTCCCAAATACAAAGAGCCTGGTGAATATCGCTCATTCGAACACAAAGCATACACAATTATCGACAATACAACGTACTACAGATATGGAAAATCCATTCTTGAAGAATGTGAACCAAATAAAACTACAAAAATTTATGAACTAAGCGAAAAAGTAATAAATAAGCTTTTGGATGAGGCAATCGAAAAACATAAAAAACATTGTTCTAGAAGAACAAAATGGATATGTTACTACAAAACAAAAGATGAATCTTGGCAACTAAAGCTAGACAAATCTCCAGATACAAAAAAAGGTAACACATGCTCCAAAAAGAAATAACTCCACAAAGATCTTCTGCAAAACAACAAGAAGTAGAAATCAAGATAAAAGTATCAGAAAACTAGAAAAATTCTTGGTCAATACTCTTGGTGTTAAAGAATACTGGCTTCAAACACGCGGTTATGCCAGCAGGCTCCGTAACCCCGACATGGAGTTTGGCGAGTTTCATAGACACAAGATGGACTAACACACAATTTCGTTTTTCTTAACAGCATTATCATACCGTTTGCCAACGGAAAGAGCGAGAAACAACCAACAAGCAACAGCTCCCAGTGAAACGGTTGTGCTGAGCGTTAAAAAAATGTTGATACCGACAATCGCACCGTATTTGCTTTTGAACAGTCCTCTTGTGGCATTGAACAATGAACCGACCGACTTTGCTCCTCTTACACCAAATGTTTCAATCCAACCTTGTGATTTGTAGCGAGCATCTTTGCTCGTTGGAATATACAGCTGCTTGACCGTCGGTTGGTTTAATGCATAATTAACCGCCTTTGCAAACACCATAATCCAAAAAACCACTGACAACGTCGGATAAAACTTTAATGTGATGGTAGCAATACCAACTAATATCGGCATGAAAATCAGTGATGCACGCATACCAAGCCAGCGCTGAATGTTATTAATTCCTAGAAGAATACACAACAGTGCAACCACTCCCGTCCACACTCCAAATTGAGAAAGATACTCTGCGTTAGCAACCTCTTGCGGAAACGCAGCTTTTGCCATTGCGTGGAAATGAAAATCAAAAATGACGACAACAGCATCGTAGATGAAAACAACCAAGAAAATACCGAGCAAGTACCAGTTGTTTGCAATCAAACGTAGTCCTTCAAAAAAACCTGCATTCTTTTTCTCTTTTTTTTCTTTTTTAGTAGTCGCACAAGCTCCTTTGTAACTACGCAAAAGTTCTTTCGGTGTCGTTTTTATAAAAATCCACATCAATGCGGCGATTCCAAACATAATAAATCCGGCAATCCCCACAATTGGCGCACTTGTCGCAAAACCAAATCGACTTGCACGCAACACAAGCGGACCAACAATATTGCCAAGTTGGCCAAAAAGATAGATTAAAGGAAAACCTCTACGAGCAGATTCAGGAAGTGTTGTATCAGTTGCAATCACCCAAAAAACAGCAATCATTAATGAAATAAACGAGTCGACATATACATACCACAACCAACCAACGAGGCGTGTAGCACTTTCAACCTCATTTGCAATCCCATAATGCGGATGAGATAAAAAGTAATAAAATACAAAAGCCAAAAGTCCATAACCACAAATCAAAATGTAAAACACTTTTTGCCGATCGTATCGATCGATCAAACGTGAATACAACATGACCAACGGAACGATAAACAAAATGGAAACAACTTTTGCCCATGGTAGTAAATCAATACCAACCGTTGCGGCAAAAATACTGTCTTTCGATGGTTTTATTCCCCAAAATGTACCAATAATACAGAAAAAAATCAGGGCCATAAAACCAAATTTTTTCAGCTCTTGCCAACTTTCAAACTTTCCCCACAAAGCGTGAGCTATACGACGGAACATCCTCCACCTTTCTTGTTAAAAAAAAGTATCTACTATTAAACTCAAAAAGCTCCAACAACCCTTTTAACAAACATACTCTTCTTTTTTCATCGCCGAGTTGTAAGCCTTTGCCACAAAAACAGCTACAAACAACCAGGCTGCAACTATTCCTAAAGATGCTAACATACTGAGCGAAAGGAAAATATTTATACCAATAGTTGAGCCATATTTCCCTTTAAAAATACCTCTCGTCATATTAATAATCGAACCACCGGACTTCGCCGCGCGACTACCAAACATTTCAATCCAACCCTGTGATTTGTATCGCGCCTCTTTTGTCGTGGGGATATAAAGCTGCTTAATCGTTGGAGCATTAAGTGCATAATTAACCGCCTTTGCAAATACCATAATCCAAAAAGCAACTCCCAAAAATGGAAACAGTTTGAGTGTAATAGCTGCAACAGCAACCAGCACTGGAGTCAACATCAGCGATGCAAGCATACCCAATCTTCGTTGAATTGTATTGATTCCAAAAAGTACACACAAAAACGAAATAATTCCTGTCCAGACAGCGTATTGCGCAAGATATCCCGCACTAGCTGCTTCAGCAGGAAATGCAGATTTAACCATCGATTTAAAATGATAATCAAAAACAACAACGATCATTTCGTATGCACCGACCATGAAAAAGATGCCAAGTAAATAGCCCTTGTTGAATATCAACTTTAGGCCATCTAGGAAACCAACTTTTTTTCTCTTTTTTTTCTTCTTTTTTTCTCCATCATGCGCAACATAACTCTTTAGCTGGTCCTTTGGCGTCACTTTCATAAATCGCCACAACAACAAGCCGGTTATAAACATGATGAGGCCCGCAAATCCAGCGATCGGACCACTGTTAGCAAACCCAAATCTGTTCGCACGCAAAAAAAGTGGCCCAACAATATTACCTAGCTGACCAAACAGCGCAATGATCGGAAACCCACGACGAGCAGACTCTGGAAGAGTGATATCGGTCGTTATTACCCAAAAAAGTGCAACAAGCAAAGAACCAAAACTCTCAACGTACGCATACCACAACCAACCGATGATCCGCCATGGACTCTCAACAGTATTGGCAAGACCATACTCTTGATGCATCAAAAGATAGGCAAAAACAAGAGCCAGAATTCCATAAGTAGAGATTAAAATATAAAACACTTTGTGTCGTTCAAACGTGTCGATCAACTTTGTATAGAGGATAACAAGTGGAACCATTATAACAATGGAAAACATTTTTGCCCAAGGAAGAAAATCTACCCCTACCATGGAAAGAAAAACACTATCTTTCAATGGCCGCATCGCCCAGTAAGTCCCAATGATACAGAAAAAAATAAGAGCCAAACTGAAAAACTTTTTCAGTTCATCACGACTCTCAAACTTTCCCCACAAAAAATGAACGATACGATTAAGCATCAGCTCCTCCCTTTCGAAAAACAGTATGCAAGCGGCACACAGGAGATCAAACGAATTAAAATGTTCAAAGTAGTATGTCCAAGGACGTACGCCCTTTGGAAAAAAACGTGCAAAAACGCTGATTTAACCAAGAATGGACAAAAAATTATTCTACGATGCAGAGACTCAGGAGTCAATTCTTATTCTCGAGCATCGAATTATTTACTAATTTTCAGGTGATATACCTGAGCAGGCGGAATATTCAAAGCAACCGTTTCGGAATCAAACTGAAACTGTTTTCTAAATGCCGTTATTGCACCAAAAGCCTCTAAAAATCGAGCCCGTTTCTTGCCAAGCAAAAAAAGCTTTTTAATTCTCGCAAACCCCATCAACTCAATGTAGGTCACAACTCCGCGAGGCTTGGCAAGCGACTTGTATTTTTCTATTACTGCTCCAACAAAATCAACACCAAATGTATTGTGCGGAATCGCCGAGACGATGCAATCGTATTGATAATTAGGCTGCCAATCCAGAACAGAAAGGCAATGAATATAAATATTTTTATGTTTTCCAAATTTTTGTCGTAAAACATCGCATAAATTTGAATCGATCTCTATAACATCAAGATGATCTTCCGGCCGCATTTTTTCTATGATTTTTTCTGTGACAGGCCCCGTCCCCGCTCCAATTTCCAAAATTCTAACAGGCCCTTTTGTACAATCAACATACTTTGCCATTGCACGAGAAACAAAACGTGAACTTGGAATAACAGACCCAACACCTTGAGGAGAGCGGACATACGCCGAAACAAATGACTTGCAATCACTCCAAAAACTATTTCCCACACAAACACTCGAAAATCCACCCAAGAAAATCGCGCACAGGGCCATCTTTTTTTTCATTTTTCTCCTCAAAAACATTGATGTATACGATGTATTAACAATACGGGATAAGTAAAAACTCTCACAGAGGGTAACGCCCATACACTGCGAAGTCAACAACACACCTGCAAATTCCTCTCTTTTTAAAATGACTCTCGTGGTACAATAAAAATCCTTTGAAAATTTGTACCATCTTTCATTGTTCACGAAAAAGTCTTCATGCAATCGAAGCGAATTGGATTATCATGTCAGCTATTATAGAGACAAAAAGAATCACAGACATTCTGAAGTACATCAATAATACAACGTTAGTCATTTTTGATGTCGACAATACCCTTATTGACACAGTACAAAATTTTGGAGGAACCGCCTGGGCTTATAACGTAGCGCATAAACTTCTAAAAAAAGGAATTGAACCGACCAAAGCAGTCAAACAGTCGTACACTATTTACACTGAAGTCAAAAAATTTGTTCAATTCAAACCAGTCGAGCCAGAAACGCCTGGCCTTATCAGACAGCTGCGCGAAAAAAATATCCAGGCTATGGTCTTGACTATGCGAGCGCTTCAGATGGCAAAAAGTACAGTTCAAGATCTGCGCTCAGCAGACATAGACTTTTCAAAGCAGCCCATTCATCACGAAACAGTGACACTTGAATCCATGGCAGGCTATGCGGAAGGAATCTTATATTCAGGACCGATGCTGAGTAAAGGAGAATGTCTTACCTCTTTTCTTGATACCATCAGCTACAAGCCTGAATATATTATTTTTGTGGATGATTCAAAACAACAGGTTGAAAATGTTCACACAACATTAAACGAACGTGGAATTAAAAATCACTGCATTCGCTACGGAGCCACCGACGAACGAGAAGCATCTCTTGATCATGAGCAGGCGAATATAGAATTGCGAGACGCCATTGGAGAGGAACAATACAACAGAATCTTTCAAAAACTTTTGTAAAATTCACGCAAAATAACAAGGCCTACCGCTTCATATCTCTGTAGAAATTTTCGTGTGAACCAATCGCAAGCATGATCAGCTGCAATTCTGATTCGTAAAATTCATATGCTAATAAGGTCAGCTGTTTAGCCATCTTAAACTTGTAAACATAAACCCCATTTAAATCCCCCTTTTTCATCTCCCCAACTGACGGATCCTTGGCAACAGTTTTAATCGCATCATCCAGCTCTTGCCGTTGTTTCTTGTGTAGCTTTTTTACCTGCTTTTTAAAGCGTGGTGTTTGCAAAATTTCCATAGCAATCACTCCGAATCAAAGGAGTACGCTTCTAACTTCCCTTCTTTGGCCTCTTCATGAGCAATCAATATGTTTTTTATAAATTCATAGGTTAAATCAGGGTTCTCTTCTGCAATTCTTCCAATTTTCGCCCAGTGCTCTATCTGGCCAGCTATCGAACGGTTCAATGCTTTTGACATAATTTTTGCCTCAGAAACAATATCCTCTGAAAGCTTAACTGCCGTCGCCATGATATACTCCTTCTAACTTTAAAATCGATCAACTATATAAACCAAAATAGAACCAATTGCAACCTTTTGCAACCACTACTCTTCTCCTTTTTTCAAAGCACTTTTCTTTTGCTATCTTCATAATTCCATAAACAAAATAACGAAAGGTCATCATGAAAAAAGCAAATCGAACCATACTCTCTCTTTTTTCTTTATCTTTCCTTTTTGGAAGCACTCTCACACATGCGCGCGGCGGCAACAACTACCAACCAGATCCAATGTCAAATGTCAACTATCGTTATGCGTTTGATCAGAAAAAAATTCATCAACGATTCAAAGATTTACTCATTGCACAAGGTTGTGCGGAAAATCTATTTGACCATAGTTCAGAAATTGAGCAAAAAGAAATCGACACTCAAACACTAGACAAAAAAGAAAAACATTTCCAAAAAGCGTGCCTTCAACAACTGAGTTCTGCACATCGATGGGCACTGGCAGAACCGGCAATTGCAAGTTTAACAACGCTGGGGATTATCACCGTTGCATCAGTCATTGTCACAAAAATGCTTGATAAGGATTCTTTTGGTGGCAGTTTTAGTATCTTCAACTCGATATTTGGGCTCGTCTTTACGCTTGGCGACCTTGCTCAACACGGCTATAAATTCTTATTTCCTCAGCAGTCAGCGCTTGCTCATTTGGAAAAACAGTTTGCCGTTAATCAGCGCTTTATTCCCAAAGATCTCTGGCCTGTAATCATTGAAAAATTCACACTCGCACAACAAAACCAGTTTGAACAAAGAATGTGCATGAACTTTCTTGAATTCACGCTGGGACTAACAACCTACAAACCAAAACCGTTACCGAAAAATACAGCCAATTCAATTGAACAGATTATTCAAACGTTACATAAAAAAATTGATCAATTTTTTGAAGATTATCAGTTGGAAGGTACCGAAAAATCAATTCAAATTATCAAAGTAAATGTCAGCAAATTTATACTGAGCCTTATTGAGCAAAAAGACCACACGCCAAGGTATATTTATTTTCATGGCCCTGCAGGAATAGGCAAAACATATTTTGTTGACAGGCTGAGCAGATGGGTAGAGGAACTGATTCCGGGTGGCGTTCGATTTGAAAGCATGATCATCACAAGCGCTGAAGAACTTGAAGGCCGAAACAGCCCAGGTACGATTTTGCGTGTACTGCGAAATCAAATGAAGGCAAATAAAAGAGGCTCAGTTATTTTTATGGATGAAGCAACCTGGTTGAATAACCCCGGCATGGAGAGCGCAGCTAAACGTACGTTCAACTGTGACCAGTCAAAAATCAGTACTTCTTATTTTGGCGACGGCATTGACGGTACCGGCATCAAACTGGACGCACCACCAATGCTTATTTTTGCTGCAAGTAATGATGAGATTAAAGATCCGGCACTCAAAAGTCGATTCGATGTTGTTAACTTCCCAATGCCCAACCAAACTGCACTTGCCCGACATGCACAAATGGTTGCAAAAAAAAGCAAACTGCTAACAACATCAAACATTCCTGATGAAATAACAGTTCAGAGTTGGATTGATTCCGAAAAAATAGATAACTTCAGAGAAATTGAAGCAAACATCGAGCAGTTCAGTTTATTGCAGTAAAAAAATGGCGGCCCAGAAGGGCCGCCACAATCATTCCATTCTGATTCATATTGGTTTATCACTATTTTTTTTTGAGAATTTGATTTGTTTTGACTTAAGTTTTTTGGTCTTTAAAACCATTCATCTCCCGATACAGGAGACAAGAGCTATAATAATAATCGCTTTCGACAAATACTTCGGGACCTTAAACTTCCCAAGCATTTGATTTCCATTTTTAATCTTTTTCTGTCTTTCTTTATTCTCCTTGGACCAAATTTTCCTTTTTAGTAATTTCTTATATCCATTAGAATGTTTACCAAAATCAAACAGAGCATTCGTTTGAAAAGAAGAAAACAGTAAAAAAATGGAAGCAAGAAACAAAAATTTTTTCATAAAACATTCCGTCCTTATTAGGATCGTAGATAGACTTTGCGCGCCACACTAGATACATCATTTTCTTTGAACTTTAAATTTTTCAATCATCCCCTCAGCTATACATTTCAACTTGTCAGAATCGACAATTTTATATTCGAGGTTAATCCAGTGTTCTTTAAACTTTATAAATGGATCATCTGCAGGATTTTCCTCTTTCATAAATCCCCATGCACGATAAGCGGCAATTGCATTTTTGTTCGTAACACGTGTTTGCAAAAAAATTCTTTTGACATCAGGAATAATCTTAAAAAAGCAGATACCAAAACAAATGCTTTTTTCATATTTTTCACATACCTAATCAGCCACCTACCTCAAAGGCTTTTAGTTTACCAGAAAACATACTTTGAAAAAGAAGCAAAAACAATCAAAAAGATTGCAAAAACACGATTACATACCTATATTCATTTATGATGATTGAATAAGGAATTTTATGGATCAACCAATATTAGAAATTAAAAATCTCACAAAAATATACCGAAAAAAAAAACAAGAAACTCGCGCTCTGTATGGCGTTTCTCTCAACATCAATCGTGGAGAAATATTCGGACTACTCGGGGTCAACGGCGCGGGAAAAACAACACTTTCTTCGTTGCTTGCAACTCTTCATCCACCAACATCGGGAACCATACTTTTTAATGGAACATCGATTTATGACGATCTGATCAGGTATCGACAGGCACTTGGTTTTTGCCCACAAAAACAGAATCTTGATATGGAACTGACTGTTCGGGAGAATCTAGTTTTTGCTGGCCGCTATTTCCTGATGCCGGAAGAAACGATTGCAGCGCGCACAGATATTTTGATTCAAGAATTTGGACTTTCACAATATGCCAATTTTGAAATCGATGAACTCTCTGGCGGGAATAAACAGCGTGTCTTGATCGCACGCGCACTGATGCATGAACCGAAGGTTGTTATTCTTGATGAACCGACGGTCGGTCTTGATCCTGACATTCGTAGAAAACTATGGGAACAGATCAAGTTTTTGAAAAAAATGGGTATCACCGTTATTTTGACCACGCACTATCTTGATGAAGCAGAATATCTATCTGACCGCGTTTGTATTTTGCACAAAGGAAAAGTTCTTCTTATTGAAGAACTGAAGGCACTTAGAGCCAGACACGAAGAAGCTAAACTTGAAGATATTTTCTTGCATCTGATGCATGAGGCGAACGATGAATAGTTTCCGCGTTTTTTTGAATCTTGTGCAGCGAGACTTGAAAGTTCTTAAAAAAAGAGCTCTGAGTATTTTTTTTGACAATGTTGTTCTTCTGTTTGCAAACGTTATTTTGTTTGGTTATCTCCTTCCAGCTATGGGTATGTCAAAAAATTTGATCGGCCCTCTTTTTGTTGGGTATGTTGTGATGGCTTTTTTTGAAATTGGATTCTCGCTTTCATTCAAAATAGTTGATGATATCAAATTCAACCGCTTTATCGATTACCAACTTACTCTTCCTATCTCAACCAAAGGGCTCCTGGCACAATACACCGCCAATTTTGCAATAGAGGCCGGTCTCATCACACTACCTCTTTTAACATGCGGCATATTACTATTGGGTGATAAATTCGTCATTGTTCAAACCAACTGGCTAGCATTTAGCTGTATGTACATGTTATCACTTATTTTATTTGGTCTTCTTTTTTTGTTTTGTAGTTTTTATTACAGGTATAAATGGTTTTTTCACAACATTTGGCCTCGCAGGCTGGAGCCTCTTTTTCTTTTTGGGGCAGTCTTTGTAACATGGAAAAAGCTCTATGCATTTTCGCACATCTTGGGCGTTGCATATCTGTTCAATCCGATGACCTACGCAACAGAAGGAATACGGGCGACACTGATTGGTGGAAATGATTTTTTGCCGGTTCTGCCCTGCATGATAGGAGTAACCTTTTTTATTGTAGTGACATGGTTTCTTTTAGTTTCTGCAGTACAAAAAAAACTTGATCTCGTTGTGCCACAAAAGAAGAGCTGCTCATGAGTAGATCATTTTTTCTTTTTTTACGATTTTTTCAGCGCGATTTTTTTGTTTACAAAAAACAACTTCGACGCTTTTTTGTAAACTTCAGTTTTTTGCGCCCTCTTTTTTATTCTTTTTCATTTGCGTACATTCAGGCCAATATTATTTTTATCTCACAACAAACCAAATTTGTTACCATCCTTTTAGCTGGCAACATGGTACTGATTTTAATGGTGATCTCTTTCACACTTGCCGCTCCCCTTCTTTTCGATTTTGAGGAAGAACGTTTCATTGATTATCAAATATCGATTCTTCGCCCACACTTGGTTATCTTAGAACGAATTTTGTTCTCTTCTTTATTTTGTTTTGTGGTAATGCTCCCCTTCTTCCCTATGGCAAAATTAATTTTACGTACAAGTTTCGATACAACACACACTTCATGGTCCCTGGTCTTTTTAATCTCCTATTTGGGATCTTTGTGCTGCTGTGCATTTCATTATCTTATTGTTTGCGCCATGAAAGGATCTGAGTATCTACCTAGCCTATGGATGAGAATAGAAATACCTCTTTTGATACTTGGCGGGTACATCGCTCCTCTGCATACGATCCTAAAACTTTGGCCTACATTTGGATATATTGTCTTCTTAAACCCCTATCTTTATGTGGCAGAAGGATTCAGATCTGCAATTTTGGGAACCTCTGAATATCTTTCGATTTCCGCTTGTGCAGCCGGTTTAATCGGCTTTTCAATACTTTTCACCCTTCTTACATTCTATTTTTTCAGAAAAAAGACCGATCATATTTAATAATGAATAGCGTCTTCAGGAAGGTCATCTGGCATAGAGAGGCGAGAAATGTTATACCATTTGTAATTATACGATCCCCTTTGATTATTATTTGATCCTTATCTACACTTATTCATAGTGTTCAAAAAACCTGAAACTTGGGGGATTATTACCATGAAGAAACGAACTCTTCTTTCTACAATGCTTCTTTCTTCTATAATTACTTTTGGCAGTAACGTATTTGCTGGGTGTAGTAGTTGCAGAAGAAGAAGAAGAAAAACTTACCGTCCTGTTCCAACTGCAACTGCACACAGCATGACACAAAAATCTACTGCGGCTAAAGAAACAACGGCTACTAAAAAATCTACTGCCGCAAAACAGTCAACAACTGTTGAAAAAGAAACAGTTACCGTCAAAGATCTACAGAATGCATATAAACAGGAAAAATATTACGAAGAAGAAAAGCTTGCGAAAAAGTTGATAAATCAGATAACAATCAAGCAGATTGAAGATCACTTTTTCTCTAACAAAAAAAACAAACTTATTTCCAAACTCATCTGTTCATTCAAAACAGGAAAAATAGCTGATATTCGTAAACATGTTTACAAGAAATTTGCTACAAGTTACTCTGTGTCTCCCAACGGTTACAACATCTTCAAGATAGATGTAAAATTACAAGGTATAGACACCGATGGAAATAAAAGTCGTGAACTGTTGTATGCAAGAAAGGTAGAATACAAAAGGCGATCAAATAACAAAACGATGACAATAAATTGGAAATTCAAACATAATGCATCTCTTGAACAAACACTTCTATGTCTGGCGATTCACAATAAATGGAAACGTGAAAACAAACCTGTCGCCATCGCTCAGCACAATTATGCGTACAAAGTTTTTTGTTCTTTTGATGATGTCCTGAAAGATAATCTTTGCCTTATTGGTTGGATAAAATTACCATTTCTTAAAAACAGCTCGATTACACTTTTCCGTTACTCGATTAAACTTTTCCGTTATTGGAAGGGTTTCACTCGTTTCGTACACAACAAAATTGTCAGCCCTGTTCTCGATATTGGTGTTCCAATTGCAGCAGTTGTTTTGCCATACCAACTATCTAAAAAAGGTGTTGATGCTCTCTTTGCAGGGAAAAAATAAGGCCCTGTATAATGAATAAAACAATAGGTTATCCACTATTTATATGCTGTGCTGCGATAATCTCTGGAAACATCTTATGCGCAGCACCACAACAATCAGCAGAACAAAAAAAACATAATGTAGCTAAACAAAAATCTGCTCAACGTCAAAAAAAGGCGTTGAGCAGATCTCAAAAAATTATTCGAAGAATTGTTAAGGCAGCAGCTCTAGAATTTCTACTTGGAGAACCTCTTTGTCACATTTATAATGATTTCATGGAGTAAAAGGCAACCAAGTTTTTACTATACTCGAACTCTTTTGTTCACGCCACCGGATTGCTCATGCGTATACAACTCAGCAACATCCCCCTCTTTCAACGAAATTTTTCCACCTAGTTGTGCCAATTTCTTTTCCAATGATTCGTACCCGCGTCGCCAATGATGCACACCGGACATGACGGTTGTTCCTTTTGCAACAAAACCAGCAAGCACAAGCGCACATGATGCACGAATGTCGGTTGCAATAACTGGTACACCGTACAGTTCGTCAACACCAGTCACCCTTGCAGTGTTGTGTTTCACACTGATCTGTGCGCCCATTTTTTGTAACTCTCGGACGTGAAGTAAACGATTTTCAAATACTGTTTCCTGGATAACACTGGTTCCAGATGCTAAACACTGTGCAGCCATCATTGGTGACTGCAAATCTGTTGGAAACCCAGGGTATGGACCAGTTTTGAATGAAACGGCGCGAGGAGAAGATGTTGCCGTCAAACGAACACCGATTTCATTCGCCCCAATCTCAATTGCATGTCCCATCTCTTTTAGCTTCAATAAAAACATATCAAGTGCATAGGCTGGCGCTTGTGGAATATAAATCTGCCCATTGGTCATAGCAGCTGCCAATAATAGCGCCCCTGCTTCAAGGCGGTCAGGTATCACTTCATGTTCAATCGGATGTAGAACATTTACACCTTCAATAACAATACCCGCAGGTGGAACAATTGTTATGTTCGCCCCCATTTTTTTCAGCACAGCAATTAAATCAAGCACTTCAGGTTCAAGCGCAGCATTAATAATTTTTGTTGTTCCTTGTGTTAAAACAGCTGCCATCAATAAATTTTCTGTTGCCCCAACACTTGGATACTCTAAAATTAATTTTTGCGCATGCAACTGTGCTGCCCGAGCAGAGATAGATTCACCTGTTACCTCAACAACTGCCCCCATCTTTTCAAAATTGGTCAGATGATAATTGATTGGACGAGCACCGATCACACATCCGCCCGGCAGTGCAAGGTCGACACAACCGAATCGAGCAAGCAGTGGCCCCATTACCAAAACTGATGCTCGCATCTTTTTCATAATTTCGGGAGAAACTTTATAGTTAATGATGGTACTTGTATCAACCTCAAGCTCATTTTTTTCTTTATCAAAAAAAACCTGTGCCCCAAGCTCCTCAAGTAATCGAATCATGTGCAAAACGTCTTGTGAACAGGGAACATTTTTCAGTTTTGATTTGCCACTTGTTAAAACAAGTGAAGCCATGATAACCAACACAGCATTTTTAGCACCAACTAAATCTGCTTGACCATGTAATTTTAAAGATTGCTCAACAACGATGTATTCATTTGACATGATTAAACCTTTTTCTCAGAAAGAGATGTCACAAGCATCCCACTCTTTTAAAAACCTCTCGACAAACTGTTCCATATACTGATGTCGAAACTCTGCGCACCTGCGCGCGGCATCGGTATTCATTCTATCTTTGAGCAAAAATAATTTTTCATGAAAATGATTTAAACTTGTCGACCTATTTGCCCGATATTCACTTGCCGATTTATGCTGAACAGCCTCCTGTTCAGGATCGTGCATAGCGTTTTTTGTAAAACCACCGTACGCAAAACAGCGCGCAACACCAATTGCACCGATCGCATCAAGCCTATCGGCATCCTGTACAACCATTCCTTCTTTTGTTTTCATTGGCGTTTCAACACCCGCACCCTTGAAGGAAATATTTTTTATAATCTGACAAACATGTAAGATTGTTTCATTTTCTATCGACAAAGTCTCTAACCACTCACGTGCAACTCTCGGCCCAACGGTATCATCACCCCCATAAAATTTCCAATCAGCTATGTCATGAAGCAAGGCCGCCAACTCTACAACAAAAAGATTTGCATGCTCTTGTTGTGCTAGTGAACGCGCAACTTGCCAAACTCGATATACATGCCACCAATCGTGACCGGATCCTTCACCTTCCAGTTTTTTTCTGACGAAATTTACTGTTTGGCGAATGATTTCTTTTTTTTGAAGAACCGTTCTTTGAACCGGTCCTTTTTGTTGATCGAGTGCCATACTTTCTTTCGCCCTTCTTTTTTTGTGTCTCTTTTGGAAATCCTATTTGACCATCATTCTTTAAATCACGTATTTCACGTTCATTAAGCAGACGCCATCTGCCAAGCGGTAAGCCACGCTTTGTCAACCCTGCATAGTTAATCCTGTCTAGTTTAGAAACAGCGTAACCAAGAAATTCAAATATCCTTCTGATAATCCTGTTCTTTCCACTGTGCAGCTGAATTTTGATATTATTTTTTCTTTTGTCGGGAATATAACTGACTCGATCAACTTGCACGAGCCCATCTTTTAACATCAGACCCTCTTTTATTTTTTGTAGATCTGCAAACTGCAACGGCCTATCAAGCACAACAGCGTAGACTTTTTTAACCTCGTTGCGAGGATGGGCAAGCCGTTGCGTCAGTTGGCCATCATTAGTCAATAAAAGCAGGCCGGTTGTTGTCCGATCAAGTCTTCCAACAGGATGCACTCTCTTGCCTGTTGCATCTTTGATCAGATTGATAACTGTTCGTCGTCCAGCCTGATCTGAAACTGTTGTTACGTAATCTCTTGGCTTATTGAGCAGAATGTATATTTTTTTATCCTGCAAAACCTTTTTGTTTTTAAACAAAACTATGTCTTGATCTGTTACTCTATGGTAGGGCGTTTTTATAATAACCCCATTTACTTTCACCAAACCTAACTTAATATATTCGACCGCCTGTCGACGAGAACACAAACCGGAGGTTGAAAGATACTTGTTAAGTGCTATCGAAACGTTCTTTTTGAGTTGTTCTTTTTTATTTTTCATAATAAATAAGGTTACCCGAAAGTTCCTTATTCGTGAATGGAAAACGATTATTTAAAAAACTCAAATTCATGCTTTTAAAAAAGAGGGGGAAACCTTAAGCTGAACCTCTAGAAAAAACACCCACTCTCATATCGAAAGGACGATTGAAATGACCAAGGCTCCGGAAAAAAAAAAGAAACCTGGAACACTTGAAGTTGTTTGTGGACCTATGTTTTCGGGAAAATCTGAAGAACTTATACGACGGCTTCGTAGAGCCCAAATTGCAAAGCTCAACGTACTGACCTGTAAACATTCACTTGATGACCGACATACTCTTGAATGTGTTGTATCACACGATGGAAATAAACTGGAAGCTGAAGCGATACAAAGCATTGAAGAAATTCTTACCTTCGAAAGAAAAAAAAATTTTGACGTGATCGGCATCGATGAGGCCCAGTGGTTTGGTAATCAAATTGTCTCGGTTGTGTGTCAACTGATCGATGCAGGAAAGCGGGTAATTGTTGCGGGTCTCGATCTTGATTTCCGGGGCGTTCCATTTGGATCTATGCCAACACTACTGGCAATTGCAGACCACGTAGTAAAGCTACAAGCTATTTGCACAATTTGTGGAAAGGATGCCCATTTTACTCAGCGACTTGTTAATGGAAAACCTGCACGATACAGTGACCCTGTTATTTTAGTCGGAGCACAAGAAGCTTATCAAGCCCGTTGTCGCGATTGTCATGATATCGACAAACGTCCAACTTTTTTTGCGATAAAAAAAAGTACTGAAAAAAAGATCATAGATTCAGTAAACTAGAAAAGAAAAAACATTTTCTAGAACCTTGGGGGAGGGACTTGTGTATGCATAATCGAAAAATGTTACTTTTTATATTATTGGGTATGTTTTTTTTTAATCACACTATCTTTTGTATGCCAAAAAAAATAAAAATAACGCCAAAAAAATATTCCACATTATTTCTAATAATCGGCAAAGATTGCGGATTGAACAGCATGTTGATTGACTATCTTCAAAGAAATAATTATCACATTCTTTTTAATTATGGAAAAGAAACAGTTGAAACATCATGCGGTCAAAAAATGGAGGCCCTATCCGTAAAAAGCACAGAAATAATGCGTGAGGTCATTATAAATAAAAAAAATACAAATACAGTAGGCATTGGAAATGGACACCTTTTTAAAATCAACCAACTTTCCCAATTCGCAAAATATCTGAGCAACGTTGACATACAAACTTTTATAGCCTTTAACAACGATAAACGTTACAAAAAACATCAGCTGACACTAAGAAGAATTGCCCGCGTAATAGTTGAGGTTGACCCCACATGCGAAAAATGTCGCAAAAAATGGAAAAATAGAGGCCAAGGTAACAAAAAAAGCAAAATCAATCTTCCACAACTAAAAAAATTTTTAATAACAAAAACCACACAAAGGCCCAAGTCGAACTTAACCAATCTTCAAAAACATTTGAAACTTCCAAAAGTAGAAACAAAAAAAGATAACAAAAAAAAGAAAAGAATTCGCAAGCACATGCAAATCAAACTTCCAAAAATAAAACAGCCTAAACTCCCTAAAATACAAAGCAAGATTATAAAAAAAGATACAAAAAGAAAACGATATAATATACTAACACGGTTGAATGTATCGAACATATTGGGGCGCGATTTTGTATATAATCCCAACCCCTATCCAACTTTTAATACAATATAAAAAAATATGGCCAAACAAAAAACTCTATTTACATGCTCTTCATGTAGCTATAGCACTCCTAAATGGATGGGCTGCTGTCCCGAATGTAAAGAATGGGAAAGCTTTAAAGAAACAACTTCTGCAACATCAAACTTAACCCAAAAATTCGGCACAAAAAAACTGTCTCTCTCTACATTAGAAACAGTTACAAACAAACCTAAAAAACGGATGCTTTCTGGTATTACAGAATGGGACCGGGTACTTGGCGGCGGCATAATGCCAAATTCGCTTTTAATTTTGACTGGCGACCCTGGCATTGGCAAATCAACCCTTCTTCTTCAAGTCTCTGCACAACTTGCACAACAATATTCCGTCTTTTATTTTTCTTCTGAAGAGTCTCTTGAGCAAGTAAAGGGCAGAGCTGAGCGAATCGGCTGCACAAAAACTCAACTTTTATTTTCTGATCAAGCAAACCTGGAAGCAATTATCAATACAGCGCAAGAAAAAAAGCCGAACTTAATTATTATCGACTCAATTCAAAACTGTTATACACAAAGAACACAAACTGTTCCGGGAAGTATCGGACAACTTCGTGAATCAGCATTTCACTTAATGCGACTAGCCAAAGAAAATGATATCGCAATTATTGTCAGCGGACATATTACAAAAGAAGGCAACATTGCAGGACCTAAAACACTTGAGCATATGGTTGACGGAGTTTTTTATCTGCAAGGCGAAGATCGTTGGCAAACGCGCGTATTACGTTCAGTTAAAAATAGATTTGGCACGGTTAACGAACTTGGTTTTTTTGAAATGAAAGCAAACGGTTTGGAGCAAGTACCAAACATCAATCAACACCTGCTGAGCGAAATTTCATATTCTCCAGGTTCTGTACTAATTAGTCTTTTTGAAGGAACACGACCATTACTGCTTGAACTACAAGCATTAACGGTTGGATCAAAATTAGGAATTCCCCAAAGAGTTATCTCGGGCATTGATCATAAACAAGTTATTTTAATTGCCGCAATCTTGGAAAAATATCTTAAGGTAAAGCTTAGCGCACATGACATCTTTTTTAAGGTTGGTGGTGGTTTTAAAATAAAGGGAAGCTCAACCGATCTTGGCATTGCATTGGCACTGCTTTCGAGCTATTTTCAACAACCCGTTCCGGAAAAATCAATTGCACTTGGTGAAATTAGTTTGACGGGCCAGATAAAACCGATAAATCAGATGAATGCATTTGTACGCGAAGCTGAAAAGTTTGGCATTGAGCAACTGCTCATCAGTAAAAATCAAAAAATGGAAAAAAATGGATGTAAAGTTAGATGTTTTGCAAACGTTTATGAATTGTTGATTCTTTTTGATGTTTAGAAAAAAGGAAAGTTGAAAAACATGCCTTTTTACCTCTCACGTTCAGCGTAAAATCAAAAAATAGGAAAGTTGAAAAATCATGAATTACAAAAATATAAGTCGGCGGCCTCTTTTTTGGATTTTATTCGCGCTCGCAGGCATCGGCTCCATTATATTCTCGCGTACATATTTTTCCAGGGCTCTGCCTCTTATAAACATTGAAATAACAACAAGTAGAGAGAGCGCACTTCAAAAGGCAGATCTTCTTGCAAAAAAATACCGGCTCGGACCAGAAACATTTAGGCAAGCAGTAACATTTTCTTCTGATAAAACAACGCAGTTTTTTGTCGAGTTGGAGGCTGGTGGTAAACAAGCATTTAACAATATGATTCGAGAAAAATTGTACGAACCTTACCGATGGCAAGTACGACACTTTAAAGAATCTGAACAACATGAACTTCATCTGCTTTTCACACCCAAAGGAAAACCCTATGGTTTTAAAGAAATTATATCCGAAACCAGACCAGGGCCAGATTTGACGGCTCAAATAGCACAAAAAAAAGCAGAGACTATTGCAACAGAAAAATGGAACATTGATCTGAACTTGTATAATCATGTTGAGTCATCAAAGGAAACTCGCCCAAATGGCCGAGCCGATCACACTTTTGTGTATGAGCTTCGTAATAAACAGTTGGGCGAAGGTCGATATAGATTGAGGCTTGTTGTCAGTGGCGATAATCTGACCGAATTAACCCATTTTGTAAAAATTCCTGATGATTTTCAACGACGATACCAAGAAATGCGCGCAGCAAACAAAAGCCTTGCAACAGCAGCAGGCATTTTAGTTGTGCTTCTGTATCTTATCGGCGGCTGTCTTATTGGACTTTTTTTTCTGCTTCAAGCAAGATTTATTGTCTGGAGAGGGCCACTTTTTTGGGCAGGGCTTCTCGCCTGTTTTCAATTTTTGTCTGCTATCAATAATATCCCCAATGCGTGGATGTTATATGATACAGCCATACCTGCCCAAAGTTTCTTCATTCGGTATCTCCTGAGTTCTTTTATTTTCGCAATCGGAATGTTTTTTTTGATAACACTTGTTTTAAGCACAGCAGAAGGATTAACTCGCAAGGCTTTTGGCAACAAAATACAGTTTTGGAAACTGTGGTCACAAGAAACGGCCAGCTCACTATCTGTTTTTGGACAAACCGTAGGAGGCTATCTCCTTGCGAGTCTTCAGTTGGGATTTGTAGTTGCAACATATTTTTTTGCAACTCGTTTTCTAGGATGGTGGGGACCTTCGGACATTCTTGTAAACCCAAATATTTTGGCTACGTACTTTCCATGGCTTTCTTCTGTTTCAACCGCACTAAGTGCAGGACTTATTGAAGAATGTCTTTTTAGGGCTATACCCCTTGCCGGAGCAGCATTACTTGGAAAAAAATATGGACATAAAACATGGTGGATTGTTGGAGCTCTTATTCTGCAAGCAGTTATTTTCGGTGGAGCACATGCAAACTACCCCGCACAACCTGCATACGCACGTCTTGTTGAGCTTATCATCCCATCACTTACGTTCGGAATTGTATACCTAATATATGGGCTACTTCCTGCAATCATTTCACATTTTGTGTACGATCTTGTACTTATGTCACTTCCATTATTTGTATCCTCTGGAACAGGACAGATAATAAACCAAGTAATTGTTATTCTTGCCGGGCTTCTTCCTCTTGCGATTGTATTATTCGCAAGGTTTCGAAAAAAACGATTTGTTGAGTTACAGGAAAAAGATTATAACAGTGACTGGAAACCTCCAAAGTTAAAAATTGAACAAAAGAACATACCCCCTATTCTATCTAAAAAAACAGAAATGGGCAGCAACACTAAAAAAGGTTTACTCATAGCGGGTACCGTAAGTATTGTAGCATGGATCGGGCTAACAAAATTTAAGCAGGAAAGCCTCTCCCTTAACATATCAAGAACACAAGCAATCAACCTCGCAAAAAAAGAGTTAGATCGGCATAATATTTCTTTAAACAAAACCTGGCAAGCTCTTCCTGTGCTTGCTGGCAACTATGCAGCAAATCCAAATAACGAACTACAACATCATTTTGTTTGGCAACTAGATAAACAGTTATATCGTAACTTGATGGGTACCTACCTAAAGCCCGCACAATGGATTGTTCGATTTGTTACCTTTGATGGAGACATAACAAAACGTTCTGAAGAGTATCAGGTCGTCGTTGCTCAAAACGGGACTGTAACAAGATTTGTTCATAAACTACCCTCAACCACAAGAGGTGCACAATTAAACAAAATAGAGGCAAGAAAAAAAGCATACGCACAATTAAAACAACAATTTGACTTGAAACCAGAAACTGTACAAGAAGTTTCGGCTGTTGCAATAAAAAAACCAAATCGAATGGACTGGCTTTTCTCATTTTCTGACCTATCGATTAAATTAGAAAAAAATGAACAAGAAAGTTCTAAAAAAACTACGGTGGGCGCGGCAGGACAGGCCCTTCGACCCAGCTCAGGACAGGCCCGTGTGAACGTTTTGGTCTGTGGAGATTCGATTTGCGATAGTTTTCGAAGCGTTCATGTGCCAGAGGATTGGCAACGAAAAGAACGACGAAGAAAAAATACTATGAGCATTGTTCAGATAATATGCATGCTCTTTTTGCTTATCATTTTTATTACTACACTACTCAAAGGAACATCCTCACAGTTTTCATTACAAACGGCTGTTTTGTCTTTTGTACTTTTAATTATTTTCCACGCACTTAATATTGCAAACAATTGGCCTGCAGCCAGTGCCCAACTCAACACAAGTGAGGCCTACGGCCATCAGACATTTGTACTATTAGCTCTTTTATGCCTAGGAAACCTTATATACTCAGGACTTCTTGCCTTATTATTCGGGCTTTCTTTTACTCGAGAAAAAATAGTCGCTTTTTGGAGAAATATCAAAACTTTTTCTGCAGGCATCGGACTGGGTACTATTTTGTTGGTACTCTTTTCGGCATGGAAATTTTTTGTCCCCGCAACGAAACCTCTATGGGCAACATTTAATCATTTTGGTAGTTATTTTCCGATAGTCGCTATCATCGGACAAAATATTGTAAGTTACAGCATGATTACTGCACTTGCCTTGTTGCTACTCGGAACAATTGATAAAATATATGCTCGGTCGCAAAAGAACGTACTAATTATTTTTCTCTTTTTTGTTCTTACTGGCACTGCAGCAATAGGTATCCAGTCTCCTGCAACAATAATGCGATGGCTTACTTGCGGAACATTGTTTGGAATAACTCTTTTCGTAGCTTACTCCTTTGTTCTCCATAATAATCGACGAATTGCAATCCCTGCCCTTGGCATCGTTTTTGCTGGAAATTTAGTACAGCAGGCAATGTTTAGTGCTTATAGTGGATCAGCCGCTGGATACATTATCGCAGCGGCCTCGATTCTTATGACATCCGCATTTTTATTTACACGGACAAAAAATTGAGAAAAATTTACAAAATTAGGTATTGCCTTAAAAGAGTTATCCAGTCATTCTGGGCAGCAAAAATAGTTTGAAGGTACGAGGGGTGAATAAAGCGCTCAGGAAAATAGATCGAAATACCCCGTGCTAGAAAAAGTTTTTTTCCTACGCTGTTAGCAAATACTGTTCTTTCGACAATCTCTTGACCTTCGAGCAAAGCAGACGCAAGCTCTCCCTTGAACGCAGCTTCCCCCTGAGAATCCTTCAGTTTCATATAATCAAGATTGGAAAGTAGATTTGCATAGAAATGATGCAAATCAATGTAGCTTGGCTCATCAAAATGTGTACAAACCATTTTATTTCTACTGGACTTGATTGTTTTTTTTACCATACCATTTTTTTGCGCCCTCAAACCCTTGAGCAAAATACAAGCGACATTGTGAACATTCTCTTCAAGCTCATCGATAGCATCGAGATTAATGGCAGACATAGTATAGTCGGCCGTTATTTTTTCGTAAGACTTTTCATAACTTTTAACAATGTGTTTTGCAAAGTCTTTTGGCTCTAAAGAACCATGCACAAAAGGTTCAAGCACATCTGCATAATTCCAGCCATATCCTAACCCTGCTTCTTGTGATCCAACCATGATATGCGCATATTTTTTCATCAAATTTGCAACTTCTAACATCTGCATCAAACAAGCATCAAATCCGACAAAAACGAATTTGTTTCCTCCTAACAACTCGGAACAAACAACATTTAAAGCATAATCGAGCTTTTGATTAGTCAAATAATTTCCGGTTGAGTCATCAAAACAAATGCCCCGCTGCAACATACGATCTATGTATCCTATACTTCTGTCCAATTCAAAACGCTGTGTCATCTGATTAAAGGTAAATAACTCTTCCGCCCTGATTGCCCTACATCGCTGCGGATCAAGAATACCCGACCCATGGTCCCAAAAAACAAGTCCAAAATATTTTGCCGGAAAATTTGTAATAGCCCAATCACAACAGGAAATAAGCGTATTCGGATCTCCGCTGTCCATTCCCTGTGAATGTGGATCATCCGCATTGAGATATAAAACTTTACCTTTTTGTACGCAATATCGACGTGTAATCTTTTCTCCATCAGATTTTCGAATATCAAGTTGTACAACAATGTTAAAATGTTCATTCGAACCGACTTTTGCCATCTGTTTGATGTTCCTAATTGAAAATGGAGCCAGATCATTATCTGCAGCAATGTACAGAATAATGGTCCACTCTTTTTTCGGCATAACCTCTTGCGGAACTCTTGTTTTTACAATAGTTATTTTGTCTGTACCCGGCTGTGCAACCGGACAACTTAAACCAAGCTTGTCAAATATTTGAGAAACAGATTGTGCATTGTCCATCGCGTGCACAGAAAAACTCAGTAAAATTGGTAAAAAAAAGAGCAATAGACTGGACTTTGTCCCTATTAGCTTTCCCCGTATCATAGTTCTCCCCCTCATGTTACCGTTGTCCCCTACTGATATTGAGAGTAAAAAATCCCAGTGCTTCAAAGCAACAACTTTTGTTAATGCCAAACCCACATCAATGAGAAAATTTGGCAAAAAACAGCATCCATAAACAGATCTTGCGGTTGCCAAATCGGAATAAAAATGCAAAAATTATTAGTGTGAAAATAACTGAAGCACTCAAAGGTCAGACAATTATAAACAAAAAAACGGAAGCTTACTTAAAATGATAAAAAATCATACTTTTTTGGCAACAGTTGTGCTTTTTCTGAGCATTGGAGGCAATACATTTACCATGCACAGAAAGCGTTCGAATTTAAAATGGAAAAAAGATTCTTCAGGGGGAATCACACTACAAAAAAAAGCATTTAAAAACAGTTGGAAAAAGGTGTTTAAAGAGAGAAGCCAGAGGAGAAAATTACTTCTTCTCCAGCAAATGTTAGAATATTCTAGGCGAGAAAAAAAACAAAATATTTGAAGATTATCTTTTTTTCACTTTTCGAAAAAAAGTAATAACAAAAATCAAACACCACACAGCAACAAAAGCTGAAATCCAGTGTATACCCTTACCCGCAATAAGCTGATGAGCAAATTTGAAAGCTGATGACAAAAAGAGTATCAGAAAGAAAATCGCAATAATCCCATATTTAATCAGATGATTTCTTCTTAACCACTCACCAAACAGATGTTCAATAATAAAAGCAACACCAGCCATCACAATCATAAATACAAAGACAAACCCAAGATAACCCCATGTGATCGGCTTTTTTTCAAAAACGCGAATCAAAATAGAAAAGGCCATGGTACCGAAAATTGAAATAGCAAACAATGGTAGCAGTCTTTTTATTTTTTTTGAAGCCTGTTGCTTCATTTTAATTCCTTTATTTTTTTGTAACCTTTAATGCGATAATAATAAAAATCAAAATCCAGACGAGAAGAAAAGCAAAAACTTTAAACAAAATGAATTGACTAAAATATAAAACACTCAACAAAACAAGAGTAAACAAAAAGAAAAAAACAAAAGCATGCAAAGTTATCCAAAATGTCCAAATGTGAATCCATAATAAAAAAAACAGAAGTCCAAATAATATGGCTATAAGAACTAGAAAAAACCCTATTTCACCCCATTCAATCGGATTTTTTCCCGAAACACGAATCAACACAAAAATAGCTGCTAGACCGGAAATCAAAGATAGAATAATTGGAAATAGTGATAGTTTTATTTTTTCCGAGGCTCGTTTCATGCCAGCTCCTTAACCTTGCTTTTTTTTCCACCTACGAACAGCAATCAACATGATAAAAACCCCATAAACCACATAAAAAACTACAACAATGAAATTAGAAAGCTCAAACTTTTTTTCCCAAAAAATCAAATACAAAAAGGCACCAGGAACACCCAGAATAAAAATAACCGATAAAAATAAAGAAAAAATAAATCGCGATGTTTTAAAAAAGAATGCAACCGAAAGAGCGAGAAATCCCAAAGCAGCAACCGCCATTGCTTTATCTTTTTTAATAAAAGCAAAAACAAGAAAAAAAGCCGACATTAAAACACCTGAGCCACCAGTAATCCATGATTGAGCAACAATGCCTTTGATTCTGCTTTTTTCATCTTTATCCTTAATTTTTTCTGTGTCTGTCCCCGTTTTTTGATAGATCTGAGCATGCTGCGCAACCTCTCCTTTATATTTCGCATGATATTGCTGAAGAAGATCAGCTAGCTCTTTCAGTGGAATCGATATAAAATCCTTTCCATGAATGATATACATATTAGACGGCGAAACATGCCGAATTGTCTTTTTAAACCAAGAACTTTTTTCAAAATTAGTCTCAGGAGCATCATATGTCACAATTTCAATTTGCTCTCGTCCATCGCTATCACTTCCCATACTGATAGTCTTTATTTCTGCCCAGGGCAAAAAACCGTACCCACGCAAATAGACACCAGCTGATCCAATACCAACCTGAAGTCTTTTGACCTCTAAAATTCGAAAAATAAAAATCGGAATACCCAAAACAGTAGCTATTCCTGCAGAAATCCAAATCAACTTGTAATCAAATTTCGACCCTTCAGTCAGATACTTAATTAAAGAAAAAACCCCCAAAGCTACTGGGGTTAGTAAAATAGGAAGAACCAACTTCCACAATCGGGGATAAAAAACATGATCGTAAAAACTCGGATCATCAAACCGCTCTTTCATCTGACAACTCCCCTTTTTTACTTTATTTTGATAATATTTTTTTCAGAGTAAAAAAACAAAAACAAAAAAAGAAGAAAAAAATGTCACAGGAGTTATATAAATTCTTAAAGCGATAAAAATTGAAAAAACAAAAAACCCCGAAGCAAAAAACTTCGGGGTTTTTAATTAGATCTGGCAGTACCTACCTTCCCGGCCCGTCTCCAGACAAGTATTCTCGGCGCTGTGGACTTTACTTCCGTATTCGGGATGGGAACGGGTGTTTCCCCACAGCTATATCCACCAGAAAATTTTTATTTCAAATATTTTTCTTGCGATCGAATATTTGCAGATCAAGTAAGCCAAAGAACAATGTTTTTTCAACAAAAATATAAACGTAATCAAAACATTCGATCTATTAGTACTGGTTAGCTCAACACATTACTGTGCTTACACACCCAGCCTATCAACCTTGTAGTCTTCAAGGGACCTTATATAATTGCCAACAATCCGCTTAATCTCAAACCGAAATTCAATCTTAAACATTTTATCGACAGGGGTACCTAATCTTGAGACGAGTTTCCCACTTAGATGCTTTCAGCGGTTATCTCTTACGAACTTAGCTACCCAGCGTTGCTTTTGGTAAACAACTGGAACA
>Ga0180432_10000775_pt1 | contig 51898 bp, 45 predicted proteins | sample SS_ome_10_FD_132414 | JGI IMG/M metagenome (GOLD analysis project Ga0180432, IMG submission 132414) | Hypersaline lake sediment archaeal communities from the Salton Sea, California, USA - SS_1_MS_2 metaG | ecosystem: Environmental > Aquatic > Non-marine Saline and Alkaline > Hypersaline >...
AAGGGAAAAAAGGTCTCTGATCAGCAATTCAATGAAATCGCACTAAAGCGATATACATCGAGGCCAAATTGGAACTATTCCATTTCTCCGTCAAAAATGTGAAATTATTTTTGCGTGAGCCCTAAGGGCCGGAGGGCAAGGGATATGAAAAAAGTACTCAAGTTTTTTAACCATCCTGACGATATGTAGCTCAAAAGGCTGGAGCGAGAAGATTTTCAGGGGCTTAAGACCTCTGATGAAGCATGGAGTCAACAATGCCAGAGGGAAAGGAGGTGAGCTAAGAGCGGTCCAAGGCTGCAGAGAGGGCTCCGGATCAATCCGGATACAAAGAGAGGATGCCAAAAGGATTTGGCACCATGGTTAAAAGGCAGTCATAAACTAGACTAAAAAATCAAGGAGGATTTAATTATGGCAGTAATGATCAATCACAACTTAATGGCAATGACCGCGGCCAGGCATCTGGGATCCGCCTATGACAGAATGTCCACCTCCACTGAGAGGCTCTCATCCGGTTTGAGGATCAACTCCGCAGCGGATGACGCAGCCGGTCTGGCAGTCCGGGAGAATATGCGTTCAGACATCGCCGTCTTGAATCAGGGCGTGCGCAATGCCAACGACGCCATATCCATGATCCAGACGGCTGACGGCGCCCTCCAGGTCATCGACGAAAAGCTCATTCGAATGAAGGAACTGGCCGAGCAGGCGGCCACCGGGACTTACACAAGCGCCCAAAGGGCCATCATGAACTCAGAGTATCAGGAGATGGCTTCGGAAATCACCCGGATCGCCCACGCCACCGATTTTAACGGCACCCACCTGCTCAATTCGGGCACTAACCAGATCACCATCCACTTCGGAGCCGGGAACGACGCCGCCGAAGACAAATACGCCGTTACCTTTGAAGACATGACCGCCACCACCTTAGGTGTTGGTTCTGTGGGGGACGCGGCGGATATATGGAGGACCACAGCCAATGTGACTTCAGCGGCCGGGACGATCATCGCCTCCAACAACGGTACGGACTTTGCCTTTTCCGTCAACGGGAATGCTGCGACCATCAGTCTGTCCAGCGGGGGCTACACCCTTAACGAGTTGGTCTCGGCCATCAATGACGGCCAGAGCCTTGTCACCGCCTCTGCTGAAGCCTACGGCGGTCTCTACCATCTCAAGATACAAACCGCTTCCTCGGGCGCGGCCTATGACTTCAAGGTCAACTCAGGCCCCTCCGAGATCGATGCCCAGGCCTCCGAGTGGGTGCACCTGCAGGAGAGCGCGGGTGCAGGCGGTGCAGGGGATAGTATTACCACCCAGTCCCTGGCCCAGTCCGCCCTGGGGAAGCTGGACACAGCCATCCAGTCCAAGGAATCGCTGCGCGCCCTGATCGGATCCATGTCCAACAGGCTGGAGAACACCGTCACAAACTTGACGATCCAGGCGGAGAACCTGCAGGCCGCTGAATCGCGGGTCTCGGACGTGGATGTGGCCACGGAGATGACGGAATTCACCAAAAACAACATTATCGTCCAGGCGGCCACGGCCATGCTGGCGCAGGCCAACTCCCTGCCCCAGCTTGCGCTGCAGCTCCTTCAAGGGTAATTACGCCCTTTGAGGGGGGAGCCTGTAGGCCCCGGGCCGTTCAGGTAAGTCAAGATCGGGAGAAGGCTTTCTTCTCCCGATCTTATAGCCTCCGGGGTTCATCTCCTAAACGCCCTTGATCTGGACTGCCTCAAATAGCGGGGCCCATGGAAAAAAGTTTCAGTCCGGTGGGAAAAAACTTCCCTCCCCGATCCCTGCGCCCCGGAGAAGGGGCCTGTGGATGACAGATCCGCACGGATATATACATCTGGCACACCTTTTGCGTATTCCCATGACAATCCTTGAGGTATGCTTTTCCACTTCAGGGGCTCAAGCCAGGCCCTGAACCCGGGGGAAGGCGAGCAAAATATCTAGAAGACAGGAGTCTTTAATGTCCGGGAGTGTCACCATTCAAGGACTGGGCAGCGGCATGGACATGGCCGAGATCGTGGATTCCCTGGTGGAGGCGGAGCAGTATCAACTCAACCGGATGCAGACCTGGAAGAGCAAGTGGGAGAGCAAAATCTCGGCCATCCAGGGTCTCAATACCAAGCTCACCACTTATGAGTCCACCGTTAATGAATTGAATACGGCCTCGGGGTTTCTGGCCACCACCGCCTCCACAAGTGACGATGATGTTGCAGAGGCTACGTCCAGCAGCACCGCCATGGCAGGCACTTACGAGGTGGAGGTGGGCGCCATCTGGTCCTATAGAAAGGCCGTGACCCTGACCAATGACAGCGACTCCGATCTCGCCACCCACCTCGTTCACATCGACGAGAACCAGCTCGACAGTAATTTCTGGAGCAATGTCCAGGCCGATTACGCCGACCTCCGCTTTTATCACGGGGATACCCAGCTGGATTTCCACGTCCAGAACTGGGACTATGGCGCCCAGACCGCGGATATATGGGTCCAGGTGGACAATATTGACGCAAACGGCGATGAGATCAGCATGTACTACGGTAACGCCTCTGCCACGGATGCGTCTACGGCCAGCCTTGTGGATCTGAAAAATAGCTGGGTTGAGGGTACCGGTATCAAGGGCGGCCTGTGGCACCTCGACAATGCCCTCTCCGATGAGAGCGGCAACGGCAATACCGGCGCCGTGGGGGGTGCCCCCGTATTCGACAGTGAGGACGCCAGCTGGGTGGAGGATGATGCCAGCACTCCTGAATTCGGCCAATCCCTTTCCCTGGACGGTGCGGCGGACTATGTGGAAGTGTCGGCCCTGTTCACCGTTGATTCGACCAATAATAGGATTGATTTCAAGGAAGATTCAGGTTCTGAACTGACCGCGGAGATCGCCACCGGCACTTATACGGCAACGGAATTAGAGACAGCCGTAAAGAGCGCCCTGGAAGCTCAAGGCGCCGGTACTTACACGGTCACCTATGACGCGGCCACCCAAGGATTCACCATCGCTGTTGCCGGCGGGGTGTCAGACCTGGATCTGCTCTGGAACAGCGGCGGAAACGCGGAAACCAATGCCGGGGAAGTACTGGGCTTTTCTGATGCGGACGTCACAGGCGGCACCTCTCACACCAGTGATACGGAAAGCGTCAACAACCTGGATATGACCAGCGGTTTTACGGCCTCCGCGTGGATCAAATTGGATCCCGCGGACAGAAAGGTTGCCAGCCTGGTGGACCGGTTCAACGATTCAGACGACAGCCGAAAGGTCTTCTCCCTGGGTCTCAATGCAGGGGGGCAGGCCTTTTTTGAAATGCATGATGACACGCTGGCCCAGAGTACCGTCAGTGACGGTGCCGACCTGGCCGACAATGCCTGGCATTGTGTGGCCGTGACTGTGGATAATACCGACAAGGAGATCAAGCTTTACGTGGACGGATCTCAGGTGGGCTCAACCACGAGTTTCTCGGGAGCCATCCAGGAATCGGGTGACGCCCTGGGCATTGGGGCCCGCATCGCCGACGGAAGCGCCTCAAACCTTTTCAAGGGTCTCATAGACGAAGTCAAAGTGGCGGGTCGGGTCTATTCCGCGGCGGAAATCGAGGCGGACTATGATCATATGGCGACCGAGTTTGACTCTGAGGGGGCCGACTGTGAGGTATCTGTGGGTGACCAGGTCGCCCTGGGAGGACTGGCCACGGCCGAGACGGAGATCCACACAGGTGTGGCCGCTTCCACGACGGTTGTCAATGACAGTGGCTCAGAAAAGGTTTTCTCCTATCGCTACGCCGGGGGAGACGCGGTGACGGTGACCGTCCCGGATAGTACCACGCTGGCGCAACTGGTCAACCTTATCAACACCGATTCCAACAATCCCGGGGTAACGGCGAGAATTCTCAATGACGGACTTGCTACCGACACATCCTATCACCTGGTACTGACAGGGAATGACACGGGCAAGGCCAATTATATCTTGATTGATGAGTCTACCACCCTTGATGGAACAGGCGATACCACCGACTTTACACCCTCCACCTTTGCGGAAAGCCAAACGGCCACCAACGCCCAGCTAAAGATAAACGACTACGGCATTGAAAGGTCCTCCAATGTCATCACCGACGCCGCCGAGGGCGTGACCTTTAATCTGAACAGCGAGGGAACCGCCACCGTCACGGTCAACTGGGATACAAACAGCATTAAGGGAAACATAGAAGATCTGGTGTCTCAGCATAACACCGTCATTGATTATATAAAGCAGTATGCAAGCTATGATTCAGATTCGGAAACAGCCGGCCTCATGTTCGGGAATTACGGGTTTCTCATCGTTAAGCAGAGATTAAACGATATTCTTTCCAGCGCCGTGCCAGGACTTGCCGACGGGATAGACACCTACACCCACCTCGCCCAGATAGGCATTGAGACAGACCCCGATGACGATGGGGCGTGGGTCATTGATGACGACACGCTCACATCGGCCCTGGCCAATGATCTTGAGGCCGTCAAACGCTTGTTCATAGAAGACACCTGTCGCACCGTAGGGGGACCGACCAAGGGATATGACGACTGGACGGGGTCCGCTACCATAGGCTCAAGCGGAACCTATACGGGGGAGAGCGATTCGACCATCACCTTTACCGTTGCCGGCACCGGCACCTATACCCTGGGTGCGGACGCCATCACCATAAACTGGAGCAGCACAGACGCAACCGCCCCTGCCGGTTCCTTTACCGTAGAACCTTCCGATGCGGGTGTCCCCCAGGACATCGGAGAAGTCACAGGCATCGGTAAAGGGGTCTACATCACCCTTTCAGGTCTAGGGGATACCGTGGTCGGGGGCGACGCCTTCGAAGTCAAGGCCTTCGTAAACGGCGTTCCAGGCATTGCCGAGCGGTTGAGTGAGGAACTGGAAGACCTGACAGATACAGAAGATGGGCCCATGAACGTGCTCATCGATAATTATGAGGGGATCTGTGACAATATCGACGTCAAAATAGAGCGGGAGGAGCGGAGGATCGCCCTTGTGGAACAAAGGTTGATCGATCAGTATAACAGATTGGAGGCCACCCTCACCTCCCTGTCGGGAGATGAAAGCACCCTGGAGAGTCTCCTTGATCAATTGCCGAGCATCGGTGACAGCGATTGATGCCTGGTTTAAAATGGTTCTGATCAACTAAAAAGGAGGAGGATGTAAGCCCTATGCAGAATTTGACCAGTCTTGAATATAACAAGAATGCCATAACCACGGTGGAAAGGAGAAAACTGGTTGTCCTACTCTATGAGGGGGCCATCAACTTTCTCAAACGGGCCCAGCAGGGGATCCGGGAGGACGATCCCGAGAAAAGACACAATAATATTATGCGGGCTCTTGATATCATTGATGAATTAAGAGGGGCATTGAGTTTTTCCCAAGGGGGGGAAATCGCCCCCTCCCTTAACAGCCTTTATCTTTTCATGCGGAGACATCTCACCTCGGCCAACATGAAGAATGATCTCCAGATGATCCAGGAGGTGGAGACCATGCTTGCCAGCCTCAATGAGGCATGGAAGGCCGTGGCCACCGATCCCGACCTCACCAAGCTCAATTCGGATTATCCACAACAGGTGAGAGGAATTACCGCCTAAGAACGGGCGGTGGCCGACCGCCGGGGTGACCCTTCGAGTACTATCGGGCAGGACTCCAGGTGCATGAGGTCATGGTATTTGAGGTACATTTCTTTGGAGCGGTTGTCGCTTTCAACCCTTTCCCACATTGTCCGCAAGGCCCTGGCGGCCCCCAAGCTGTCACCCATGGCCCTGAGGGCCCGGTAAAGCCCGTGCCATCCGAAAATATGAAACGGATAATTTCGGACCACATCTTTAAAAAGCAAGACGGCCAGCTGGTAGTTGCCGTTTCGCAGGTTGATGTTGTTCACAAAATTCACATCCAGGTTGACGCGATAGACCAATTCCTTGAGTTCCAGCGCGGAGATCTCTTCTGTATCAAAGGTCCGTTCCTGAAACCCTGTCCTGGACCACTGGTAGACATCCTCCTTAAGACATCCTCTCTTCAAAAATTGGTTGTACATCTCGGAGCCGATAAGGGGGGCTGCAATGAGAACCGCATACCAGTCCGCCCCCAGACCTTTCACGTACTCAATGCCCTCTTCCATAAGTTCCCGCGTCTCTCCCGGGAAGCCGAAGATGACGTTACAGCGGGTGATGATCCCCTTCTCCCGGCAAAGGCGGATCAAATCCCGAGTCTTATCGAGGTCCACGTTCTTTTTTATGATATGTTTTTGTACAAAAGGGGAGCCAGACTCCAGGGCCAGGGTCAGCATCTTGGTCCCTACCCCTATCATGTTCTCCAGGATATCCTCGTCCATTGAGTTTATGTTGATGCCTCCTGTAAACTGCATTTCCAGGTTCGGGATACCAAGTTTTCGGATTTCCCGGAGCAATCCCAGGACCCGCCCCTTGTTCGCCGTAAAATAGTCATCTTCAGGCACAAATAAGTTCACCCCGTAGCGCTTGTGCAGCAAAGCCATCTCGGACATCACGTTCTCAACGGACCGGTATCTGACTTTCCTTCCATGTACTGTGTGGGCCGAGCAGTAAGTGCACTTATGAGGACACCCCCTGGTGGTCAAGACAGTGGCCGAAGAACGGGGAAGGGCGTCTCCCATGTCACGCTCCCATCCCCCGGAAGTCATGTAGGGCTCTGTATCCAGGAGTTCCCAGTGCGGAAAAGGCAGGGAGTCCAGGTGGGTAACATGATCCGCCAGCTCCAGCGAGCCGGTTGCAGTGATATTTCCCCGGTGATAGACCCCTTTGACCTTAACTTCACGGCCTTCGCATAGCTGTTCCACCACTTCGGGAAAAGCGACCTCTCCTTCCCCCCGGACTACGCAATCAAGGTCCTTGTGACGCAAGAGGGTTCGAGTACAATTGGTGGCATGGACCCCCCCGGCCACCGTCACCGCCCCCGGCCACAGGCCTTTGAGCGTTTCCAGGACAAGGTCAAAAAACCGGTGGGACGATGAAAACATCAGAGAAATGGCCACAATATTCGGATCCAAGTGGCGGTATTTTTCCGCCTCTCCCTGGACGAAATGGCGGATATCGGAGTATGCTGAAAAGGACTCCTTGAAGCCTAAAACATAGTCGAGCAGATGAATCCGGGCCGCCCTGTTTCGGGCCTTGACAGAGGCCGATAGATAAAGGATGCCCTTGGGCATGACCAGTTCCTGGTCATATCGGCTCTCGCCTTTCAGGCATTGCTCGAGGTAGAGGTATGGCAAAGACAAAAGGTTTACAAAAAGAATGTTGGGGCTCATCATTTCCCTCCCTCCTCACAGAAATTCCCCTTCGTCTACAAGGGATGCCGGGAGACGAAGCAACTTACGTGACGGTCAAAAGACCGTGTTTGATCATCCACATCATATGATAATATATGATGGCCGCCTTTTCGCCGTTCCTTTCGCCGATTGCTTCAACCACTTCTCCCACGTGATCTTTCCGTTGGGCCCAAAAAAGGATGGTCCGCACCAGGGAGAGCTCCAGCAAACCCGTGAGTTCTTCATAGGCCCAGTACCCCCGGCGCCTCTGATAGACCTCTTTTCCCGGAGCCGTGATTTCCACCCTTTTGGACCCGTCCAGGATTTCGGAGGGGTAATGGGAAAAGGCCTGAAAAAAATCCAGCTCATAGAGGGAATGACCTTTCGCACCGACCCCTTCGGTTTTGCCTGCCAAACGCCCCAGTTCATTCCATAAGGCCATATATCGCTTCACAACACGCTTCCAGGCATATTCCGAGACACACTTTTGCCTTCCCCTGTTACCCATGTCGCGGCATAGGTCGCGATTTCCGATCAGTTTCCAGATGGCCCCCTTCAAGGACCCTGTGTCAAAGGAAATGGATTGGGCCAAATGGAGATGGTAGATGGACTCAAAGGCCACAGGTACCGTCTCCGATATATGCTCTGATGCCGGGGCCCAGAGGGTGGGGACCTTAAAGCCCTCGACCCCGTCTATCACCAATTCCTTATACCCATTGAAATCAGAAACCACGACAGGGCGGGCGCACGACATGGCCTCCAGCACGGTCAGCCCAAAGGTCTCCTGGAGATTATCACTCATGGATATGAAAACGTCGGCGGCGCCATAGAGGAAGGGTTTATCCGCCTCCTTGAAATCAGGGAGAAAGATGACGCGCTCCCCCAAACCCATTGCGTTGCAAAGTTTCTCAAGAGCCTTGAGATAACCCGAGCCTTCGGAAGCACCGGCCAAAACGAGGTAAAGAGGCATTTCTTTTTCCCCCTCTACCATGTCCTTGAAGGACCTCACCAGAGGAAAGAGGTCCATTTTGGAAGCGGAAGAAAACCGGGCCACGCTCAAGAGGACCCTGCCCTCCCGGGGCAGACGGAGCTTCTCCCGGGCCTGACGCTTGGGCCTGGGCGCAAAAAAGTCGGTATCCACACCCAGAGGGATATGGTGGTAAGTTCCCTTAAAAGCGGTGTCCAGAGCATACAGCTCCTTGTATCGCCTCTCCAGTTGCCCGAAGATCTTTTTCAGGGCCTCTATACCGCAGCGGCTTGTGCCTACGATGGCGTCACAGGCCATGACATTTTGATTCATCAGAAGATCCAGGTAGGCCGGCATCAGCCGCTGGTAGCTGAGGGAATGGGTGATCCCTGTAATGGGGAAGCAGGTGCAGGCCCATCTGCTTCTCAGGTTTGCCAGGCTGGAGGTATGGGTGATGAAATCGCTTTGATGGAAAACATGATAGGTCTCCTTGGATATCATTTGCGGGAGTTGATGGCGGTAGAAAAGTTTCACCTTGCCCTCCAAGACCCGGTCCTCACGAACAAAGGCGTGGAAATCTCTGAACCGCTCATGATCAAAAGAGTCCCCCAAAAAGAAATGGTACTCCTCAAAAGGGTCATATCTGAGGAGGGCCTTCACAAATTCCCTGTTGGCCACAGCCCTTCCGACGACGGTTTTTCCCACATCGCAGTATGAATCCAAGGAACCGAAGATCATTTTGTGGCTATCCCCGTCTTCAACTGCACCAGCACATCAGACCATTTTTCCAGTTGCTCCACCAGTTCGTATTCGATGAGATCAGCAAGAAAAATCCAGTCCTGGGCCTCCTGAGTGACGACCATTTCCTCTATGACCGACGAGAGTCGCTCCAGTCTCTCCTCTATGCTCTTCTCTCCGATGACGATGGTGTTGAAATCAAGGGAAAAAGTGTGTCGAATCTGCTCGATATATCTGAGGAAATGTTGAAGCGCATCCAGACTCATGAAATACTGTTCATTCGCCTCGGTGGCATCTTCCAGACGAAACATGCGGGCCCCCTTTTTGAAGCCCTCTGAGATAAGAACGAGATGGCGGTCTGTCCCGTCAAGTTGTCCAAAGGCCTGCTGAATCAGTTCATTCTCTCCCTTCTCTGTATGCATCGCAATTCTCCTTTCATCATTGGCTTTCGAGTGCCCGGTTCCGGATCCCTTTTCCGTGAAAACGCCAAACCCCTTTGCCCCCCGCCCACCCATTGAGGGCCATGAAGGCGAGCATCTCCCGCATACGGTGGCGGTAAGTGTGTTCCCTCAAGACCCGCTTTCGGCAGCGGAGTCCCATTTCCAGCCGCTCTTCCGGATGGGTCAAGTAATAATCGATATGGGACTTCAAGGACTCCAGGTCGTGGAAACAATCGACTTCCTCACCGGGTTCAAAATAGGCATCCACTCCTTTTCTAAAATCCATGATCTGAAAGGCGCTGCATGCCGCGATCTCAAAGGTCCTGGGATTGATATACCCCCCCTCCGGATCGAGCCTTTGACCATGACATGAATAGTGGGTATTGAGGTTTATCTTGGTGGCATTATAAACCTTTACCGCATCACCTTCCGGTATCCAGGACCCTCCACGCTGGACAAGGGGGCCCAAGGGAGAATTGAGGTCCCATCCGGTTCCCCATATTTTGGGGTGATATTGCGTCAACCCGGAAAGGATTTTGGAACGGCTGGGATAGTGTACTCCCAGAAGGGCCAAATGGGCGCCCATTTCACCCCGGGCCCTTTCATCCAGGCGCAAGGGTCGGTGGATGCCTGTACTGGCCGCACCGGGAAGGTGGTGGCACCGCCTCACACCGATGCTCTGGAGCCGTTCAAAGATGCCGCTTTGCTGGTCCTGGATGGTGAAAAAGCAGTCATAGAGAGGGGCTACACCTTGCCAGTACTCATACCGGGCATTTCGATGGTCTTCCAAAAACCAGCATGCGGTTTTTACCCCTTCTTCCCTTAACCTGAAAAGGGCGGTCCTGTTCAGAGGGGACTGAGACAGGGCAATCACATATTCGGGCCTTGAAGCACGGATGGCCCTCAAGATCTTCTCCGATAATTCATGCATATATCGATCCAGGCTCTCCCCTTTTTCCTTAACCATCCGCGCCTCGCGGCAGAAGAGGCTGCTGTCAAAGCAGGAGACCTCGCAGCGGAGTTCCTGAAGGGCCCTCACACAATATCGAGCAATGGGAAGGGTTGCCCCTTCAAGGGGGAAGACGAAGAAAAGGCGTTTCGGGCCCTGGCCGGGCTCCTTCATTTTTACATGGCACATAAAACGTTCCAGGACCTGTGACGCACCCTCCCCTGAAGGCTTGTGAACCAAAACGGTCATTCCCTTCCTGACGAACTCGCCCATCTCCACAAAATAGTTCCACCTTTCTCCCAGGACGAGCCGGGCGCCGGTCAGCACATCCCGTAAGTCAACCGCTTCCATGGCCGCCTTGAAAACGTCCAGCCTGGGTTCTACCACAATGAGAGGGAGGCCGGATTTCAGAAGTTCTCTCACATGGTATCCAAGGCCCAGCCCGAATACACCTATGGCCCCATGGCCTGAAAGAGCAACCTTTTTGATGCCCCTTCCGGCGAAATGACGGGCCTCCTCCAGGGGATTGTAGGCACTGTGGAAATATCGGCCCTCCACCTTAAGAGTGGGCGAACCGCACCTGGACAGATGCCACTCTATGGAATCACCGGTCTCCTGTGATGGAAGAAGGGCGGCTGTTCTTGGATCCACCCGGTTCAGGCAGGCCAGATTTTTTTCAAATCTGTCAGCCATGGCCCTCTCCCGATGCCTGTCTGTGATCAAGCTCTTCCATGTGGCGCCTGGCCCTTTGTGTGGTCTTGTCATATCCGGCGGCCTTGCTCAGAAAGGACCGCGCCTCCGCGATAAACCCATGGCGCAAGAAGAACTCGGCCCCTTCCAGCCAGCATGCTCCGTTGTTTACACGCTCCCAGGGGAACGCCTCGACAACGGCAAGCGCCCTGTCCCGTTCCTTTTTCACCACATGGAGCTCCGCCAGGGTGAGATAGGGGATTAACCGGTCAGGGTCCGCTTCTATGGCTTCCTGCAAAAGGCGGGCCGCCTTTTCATGCTCATCCAGATTGAAATAGATGACCGCCATATTTTGCAGGGAAAGGTAGGATGCCACCCCTGGACGGGGCGGCACGTACGCCGCCGGTTCTTTAAAGGACAGGCATTTCTCGAATTGGGAAAGGGCCTCCCTGAATCTCCCCAGACGGGTGGCGATCTGTCCCAGGGTGTAGCAGAAATTGGGCGTTTCCCGGATCCGCTGTTGCTGGGACCGGCAGATCTGGTGCGCCTTTTCCACCTCTCCCTCACTGAGCAGGTCGGCTGCATAGTTCCCTACGACCTCACCGGAATAGGGGAGTTCCTTAACCCGTTTCTCTGAAAGACCTTCAAGGATCCTATAGGCCTTTTCGTTGGCCTTCTTTTTCAAGGGGCCTTCATCATGTTCATTTAACAGCACGGCATATTTGTACCAGCTGTAGAGGTCGCCCCCGTGACGGGCCAATTGCTTGGGAAAAAGGCGACGCACCCGTTGGGCCTTTTCTCTTTTTTGGATGTACCCTTTCTGATACCCCTTGTGAATGATCACCGCATCCAGCCTCCCCACGTGGGGGCCTTGGAGCCCCCCTGGAATGCACAGCTGGTTATACACCCGATTCTTAAAACGCATGTCGGCACGGTTTCTGAACATTCGGACTTGGAGGTGACTCGCATCCTTTCCATTGTCCAAGAGGTTTTTGATGGTCAGGGCATAGGCCAGTTTTGTCTTGTTCCTTGCGGCCTCTCTGAAAATATCTTTATCAAGCGGTTCAAGAAACTCATCACCGTCCAGGTAGACGATCCATTTCCCCTTGGCATACTTGAGGGAATGGTTTCTTGCCTTGGCGAAATCATCGCACCATTTGAAATGGAAAATCCGTGCCTTAAAAGCCCGGGCGATCTCCACGGTGTGGTCTGAAGACCCTGTGTCCACGACCACCATCTCGTCGACCTTGTCCCTGGCGCTGTGCAGGCACTGGGGGAGGTCCTTCTCCTCATTTTTCACGATCATACAAAGGGTGACCAAAGGTCGCCTTCTTTTTTTCGCCATGTCAGATTCCTTTCTCTGCAAAAGAGGGGCACTCTTTCACCGTATCACGGGGGCCCCGGGATTCATCTCGCTCAAGATCTTCAAAGGCCTTCATGAGCAGCCATATAGCCTCAGGCCTGTCAAGGCGGCCATCCGATCGATGGGGGATCTGATCCACGATCTCATCCAGGCCTTTGCCGTCCCGGTAACACGGCGGAGCAACTCCATCCACGTTTCCTTCCTTACCGTCCGCAGGCCCCGCAGCAGGCAAAGGTAACCCCCGCCTCTCCCTGTAGATTTTCAAAAAGTCCCGCCAGAAGGCATGTGCCTCGGGGTTGGTCCTAACAGTGGGTTGATGAAAAAACCACGTCGCCCTCGCCATGTCCTCCTTATAGGCGCGGTCCACAACCAGGTCCGTCCTTTCCAGGATATCCGTCAAATCAACCGTACGAAAGGCCAGGGCCAGGATCTCCATATTGGGCTCAACCACGGTCACTCTGCCCGCCCGCTCTAAAAAGACCTTTACATGATATCCCAGTCCAAAGCCAAAAATGATGAGGGGCTCATTGTGCTCCAGGGCTCGATCAATTTCTTTTATCCGGGCCATTCCCTGGGCCTCGGCAACCGGGTCATAGCCACTATGGAGCAGGACGTTCCTGTATCTGACCGTGGGACACCCTGATTTGGAGATCTGGACCCGGCAGTCGGAAAAGGTTTTGATCTCCCCCAGACGCAAGCAGAGATCGGGATGCCTCCGCCTTAAAAGGGCCATGTTCCTGGGAGCGACATCCTTTACCATTTACCATCCTCCCCATGGTCTGCAATACGACCTAAAAACGCCTCAAGCAGGCGGGGCGCCGTGTCCAAAACCCCTTCCATCTCTTTAATTGCCGCCCACCCCGTCCTCTTCATGTGCGACAGCCTGTCCTCAAAGGCCGCAAGGGGACTCAAGAAACGGCTCAATGCCGGATTATAGGCAAGGGCACTCCTTATACCTTGTTCCCTGATCACTTCCCTGATGCGGCCCAGCATGCCCAGGGTTTCCCTGGTAGGAGGAGCATAGGCTTGGACCTTTGAAAAAAGCCTTTCAACATCCGGGCAATATCCCCTGTCACAGACCCGCCGGCCCAGGTCACGGTAAAAAATGCCGAAAACATCCTCCGCCCCCAGGGCCCTCGGTATCAGGGGTCGGAGAAAGGCGCCCCAGCCGTCCATATCACTTTCATACACAGTGATCTTACCGTTATCCCCTGCCCCTTTTCCTGTCCCAATCAGCCTGTGCCCGGAGCGGGCAGTCGTCATCTCCAGGGCCGTCTCAAAGGCAAGCTCCACACCAATCGCCTCTCGACAGATGGGATTGGGGCATTCCTCTCCCTCCAGACAAGGGCCGCAGGACAGTTCCACCTGGATCACCCGGTGGCCCTTTCCATAGGGGCCTGTCTCGTGGGCCCATGCAGGTCCGAAAAAGAGGGCCAGGACAGGAACATCCAGGGCCGCCGCCAGATGCATGGTCCCGGTATCCCCCGTCACCAGGAGGTCGGCTTTTTTCAGACAAGTGGCCAATTGCATAATGTCGGTTTTCCCCATGAGGTCGATAAGAGACGGGGCATAATCCGGCTGGATTTTTTCCAGTTCCGAAATGAAGGCCCTTCCCAACCCCCTCTCCGAGTTTGTTCCCAGGAGCATGATCCTCGCCCCGCACCCTTCAATGAGCCTCTTTGCCAGGGCCGCATATTTTGCCGTGGGCCAACGCCTCAGGAGATGTTTGCTCCCCAACTGGAATGCCACAAGAGATCCGATCCCCTTGAGCTTCTCATCGATGAGGGAAGGGAATGCTTGATGATCATTGTTACCGGGCAAGGCCAGCATCAGCCCTTCACCCTTCCCCTTTCTTATGACGGAGCGGTAGAATACATCCACCAAGTTGATTCTGTTTACCACCCTGGAATGAACCACGCTTAAGATGTAGGCGAGCCAAGGTGACGTGGGCATGATCTCTCTCATGGGCCCCAGCCTGTAGCCTTTGACGTCTCCGGTTCCCAGAAAGGCCGTAAGCAGGGCCGTTATCCGCGAAAAATTGATATTAAGGACCGTGTCATATCTCTTTTCTTCCAGGCTCCTCAGGGCCCTTGAAAAATAGCGGTAGTGTTCAGGCAAATTGTCCTTATAGAACCGGCCTGCCCTGGCCAGCCCCTGAATATCCAGACCCATGCACTCATCTGCTGGCAGTAGAGCCCCTAAGCTCGGCACCAGGGCATTGTCCATGAGCACGCTTAGATGGGCTGCAGGATAGATGCGCCTGAGTCCCTTCATGAGAGGAATCGTTTGGAGGATATCCCCCATCTTGGCCATTTGGATGAGTAAAAGATTGTGGTGATTCATTCTCTGCCAAAGTCCTTGGAGGGTCCAAAATGCAAGTTTCATGCCTTATGAAAGACCGCTTCAACGGAACAAAAGCGCTCTCTCAAAAAGACCAATTCCATGGGAACGGTGAAGATATGGCATGCATATTGCTTTTTCAAAAGGTCGTGGCATAGGAGAGGCCGTCAAGAAAAAGGGCGCCCCCAAAATCCACACAAACAAGATTCACCGGGAAAAACCGTGAAACCACATCCCATTCTTTCTCTTTGTATGATCGTGCGCGACGAAGCCGACCAGCTGCCCCGTTTCCTGGAGAAGCATTGCCGCTTTTTTGATGAATGGATTGTCATTGATACGGGGTCATCGGATGATACGGTGCGCATTCTGAAAGAGGCGGGGAAAAGGCCGCTCTTTTTCCGGTGGCAGGATGATTTCTCCAAGGCGAGGAATTTTGCCCTTCAACACGCAAGCGGTGACTGGGTGGCCTCCATGGATGCAGACGAAGTTATCTCAGCGGAAGATCAGGAAAAGATAAAAGTGATCATCCGGGAAGATGCGTGCGACGCCATAAGCGTGGTTCAGAGAAATTACTCGGAGGACATGGACGACATCCTATGGGTCCCTTGCAGCCGGGATCCCGAAGCCCTTGGGCCCTTTCATCAGGGCGCAACAGGGTTTATACCTGTGCCCATTGTCCGTTTTTTCAGGAGACGGCCTGAGTACTGTTGGGAATATCCAGTCCATGAAGTCCTCCAGCCTTCTATAGAGCGGGCTGGAGGCAGTATCCTCGACACCCCTTACATCATTCACCATTACGGACTTATACGGACGGAAAACCGGTTAAAACGAAAACACGCCCTATATGCACGCATCGCTGCAAACCTTAAGGGCCAAGGTTGCCTGGAATCCTCCCCCAAACTCCTCTGTGAGTTGGCCAAGGCCTCAGAGAGCGACATTGAGAGGCTCAAATTGCTTGAAACCGCCCGGGGCCGGTCTTCAAAAGACCCTTATTTTCTGGTCTTTTTGGGAGATGCTCAATTAAGGGCGGGGCGTCTTGATCAGGCCCTTTCCACCGCCACCATCCTCATCGAGTCAAAGCCGGACATGCCCGCGGGCTTTCTCCTGGCGGCCAAGGTTTGCTACAGGATGAACCATTCCGAGCTGGGGATGGATCTGCTCAGACGATCTCTGCCGAGGCACAAACACAATCCCAAGATACTCTATTCATTGGGGATGCTCTATTTCGTCTCAAAAAAAATCAGGCCCGCCCTTTTTTACCTGCGGCGGGCCCGGGAGCAGGCGCCTTCAGACCGGGCGATCCAGAACGACCTGAGGAGGGTGGAGACCCTGGCGCCCGATCTTTGCGAAAAAATGGTGGACGGGTGTTTCAATGGTTGACCTTTCACACGTCAATATCTTGACATTCAACAGCCACCAGCCACACAACTATTATTTTTCCAAGGTGGGGGCAAAGCTCTATATTATTCATGATATCCCCGGGAAAAACATGCCTCTCTGGGACCCCAATGTCCGGCCCTGCCCCCCGAATGTGGTCCTTCTCTCCCGGCAAGAAGCGGAAGAGATGTATCATAACAACCGCTTTGATCTTGCCGTGTGCCACAACATAAGCGATCTCATGGAGATTAAAGACTGGAAGCTGAAAAAGGTTCTTTATATCCATGAAACCGTCCGCGGCCGGATCATGACTGAGAGATCGCGCATCGGCCATGGTGAATGGGTGAGGATGGTCAAATGTTTTCTGGAGACCCTCAAGGATGTCCATCTGGCCTTTGTATCCAGCAAGAAGGCAAGGGACTGGCATCTTGAAGGAACCATTATCGAACTGGGCATCGATCCCCATGACTATCCCTTCACTTACAAGGGCCATGACCCCACGGCCCTTACCGTGTCAAACCAATTCAAGTTAAGAGGCAATATATTGGGCTACCATATCCATCAATCCATCCTTCAAGGTCTTCCTTGCCGGATTATAGGCTATAATCCGGGACTCAACGGCTCGCGTCCGGCAAAAGACTGGGAGGATCTCAAAGAGAATTATAGAAGGAGCAGGGTCTATCTTTATACCGCCCAAGAGGACTATGAAGACGGCTATAACAATGCCATGCTCGAGGCCATGGCCACGGGCATGCCGGTCATATCTTACAAAAATGATTCATCACCTATTCAAGACGGCAAAAACGGCTATATTTCAGAAGATATCTCATACCTCAGACAAAGGCTCACATCTCTTTTAAAAGACGGGGAAAAGGCCGCCGCCATGGGCAGGGAGGCCTGTCGCACTGCCTTGAGACAATTCGGCATCCACCGTTATCTTGAGAAATGGCAGAGGCTCATTGAACGTATCCTATAAGAACATGTTGGATATATCTGCACACCCTCTGAAAAACGTCGGAGGGGTATCATTTAATCCTGATCCTCTCAGCGACCATCGGGGACGAACCCATGACTTATAATATTCGCTCCACACCGCTACAACAGGCCTTGAAAGAAGGCCGGGGAAGAGACACCTCACACAAAACCCGGCTTCTCGGTCCTCGGCGTTCAACCCCTTCGGCCGATTTTGATTGTTCCATCATCATACCTGTCTTTAATATGGTGGAATTCACCCAGATGTGTATCCATTACCTGGCGGAAATGACCCAAGGGCTCAATTATGAGGTCATTATTGTAGACAACGGTTCCGCGGACGAAACTCCCTCATTCCTGCAGTCCCTTAAAGGGGACGTCCAGGTCATCACAAATTCCTCCAACCGGGGCTTTGCCAAGGCCTCCAATCAGGGGGCACTCAAGGCAAGGGGCCGCCACCTCCTCTTTTTAAATAACGACACCCTGCCGCAGGGGGGGTGGCTCTCGGAGCTCATGAGCACCCTGGAAGAAAGGAGCCGCATAGGTATAGCGGGATCAAAGCTTCTCTACCCTGACGGCTCCATTCAGCACGCCGGAATCGCCTTTAACAAAAAGGGGATTCCCTATCTTATCTACCAGGGCCTGCACCCCGACCACCCCGCGGTCAACAGGATGAGGGAACTCCAGGCCGTCACCGCGGCATGTATGCTTGTAAGGAAAGACCTTTTCTTTGGCATAGGGGGCTTTGACGAGACATACAAAAACGGCCTTGAAGACGTTGACCTCTGCCTGAAGGCAAGGGAGAGGAACTGGAAAATTGTCTACAACCCCTTAAGCGTTCTCTACCACTTTGAAGAGACAACGCCCGGCCGGAAAAGACATGACGCCCAGAACCTGGCTGCCTTCACCGGCAGATGGAGAGGCAAGATCATTTCCGATGAGGATAGAATTGCTAAAGAGGACGGGCTCAGGGTGGTCTATGATCGGCAGGGCCGCTTCTATTGGGTATACAACCTAGACTATATCAACCGCCTTCGGGTGGAGGGGAAAACCCATCAGGCCCTGAGGATACTCAGGGACACCTATCACCTTTTCTCGAAAAACCCCTACATCCCCCAACATGAAAAGGCCCTGCTGGAAAAGGCGCTTCGCCTGTGCGGGGCCCATGCAGGGGATTAGTGTTATGAACTTATTTCGGCTTTGAAGGCCCGGCGGCCCTCTTCAACCACCCTCCGGGCCTCGTCGGATTGAGGGGATAGACGCTGCCACTTCATGCCTGTAAAAACGGCGTCCGCATGCCGGCTCTCCCTTAAGTACTCTTTGGAAAGCCGGGCCAGACGTGACGGGTGGCCTTCAAGGCATTTCAGGCATCTTGTCGCATTCCTGTAATGAGGACTTTTGCTCACAACCCTTTTATACCACTTTATGGCCTGTCTGTAGTACTCCATCTGCCGATAGCAATAGGCAATTCGATAACACGTCCTCACATCCTTCTTGCCTCGGCGGTAGGCCTCAAGAAAGCCGGCCAACGCCTCCCGATACAGGCCCTGCCGGGCCAGGGCATATCCCAATCGATAAAGGGTCAGGGAGGCTTTTCCTTCCCCCCGCCCGCGGATGGGAACATAGCCCCTTAGGGCGGGAAGAAGATTGTCCAGGCTCTTGAGAAATATCTGGGAACCCGTCTTCATGGCCTCCAGAAAAATTCGATTTCGCTGGAGGGTCGTCTCCATACGACGGTATTCCTCTCCTGTACCCTGGGGGTTCATTTCACGGGAGGCGATCAAGCGGTGCTCTCCCAGTGAAAAGGCGCTCAATTGGTTTTTCGCCTCCTCCAGTTCGTCGATCTGGCGCGTTATTTCAATATTTCGGGCCGCCTTTTGGAGAATGGTCTCCTTGTCCAGGTTACCCTTGAGGATAAACCCTTCGTAAAGTTCTGCATTGAGCTGAATCCCTTCCAGGGACAATCCATGAATTTGCGCCATTTCCCTTCTTTTCTTCTCAAGATCGTGCAGTAAACCCGCCCAGTTCACGGAAACAGGCCTGCAGGCCTCCCTGAGACGGCCTCTTATGGAGTGCCGGTGGTTACAGTATCGAAAAATAACGCCTTCCAGGGGCATCACCCGGGTCCCCTCAATATGGGCCCCTCCCTCTGTGGCATTGATGCATTCAGCCTCTGTCCGCCTGATCTCGGCCTCAAGAAGTGTCTTTTGCACGCGATATTGTGGGCTGGTGCTCACTTCCCCGCCCTTGATGCCCTTCACGGTAACGACCCTTTTCATGGACCCTTTTCGGGGATCGTAGTCAATGGCGTACCCATTCAAGTAGACCCTTTCACCAAAGGACAGGTCCTGGCCCACAAAGACGATGGGGTCGCATCCCATGCGCCTGGCCGCACAAAATGCGGTGTAGCCTGCAGATGTCCCTTTGGGCAGAGGATTGCCGAAATCACAGTATCGGCTCAACCACTTGATCATCTCATCAGGGGTGGGGGCATATAATCGTTTTTTTTGAAAGAGGGTGGTCATGGGATGAAATAGACCGCTTGTATATATCAAGGGGGCGCTGGTTACATCCACAAGCCCTCGCACATGACGAAGGTTCAAGGGTTTTGCATCTGAAGAGACCACCAGGTCTGGTTCAAACCCGTAGGCCAGTAAAGTGCGAAGGGTCTGGGCAAGGGCGATGGTAACCGCTCTTTCTTTGGTCTTGTGCAGGAGATGGATGTTCTTATGGAGAGAAGGTCCGGCGGAAATCAGGATCGCAGGCATTCCCGTGAACAGGTCCTTTGTCTGATTGATGGATGAAGAGTGAAGAATATGGCGAATATTCATCAACATATTACTGAGGAAATGGCTCTTGCCGAAGGTCACGGTGTTAAGGCTGATGGTCCTTAAATCCCCGGCAATTTCCACCTCCTTTCGGAAATCTTCATATTCCCTGGATAGGGCATGACAGTAAGACTCCATGACCACCCGCATCTTGCCGCTCAAGAACTTCTGGGTCATCTCTCCGATTTTGGATTGTATTTTTGCCGGTTCCGGACGGACAAAGATCAGGGCTTGTCTCTTGATCCATTCGGAAAAGTCCGCATATCTGAAGGCCGTCTTCAACAGGGCGTTTTCAGGTTCAATAACCAGGACCTTGTGTCCGGGTTCCATACCCTCACATATGGCTCGCGCCAGATATCCCAGGCCGAAGCCGATGAGACAGGAGAAATCCTGCTCAACAAACTCCTGGCCCTTCAGGGATGCCCTTACAGAGGAAACAGGGTCGGGCACGGGATAGAGCCGAAAGGGATCACCCTGAATGGGGAATACCTCCAGGTTCGGCGGGTTGCCGTTGCCTTGAATAATGCGATATTTTCCATCGACCCGGCCGCTGTCTATCCATGCCGCAATGGGAGGATCCACTTCCTTTAGCGAATCCATGTTCTTTTCATAGAGATCCATGGTCATTTCCCCTTCATCAATTCCCGCATTATCTTCCGAAAACCGCTCAAAAAGAGCGCTTTATCCCATGAAGTGAAACCGAACCGAACCCAACCCTGTCTGAGGAATTCCCTGATGCCCTCGGACTCGTGGGGTGCGCTGGAGAGGGCAAGGAGGGGCTTGTCCAGGTAAAGGAGTTCATACATGGTCCTCCCCCCGCCGCAAAGGGTCAGGTCGGAACCCAACAACAAGGGGATCAAGGCAGGGGGATTCTTGAGAACTTCGCCCTTTATTTGCCCCCTCTCCAGGAGGGGGTCTACCCTGTCCCCTTGCTGGTAGCCGGGGCCGAGGACGATAGTAAACCAGACCTCCGGCCATGATTGATTTGACAGGGCACTGAGGACCTTCACCGTTAAATCACAGGGATCCGACCCCCCAAAGGTGACCACCACATTGAACCATCCGGTTCTTTTTTGAGGTTCGCAAAGACACTCACAAACATCAAAGATGAAATACTCGGGCCCCAGCAAATACCGGGAGCGGTTTTCGAAAATGATGGGGGTCCTTGTTTGAGCCAGAATATTGCTGTTAAGAATCACGTCTGCGGGGGGGGAGATGTAGCGGCTGTCATCAATAAAGATGATCTTTGTCCCCCCTCTTCGCAAATTCCTGTAATAGGATGTATCCGGTTCCGGATACGGCAGGTCTACCACCAAGAGGTCCGCCCTGAAGTCTTTCACGGCTTTCAACACCCGTGCCTTTTCCCGGTCATTCTCGATGTGAGCCGGCATGGTTATGACCCTTTTTCCCGCTTTTTTGGCATGACTCACCCCTTCATCATAATCACGCATGAGGAACAAGCTCTCACACCAAAAGCACTGCTGGAATGCACGGGCCATGACCAGGCACCTTGACAAATGACCAAAGGAAAGCCCTGGGACACTTCCCGCGTCCACGCGGAAAAGGGCGCGTTTCGGGGCATGGCCCTCTTTGAACAAAGAAACCATCCACCGGCCTGTGGAGTTTGCCGGATCGGGTTTCCGGGACGCTTTGACCTCACATGCCCAGGGCGGCATTGCCCTTTTCCTCCTTTAAAGCCATAACCCGTAAAACCTCCTGGAGATACCGTCTCTGGTGTTTCAGGTCCCATATCCATTCAAAAATTCCCTTCTCCCTCTCATGGAGGAGGAAGCAAATCCGCTGGATAATGCAATAAAGCAGGCCGCGCCAGAGGTCCTCATAGCCGATTTCTCTCCCGGGGCTGGTCCTGTTGTATGCACCTACATAGGCCTTGATCTTTTCTTCCCGAAGCCCAAAAACCCTGTAAGCGGAAAAGGCCACATCTATGATGGGAATGGAAAGGCATGCGGAGTCCAGATCAATGAAAAGGATCTCATTGCCCTTATGAAGGATGTTTTGAACATGTAAATCCCCGTGGATCACCTGTCGAGGTCTGGCACGAAAAGTCTCTTCACCCTGTTCCAGGATGGGGACCAGGTATGCGTAGCCATATTTCTTTGCAGCCCCCTTGATATCCGGGACGGCCTTCTGAAAATGGTTATACAAATGGGAGATCCGGGCCGAGCTCAGGACCTGATGAAGCCGGGCGACCCGCCTGCCCAATGCCTCAGGATTCACCTCCCTGGGCTCGCGGCCCCCCTCTTCTTGCAGGCTCAGAAGGGCATCCCCGTGTTTGACCAAAAGTCTTCCTCCCTTTGATGGAATGAGGCCAGGAATGAGCCCCACTTCCGCACAACGGGCATAAACCGCCTCCAGGGAGGCATGATTGGGTGAAGCAAGGGGCGAATGCCTTTTGAAAACAAGGTTTTTTCCCCTGCCCCTGATAAAGGCAAGGTTGGATCCTCCCTTCATGGAGATACCTTCCACCTTGAGACGGGGGTAATATTTCTCCAGCAATTCAAGGACCCCGGCCGGTTGAAAACCCATTCTCTCTAATCCCTTTCCTTTTCAAAGAGGGGAAAAATCCTTTGGGCCAAAAGATAATCCTCCTCATAATCGATATCCAGGCCATGGGGCCATTCCATCTCGTAAGCCGCTGTATCCTCGGAAAAAAGACTTTTCCGGGTCATGAAGTAGGGGTACTTCACGAAGGAAACAGCCCCGTTCGGATAATAGCTTCGCCCGTAATCCCCCGTGCGAACCAGCCCTTCCCAGTTTCGTTGCACCCTGTGGTGTTCAACTTGCACGGCCAGTTCCGGCGGGAAAGGGAACCTGGTCACACTTATAAGAGAAAGGGCATCCCGGGAGGTAAAGAGCCTGTAAGCGGAAACAATGTCCCGGGCGGTTCGAAAGGGATGACAGGGGCTCAGGAAGCAAAGGACGTGAGGTGTGCCCAGGATGCTCCTGTATTTTTCCAGCAGGTACACCCCCACATCTATCATTGAGGCACGGTCATCCGCCAGGGACGCCGGTCTCCTGTCCACGAGAACATCCTCATCGTTCTCCCGGTTCAACTGGATCGATATCTCTTCATCATCGGTACTGAAGAGGATCTTTTCAAAGATAGAGGCCTTTCTGGCCGCCTCAAGGGCAATCTTAAAAAGAGGCCTTTCGCCCAAGGCAAGCCTGTTTTTCCCGGGCAGACGCCTTGAGCCTTTTCTGGCCCCCACAATACAGACGCACTTTCCTCCTTTTGTCGGTTCCCCTTCCATCGATTCTATTCCTGTCCTTTCCAGAGGAGCGGTAGCATTCTTAAAAGCCTGTTTCTTAATCAAGGTCCTGCCATTGTATGAAGGCATATCTGTTTTTGGGCCGTCTCAGCTTTCTCCCCTGGATGAGATCCCAGTCTTCCACACCAATCCCCTTGCGGGGACGGCCGAAGGTGATATTTTCCAGGTTGATCTCCTGCCCCGCCCCCAAGTCTTTCGCCGCGGCGCAGGCCATCCTGTTGCGGTCACGGTACACCTTGGCCTCAGCGGTCAGGGTCCTCTCCCGTCTCCCAAGAGCACTATAGACCTCTTTGACTTTACCCAGCACCTCTTCTAAATCACTTGCGGAAATAGACCACCCTCTTTCAGGCTCCGGGGCGAAACGATCCATGGATATAGGCTTTTCCAGCAGGTCGGTTCCAATGGCGGCGGCTGCATATAGCATTTCGTAGCCTTCGTAGTGGTCGGCAATACCCACGGGCAGATCCAGTATCTCCTGGAGTCTGGGGATGACCCGTAGGTCGTGTTGATCAGCCGGTGCCGGATGTCCGCCGGGGTTATGATTGACAATGATATTTTCAAGGCCGCTCTCCCGCAGGATATTCACGGCCAGTTCCACCTCATACTGGAGAGCGGCACCGGTGTCCATAACCACCGGAAGGCCTTTTTGGGCCACATGGCGCAACAAGGGATAGTGGACAATATCCGGGGAGGAAATCTTGACGGCCGCCGCGCCTATATGCGCCAGGAAATCAACGGCTGCAAAGTCATGGGCCGTTGACATAAAGGGCAGGGAGAGTTCATCACACCGCTCTTTGATTTTCCGATGATCTTCAAAACTCAGTTCATACCTGTCCATGTGGGCCGCCAGGGACTCGGTGACACGCTTTCCCTGAATAGTGTAGGTCACCTTTGCGGAGGGATCGAAGACCATGTTCTTGCGTTGAAAGGTTTCGGTCTTCACGCAGTGCGCCCCTGCGTTGGCCGCCATTTCCGCCAACTCCAGGGCCACATCCACGCTGCCTCCGTGACAGATGCCCAGCTCGGCCACAAAGAACGGGGGATTTCCCCGGCCGATGGGATGGTCTCCTATAAAGGCACGCGCCATTTTCTGAGGGCTCCTTTCTGTATATCGTTTTTAGTTCTCTAAAACCGGATCATGACATCCTTTCTGCCGTGACTGGCGGGAAGGCTTCGTCTTTTCACGGTTTATCCATGAGGGAAACCCCTGGCCCCGAGCGAGAGCGAGGGGAACAGCGGGAGGGCCTCCGGCTCGTAGACCTACGGCTCGGAGAGGGCAGAATCCCCCGTGGATAAACCGTAGAAAAAGACCAGCCTGGGAGCCTCGGAACAAAAGAAAGGATGTCATGATCATCACAAACACTGCAAACAGCTGAAGTGTTACCTTTCTGTATATCTTAGGGTTGAAGAATTTCCCTGCTGATCTGGTGAAAAGCGGCCAGATCTTTCTTGATCTCTTTTCCCAACAAGAACACCCTGTCATTGGGGGTAAAATCGGATGTGGGACGGGCGAAGAGGAAATCGTCTTCCTTCAAACGGTGGCCCTTTTCCAAGTTCCGGGACGCATACACCCCCCTCCTGAAGGCCTGTGCACAGGCCCGGTCAGGGCGTTTGTAAATGGCGTCTTTGCTTCCCCGCATCACTTCCATTTCCCGGACATCCTCCACCAAGGCCTTCAACTCCGCCGGTTCCACCGAGTGGTGGTGATCACCGCCCTGTCTTGTCTTGTCCAAAGTGAAATGGGTCTCTATGAGATCCGCCCCCAGTAAAGCGGCTGCCAGGCACGCCCTGGTTCCGGGGTAATGATCCGAATACCCTACAGGGATTCGGAAAAGGGACTTGAGAAAGGGGATGGTTTCAAGATTCAAACACCCGGCATCAGCAGGATAGAGGCAAAGGCAGTGCAAAAGGCTTACCGGCCCGCTGCCCTGCTCTTTCAAAAAAGTCAGTGTCTCCCCGATTTCCGACACATTGGCCATGCCCGTGGAGAGGTAAACGGGCTTGCCCGTTCTTGCGATCTCTTCCAGGAGGGCTTTGTTGGTGCAGTCCATGGAGGCCACCTTGAAGGCAGGCACCCCCAGCCGCGTGAGCAGCCCTACACCCCACTTGCTGAAAGGGGTGGACAAGAAGTCCACACCCCTCTCCTCGGCTGTCGCCTTTAATTGACAGTGTTCTTCCCAACCCATTTCCCCACACTTGATCTGCGCAAAGTGGGGGGAGCTGTATAGGGCGATATCAAGGGCCCTGAAGGTCTGAAATTTCACGGCGTCCGCACCTGCTTCGGCTGCAGCGGCGATCATTTCCCGGGCGAGTGTCATATCCCCTTCGTGATTAAATCCGATCTCAGCAATAAGATACATGGTCGTCCCCTAATGATGACAAATGGTTTATGGAAAGAGTTTCTTTAGTATCATTTCAGCTCTATGAAACTGGATCATGACCTCCTTTCAGCTGTGACTGGCGGGAAGGCTTCGTCTTTTCCAGGTTTATCCATAGGGGAAACCCCTGGCCCCCAGCGAAAGCGAGGAGAACAGCGGGAGGGCCTCCGGCTCGTAGACCTACGGCTCGGAGAGGGCAAAACTCCCCCGTGGATAAACCTTAGAAAAGACCAGACTGGGAGACTCGGAACAAAAGAAAGGAGGTCATGATCCTTACAACCGGTGTAAACACCTAAAGTGTTACTTTCCATAAAATTCGTGGTCACTTTGCAATTGTTCTCTCTTGCCTTTATTCATGGAGATCCCAGGCTTTTTCCCGGCCCTCTTCAAAAGGCCTCCGTCCCATATAGGGCAGCAACATCTCCGCCTGTTCAAACCCTTCCTGATCATCTATATCAAGGGAGGCCTTCCAATCCATGAGATAGGCAAAGCTCCTCTCCGTGTAATAGCCCTCCATGTTTTCGCCATGAAACGTCTTGATATGAAGCCACACCAAGGACCCATTTGGATGATACATGGGCTTGACCGTGTCCGTCCGCACAATGCCCTTCCATGTCTTCACGATACGCCCATGGTCCAAGGCCAGGGCGAACTGGGGAGGGAAATCATATCTTCTTACCCCCACCACAGAGACCGGTTTCTCCTTTTTGACGATTTCATAGGACCCGCGGATGTGCTTCTCATCCCTAAAGGGGCAGGTGGGCAGGAGTAGACAGAGGTAATCATATTTTTCCACGAGCCCGTATTTTTCAATCACATAATGAAGTACCCGGGCGCACTGGACCCTGTCCGCGGCGAGTTCTGCGGGCCTCATGTCCAGGGTAATGCCTTTTTCATAACCATACCGGCGGTGGATTCTGGGATCATCCGTGGTGAGGATAATCTGCCCAAAAAGGCCTGCCTTCAGGGCCGAATCAATCGTATAGGCGATCAAGGGCTTTCCTCCCAGGGGCTTCATGTTCTTCCCCGGGAGACGTTTTGAACATTCTCTCGCCGGAATGACCGCAACCGTCATCATATGCCGTTCCTTAAGAATTCAATTTCACTGCGAAGCATGTCTTCGCCCTTATCCCCGGAGGGAATCACGCCTTCTATGGTAAAGGGGAGACCCTTCACCCTGTTGATACCGGGGAGAAAGTCGGCCGGGCGCTTCCATGCGATGCTGACCAGGGAGTGGGGCGTATTTATCTCATCATCCAGGTCAAGTCCTTTGTACAGGTTGCCCGGGGCTGAGAAATGGACCTGTGCCAACCGGTCGGAAAAACGTGTCACATAATCATCAAAGGGGGGCTCCCCGAGGGGGACCATTTCCCCGATATGGGCGGTGTCCGCCACGAGTTGAAAGGGGCTGTGTTCCGCCAGGATCCTTTCAATATCCCTGTAGCGGTTGTCCCGAAAGGATGAAGACCCCAGCGTTTCTATGCCGATAAGCACGCCCTTTTCTGCGGAGAGACGCTCCAGAAAATCCATATCACATACATGATCGGGATGAACCACGGCCCGTTGCATCAGGCCGGCCGAAAAAAAGGGGGCCATCACGTCAAAGCACCTCCGGGTCCAGTCGTTGTCCCCCAGCTCCAGGCCTGCCTTACCAAAAAGATGAAAGGCATTACATTTGTAGCCCGAGAAAAAATCCCGGAACCGCTCCTTGTTCTCCTTATAATCCCTTTCGACGAAATCAGGGGTCACCAGGAATTCAAACCCGTCTACGAGGCCTGCGCATTTCCTCTCCACCAGATCAAGTTTTTCCCTGAAGGGCAGGCCATCGAGCCCGGACAGCCCCTGAACGGCCAAGATGATGTTCATGCCTACTCCATGCCTCCTAGGCCTTTTTCAAGATGTATTGAAGCCGGATCTGGGGTCCCTTTTCATCAGGCCTTTCCAGGGCCTCCCCCAGTAAAGGCAGAAAGAGATCGGTGAAGAGCTCGACCATTTCATGCTTGACCTCCATGACCTTGTGCTCCGTCATGGATCCGGCCATCTTTCTCAAGACCGGAAACATAGGCCGGAGTCCCACGTTGTAAACCTGATAAAGCATGTTTGGAAAAATGTTATTCACTTCCACCAGGGTCGCCCCGATCTTCTTGAAAATGGCCTCCCATCCGTGCCTTGATTTAAGCCCCGGGTTGTTATCCACCCTGCCCCGGTCCAGGATCCTCGCCCATTCAGGACCGAACTGGGGGAAACGCTTTAAAAAGCTCTGCTTGGGTTTCTCATCGGTAACCACCTCCAAGACCACATACCCCCGCGGTTTGGTAAGCCGCCACATGTCCCTGATTGAGGCCTCGGGATCCCGGCCCCAGTAGACGCTGTTGCAGTAGCAAAGGTCCACGGATTCCTCTTTAAGGGGAATAGGGACGTTGAGGTCCGCCACTTTCACAGTATCATACAGGCCGAGGCAGGCGGCCTTTTTGAGCAGGCTTTCTTTGTGATCCATGCCGTAGCTGATGGTATAACGGGGCAGCGCTTTGATGCTCGGGGCCTCGCAAGACCCGTCAAAGTGATCAAAGACGTCTACATTTTCTCTGGTGACTTCTTTATAGGTCACATTGTCCAGGGTCCCCATCTGATAGACATCAAAACCAAAATCAAAGCGCCCCCCGGCACGGAAAAAAGTGGAGGTCCCGTCACCGCAGGCCATGTCCAGTGACACCTCCCCACATAACTCGCCCGGATCTCGCCCGAAATAATGAAATGCCGAGAGAGCGAGCCCCACCTCCGGCCGCAGCCAGTGCATGGCGATGCCCGCCCTCAAGGTCTCCCGCAATCCGTTTTGCGATCCCTCAATACCCATTCTATCCTTGCCTCCTTCTCCGCTCGATGGGATGAATTCTTTCTTCACAAGTGATCCCGCAGATTTATGTGCCTCTGGAACATTGACGCCGAGTTTGTGAAAAAGGGCCATTTATGGATGGAAACTAGCTGAACTCATACTTGGTCGCCTCCACCAGCCGGTCCTGTATCCCCACAACCGTTTTCTGCCTCTTCAACCCCGCCTGACATCGCCTGCATATGAGGTAGTCGAACCGGGCGTGGTCCCGGTGCCTCTGCCTGATTTTTCTGAAGGCCTCGCTGTTCCAGGCCTCATGCACACCCATATCACGGACATTTCCGATGACCATGTCTTCGTAGACATCACTCAAACAAAAGCCCATGTTCCCTGATGAAGAGATATACATCCGCTGCCACAACCTGGGACAGACATAGTCCTTCTTGAAATTCTCCAGGCTGAATTCCTTGTAATAGTGTTTGTCCTTGACCGGGTTGAAGGCGACTTCATCCGCTATTTCGCTCATAAATTGAAAGTAGCCGTCCGGATCGCTTTCAATGGCATCCCATACGGTCTGCACCTTAAGCACCGGTTTGGCTATACCCAGTTCTTTTTTTCGTCTCTGGAGTTGTTTCAGCTTGGCCACCGTGTCTTCAAATTTTAGGGGTTTTCTGTAGTACTCATACACCCCGTAAAGCCCGTCAAAGGAAACGGTGATCCAGTCCAGCCCGTTGATGATCAAAGCATCGATGAGATCCCGGTCCAACTTCCCCCCGTTGGTCAGAAAAGAGACCTCTTTGATCCCCGCCTTCTTTGCGTACCTGAGCATGTCGATCACCCTGGGATGCAGCAGCGGTTCCCCGCGCCAACTGAATCGGATGGAATAGATGGGATAGCGCCGGCACTCGTTGATAATCCTCTTGTACAGATCATAATCAAGGAGTCCCTTTTTCACCCGCTTTTTGTAGTAATCCGTGGTGGTATAGCACATGGGGCAGTTGAGCTGGCACAGGCTTGAGATCTCAATATCCAGGTGGGTGGGGAACCGGCTCACCCAGTTCAGTTTTGAGGCGTAATACCATATAAGCCGGTTTTTCAGGTAGGGTAGCACGTGTCCCCGTGCCCTTTTTGAGGCAAAGCCCAACTCCCCCGTCACCGTACTGAGGCTGTATTGTTCTGTAATAACCCCCTTCTTTAGAAATGTTCTCAATGTAGATAACATGTCTCTCCTTTCTTGACGCCCCACAACCCCGGAGATCTACCGTCTGAACGCCTCCTTTTGGCTAATACAAATCAGAATCCCCCATGGTGATATACCAGTTTCTGAAGTCTGAAACGCGAAAGAGGCCTTCATCCTCGGGATCCCGGCTTTTATAATAATAGGAAAAAAAGGTGATGGGCTTGTCATTGACAAAGCCCCTCTTTTCCAGGGACGGTGAGAAAGGGTGATGGGTGTTCATCCAAAGGTTGATCCCTTTCACCCTTTTCGCCTCCAATCCCTTCAAGATAATGGTGTCGATCAGGGCCTCAAAGCCCTCCACATCCTCTGAAGCACAGTCCACGAGGTCGATCCACTCATCCGGAGGATCATTGAAGCGCTTCACCACCCCGTAGGCCTTCTCTTTCTTACTGCATGCATCCTCCACCACGTAAGACCCATAGCGAAACCGGGGGTTTTTTTCATAACGCCACACAAAATAGGCCCTGTCCCGGACAAAGCGCACCGCATGGCCATTCTCATTCGCGACGGCAGGACCCGAAAGGTCAAAAGCCTTTATGGAACTCTCCCTGGCAAGGGCTGCGGGTTTGACCTTATAGGATATGCCTTCAAAATAAAGCCTTTTTGTAGGGACCTCATAGATATCCCGCCACCCCAGCCTGATCTTTCTCCCGTAATGGGAACGGTGGTTGGGAAAACCCCAGATGAATTTGATGCCCTTTTCCATGGCCTCCTTATAAAGGCGCCGGGCCATGGCCGTGTATATCCCCCTGTTTTGATATTCGGGATGGACCACACTTCCCAGGGACTGACCCGCCCACACTTGGCTCCCACCCAGGATCAGCCTCCTCGGCGCCAGCGCTGCGTGGCCGATAAGCTTATCCTGGTCGTAGGCGGCTATGTTGAAATTCATATCAAAGGGGGTATCAAAGAACCGCCACGCCACATATTCAGGGCTGAAACATTTCTCCGGATAAATGGTATTGAAGAGGTCGGAGATCTCTGCGCTCCTCTCACCGGCCATATCTTTTCTCCCAATGCACGCCAACCTCACCCCACGGGGACCTCTCCTTCCATGAACAGGATGCACCACAGCTTCAGATTGATCACAGACCACACCACATCCGAGCATTCAAAAGAGTCTTCTCCGTTGAAGAACCGTTCCCCCACCTCCCGCACGTAGCCTTGGTCCACATAGACGTCAAGGGGAGAGGCCTTTTTAAACAAGAGTTGCCTGAAATAGTCTTGGTTGCGAATCCACTCCCTGAAGGGTGTGCGAAAACCCACCTTTTTTCGATGCGTGAAATCATGGGGAAAATAGTTCATGGCGACATCTTTCAAAATGGCCTTGGTGGATTGGTTCCTGATCTTGAACGCATCGGGCAGGCTGAAGGCAAACTCCACAAGGCGATAGTCCATAAAGGGCAGTCTGGACTCTACGGAGGCCGCCATGGTCATCTTATCCAGGCGCATCAAGAGGGACGGGAGATAGGTCTTTATGTCGTAGTACTGAAGTCTCTGAAGAAATGACAAGGGACCTGCCTTTTCTATGAGTTCTCGCCGCAATTCCAGGGAAGCCAGACACCTTTGATCGACCAGGAGCCGTTCCAGCACTTCCGGCGCCATGAGGGCCGAAGATCTCAAGACGGTTTGAACCGGATCAGCACCTTGGTTCACCGCATCCCGGCACACCCTATGCCGGCTGTAACCCGCAAAGATCTCATCGCTGGCCTCCCCGGTAAGCAGGACGGTCACGTGCTTTTTGACCTCCCTGCTGATCAGGTAGAGGAGGGGGGTATGGGGGTGATTTATGGGATCTTCAAGATGCCAAACACATTTACGGTAGGCCTCGACCACATCCCTGTCGCTGAAAACATAGTTCCTGTGCCGGGTCCCGAACTTTTTGGACACAAATTCAGAATAGGGCCGCTCGTCATAGGCCGGCTGATCAAAGCCTACGGAAAAGGTCATGGGCGTATCCCTGTTCATTTCCCGGTCCAAGGCCACGAGCAGACTGCTGTCCACCCCCCCACTGAGCATGATTCCGTGGGGGACATCACAAACCTTGCGCAACCTGAGACTGTCCTTAAGGAGACAGAGGAGTTCCTCTCCGGCCGCGTCGTAAGAAGAAGAACAGTCTTGTGGTTGTAGTTCCCAGTACGGGCGCTTTTTCATGCGCGTGGGGTCGGCCATGTCCACAGTCATGACATTACCCCCCTCCAGTGATCCGACCCCCTCCACAAGGGTACGCCCTGGATTGAGGCAACGATAGGTCAGCACTTCGCCCAAGACCTCTGGATCCAGACGGGGGGAAAACTCCTGCAGATCAAGAAAGACCTTCATCTCCGAGGCAAAAAAGATTTGTCCCTTGAACTTCAAGTAATAAAGAGGCTTGATTCCGAATCGGTCCACGGCAGCGATCACCTTACCGCGATGATAATCTGCAAGAACCACCGCAAACATGCCGTTGAAACGCTGAAAGCAGCCCTCACCCCATTCCATATACGCGTAAAGGGCGACCTCTGTGTCCGAATCCGAGCGAAACACATACCCCTTTGCGACCAAGGCTTCCTTTAACTCAAGAAAATTGAACACCTCTCCGTTATAGGAAAGCACAACTTGTCCGTCGGGACTCTCCATGGGCTGGGCGGCCCTCTCCGTCATATCAAGAACCTTGAGACGGGTATGACCGAAGAGGACATTACCGCGCCGGAAACTGCCCTTTCCGTCAGGCCCCCTGTGGGCGAGACTCGAAAAAGCCCTTGACATATAGAACCCGAATGCGTCTTTGCGATCCGGGGAAATGACACCCCATATCCCGCACATGGTCTTTACCTGTACTTCCTTTTGTTTTCATCCGCCGCGCCACGGCGGCCCTTATTGCATCTTATGAAGGAGATAACGCATATGGCTGAGACCAAAGCCCGCCTTTTGGTAGAGCCTTTGGGCGGTCCGATTCATGCTGGAGGTTTCCACATAAATATCGTATCCTGCGCCATACTTTTCTGTGACGGCCTTCATAAGGTCGCTTCCTACCCCGCAGCCCTGGCATTCAGGAAGGACGCCCACAATAAACAACCTTATCTTCTGCGCTTCTTCAAAATGGAGCGTCACAAGACCGGCGGGCTCAACGTCCCGAAAGGCCACAGCAAGGGCGTCCGCCCTCTCCAGGCATTGGGATCTAATGGAATGCGTCCAGAGGGAATGGGCCCTCTCGGCCGGTATACGTTCATCCATAAAAAAACGGCTCCATGTCATCTCCCCGGCCAGTGGAAGAAAGATATCGGGTTCGAAGGTATCCAGAAAGGCTATTTCATGGGCCTTTTCTCTCTCCTCGCTCTTTTGAAATCGAAAGATAAGTTCCGTATCAATAAATGCAGCCCCTTCCTTGATCAGTCCGTTAAGTACACCCCGAAAAGCCGGGGGAAGCTTAATGGTGGCAAACTCGATGTCCCGGTTTTCCTCCATCAGGCCGGTAACACACGCCAAAACCCGGCCCTGGTCCATCTTGTCGTTGCAGAGGCTGCAATCAATAAGGCCGCAGGTGACGCCGAGCCGTTCTGTATCCCACAAGAGGCGCTTGAATACAATGGCCTCCGGATCATCCACCTTTCCCCTTTGGGCTTTCACGGTTTCCCCTCACACAAGGTAACGGACCACTTCAAAGCATTCCGCATGGACCGCGCCGATTTTTTGTCCGTCGTTTTCGTGCTGTCTCTTGAAAAAGTCGAGCCACTTGTACCGGACCCGCTCCAGTTCGGATGCGTGGGCCTTAATGACTTCCATCTTTTGGCCCATCACATGGGTGATGTCCGAGTAGAAGTTGGCCCGGAATCGCTGGTCTGTATCGTAAAAATTGCTCCTGTACATCAAAAACCTGGGAGCGTGCCGTCCCGCCATGAGGGTGCTCTTTGCGGCGTATTGGTGATCCCGGTGAAGGTCGTGGGTCCAGTGACTGTAGATGGTGTCGATATGCAATGATTCAATATAGTGGGTAACGGCCCTGGTGAGGCCTTCATCAAAAGGCACCATGAAAGTCTTATAATTGAGGCAAATGAGATCGGCCCCAATGATTTCAGCCGCTCTTTTTCCTTCCTTGTGGGCCACATCAGCCGTTCTGATCACCCGCCCGTCCGGGCTTTCATAGGCTGAATCCGTGACCACCAGCATGAATACCCTGTCCCCCTTCAGAACATGTTTAATGAGGGTGCCGCTGCATCCCAGTTCCAGATCATCATAATGGGCGCCCACCCCTAAGACATTCATGAAAGGCTTCCTCTTTGTTCAAAATATTTGGAAATGACATCACAGACATAATGGACATCCTCCATTTTCATGGACGGATAGAGGGGGAGGGTTATCTCCTTCTCTCCCGCTTCCTCGGTGAGACGGAGGGATGTTTTTTCACACTCAAAATTGCGCTCGTAGAATTTGAACTGATGGATAGGAGGGTAGTGAATGCTGGTCTGAACACCCCTGTCCTTCAAAAAGGCCATAAACCCTTCCCGATCCACATGGCTCGCCAGGAGGACGGGGAATATATGATGAGAAGGCCCCCCCCGCTCCTTTTCAAAGGGAACCGAGACCTCTGAAAACGCCTTGAGCCTTGCCCTGTAGATCTTTGTCAAGGCCTTCCTTCTCTCATTACTCTCTTTCAGCTTTTCCAGTTGCACCAGACCTATGGCTGAACGGATTTCATCAATGCGATAGTTGAACCCCAGCTTTACCACATCGTATGTGGAGGCCCGGCCTTCATGCCTGTCCAGGGTCAGGCTGGTCATCCCGTGGGATCGAATAAGCCGGATCTTCCGGGCCAGCTCTTCGCTGTTCGTTGTCATCATTCCCCCTTCAGCCGTAGTCATATTCTTGTTCGAGAAAAAGCTGAAACACCCGATGTCCCCGATGGCGCCACACTTTTTCCCATTATGACCGGCACCAGGGGCGTGAGCACAGTCTTCAATCACCCGGAGCCCGTACCGCCGGGCGATGTCCATGATCCTGTCCATATCACTTGGATGTCCTGCATAATGGAGGGTTTGTATGGCCTTTGTTCTGGCGGTGATTTTGGCTTCCACGTCCTCCGGAGAAAGGTTCAGATCATCCAGGGCGGTAATCCCGGCAAAAACAGGAATCGCCCCCGTGTATACAATCGAATTGGCTCCAGCCACAAAGGTCAAGGAGGGACAGATCACTTCATCCCCCTTGCCTATATCCAGGACCAGGTTTGCCAAATGGAGTGCCGCGGTTCCGCTGGACACGGCAAAGGCGTATTTCACCCCGATCAATTCGGCAAAAAGCCTCTCAAATCGTCTTGTCACCTCTCCCATGGTCAACCAGCCCGAGCGGATTACCCGTTGTGCAGCCTCCAGTTCTTTGCCGTCAAAGGCCGTGTCAAATAAGGGAATTTTCCACATATCATGCCTCCAATGACCTTATTCCCGCCCCTGGAAGCAGTTTGTGCGCCATGCGCTCGAACTGTTCCTGGGCCCGGGCATAGTCCTCATGCCGGCCTATATCCAGCCAGAAATCCTCAAAAGGATATCCTACCACCCGTTCGCCGTTTTTGATCAGTTCCAGTACGAGATCGGGGAAATCCAGATAAGGACAGGGACTGATATATTCAAGGACGCGGGGCTCATAGACATAAACGCCCATACTGACGTTGTAAGTCTTGTGGGGTTTTTCCACATATCCCGTCAGGATGCCCTCTCGGTTTGTTTCTATAACCCCCAGATCTATCTTCATGCGCTTTTTGAACATCCCGATGGTCAGGACCCCCCCCATTTTGTGGTGATAGCTTACGAGCTCTGAGAAATTTATGGATGTCAATACATCACCGTTCATGACAAGGAATGTTTCATCAAGGTCCGGGATAAGGGCCAAAGAACCGGCGGTCCCTTTGGGTTCCCTCTCCTTGATATATGTGATGTCCAATTCCGCGAACCTCCCGTTCCCGTTTTGAAAATAGGCCTGGATCAGTTCTCCCAGATATCCCAGGCTCAAGATGATCTGTCGAATTCCATAGTAGGCGAGCTGTCGTATCAGGATCTCTATGATGGGGCGTTGTCCCAGGGGAACCATGGGTTTGGGAAAAACCGTCGTATAGGGGGCAAGCCTGGTCCCCTTTCCGCCCGCCAAGATAACTGCTTTCATCTCAGATCACATAGTCCTTGGTGTTGTATTCATCAATATGGGCCGAAATCCAGCCGATGGTCCTCTTCAGCCCTTGATCAATGGGTATTTTAGGCTGCCAATGGAGTACATTCCTTGCCAGGGTGTTGTCGCAGCAAAGCCTTTGGACCTCGCTCTTTAAGGGCCGCCTTCGCCTTTGTTCCGCCACAACCCTGACCCCTCTTCCCATGAGCCTTCCGATTTTCTCTACGAGGTCGCCCACGGAGATTTCAAAGTTGGACCCCACATTGAATATTTTCCCCACCGCCTCGTCACACTCAGCCACCCGGAAGAAGCCCTCCACCGTGTCGCTCACATAGGTGTAATCCCTTGTGGGATGCAGAGAACCCAGGCATATCTCCCGCCGGGTGAGGGCCTGGCTGATCACTGTAGGGATAACCGCCCTTGCCGATTGCCTGGGCCCATATACGTTAAAAGGCCTTACGATGGCCACGGGGAGCTCATAGGAATCGTAGAAGCTTTCCGCAATCTTATCGGCACTGATCTTGCTCGCCGAGTAGGGGGATTGGCCCTGAAGGGGGTGGCTCTCGTCCATGGGGACGTAAAGGGCGGACCCATAGACCTCGCTGGTGGAGGTGTGAATGATCTTCTCAACCTCCAAATCCCTCGCCGCAAGCATCACATTGAGGGTGCCTACCACATTGGTTTCAAACACCTCCCGGGGATGGAGGTATGAATAGGGGATGGCAATAAGGGACCCCAGGTGGAATACCACATGGATCCTTTTCATGGCCTCCATGACCGTATCGGCATCCCTCAAATCACCAAACACGGCTTGGATCTTCTCCCGGGTCTCTGCAGGAAGTTGCACAAGAAGACCGCGGTCACTCCTGGAGGTATAGCGAAGGAAGCAGCGGACCCGGGCCCCACGCTCGACCAGTCTTTCTACGAGATGACTTCCCACAAAGCCACCCGCCCCTGTAACCAGAACATTTTTGTCTTTGAGTTCCATCCTGTCCCCCGCTTTTCTTTTTAGCAATTAGCGTGCCACCTTTCACGGCCCCCAAATCCCATGCCGTCACAGGAGAATGGCCAAGAAAGGGGGCGAATTCATAGGGGGACAGTCAATTTCTTGACAGAGGCATTGGAAGGAGGGGTAGGCAAAATATGCATACCCCGGGCAGGAAGGTTAAGGAGAAGATAATCGGGCCTTATACCGCTCCCTGGCCCTTTTGATCATCTCCCGTGAAAGCACGGAACCCGCGGAATGGATCTCCCGCTTCAGGGCCGTAATCACGGCATGTACGTAGTTTTCCCGGGACATGTGGTACTCATATAGATCCACCAACTGATCCGGATACCTCTCCAGACACCGCAAGCACCTTTCTGTTTCTCTGTGCTGAGGGGCCAGGGCCCTGACCCGTTCATACCAGGCCTTGGCGTCTTCGTAGATCCCCATCTGCCGGTAGCACCGGGCAATGTGAAGGCAGGTGGAGACATCCCTTTTTTTCAGGCTATAGGCCTTAAGGAATTCCTCCAAGGCCTCTCCATAGAAGCCCTGCCTGGCCAGGGTATGGCCGAGGCGGTATAAAATGAGTCCCCCGGGCCCCTGCTTTTCAAGCCGGGCTTTCAGGGCCCTGTAGGCCCTGAGGGGTGGGAGGATACGGTCCATGCCCTGTTTAAAGAGCCCGGAAGAAATCCTTGTGCCTTCCAAAAAGACCCAGTTTCTTTTGAGCATGGCCTCCTTCTGTATCCTGGGGTCATCATCATGCGGGTTCAAGGCACGGCCGGACAATAGGCGATGCTCCCGGATGGAGAATTCGGTCATCTGCCTTCTGGTCTCTCCCATCCCGTCAATCTCGAGGGTGATTTGGTGGTTCCTCTCCATGGTCTCTCTTATCAGGGCTTTGTTTGTATCTTGAGACTGTAACATGAGATAAAGCCTGCGGTTGAGTCGAATGCCTTCCATGGAGAGCCTATGCATTCGTTCAAGGGCCGCTCTTTTCGTCTCCAAGGCATGAACCAGGGCGTTGAGATTGACAGAAATGGGACTGTACGCCCTGTTCAGTGCGGATTGAACAGGATATTCGGAGCCGCAGTATTGTTCAACAACTTCGGCAAGGGACATGACGGCGGTTCCTTCAATGTGGGCCCCCCCTTCTGTGGCGTTGATACACCGCGATTCGGTTTCGTCGATCATTTTTTCAAGAAGGGTCTTCTGGGCCCTCAGTTTCAGGGTTGCAGGGACCTCCCCCCCCTTCACCCCTTTCACCCAGAAGAGGTTGTTTTGCCCCAACCCACCCACCCTTTTATTAAAATCGGTGCCTTCCATGTGGGTCTGATCTGAAAGGGCAAGGTCCTGGCCCACAAAGACAAGAGGATCACACCCCATAAGTCTGGCCACCGCAAGGCTCATATGGACCACGGCAGTCCCGGGCGGACAGGCATGGCCCATCTCACAAAACCGGCTCAACCACTGGTCGATGACCCCCCCGTAAGGATAGTAGAACCGCCTGCCCTGTAGGGCTTTGGGAATGCGGTGGTCCAGGGCACCCGTATAGACCAGGGGCACCCTGGTGAGGTCAAAAAGACCGCTTACCTGCATGTAATTGTACTCCGCCGGATCCAGTGAGGTGATCAGGTCCGGTTCAAAACCATAGGCCAGCAAGGGGCGTAAGGCCTGGGCCACGGCGATGGTCAGGGCCCGGCCTTTGACCTTCTCCAGCAAATCGATATTCTTCTTCAGGGATGGACCGTTGCTCACCAGCACCGCCGGTACCCCCCTAAAAATTCCCTCCAGGTTCTTGACCGGTGCCGAGTGGAGAAGTGCTGGGATATTTCCCACCATGTTCTTCAAAAAATACTCCCTGATAAAGGCCCCTGTATCCACGGAAATGATCTTTAGGTCCGCAACCCGTCTGACCTCGTCGCGTATCTCTGCGTATAGGGGCGAATCCTCCCGGGAGGGGGTCTCGGTCACAATCCTCATTTTACCGGCCAGGAACTTCTTGTGCATATTCAGGATGGCGGACTGAATACACGCCTTTTGGGGTCTTACAAACATCATACGGCCGGCCTCGATAAGGGGGGAGAAGTCGATCACCTTGAACGCGGTTTTAAGGATCCCCCCATCGGGTTCCATGACCATGATCTTATGGCCCGGTTCCATCTTTTCCGCAATGGCCAGGGCCAGGTATCCAAGGCCGAACCCGATAAGGCAGGAAAAGTCCTGTTGGATAAACTCCTGTCCCTTCACCTTGTTCCGGATTAGCTCCTGGAGATTCCCTCCCGGATAGAGCCTCATCCACTCGCCCTGCCTTCCCCTCACCTCAAGGTTCGGGAGCGGACCTCCGCCTGGGACCAGGCGATACCCGCCATTGGCCTCCACCTGATCAATCCACTGCGCGGTTTGAGGATCCCGCTTCCTCAAAGCGTCTATATTCCTGTCATAGGTCTTTGCAAGCATTCTTGGCTTTTTGGCTCCTTAACCCCCTCCCCCTTCACCGGATGGCCCTTATCAATTCAAAGGCCTCCGAGGCCTCGCACCCGGCCAAACCGCCCCATCGCCTGGCCGCCGCCTCCACGGCCTGTATGGATCGAGGATGGGGAAAGGAGCGGAGTTCCCCCTCGTAGCAGGAAAGGGCCTTGAGTTTCAGGTCCAGGGTGTCTGAAATATCCATGAACACATTGGGGCGAAAGGGCGGATCAAAGCGCTGGAAAGACCAATCCGTCGAAGAAGGCACTTCAAAGGTATAGATCTCCTTAGCCGACTGCCCCGGAACGGGACGGGTCGCGGTGAGCACGGCCTGGAACACGATCCGGTGATCAATATTGAGATCTCCCCCATGGTGGGTATAGATAACCCGGGGCGAAACCCGGTCTAAAATCCCTTCGATGACCTTCACCAGATCCAGAAGCGGGATCGTGTCAAAGCGGTTATCCGGCCCGTTAAAGGTGAAAACGTCCTTGACATGCACCAGGGTGGAGGCCTGGAGACAGTTCTCTTGCAATGTCATGATAAGCCCTGTTTCCGCCTCTTCCGGCCGACCGTATCGGGAGGTGACCCCTTCCCCCAGAACGGTGACATACACCTCATGCCCTTCCCCGGCCAGGCGGGCTATGGTGCCCCCGCATCCCAGGATTTCATCATCCGGGTGGGCCCCGATGACCAGGACAGGATGCTTATCCATACAGATCCTCCCAGCGGAGAAGGGTATCGGCCGCTATGTCCCTGGGCGCGAGGGCACCCCAGAACTTGCTGAGGTACCGGGTGGGGAGTCCCGTTCCGGGTCGCTTGCCGTCCAGGTTGGAGGGCCCGTACGGCTCGCCCCGGCGTATGGGTCTTGAGGAACAAATACTCCTCCAATATTGGTGGGCCCCCATGCGATCCCCCTCGGAAGGTCGTATTTCCCGGGACCCCAACGAGGCCTCGGCAAAACGCATCCGCTCTATCCACGGCCTCATTTCCTGAGGCTCAAGGGAAAGGGCGTGATGGTGCCCTGTCATGTTTCGGCTCAAGGTGATCCGTTTTTCCAACACCTCCGCCCCCAGGCCCAGGGCCAGGATGTCCAGATCATGGTCAAGCCCGGGAGAGGAGAATCCAACCGCCACCCCCAGGGTTTTCTTGAGGTAACCGATATTGCGCATATTCATCTCCTCCGGCCTCTCCGTGTGGAAATCATGAAGGAGTACGATCTCTCCCTGACCGTGTTGTCTCGCCACATCCAAAAAGTTGAGGATGTCCGCCGAGCCCGCCGGGCCAAGGTCCAGCATGAGCGGTTTTCCTGTTTGGGCCATCTTGATGATCAGGGGTTCATAGGTCACATCCCACGAGCCCATTTTATGGAGGGGGACCTCACAGGCCTCCAGGATATCCACGCCTGCCAGGAAATCCGCCGTGGAAAAAAAGATCAGGCCCCTGGAACGGACGTGGCGTGCCAGGTCTTGCCAGGCTTCGGAGGAGAAGGTCAATCCTTTGAACAGGTCGTACATATTCTCGTCAGACCATCCGGTCCCGGACTTGAAACGATACCGGGTGGATTTATCGGAAAGCTGCTCCGGATCAATGGTCTGGAACTTAATGGCATCAAAGCCCGCCTCAGCCGCAAGGTCAGCCAGTTCTTTCGCCGTTTTCAGATCGCCGTTGCAGGTGGTCCCCGCCTCCGCCGTCAAGAAGCAGGAATGGCCTCCCCCGATCTTTTTGTTTTCCACCTTAATGGTCTTGCCCATGTGTATAAATCTCCCCCGTTCGCCTCTTCCACCGACGCTATATTTCCAGACATGAGAATCCCCAGGCTCTCGTCGCCGCAGTTGAAAAGAAGGTCTACAATACTGAGGTGGGAGAAAAACTCCCCATAAAGCTGGGGGTATTTGGGATGGTGGTAATCCTGAAACACCACCCGTACCCCCTGGGCCTTAAAGGCGTCAACGTCCATATAGTTTCTGCCCAGGGTGCCTGAAATATAGGTGTCCGTGCCTACCTGTCTGCACATGTCCAGGACCAGGCCGCTCTTCTTTCCCTGGAAATGATACTCCCCTGCCCGGTTCACCGGCACCTTGATCCCCAGGGTATCCATGAACCATTGGAGCATGTACAGGTTCAGATCGCTGAGTAAATCCCATTTCCTGTGGTATGCGTCCTCAAAAAAATTTTTGTATTTACTGAAGTAGGGCGCCTTTGAATAGTGTGTGTTCAAAGACCTCCAGTGCTTGCGTCCCCAGGGTATGGTGTTGTTGATCTCGATCGCGGAGATGGGCTTTTCCCTGTGTCCCTTTTTAAGAACGGGGACACTGAGCCATTGGGGACCCTGGGGTGTCTTTATCCTGTTCCGGTTATTCCAGTCCTTGGGCAGATATTGGGCCTGATCAAAAAGGATAAAGCGATCGGCAAGGGCGATCTTGTGAAACAGCCCCAGCCAGGGCAGATAAACCGGTTGGTGAGCTGTGAGAATCATGATGTCCTTACTTCCTTTAAGACCTTACAGATATACCCTACCTCCTCATCGCTCAGGGCCGGATACAGCGGAATGGAGAGGGTGGTCGCGGCGATCTTCTCGGCATTCGGGTATTGGACCGGATCCAATTTCAAATAGCGATGAAGCAGTTCCCAGTACTCCAGGGGCACAATGCCCTTTATCCCCTTTTCAAGCAAATATCGGGCCGCCTCGTCCCGGGACCTGGACTCGGGAAAAACCAGGACAAACCGGTAGACCATCCGGCCCGGGTCTTGGAGCCCCTTCTGAAAGGAAAGCTCCGGGGAAAGGGCCTCCAGGTAGCGCAGGGCCACCTCCTGTCTTCTCGATCGAATATGTTCGAGCCGGGAGAGCTGGCACAGGGCCATTTCGGCCTGGAAATCGGTGAGGAGAAAGTTGAACCGGGGCCTGTAGGTCTTTCTATAATCAAAATGACAAAAATCCCTGCCCCACGAAGCGGCCCTGCCCACCGGGTCCCAAACCAGTCCCCCGTGGCCGCAGGTGATAATCTTGGTGGCATAAAAGGAGAAGACTGCTGCATCCCCTTCTACGCCGACAGGGGCGCCGTTTTCCAGCACACCGCCCAGGGACTGACAGCAGTCCTGGATAACCAGGGGAACCCCGTCTTTCAGGCTGGAGACGTCGGCCCTGGCCCCAAAGGTATGGACCGCAATGACGGCCCTGGCTTCAGGTGCCTGCTTTTGCAGGGACCCGGCATGGATGGTAAAATCATCCTCTCGCACATCCACCACCACCGGCTTGCCCCCCGCCATGTACACGGCGTTGAGAAGGGCTGAACAGGCATAGGCGGGTACGGCCACAGGGTCCCCTTGCCTTATACCCAGCCCCTTGAGGGCCAGATAAAGACCTGCCGTACCTGATGAGCAGGCGCAGGCCTCCCCGCCCCCGTATAACTGCCTGAAAGCGGCTTCCAGGGCTTCCACCCGCTCCCCTTGGCCGATGAATCCGGAAAGGAGGACCCCGGTCACCCGGTCCGCTTCTTGCTGACTGATGAGGGGCCTGTTGTGGGCGATCATCTCTAACTAACCCTCCTCGGGATAAGCCCGGCTTCTGTAATACCCTTCCTTGACGGTCAAGGGGTTGCCCGTGGCCAAGGAATAGGGGGGAATGTCTTTTTGATGAACCACGCTGCCTGCGCCGATCACGGAATGGTGCCCGATACGGGTTCCGCCCAGAATGACCGAATGGGACCCGATGAAGACATGATCTTCAATAATGATATCCCGGCATGTATTCTCCTGGACCAGGCCCAGGGTAAGGAGATGGGAATCGGCCACGTTAATGGCCACAAAAGAGGCGATATCACAGTGGTCCCCGATAACGACCCGCGCCCCCTTGGCATTCACCTCCGAAAATCCTCCGATATACACCCCTTTGCCGAACTCGGGCTCTCCGTTGATCCAGACCAGGGGGTGGAAAGGATTCTCAGCGTTGTCCATCATCTCCAGAAAAAGGTCCCTGAAGCGTTTTTTATCCATCATATACAACCAGATTATACATGTAGAAATGTTGCCATATCCGTCCGCAGAGGGGGACCGCTTCGGCTCTGAGGCCGGCTCTCTCCGCCAGCCTTACCATGCCATCCGGACGGGTCCACAGGGTGGATTCAATCAAGGCCAGTTCCCTGTCGTGTTCTTGCGGGCTGCGGTTTGAGGCCATGACCGCCTCCACGTAGCGCTCCTTCCGCCCCACGTCGGGATTGGCCCCGTACAAGGCGCGGCCCTTGACGGGAAGCATTTGGCGAAGGGCCTTAAAGGCCTCGTACACTTCACCCTCCCCTGACAGATACTGGAGTACACTGTAGGCCAGCACCTTGTTGGGCCGTTTAGCAAATGGCAGGCACTCCCTGATATCCCCCAGGGCGAAACTGAGATTATCCGCATGACACCCGTTCTTCCGGGCCCGTGCCACCATGTGGGGGCTGATATCTGTACCGTAGACCGCCTCAACCCAGGGAGAGAGGGCCAGGGCCATAATCCCCGTGCCACAGCCTATGTCGTAAAGGACATCCCTTTTTTCCAGCTGGAGCAACGTGGCGATCTCCCTGAGGGTGTAGAGAAATCCGGGGATATCCATAAGCCCCCTGCCTGTAGCGTCAAAGTCGCCCGGCACTCGGGCCTTTTGATCCCAGAACTCCGACCAGCATACGGTGTTTTCCCTCATGGTTTGGAGGCCTCCATCACAAAGAAGGTCCCTCGGCATGGGGGGGGCCTCAAGGCGTTGATCACTTTGAGGGCCGGTCCTTTCAGCCAGTTCCCCTTCTGCCTGCCAAAAAACCTTTTTAACAGCACAATCTGGGCCAAAAAAGGAATGTCGTGACGGGTGTTCCAGAATCGGACGTCCCGGAAACCGGCCTCTTCCAACTCTTGTTTCATGCCCCTGGGATCAATGGGATATTCATTGGGTGAGAGCTTTCCCCGCAATCCTGCTACGGCCCACTCGATCCTCTCTAAGAAATCAAGGAGATTCGGCTCCAGGGCCACAAACTTTCCGCCCCTCCTGAGGACGCGCAAAGACTCCCGGTACACACCCTGTCTTTCGGGAAAATGGTGAAGAACCCCTCCGAAAAAACAGCCGTCCTTGCTTTCTGCTTCCATGGCCAAGTGTTCAGCATCACCCACCCGGAATTCCACCGTGGTTCCAAAACCCTCCCACAGTCTCCTGGCCTGGCTGACGAGCTCTTTTGAGATGTCCACCCCAACCACTTGGGCCCCGCGGAAGGCCAACAGGGCCGCTGAAACACCTGCGGCACAGCCCACATCCACCAGGCACTTGCCCTTTAAATCTCCGCCCAGGGTCATATCAAAGACATCCATGTATTCAGCGTGATCAAAGGCGGCGTAGATTCGTTCACATGCCACTTTGTCCCAAAAGCCCTGCTCTCTTTCCTTGTCTTGACAGCTACTGTGCAAACCCTGCCTCCAATTGGTAGCCTTTCAAAATGGTTCCCTTGGGTATGGCCGCCATTGTGCGCCTCCCCAGAACCCTGTCCCGATCATAGGGCGGAAGACCCGTTCCCGGTCTTTGGTAGGCCAGGTCCGACTCCGACAAACAATGGCCCTTTGGGAGATCCCTTCCTGCAACAATGGAACGCCGGCAAAGTCGTGCCATTTCCTGCTCGGACACCGAGGGCTTCAGAGCCCCCCCGCCCAGGGCCCGCTCCAGCCTTCTCACCTCTCTGACCAAGGAAGCCAACTCGTTGGGATCCGCTGAAAACCAGTGATCCGGCCCCGCCATATCCTTGTTGAGGGTAAAGTGCTTTTCCAGGACGCAGGCCCCCAAAGCAACGGCCCCGATACAGGCCGTGGTCCCCGAGCTGTGGTCGGAAAAGCCTATGGGAAAATCAAACACGGCTCCAAGGGTTTGAATTCTCCTGAGATTCAAGGCCTCCTCCGGCGTGGGATACAGGGATACGCAATGCAAAAGGATGATATTGTCGTTTCCCTCTCCGGTAATGGCCCTCAAGGCCCGATCAATGTCAAAGCCCCGTGCCATGCCCGTGGAGAGGATAACCGGTTTTTGCTTTCTGCCCACGTATTCGAGAAAAGGCGTGTACACCAGGTCGTCGGAACCGATCTTAAATGCCTCCGCACCCAGTTCATCAAGGAGATCCACCGCTTCACGATCCGTGGGGGTGGAAAGAGGGATGAGTCCCCTCTTCCTGGCGTGAGTGAAGAGCCGGGCAAAGTCTTCCCGCTTCAGTTCCAAGCGCCTAAACATCTCAAGCATGGATTCCTTCACAGGCCGCCCCTGGGAGTTATATTCATAGATTTCTCCCGGTGAATTGATAAATTCCTCGGCATGGAAGGTCTGAAACTTGACGCAGTCCACGCCGGCATCAGCGGCGGTATCGATCATCTCCAGGGCCACATGGGGGTCACCGTTGTGATTGACGCCTACCTCGGCGATGATAAAGGTCCTTTTCCCCTCTCCCACGGGGAGACCTCCAATGTCTATATTTGTCCTGGACATGAGTATACCCCCTTGTGGATATCCGGCTCTTTCAGATCCCGTGTCCCGTGAAAATGCTCAACCCACGCCCCCACCCGCTCAGGCCCCCGTCCGTCCACCAGGGCCCGGCCCACACGCCTCATGGTCTTCAATCTCCCAGGGCTCTTGAGTAGGGCCTCAATCAGCCTTGGGGCCTGACCTATGCCTTCCTGGCTGTCCCCGGCCCCAAGAGCGCCTCCCTTTTTGGCCAAGGCCCTCGTCCCCCGGATTTGGTTCTCCGAAAGGGTGACAATGACCATGGGTACGCCCATGTAGGCGAGTTCCAAGGTCGTTGTCCCCCCTGCACAGAGGGCCAAATCCGCATTGGCCATGATATCGGCCATCCTCGAGGTGGGCCCCAGGATGGTCCATCGATCATCCTTTATTCCCCCGCCACCGGCCAAGGCCCCTGCCTTGTCCCCGCATATGGCCATGCCTTCGAAAGGCACTCTTATAAGGTTCAATCCCTCAATGGCGGCCCGGACCAGATGGCCTGTTCGGCCGCATCCAAAGGTCACCAGAATTCGGAAGGACCCCTTTCTTGTCCGAGGCGGGGCATGGATGAATTCCTCTCGAATCATGGCGTACTTACAGCCCAGAAGGAGGTTTGTGGACACGGGGCACCGGTAGAGGGCCTCTTCCTGGGCTCCGGCGTTCGGATTCACAACCACGTCGGCCGTCAAGGGATCCTGGGCCAGGTCATCAAACAGGAGGAGTTTCAGACCTGCTTCTTTCACCACCTCCTGAAAGGGAAGATCAAAACCATAGCCATCCGCCACCACCCAACGGGCATCCAGAGAAAGGGCCAGTTGGGCCGTGATCTCCCCCTGCTTTCGGCTGCTCCTCCAGGGGGTGATATGTATGGGTATACCGGTGCGTCGCCATCGGGCCAGGGCGTCACCGGCGTCCCCCCAGGTCGTAAGATGGCAGGAAAGACCGCGTTTCACCAGGTGCTGGGCCAAAGCCAAACAGCGCATGAGGTGACCCGCTCCGGCCTTTTCTCCCCCGTCTGCACAAAACAGCACGCCCTTCATGGCGTTCGTCCTTTCTTCACAACCAGAAAACCTTCTTCCCCATCTCCTCCCGCCCCTCAGTGTCTCCTGAATACAGGCTCAAGCACAGGCCCCTTGAGGAGGGCCGCTAACTCCCCTCTATTCAAGGGCCCCTTCATACGGTCCAGCACTTCTTCGTAGACCCCAAGGGTTTCCTCCACATCCCGGGCTCCATGACTGTAACACAGGTTGTGATTCGCATGGCTCAATACACCCCTCTGGACCACTTCTTGCTGCCAGAAGGTATGCATCACCATGGGGTCCGTTTCAGGATGGACAAACTTGAGGACCGTCCGGGGCGGATAGCCCACGCACTTCATATATTCGGAGAGACCATGCTCCGAGATAAGCCGGTTTGTTCCCTCCTTCAGGGCCCTGCCCAAGGCCCAAATTTTCTCGATGACCCTGTGGGTCTCCATGAACCGGATCACGGTCAAGGCCGCGGCCAAGGACAACACCTCCCCCCCGAAGGTGAAAGAGAAGAAGACCCGGTCAAAGGCCTTCATGATCTCTCTTCGACCGGCGATACAACTGATGGGCATGCCGTTACCCATGCCCTTTCCAAAGCACGCCAGATCGGGAGTGACGCCGAAATAGCCCTGGGCTCCGCCCAGGTGGAAACGGAAACCCGTGACGATTTCATCAAATATAAGGAGACTTCCATGGGCCTGGCACAGGTCCCTCACATGCTCCAGGAAACCCGTTTGCGGGGGTTCCACCCCCACCGGCTCCATAATCACACAGGCGATCTTGTCTTTATACCTTTGGAAAAGATCCGAAAGACCCTGGAAATCATTGTAGGCAAAGGGGACGGTGAGCCTGCGGACGGAACGGGGAATGCCGTAGGCCCTGGATGTGGTCCCGATGTACCAGTCTTGCCATCCGTGATAACCGCAACAGAGTACCATCTCTCTGCCGGTGACATACCTCGCCAGTCGAACTGCACCGGCTGTTGCGTCGGAGCCGTTTTTTCCGAACCGGATCATCTCGGCGCAAGGGATCACGTCCACCAATTTCTCCGCCAGCTCCAGTTCCAAGGGGTGGGGAAGGGAGAAGATGATCCCTTCCTCGAGTTGTTTTCGGAGAGCCTCGTTCACAGGATTAAAGGCATAGCCCAACAGGACCGGACCCAAGGCCAAAATGAAATCGATGTATTCATTTCCATCCACATCCCATACATGACCCCCTTTTCCCAGTTCCAAAAAAACCGGAGCCGTCCCCTGGACAAACATCCGGGGCGCCTTACTGAAGGTTTGGGACCCTGTGGGAATCACCCTTAAGGCGGCTTCCCGGTAACGGGCCGACCGGGTCAGGTGACTTTTCCCCCTATTTATCGCCGGACACGCATTTTGCATAATAATACTCCGCCAGTTCCCAGTCCTGCTCATTGTCGATGTCCACGGAACGGTGAAGGGGCATCTTGTATCCCAGAAGAGAGGACCCGTAGAAGTCCTTTTCCTGGAGAAAATAGTCCTTATCAAACCAATACATGGAGCCGTTGTCCGCCAGGAACTCTGGAAAATCCTGACTCCGAAGGGCCTTGATTTCCGGATGAACCAGGCCGAGCCGTTCCTGGCCATCGGCCCGCAGGGCGTAAAGGGGGCTGATGGGGTAATGGGTCACCGCCATGACCGAACCGGCCTTCGTTTCCCTGAAAACCTCGTAGGCGGCCCTGATGTCTTGGTGGTCCCGTAACGGCGCTGTGGCGAGGAGCACGCAAAAGGCCTGGACGGAATCCGGGGGAAGGGCCTCCAGGACGGAAAGGCACACCGCCGTTAGGGGGACCCCGTCTGAGGAGAGGGCCTGATCCCTGGTCCAGGCCTCCACTCCCTGCGCCTTTGCTATGGCCAGGGCCCGGGGGTCATCAGAACTCACAATAATCCTCTCAAAGCACCCTGAGATCAGGGCGGACTCAATGGTGTACTGGATTATGGGTTTTCCAAAGAAGGGGCGGATGTTTTTCCCGGGCAGTCTCTTTGAATCCCTTCTCGCGGGAATAATGGCCACATTCATGAATGCCAGCGCCCCCTTTCATGAACCTCCAGAAGGATGGATGTCAATTCCATGGCCTTCTTGAGGCCGTGGACCGGTGTGACTTCCCCGCTCACACACCGGAGCCAGTGATCCATCTGGGCCTGGAACGCCTTGTTTGGATCCACCTGATATATACCCTTGCGAACGTTTCGGTTGCTTTCAAAGAGCGTCAATTTCTCGATGGGAACCCCCTTCATCTCCTCTTCCCACACCAGGGTCCCCTTCTCACCCACAATCTCCACCATGAATCTCCGACACTGATCCAGGTAATTCATGTGACAGTCAAAGCACATTCCCCCTTGGGTGACCACATGGACCGTCGCCATATCCTCTACATCCATTTCCAGGCCATGGTCTGAATAGAATTGTCCCTCCACCCTTGTGAGGGGCCCGAAAAGGGCGTCTATCCAGAAAAGGTGATGGCTCATGGTATCCAGGAACACCCCCCCGCCTTCCGCCCTCCTGCTGCTGTAGACCTGGCGGTAGTCCCGGCCGGGTCGCCAATAGGGGAGATAGTGTCCAAAATAGAGCCTTCCATAGAAGGGCCTTCCCAACGCGCCTTGTCTCAGGGTCGACATCATCTCCTGCATGGTAGGATGGAAATAGTAGTTGGCGGCCACTGAAACACTCTTTGAAAAGGAGACATCCTCCAGCCCTTTGAGCTGAAACTGGTCGGCGACAAGGGGCTTTTCCACGAAGAGATGGTGATCCTTAAACGCCTTCATCCATTCCCCGTGGGTATGATTTGGGGAGGAGACCACAACCCCGTTCAATGCCGGGATCTGTTCCGGGCGCTCTAAAGGGGTAATCCCTTCATACACCTTGACTTCAGGGTCATAGGCCCATACTTCAACACCCTTCTGGCGCAACAGGGTCGCGTGCCTCTTTCCTATGGAGCCCAATCCGATGACAAGAACCTGCATTTAAGAATCCATCTTCCTCAGATCACCTCCCGGGTGATCCTTCCAACAACAAATCTTCTTCTTTTCTTTTCTCCCTTTCGGCGAAAAGGGGTGCCAGAGAAAGGACGCCTTCAACCACCCGCTGCACCTCTTCTTCCTTCATCCTCGGAAACAGAGGAAGGCTGAGGCACTTGGTATAAAAGGCGTCGGCATGTCTCAGGTCCGAGGCCCTTTTACCCACCCCTTTCTTGAAGAAGGGCTGCCTATGAACCGGGATATAGTGGACCTGGGCCCTGATCCCCTGTTCCATCAGCCCCGTCAACACCCGGAACCGGGTATGCAGGCTGCCCCGTTTCAAGCGCAGCACGTAGAGGTGAAAGGAGGGTTCTGTTTGCGGGGGTCGGGGGGGAAGCTCCAGGCCTGCCACCTCCCGGAAGTGACTGTTATACCTTCTTGCAATCTCCCGGCGCTTGTGGACAAAGGCATCCAGCTTTCCGAGCTGAGAGATACCCAGGGCGCATTGTATATCGGTGATACGGTAGTTCAGCCCCAGGGCCTGCATCTCATAATACCACAGGGCCGCCTCCGACCGGCGTTCCCCCCTTTTGCTTAGGTGGGGCTCAAAAGGCATGGTTCCGGAGAAATCCTCGGTCCGTCTTGTAATCCCATGGTTACGGTACATCAAAAGCTTTTTATAAAACTCCGGGGAATTGGTGGTGACCATCCCCCCCTCGCCTGTGGTGATGTGCTTAACAGGATGGAAAGAAAAAACCGTCATGTCCGAATGGGTGCACCCGCCCACCTTGATCCAGTCCGCCCCGGATCCTGGTTCCATACCTCTGTACCTGGCGCCCAGGGCATGGCAGGCATCCTCTATAACAACCATATTGTGCTTTCTGGCAATTTCACCTATCCGGGGCATATCACAAGGGACTCCTGCAAAGTGTACGGGGACCACGGCACGAGGACGGGTCAACGGCCGCACACCAGGGGCCTTCCTTGCCTCCAAATAGGCCTCAAGTGCTCGGGGATCCAGACAGATGGTGTCCGGATCTATATCTACAAAAACCGGCCTCGCCCTGCAGTGCAAGGCGGCATGGGCTGTAGCCACAAAAGTCACGGGTGAGGTAATCACCTCGTCTCCGGGACCGATTCCAGCCGCCCAACAGGTGATATGCAAGGCCGCGGTGCCCGAGGACACCGCCACGGCATACCTTGCACCCACATAACGGGCGAATTTCTTCTCAAACTCTCTCACCTTCGGACCTTGAGTCAACCACTCCGATCGGAGCACCTCCACCACTGCCTGGATATCATCTTCATCAATCCACTGGCGGCCGTAAGGAATCTCCGCCCCAGTCCCGGTTCCGCCTGGGTTGTGGTTTAGGTCTATTTGTTCACCCATCTCCTCATGCCTCTCCTGTCCGGCTCGGCCCGTTTCCGGCCCCCTAATGAAGGACCCCGCTGACGATCCCCTTCAGCTCTTCTACGTCAAGCCATTCCTCATTGTCCCTGCTGGTATAGACAAACCCCTCTCGGACCTTCCGGCCCTGTTTGTAGTTTTCTTGATGCCACCAGGGATAGGCCGGAAGAATAATATACATCCCGTCATAGGCGATGGTATGTTGACCCTCCTCTTCTGTAATCAGGGTCTCACTCAGCTTTTCACCCGGCCTTGCCCCGATGAATTCAATTTCACACCGCGGCGCTATGGCCCTGGCCAGGTCCACAATATTCATGCTGGGGATTCTGGGCAAAAAGATCTCTCCTCCCTGCAAGTGACGGAAGCCCTTTATGATCAGATCAACCGCCTGATCAAGGGTGATCCAGAACCGGGTCATTCTCTTGTCGGTTACGGTTATTTTCCCGGTCCTCTTCTGCTCCTCAAAGAGGGGGATGACGCTGCCCCGGCTTCCGATGACGTTACCGTATCGCACGCAACTGAATTGGGCCTGTGTACGCCTGGCGTAGGCGTTGCCCTGGATAAAGATCTTCTCCGCACACAACTTGGTGGCCCCGTACAAATTGACAGGGTTGACCGCCTTGTCGGTACTCACGGCGATCACCTTTTTGACGCCGCAATCGATGGCCGCATCGATGACGTTCTTGGCGC
>Ga0180432_10000776_pt1 | contig 51878 bp, 49 predicted proteins | sample SS_ome_10_FD_132414 | JGI IMG/M metagenome (GOLD analysis project Ga0180432, IMG submission 132414) | Hypersaline lake sediment archaeal communities from the Salton Sea, California, USA - SS_1_MS_2 metaG | ecosystem: Environmental > Aquatic > Non-marine Saline and Alkaline > Hypersaline >...
AGGAACCTGTTGAGGAACCTGTTGAGGAACCTGTTGAGGAACCTGTTGAGGAACCTGTTGAGGAACCTGTTGAGGAACCTGTTGCGACTGTTGATGCTGTTGCTGTATAGGAACCTGTTGCGACTGTTGCGGCTGCATAGGAGGCTCTACGGCTGCGGGAGGTCCCGGTGGAATATCTAACGGTGTAGTTTCCGGAGGACCTGCCTGTTGAGGTTCCGACATATTTTTCAGGACATCCTGTAACCATTCTCCAGCAGTGTCGTCGTATTTCTCTACAATGCCATCCTCGCGAATTACGATAATAGTAGGCACTTTAGTGACGGAAAGCGCTTTTGAAGACATCACACGTTTCCGAAGCTTTGGGTTATCAATACAAACAAACTGCATAAACGACAGACCTTGTGCCGTTTCAAGAATTTCCCGGGACTTGGGAGACTGTTCAGAATATAAACAGATTACCTGAGACATTTTCTGTTGTTTAAACCCACTTAAATAATTCTATCTCGGATTTAATGATTTTCTGGCGGGATAAAATGGCGTATTACAGAAACTCTGATATGGTAGCCGCGCGTAATAGCGACCAAGCCTCTCTCGGAGAAGTTACCCAGTTTTCAACAGAAAGCACAGGGTACTCGTCTATGGAGCAGTATGGCACAAAGCCTTTGAGAGAAAACTTCTCTATTTCTGGCAGTGACGTGTCGCGCGCTGTTAATCCTTCTCAGTATACAACAGAGAACCAGATGCCTACCAGCACTGGATACTACTCTCCCGATCCAGGTGTTGATGTTAATTCTATGCGGTATGCTGGTTGGGATCCTAACAGTCTTGGGTACGGTATTCTAATGAGCGATATCACAGTAAGTTTGGTGTCGCAGAAATGCACCGAACTACTGGCGGGTGTCCACCCTGAAGGCCGTCCTATTGTTTTCCCTCCCAAGTCTATTGCAAACGTGCTTGATAGCGTCTACCAATCTCACACACCACAAGTAGGCGATATTTATTCGCGGTATTTTCAGGCTAATATAACCCCTCGGAATGATGTTGCCGAAATGATTAACCGTGCTATTAAGATTATTACCAGTCAGGTCCGCAACGAGTACGAAATCGCTGAGCAAAACAGCAAGCTCTCTGTATGGACAACCGTGTACGGAGACTTTAACGAACACGGTCTTCGCCGTCACTCACAGATCACTCAGATCAATAATCGCGGTCCGAGTCGTCACCAGATCGCTATGCGGTACTAATCTGGAAGATAAACAAACGTAAATATATTTACGTTTTATAGAGTTTTCCACCATAGGTATGGTTAAATCAGTTCTGAAAGCGTTTGGTCAAAATTAGAGTACCTTAGTCGCGGGTTTAGGTTGTACTTTCGGACTGTATCAAGCCGTACCCAATGGCAGGTACGGGGAATCTTGTCATGAGTCTCGATGTTTCCGAATACGCTAGGATGAATGGCGGTAATTTCTAGGAAAAATAGGCAAAACTTTCCGCGAACGTAAAACTCACAGAAATCCTCGTTTATTTCTGCAGCGACTTCCTTTTCGTTCAAGATTCCGTTAGATTCTTCGTGGGCTTCCCGCGCAGCCGCCTGTACCAGATCAGTGTCTGAAAAATCAATTCCACCGCCAAAATCCTCGAAAAGCCCGTTGCAAGTTTTACATTGCAACAAAACATAAATATCATTACCCTGTCGTAAAAATGGCAGAACTCCTGTCCGCCGGACTGGTAGTGTAACGTCGTTCTTGTATCCCAAAGCTGGCCGCAAATGTGGCGGTAGATCGTAAATACTAATATCTTTGTCAGTAATAACTCCCATAGTTTTTAGCCATTATCCCTGCTGATTTTTTTCAATTATTATTAGCTGTTATACTTTAGGAAACTCTCAGCCAATAAAATGGTAGGGTGTAATCGTAAATTTTGGGTAGAATCTCCTACCGATCTACTGTGCACCGCTAGTATACTCCCGATGGAAGGTATGACTCTATCAAGCCAGCTAAACGCCATGACCCGCTTCATTTTTCTGGTGTGGATCATTTTGCTGATTTTTAGGGTTAAGTGGAACCTTATTTTCCTGGTAGGAGGTATCGTGGTGATTATTGTGGTATATTACATACACTATTTTGCTACTAGAAACAAGGAAGGCTTTGTACCTGGGCGGGGAAAAGGCGCAAATTCGCAAACTAAACAAGTATCTTCCACCACAAAAATGAATGCTAATACATCTCAAGGTTTAAACCGTTTTCCGCCTATGGCTCCCTCAGAGCGTGTGGTGGCACCGTCTAACGAAAACTACAATGTTATGACTATTACTAAAGCACACGGTGCTTTCCCGCCGTATCATGACACAGCTGTTCCCGAATCCGTCAGGAATACCGGCACTCTCGGCGCTAGCGGTGTACCGATGATGGCCACGCCGGAGTCTCTTAGGTGGTGTGACGATGGGCTACAGCTTAGCTACGACCAGAACTTCAACAGCAGCAACCAGCCGCTTGCCAACAGTGTTCTGGACCCCAAGACAGAGACTCTTGTTCCCGCCGTTAATCCTAAGACTTTGAAGCAGCCTGTGATTGTTGCGCCGTCTGCGGCGTGGGATTACTGGATGAAAGACACTGCCGGAAGGCCCAGTCAGATTAACGCCACTACTTCGGTAGACTTTTATAACTCTGGCTACGTCACGAGTGGCTGCGGTAGCTGTGGCAGAGCTGACTGCGATACCACGGCCTGTACCAGTGATGGTGTGCGTATGGTTTTTGGCGGACAGGGAGAATCCGTCGTAAAGAATCCTGTTTACTCTGAAGTAGTTGGTCAGCCTTCGGTTCCTGGCGGTGGTGTTACGCCGCTTCAAGAGAACTTTGTACCGGTAAACACGACGGTTCCGTTCCCTGATCAGCGCCCTAGCGATAACCAGCCGCAAATCCCTTTACAAAATGCACCGCAAAACAGTAACGTTTACCTTCCGGCGAGAACTTACCCGGGAGACGTAAACGATTCTATGGGGTACGACCCTGATCTTCTAGAGGTTGGGCTTCCTGTGAACCAAGCGGTAGGTGCTTGTGCCAGGAATCCGGTATTTAGTGAGTACAACGAAAACCTGCACACACAAACCATCTCTCCTGGAACCAGCAAGGGTGGCGGAGTTTACTACCAGACCGAAACCCTTGATGCCATCAATGGGAATATGGGTATCAGTTACACGCAGCAGTTTAACCCCGTTGTTTGTACCGGCGACGCTGACGGCACCACTTTTACGACGCTAGATCCGCGGCTTCCTTTCCCTGTGCAACCTACCGAAAATCCCTGCATGGACAACAGCATTGTAGACCTGGCAGATATTACGGATCCACGATTTACGGGTGCCGGTACAAGCTACCGTGCGTACGTCGACAAAATGACAGGGAGGGTAAGGTATTACTATGATGACATTGACGCCCATAAACGGCCTAATTATATTACACGGAACGAACTTGACAGTTTTAGCTGGGGACAAACCACAGGCCCTATGCGGAACAGTGAGCTACAAGAGCGCCTGAATCTCCGAACGCGTGAGTACGCAGAGCAACAGTTCACCGATTCTACCATCGCACGACGTACTGAGCTACAGGAGCGCTGGATGCGTAAGATCAACAACGGAGCGTGGCAGCAACGGCAGGCTCCTCTATCGCGTGCCAGTACCAGTAGCCTTAGCAGTATGCGCGGTGTGTAAACAAGATAAACGGTGTAAAAGACAAAAGTTATATACAAAATATATAACATATAATATTTTTACACGTCATAAAGTTTACCACATCAACTGGTGCCATTGCGCCGACAATCACGACGACCCGGGTTTCGGAACACACTCACCGTTAACCCACCACTCCTCAGTTCCATCAGAACGAATAATCGCAGGGCCATCTTCGCGGTGGAGATTACCGTTAATGTACCACAACTGTGTTCCATCAGGGTAAATCATAGCTGGACCGTCTTCGCGGTGACGTTTCCCGTTAATACACCACTCCTCAGTTCCATTAGAATAAATCATAGCTGGACCGTCTTCACGATGATGTTTGTTGTTATTGTACCATACCTGAGTTCCATCAGAACGAATAATCGCAGGGCCATCTTCGCGGTGATATTTGCTGTTGTTGTACCACTCCTCAGTTCCATCAGAACGAATAATCGCAGGGCCATCTTCGCGATGGAGAGCACCGTTGTTGTACCACAACTGAGTTCCATCAGAACGAATAACCGCCGGGCCATCTTCGCGATGGGGTATCCGGTTGTTGTACCACTTCTGAGTTCCATCAGAAAAAATAATTTTTGTCGGTTCAGTCATTGTGTTATTTATCATTCATTTCCAATGGAAATGAAAAACAATTTTTTAGTCTATTAATTTGTACAGTTTTTGTACAAAATATACAGAGGGATCACAGGTCATGAGTTTTACCACCACAACTGCTACCATTGCACCGACAACCATGACGACCCGGGTTTCGGAACGCACCTAGCGTTAATCCACCACTCCATAGTTCCATCATAATGAATCACAGCTGGACCGTTTTCGCTGTGAAGTTTTCCGTTAATGTACCACTTCTGAGTTCCATCACGATCAATAACCGCTGGACCGTCAGGAAACGTGATTTTTTTCGAATTTAGGCATGATTGTTATGTTTTTCTAATAATTATATTCTCCTAGTTTTTTAGCGGCAATTTTTAGTACTCGCAGTAGTCCTTTACGATCGGTTTATTTGGGTCGTAAACACCGGCTTTTGTGGCACGATCCAGTAGATTATCGAAAATACGGTAAAACTTGTCAGTGTGGTGCTGTTCATCGCACAAAACGTGTGCGTACTCATGCAGTAGCACGTACGTCAGCATATTCTCGTCGTAATAGTCGCCGTTTTCGTCCTCTAAACACAAATATATTTTCCGCTTGTTGATCGTGTAAGATTTCTCGCCCTTTTTGATAGGGATCTGGCGTATTCCAGGGTGGACGGGTTCCAACCGAGTCCGCAGAGTTTCTATAAGATCTTGCGGTGTAGAATAGGCTTCTATTTGCCGGTACACCAACCAGCCGATTAACGCTAACAGCGCGGTTAATCCAAGCACAGAAAAGAATAGCTTCCAGTTCATTTATATACCCCTTAAAAAACCTATTTTTTCTGCAGAGTCACGCCATAAAATTGGCCAAAAAACTGCAGAGGTATTGGTTAATATCTTTCATACCAAACCCTACCAAGAATGACAAGCCCTGAACCGATTGATGAATGCTACCGTGACATCGTAAAGGATTCTCATGGTGAAACCGTAGAAATCCGGCTGTTTGAAAAGTATGGCCACGATGACATTATGTACCGTCGAGCCGCTTACAATCTAGCTGCATCTGGAACAGAAGACTGTGAAGACACTCCAGAGTTCCGCGAATCTGTGGCGCGAATTAACGCCACAAATCAGTTTCATGAAAATCCTGTACAGGTCCAGGAAGGCGTATTTGAATGCCCGCGATGCGGCGCAAACGAGACGTTGTATTTCGAAAAGCAATCACGTAGCGCAGACGAAGCGGCAACTGTTTACTGCCGCTGTAAGAAGTGTGGAAAGTCATGGAAGGAAAACTAACTACTTTTTGTTATGTTGCTGTACAGTGTATATATTATATACACTCTGTTTACAAGACCATTAGTTCTTCACTTAAAAAGAAAATTACTTGCGGGCGGCTACCAGGCGCTTGCGCTCAGGGCTGCGCTTCCAAGCGGCGTTCGCACGCTTCTGGATCGTCTTGGGAGCGGCACGCGGCATCTGCTTGCGGAGAGCGGCGCGTTTCGACTTCATGAAGCGGTTACGCGCGGCCTGAACCGGGGTACGGCGACCCGACGCACGCTTAGCGGCCTTACGGACCGGCGACTTGCGCTTAGCGGCCTTACGGACCGGCGACTTGCGCTTGGGCGACGCACGCTTCGCAGCGGGCGACTTGCGGCCACCCATAGCAGACCTGCGCGCCGACGAGCGCATCCACTCAGCAGAAGCGCGCTTCATAAGCGTCGTCTGCTTGGCGCTAGGCGACTTACGAGAGAGCTCCTTGAGCTTACGCGCCATAAAAGAGGTGTGGGCGCGCTGAAGCGCCGAACGGCGGCGGACACCACCCGACGCACGCTTAACGGACTTACGGGCCGGAGACTTACGGGCCGGCGATTTACGGGCGGGAGACGAACGCTTAGCAGCCTTACGGGCCGGCGATTTACGGGCGGGAGACGAACGCTTAGCAGCCTTACGGGCCGGCGATTTACGCTTAGGGGACTTACGAGGAGCCATTGTTTTATATAGCTGAAAAATATAGTTATCGAAAAAATATTACAATAGAATGCTGGTACCTATTTTTTTGTAGATTTCTCACTACAAAAATTATCGCTGTCTTTTTACAGAGAAATCTCGGAAAGCGGATTATCTTCTTCATCATCCATAACGGCTTTGACTTCAATATTGCGCTGTTTAAGTTCATGTTCCTGCATACGAAGCTCTGCGAGAGCAGCCTCTTCATCATTAAGGTATTGTTCAGCTTCAGCGGCTTTTTCCTGAACTGCACTCAAATGTTTCTGTATTTTCATACCTTTGTTTTGATCATGGGTTTTCATGAATATTTCTGTAAGTTTCTGTCTGATTTTATTATAGTTGTTAAGCTTCTTCCTAAGATCCTTAACATCCTTTACCTTTTCTTGAATATCCTCACGAAGTTGCTTCTGATGCTGCTTCATGCGCTTATCCATCTCTTTTGGCATATTCTCTACAAGACGCTTTATATCCGGAGACGCTTCAGCGCGCTGCGGTTTCGCATCATAGGGCATACGGGCGACAAGGGCCTTAAGAGCTGGCGAAGCCTTTACCTTACCCTTAGTGTACGACCTCTCGGCCGTTACTCCCTGCTTACGCTCAGGGCTGCGTTTCCACGCGGCACGCGCCTTCTTATCAAGGGTGGCTGCTTTAGCGTTAGGGTACTGGCGGCGGAGTTCGGCCTTCTTGGCACGAACGAAGCGGATCTGCTTCTGACGAAGGCCAGAAACCTTACGGGAAACACGGTCCTGTTTAGCCGCTACCTTGGCCGCGCGCTTATCCATAAGCGCGCGGCGCTCTGGCGAGTTCATCCACGCCTTGTTAGCCCTCTTGTTCAGTACCGCTGCCTTAGACTTAGGACTGGCCTTCTGCAGTTCCGCACGTTTAGCCTTAAGGAACCTCTTGCGAGCTACCTGAAGAGGGGTACGGCGACGAGCCGGCGACTTACGGCCACGGCTAGGCGATTTCCGCTTAGGCGATTTCCGACTACTCTTACGGGCAGGCGACTTACGCTTCGCAGGGGACTTACGGCCGCCCATTAACTTACGACGCTGAGGGGATTTCATCCATGCAGCGTTAGCGCGCTTCATGAGAGTCGTCTGCTTAGCCCGCGGCGACTTGCGCCGCAGGGACTTGAGCTTCTTAGAAACAAATGCATTTTTCGCCTTCTGAACAGGCGACTGTTTACGCTTAGGGGACTTACGAGGAGCCATTGTTTTATATAGCGCTAAGTTTTTTCTTCGATATCAGTAACTATTTCTCATTTTTTCAAAGACGGATTAAAGGGGATATTTCCGCCTTAAAATGAACTCTCTTGTCTCTCTTACACAGCAGGATTTTGGAATCCGTCTAGGGACTCGTGGCCCTATTTTGTGCACAAATGTAGACGGGCTATTTTTCGTACTGTTTTACGATCACCAGTGCCAGTTCTGCCAGCATTTGTTCCCTGTTTTCAACCAGCTCTCTGAAACCATTCGCGGGTGCCGTTTTGGTGCCGTAAATGTAAGGGCTGCCGGAAATCGGGAAATCCCTCGTATGAGCCTACAAACCATTGCGCCTATTCGGTACGTTCCGTTTATCATTGTGTACTGGAACGGGAAGCCGTACATGCAGTATGACGGCGAGCGTAGCTACCCCGCCCTTAAGGAATTCGCCATAAAGGTAGGAATGACTGTGGCGCAGAGGCGCTTTAAGAAATTCGTAGGAAATGTAGCGCAGCAGCCTCACAACGCTGGGAAGCCTATTCCTGCTTACACGGTCGGTAAGCCGATTTGCGGCGACGGGGACGATGTCTGTTACCTGGAATTTACTGATGCTTATTCTGGACAAGCTACACAGCAGCACCGCGACTCTAACCGCCACCATAAAAACTCCCATCAGGCATACGGCGCGCCACAAAACGGTACTTTCCGTCAGGGTCAGCCTACCTTTCGACATGCTGGTGCAGTTCCGCCGGAACCTGGTAGGTATTAAATGTAAAAATGTGATGTATAGAAACTATAGATCATTAGAATCATTTTAAGATTCTTACTCTGTAAAGTACCTATCCCGGAATTCCTGAATTATCTCTCTACAAGATACAATCTCGCACTGTGCTGTGTTTTGGGCGATATACCTCCCCAATGTAAAGAGGTAATCACTTAGCCGATTGAGAAAACGCAGAATTTCCGGAATATTTTCGTCATCTTTTCCCCTGAAAAACTGCACTGCGATTCGCTCTGATTCACGTGCCAGAACACGGGCTGTTTGGGCGATTCCGTCCTCTGTACTGGCTACAGTAAGAAGAAACCGAGTGAGCGGTGGAAGTTCTGCCGTAAGTTCATCAATCAGAGTTTCCATCATGTCTACGGTACTTTCCAAAGGAGTTTCTGGCGGGGACTGAATGGCAGCGGAGATAAGAATAATTTCCTGCTGCAAAACACGTAGGTACTCTTGGTGTTTTACTGGTATACACCCGACCAAAGCACACTTCCCTAGCCATACAGAGGTTTCATCTAGCTTCCCCAAAAGCTCGTACAGGGGGTCATCCTTACGCTTTCGGCTGGCGCGATTTCCACGGTAAATGTCGGTAGAGCCAGTATCTCCTCTTTTAGTGTAAATCTTAGGCATCTTGGTGGCGGTTTTGTGTTTGTAAACGTGGTATAAATACTTACAATTTTCTAAAAAAAGATAAAATGGGCAACTGGTACTCTACAGAAGTTGATGATCCTTTGGATACTCCTATAACTGAAAGTGACATGAATGGCGTTATTCCGACACCCCCTCCTATCGAGGATTATGAGCGTTTTCTGGCGAATAGACGCCGGCGTTTTGTTCACTACACTGGAGACGCTCTTAGGTGCAGGCTAGGCCACATTCGTGGCGAGATTCTTGACCGTGATTACCGCTTTGGTCACCAAAACTTTGAAGAGCCAACAGAGCGGGTTTATAGCTTGCGGAACGACAGTAGTCTTCCCAGCATCCTTGATCAAGGAGAGCTCGGTAGCTGCACCGCCAATGGTATGGCTAATTGTCTAAGAGTTTGTGAGATGCGGGAAACCGGGACAGACGTTTCTACCAATGTTATGATGCCGTCAAGGTTGTTTGTGTACTATTACTCACGGGATCTTGAAGGGACTACAGATACCGATTCTGGTGCGGAAATCCGTGATGTGGTAAAGGTGGTAAACCGCCGTGGCGCGTGCGATGAAGCGATGTGGCCTTATGATATCTCCCAATTTACGGTAGAGCCTACTGAAGAGTGCCGTATTGAGGCTAAGAAGCACCGTGCTATTCAGTACGAACGCGTCGAACAAACCCTTACTGCGTTAAAGACCGCGATTCGCACGGGTTTCCCTGTCGTATTTGGCTTTGTTGTGTACGAGTCTATGGAAACACCTTCTGTGGGTGAGACCGGCATAATTCCTATGCCATCTGGTACTGATAAGGCTATCGGCGGACATTGCGTGATTCTTACCGGCTGGGACGACAACAAGCGGCTGTTTCAAATTATGAACAGTTGGAGCGAGAAGTGGGGTGACGGCGGATTTGGGTACCTCAGTTACGACTATATCCTTACTGACTACCTTGCCAGCGACTTCTGGCGGATTACGTACGTAAGCTAAAACATAAGAAAGAAGTGCCTTAACGTGGTTAATGCAAAGCAAAATCAGCACAGATATAAATGGATCATTCACAGTCTCTTGCTAATAACTGCTTCTGTGCTAACTGCACCGTCGATCCGTGTGCGGGTGATAAGCACCCTACAAACCGCGGCTACTCTGCCGGGGAATTTACTGCTCCTGATGGTACGTGGAGATATGGCGAACCTTGCGTAAACCGCGACTCTCTTGAGTGTAAGCTAACGCCCGGAGGATACCCCGTTAACCCGCCGGTTAGTCAGCTTAATTGTCCACAGGAATCTACTAGTGTACAGCCTACTCACGGGAATCTGGTCTGTATTCCTGAGAATCAGGTTCAGCTAAATCAGCCTTACGAGTACGCCAGAAATTTTGTCTCAGAAGCCTGCGGCGAAGATGGTGTGTGCCAGGGTACAGTTTATGCGCAACCGTTTGACCCTCGTTTGTTCGACCCCCGCCGCGGACAGTACAACCCGCTCGATCGTCCGCCGTATACTGGCGAAACACTTCTCAAAGACGTATACTCTCCGGATTTAAACAGGTACGGCAAAGACTACAGTAATTACAGCGACATCACAGCGGGGCAGATTCAGTACTATTATTCTAAAGATATTGCTGGGGCGTACAGTCTGCCAAACTTTACGCAGCGTAGTGACGTAAATCGCGGCGTGTTCAAAGATCCCATGGGAGCGATCAAGCCGACTTATTCCCGTTGCCCGATTAAGCCTAAGGCAATGTCTAGCGGGTGTTTGCAGGAAGATCGCGACACGATTATCCACCGCGAGGGCATCATGGAAGGTCTCACCGCGAAGATGAACCAGCGGCGGTGGGCTAGCCGGTACGGAAATTCTGGTTGTCAGTAAAATTGGTAATCTCAGAAATAAGAGTGCAGAATAAAAATGGATAATTTCCCGCAGTTTATTGGTTCATTGTACAACGGTGTAGATAGTCTGTTGACAAATGCACCAAAACCTAACACCAGTTCCGTCGTTAAAGGGCCTCCAAGGAAAGGTACAGAGGAACATAAAAAGAATTCGGCGGAAACCGAAAGACTTTCTTATAAATACCCTGACAGAATACCTGTGATAGTTATAACATGTGATGACCTAGTCATCGACAAAACCAAGTTTCTGGTTCCAAATAGTCTTACTTTTGGGCAGCTGATGTACACGATACGGAAGCGTCTTGATATGACGGACCCACGACAGCTCGGCTCACAGGAAGCTCTATATGGCTTGGTTGATAGGTGTATGGTACCGACGTCACAGCTTATCGCACAAAACTACCAAAAATCTAAGCATACTGACGGCATGTTATACGTATATGTTTACCGCGAAAATACGTTTGGGTAACTTTTAGTTTCATATTTTCCTAGAAAATATGGCAGAAAACCTTTTATTCTTCTGTGATATTTTTAGCCTCCTCTTCCATTTCTTCCTGCTTTTCACTATCAATACCTTTTTCTTTGCAGGTTTTATCAATAACTTCCGTTTGAGCGTTTGCCATTCTCTTATTAACTGATTCATAGTCTCCACCAGCAGCCTTCGATTCTTCTACAGCACGGTTCTTGAGGTTCTCGCTCGCAACCATTTGACGGAACGCCTGAGCCTCATCTGCGGTATATCCATTATCCTCTATAGTCTTTTCTATAGTTTCCTTGTTCTGGTTGTAATAATCCGTTACAATATCTGCCGTTTCACTGTTACTCTTACCGGTTTCAAAAGAGAACTGTTTCACAACGTCGCTACTTCCCGCCGTACTAAATGATGCAACCTTAGCAATACCGTACGCCACTACCACAAGCGCACCGAGGTACATCCACAAACAATTAGCGTTCCAATTTCCACCGCCAAAACAGTCGCTAAAAGCCGACTCTACTCCCTTGGCAAAACTGGTACCAAAGCTGAAGAGACCTCCCAGAGCGTCTGCTACGGGATTGTTGAAGATAATGTAGAAAATAAACGCGACTCCAGCGAGCACCAAAACCCCACCGATAATCATAACCACAGTCTTTGTGGTACTACCGCTACTTAACGTTTTTATATCTAGCGTCTCTGACGACATTTTATACCATAATTAAAAATGTCGTGGATAAGCTCTCTTGGAATAATATTGGCTCTTATTTTTGTCTTTACAGTTATAGGGTATGTGGCGTACACGTTTTTCGCCGGTACTGGTACCTCACAGTGTGTGTTAGACAGTGAATGCCCTTCAGGGCAGCAGTGTGTAAGTTGTTCAGGGGATAACTCTTGCCAACCTGCATGCCCCGACGGTGAGACCTGGGACAGCAATTCTTGTAGCTGTATATCTGCCGCGACGGCAAATTGGTCCTGTAATACTAGCGGTGGAATACCGTACTGTGTAGAGGATAGCACGTGTGTTCCTAAAACTTCAACAACCCCTTGTTATACCGGCACAACTTCCTGTAGCAGTGGTTGTATGTTTGGGAGTACCAGCCAAACGAGCCACGACCCCACGCCTTTATACTTGTACGATTACGACACGAAAAAATCGGATATGATCATGTACATTTTTAATGATTACCCTGGAGATCTGTCAGAGATTATAGAGGATTCCACGTTGACGTCGCTGGATCTATGCGGCGGCGGTCATCCTAAGGCGCCGACGTTAGACTCTGCCGACCGCGGAGTCTCTCAGTCTTTCCATGGAGTTTACACCACTACCGCACCAACTGTTGATTGTGGTGATTTATGTGACTCAGACAGCGTTTCCGACACAGCTACACGAGGGCAGGTATTAGGTAGTACTAAGCATAATTACTACTTTCAGAATCTGTCGACTCGTACGGTAGAAATTGACTTTGTCTCTAACAGTGACAACAGTGACCACATAACCGCGACTCTTGAGGGCGGAAAATCATGTGGGAGAGATCCATGCATTGGTAAGAATGCCAGCAGTAACGACTACAAGACGCAATCCGTTAAGATAGACGGGAAGGACTACTACTTTGCCAGCAGCGCTAAGAAGTCCGCTACTAGTAAGAATAGTAACGACAGAATACATATTTACGGTAATCAGGCGTGTGTCTTTGTTGACATTAGCTGTCAGAAACTTAGCTTGTAAGTGTGGTATATACAGCGTATATACCATTTATCAGTTTTCCCTTTAAAAACAGCCTTGCTGTGCGGCACCAGCAACACCACCAACAACTGCCAAACCAGCAGCGGCGAAAGGATTACCAGTCATCAAACCGATACCGCCCATAGATATGGCACTTGTTGCAATGCTGGCGATACCAGAGGTGCTACCGCATCCAGCTGTGCTGCTGCTTGGGTTGTTGTACATTGTCGCCACTTCATCGGCCCAAATCTGGCGAGCGATTTCAGCGTAACCACGGTCTCCAAAACTGCCACCAGCTTGGCAGAAACCCCACCATCCGCCGGAACCGGTTCCGCCACCGAGAAGGAACTGTAGCAGCGCAGGGTACATGTTGTCGCCGTTATATTCAGCAAAGTTGGTAAGGTACGCAATAACCATAGGAGAATCAGCTGGAATATTATACTTGGTCCATAGGAAATTATTTATGTCGTTAACCCATGGATCTGACAATACGATCTGATTGTATGGCTTGGCATCCGACGCACCTCCCAGAAAATCCTTCCAGTCCTGATTATCAATTCCATCACTTACCCCACCCCACTTCAACATAAGGTTTTGCCACCCCACTCGGTCAGTGGCATCTGGGAATCCACTTAGTGTAGCAGGATTTTGTGGGGCATCTGGAATGATACTTACGCACAAATCTTTAGGGAAAACGTAGTAACAATCTGCCTTTGCATCACTAGGCGCCTTGTCATTTGTAGTGTACCCGTACGCACCGCCAAACATAATGCTCTTAATCAGTATCGCCCAACTAGGATCAGCAAAGGCAGATTCCGCAGGTTGTAAAGCCGTGCGAATGTTGTAGTACAGTTTGAATTTCTCGTAGTACGCAAGACTCAGCATATCAAAGCAGCTAGCAGGTGCCGGACTAGGCTTATACTTGTTCCACCACTCAAAGTAGACGGAAAAGCTAAGGATCGGTATCACAGCCATATACAGCAAATAAATTACGATTATTACAGCGACATAGGCCGCTATTTTTCCAGCAATATGCAAGGCTTTGCTCATTTTGTGTTCTGTAGATTTTTCTACAGAACCTATCTGTTTATTCAGTTTATGTACAAGTTGGGGCTGAACTAAGCGTGGACAAATCGGAAATACAATCTACCGCCTGAAACACGATTTTCTGATTGTGAGCTATACCCAAGCCCATTCCTACTCCTGCTGTAGTACCGCTAGGAGCCTCCTTAGTATAATAATTTGTTTTCCAGTCACCGTCAGCGCTATCTGCCACGTCTATACTTGTAATACTAAACCAATCATCGTCGTGATGATCCCATAGCTTTATCACATCAGATGTTCCCATTTTTGGGGGTAAAACGGCAGAAGTCTTGTAATGCTTGTCGGTGCCATCCCTATAAAATGCTGTTAATCTTAGATATTTATCAGTATAATTCTGGCCATACCACGGATAGTCTGCATCTCCACTAGAATCAATAGTTTTCTGTAAAGATTTGAGAGGAGTATCTTTCTTTCTAAAAAGGCGGCGGAAACCCGCTAATAATGTATCAGAGTTGCTGGAGCATTGGCTTATATTTTTGAGATAGTCAGAATCCCCTTGGTATGGCACCACTACACTACTACTTCCAACGACCTGTGCAAACATATCTACATTTCCTAAACCCCCAGTATCTTTCACAACCGTTTGCCCTATCCACCACCAATAATCTGAATCATTATCAAAACAGGCCGCAGCCTGGTTTAAATTCTGGTAGCAGCACGGGTCACTAGTGTCGCAACTTTCCGTGGTGATTAAAGGGAAAACTCCGCTGGGATTACAGCTGTAATAAGTGTCTTCGTCGCCTACACAAGCCTGCATGTCGCAGTCCCAGCTTGTACCGTCGCTACACGCGGGTCCGCACTGAGGAACTCCACTACATACGTGAGCGACGTCACTTCCGGTACACTGATCCTTGCATGATTGGGTGTCACAGTCTATGACCTCTCCCTTACTCGCATCGCACGCCGGTCCACAGAAATAGTCGCCGGTACAGCCACCGTCCAGCCCCGGACCGTACCTCTGCTCGTCGCCACTACAGACCAATGCACACGCCTTTTGTGCGCATAAAAGCTCCTGGTCATCGGAACAAATTGGGTAACAATCTTTACTACCGCCACCACAGCTAATGTACTGTTGATTACTGGCGCACTTTTTCTGAGACATGCTCCAAAAAACATACGCCATAATTCCCACAAAAATGACGCTCATAACTACCACTATAATCATAGTTTTACCCATTTTATCTCCTGTATTTTTTACGCGAGATTACAGTTAGTTTAAAGAATTCCGGACTTTTATAAGCACGATGTGGATCACTTGTTTACGAGGTTGTTGTGAGCTTGAAATCCTGCCGTACATTCCCGGTGAAAGAATACGATGGAGTACGGTACCTAAACGCTATAAAGCCGGCGTATATACCATGGAAGCCACGACCGGGAAGGTTCTTGTGGTACAGTCGCGAGGTAAGTTATGGGGGCCTCCCAAGGGTAGCTTAGACCCGGAGGAAACTCCTCAACAAGCTGCCGTAAGAGAGCTCTGCGAAGAAACGGGAGTAACTATACCATTAAACTCTCTAGAAACCTGTGAGACAATACGGCTGAAAACGAGAACAGTTTATTACCGGCTCTCTCTCCCGGAACCTGTCCCTGTTACGGTACAAGATATTCCAGGGAATGACGCTAATGGCGTCGGGTGGATAAAGCCAGATTGTATAGCTGAATTGGCGGATACAGGAAGAATACAGCTTAGTACGCATTTACAGAGACTGCTAGAACGGTAGCAAAATTCCCTGCGTGATAAAATGAATTGGTGGGCACTCTCAATCGCTATTGTTTTTGTGGTACTAGTTCTGTTCCTTAGTATCACCATGTATTGGACCGTAAAGTGGCCCAATTGGCATCAGGATCCGTATGATGCTCTTAGTAAAACTGTTCAGCAGTTAGGTATCCCCAGTTCCTCCGATTATTCCTCGGGAGGAATGGCAGTATGGGATGCAGCTACTCTTAAGAATAGGAACCAGCCGTGGCGCCGTGTAATTCTGCGAGACGAGGCTATTCCCAGCTGTTGCCCGGAGCCTCATACAGACTTTTTGTACAGTTCCGTCTGTATCGATCTCGCCGACGCTTTGGTAGAGTCTATGATTCTTGGAATCTCTGAAAGTATGTGGTATGATTCTCTAAAGAACCGGCTATGGATCCGCCGTGACAGTATTCAGGCTAACACGGCTACCGCTCTGTTTGTGACCCAGTTTATCATTACAAATGGTGAAAGCGTGGCGGGCCAGTCCTTTGACAATATGCAAGATCTGTACGATTGGTTCTGGGCCAACACCGACGCCGTACAGGCTGCTTATGCTGCGATGCTTAAATCTGTTACGGGTGCTAGCGATGATGACTACCAGAAGTACGTGACACAACTGCAGGCGGATCTTAATGCTCTTGGTTGCCCCGATCTCACTGACTGCGATGATGCAGATTGTGATGGCAACCCATGGGAACCGGCTAATTTCCAGAAAGCTTTAAGTGGCTACAATATTGATACCATTCCCCCGGCAGACTCTACACAGACAGAGAACTACACTGTGATGCCTAAAACCGCTTGTGGTGAGTCTGCTTGTAGTCCCAGGAACCAAACGGGAAAAGATTACTCTCTGACCCCTCAAGTTGTCAAGGCTAAACCCGGGGATGATAAGCAGGTTTTTACACTAGGGTACCCTGTTGATACCTCTCTACCGACCAACGCCTTGAATCTGACCCGGGAGAGATACACTCCTAAGATTATCGCTGATTCCCGCCACACAGTTGACGGGCAGAAGGTAGGAACCCCTCGTAAACAAGCCGCTTTAAATGGAAAGACTAACCACAACTTGCTTCTAGCACGGCATGAATCTGCAGGTCCTCTAGGGCATGAAAATATTGTTTACGCATTACAGCATCATCATGCCGGAAAAGACGACATAGAAGCGTACGGAAATTGGGCTAACGACATTACTACCGGCAAGTGCCAGTCTTGTAGCGTAAAACGGAACGGTCGCCCTATGACTATTTCTGCGGTATAAACTCGTCAAGAAAAGAAGTTATGCGTACTTAAAATGTACGCATCGTACCGTCTGATCAATGAATACAAAAAGCGGGGAAAAACCGCAGAGAATTATATTAACAACAGCGACAGCGGCGGAAACAGTACTCTAGACACCGTATGGCTTATAACACTTGCCCTAGTTTTGCTTCTGGATCTAGTATTAATTGGCTTTGGTACCTATTACTCGTTGTTATGTCAAAGTAAGGGTAAAATTCCGCTTTGGCTTACGGTGGTTCTGATTCTGTTTTTGTGGATACCTACTCCTATTCAGCCGTTTATGGCTGTAGCTCTGACTGTCTGGGGTGCTACCGGATGCGGTGCATAAACCTTTAAAAACTTGGTAGAACTATTATTATGTAAATTTACATAATAAATATGTACCGGAAATCTGGTACAAATACGGTACATATTTCCGCTATATTTCGGTATATATAATTCCCAGAAAATAAAAAAAAAGATATAAGTCTCCCCAGAGTTTTCCCCCAGGGATATCTAGATTAATATTTTTATTTTAAAATAGAGATCAGGTGTATACCCTTTTTGCACCGGGTTTGTGTATAGAAAACGTACCAGAAAACTGGTAGTATAAATATATTGATTATTTCCACCGTATTTATCTATAGAATGTCGCCGCGAAATACGGTGGGATATTTATGACGGAGACAATACTCGTACCATAATTATGGTACGACTTTAGCCGCTTACTTTTACGGCAGATCAAAAGTAAGCGGCAGAAAAATGGTTTAAAATACAACAGAAATGTTCTGCCGTAAATATCTCGGGATTATCAATCGTTTTTCACTCTAAAAAGTCTGACAAAACATCGTTACCCTTGACCATAAAAAATTTCAGACATGTTTAGAGTGAAAAACGATAGAAGTTTCTAAGACATTTACGGGAGAACCTTTTCGCCGTAATTGTCGTGGATTTTTAAACCGTATATTTTTGTTCTGCCGTAAAAGTAAGCGGCATGTTTTGAGGGATAAATGCGGTATAAATAATTATCCCACCATAATTATCCCACCATATTTCTTGGTAAGTTTTGCACCGAGATTACAGTGGAAATAATCAATATATTTATACTACCAGAAAACTGGTACATTTTCAGTGCTTAATTCCGGTACAAAAAGAACATATATCTGATCTCTATTTTAAAATAAAAATAGAGATCAGAGGTTTCCCGGGGAAAAATGGGAAATATTCTTAAACTTTTTTTTTATTTTTGTGAGAACAGATATGTACCGTATTTGTAGCGAAAATATGCACCATTTTTCTATACTAATATAAATGCCTGCTAGAAAATCTCCTAAAAGATCGCCGCGAAAAACGGTAAAAAGAAGTCTCAAAAGATCTCCTAAACGTTCCCCTAAAAGATCGCCGCGAAAACCAGCTGGTATTAAGCTAGTTTCCATAGGGAAATCTTCCAGAAACAACAAAAAATTTAAAGCCGTTTTCCTAATGCCAAATGGGCGACAGAAAACTGTACATTTTGGTGGTGCTGGAAACAGAGATTTTACACTCATAAACAAGCGTGGTAGTAAGTGGTATCTACCTACTATGGCTGAACGTAAAGAAGTCAGAAGGCGGTACATTGAGCGACATTCCCGCGGTAAAGAAAACTGGAACGATCCTACCACTCCCGGTGCGCTTTCGCGATGGGTTTTGTGGGAGAAACCCACATTCGAAGGAAGCCTTAGGTTTTACCTTAAGAAATTTGGCATCAAACGCGGTAGGAAATAATTGTACTTAAATAGGAATTATCTTAATCATAACATACACTAAAAAGATGAATGAACTTCGCAAGTTTTTTCAAAGAAAAACCTCATCTGTTTCCCCTGTTTGTCCTTTTCGGGAACTTGGTAATATAGCGCCAAATACTGCTGATACTGAGAGTTTTGATAAAGGAAAATATAGCAAAAACGAAGTACATCCACAAGTAGTTACTCCACCAAGTTTACTCCGTCTCTTTTCCAGGGACTGTATTCCTATTATAACCGAGGAAATAAAGAAGACTAACGAAACAAGGGAATGTACAGAATCATCAGAAATGTGGTAGTAACCTTCAGCAGAAAAACAACCTATAAAAAATTGATATTATCCGGGATCGGATAATATCTTATAACAAAGTACACCAATGCCTACCTCAAAAACTACCAAAACCGGTAAAACCCAACGCGGAGCGGGGGCTAAAAGCAAGACCTCCCAGGTTTCTGGTCGTAAGCTCGCTACCACCCTGTCTGATAAAGAGCATGCCTTTGTTCGGCCGGATATGTACATCGGGAGTGTGAGTTCTACCACCAAAACCGAGTATGTATGCGACCTTGAGGAGTTTCGACTGGTTTCCCGAGAGGTTTCTATTGTTCCCGGTCTGATGCGTTTGTTTATCGAGCCCATGTCAAATGCGGTAGATAACAAGTGGACATCCCAACAGCAAAATCTCAAGATGACAGAGATTCTTGTAACTCTTAACCGGGAAACCGGCGAGGTTTCTATCAAGAATGACGGCGCATCCATTCCGGTGGAGACCACTATCGATGATGCTGGCGAAACTGTGTGGAATCCCGAGCTTATTTTTGGCAGGTTCCGTAGCGGCACTAACTACGACGATACCGAGTCTCGCCTGACTTCTGGTAGGAATGGTATGGGTATCAAGCTAACGAATTTATTCTCTACTAGTTTCAAGGTTGTCTGCCGCGATCCTGCCGCGGGGAAGGAATTCTCCATGGAGTGGGTCGATAACATGGAACCCGCTGGGAATCCTAAGGTTTCTACTAAGAGTATTCGTAAGGGAAGCACGCTTATCAGTTTTACGCCAGACTTTGCCCGTTTTGGAGTAAGCGGGTGGACAGACGACCATATCGCCGCGATTCGTAAGTACGTCGTAGATATGGCTATGATCACGCGAGTCCGTGTGAAGTATAACGGGGAGACCATTCCGGTACGAACTCTTAAAGAATACGCATGTATGTACCCTTCTCTGGAAATTCCTACTGAACCAGTAGAAGAGACTAAATCAGATACTGATTCCACGACAGAAACCGCTTGTACAGAGTCAGTATATTTCCACCACTCTGCTGATGGATGTACAAGTGAGGTTCTCCTTAGCCCCGCGGAATCATTTGAGCAGATCTCCTTTGTAAATGGCGTACAAACCTTTGATGGCGGTGAGCATGTAAAGGCCTGGTCCACAGCTATCTTTGGACCTCTTCTTGAAAAGTTTCGCCGCCTTCCTAATGGAGAGTGCCTCACTATTCAGAACATCAAGAGTCTGTTCCGGATTATTGTGGTCTGTACGCTTCCCAACCCTACATTTACTAGCCAGGAAAAAACTTGTCTTGCTACTCCCACCCCTCCTACGGAGGTAAAGCGTGCCACGATTACGGCTATAAGCAAGTGGAGTTCTGTGGCGAGGCTAGAAGAACTAATTCACGAGCGAAGCCTGAGAAAACTCAGCACGCTTCAGAAGAAATCTCGTAGCGAAACTATCCCTGGGTATTCCAAGGCAAACAAGGCAGGGAAGCGGTACGGATCGCGGTGTACACTGATTCTTTGTGAGGGGTTGTCTGCAAAGACGTTTGCTGTTACAGGGCTGGCAGGAGGAAACTGGAGTCGGGATTATTATGGAATCTTTCCTCTGACTGGTAAGATCCTTAACGTTCGCGACAGCAAAATCGAGTCGATCGGTAAGAACAAGGTGATCGCTAACCTTTTGCACGTTACCGGTTTGATCCCTGGCACAGATTACTCTATTGAAGCAAATTACAACAAGCTGAACTACGGCCGATGGATGTTCGCTTGTGATGCCGATGTAGATGGGTACCACATTCAGGGTCTCGCGGTGAACATAATTCACGCTATGTTTCCGGAACTAATCCCAAGGGGTTTTCTGCACGGTATGTCCACTCCTATCGTTACCATTAAACTTAATCGTGGTTTCCGCGACTTTTATGACGATGCTGAAGCACGTCGGTTTATCTCTGAAAATCAGGTATCGCGGCGAAGCGTAGAGTACTACAAGGGACTGGGTACTATCTCTGCCGAAAAGGCGCGCGAAGTTTTCGGCCAGCATCTAACGGCCTTTGAGTGGGACATTGGTACAGATAACAGCATGCGATTGGCGTTTGGTAAGTCCTTTGCGAATCAGCGCAAGCAATGGCTGGCTATCGATCCCTCTACACTGGACGGCGGAATTCCCGAGACGCAGACAATCACCAGCTTTATCGATAACAAGCTTCGGCAACACGCTATTGCGAACTGTGCACGTATGCTGCCGAGTCTGATGGACGGACTAAAGGAGTCTCAGCGTAAAATCGTGTGGATCGTCCTCACTCGTGGCCCTGGTCCGAAGGCAGAAAAGCTCAAGGTTGCTCAGCTTGCTGGTCGTGTGGCAGAATTCAGCGAGTACCAGCACGGTGAACAAAACCTACAAGATACTATCGTTAACCTGGCACAGTCTTTTGTGGGAAGTAACAACATCCCTTTGCTTAATGGTATTGGCCAGTTTGGTACACGTATCGCTGGTGGAGATGACGCAGCTCAGCCTCGTTATATCTTCACAAAGGCGGCGGAGATTCTCCCGTACATTTACCACCCAAGCGACAACAATATTTTGCAGTACGTAAACTGTGACGGCGCGACCGTAGAACCTGAGCACTACATCCCTGTGATTCCCATGGTACTTGTGAACGGAATTATTGGCATCGGTACGGGGTACTCTACCAAGATTCCTTCATACAACCCGCTGGATTTGTGCGACTACGTACAGGCGTGGCTTAATGAATCTCCTACACCAGAGCTCATCCCGTGGTACCGCGGGTTTACAGGCGAAACGGTAGCAGTGAATGCACAGCGTACGAAGTGGAAGTTTACGGGGATCGCTCGCCGTATTTCTGGTGCGACTGTTGAGGTCACTGAGCTACCGGTGTTTATGTGGACTGACAAGTTTGAGGAGTACCTCACAAAGCTTCAGAACGATGGAAAGATTAAGTCGTTTGACAACCATAGCACCGATGTCGCTGTGCGGTTCGTGATTAAGGAAATGCCTAACAGCAACGACATCATTCCGAAGCTGAAACTCTCTACCACAATCACCACTACAAACATGTCGGTTTTTGACGAAACCGGGACGATTCGTCAGTATACCTCGGTCGATAAGATTCTTGAGGATTTCTGTGACACACGACTGACCTGGTACACTGACCGTAAAGAAAACCTTATTGAGTCACTTACCCGGCAACTTACGGTTCTAAACGGTAAGCTTCGGTACATCACCGAAATCATGGCTGAACCGCCACAGCAACTTGAGGTATTCCGTGTTCCAGAATCTACCATCATCGCTGAGCTGACACGCAGGGAGTACCCTACCGTAGATGGAGACTACGAGTACCTTCGCAAGCTATCCACGCGCTGGTTCTCACAAGAAAAGCTGGACGAACTCGCAGCTGAGATTACCAATACCACGGCAGAACTGGAGAGGATTACAGATATGGAAGAGGCTGATATGTGGCTCGAAGATCTAGCCAAGTTCCGCGAGGCTTACAGCCGTATTTACGGCTAAATTATACTTTATATTTAAAAAAATATAAAGGAAAACCCCTTTTTCTTCTGCGAGTAAAATGGTATGCCCTGTTTGTATTGCACCGATTATAGCAGCCGCCGCGGGAGCTGGCGCGATGGGAGGGAGTATTTGGAAAAGTTGGGTATTCTGGGTTAGTATCGTAATTTTCCTGGTGTCTACTGCGGTATTTGTTTACTATTTTTTCTTTAAGAAATCTTGCGGGAAGGATGATGAATCTTGTCCTATGAAATAAAATTGTAGAAAACACTAACAGAGTCTGTATCAGTAATTACAAGACACAACACCATGCCTGCCTTTCTTACCCTTAACCTTATCGACGGCTCTGTTGAGTTTCCTACGGAATTTGTGGGGTATTCTGGTCTTTTGACGGAGTTTATTCAGAATGCTTGTGATGTAGACAGTACCGAGGAGGGATGGTTGCAGGAAATTATAGAGTCCGAAAACGCCCCTACACTAGACTTCCCCATCCTCACTACCCGCCAGGTAAACAAGTACCTGGAATGGTGTGAGATTAGGCCGTATTTTGAGAACAGCACAAAGCTTGCGGAGTACACCGGTATATGGCAGAAACAGATGCAGCTTCAGAAGCCACACATTCGGAATCCTGTTCCTAAGACTCCCCTTCCTGACCGTGTAGAGGAGTCATGGACTATTGCGTCCCTTGTAACGCCTGAGGAGCTTCCTGCCGTGAATGTCCTTTTCAAGGGCGAATACAACGACCTGATTACAAACGCTACAGATGCTCCTGCCGGGTCTCCCTACCTTAACCCGCCGGCATGGGTGCTGAATCTCCCTGCCCATGATATTCCGGAAGAATTTCCCCGGGAGCTTATTGGGTACTGGCTAAAGGAGTACCACTTTATCGACCTCAATGGACTAGAAATCCCCAACGATCTGGTTCTTAATGCTTTTATTCGCGCAAACATCCGCGGGGACGAAGAGCAGAATCAGGATGCCTATGACGCAGAGATGCCGATCGTTATTGACTACATCTGCCAGCATCTGGCAGAGATTACTATGCCAGAACTACCGGAAGTTGTCCCTGATCACACCATTTCTGTTGAAGCTGCCCGCAATGCGGATGTTATGCGGCGTATTTCGGCGAATCGCCAAAACGCTGAACGCCATATTCGGGACACCATCTTTATTCCCACCAAGTTCCCGGAAGAGCTACAGGAACAGTGGCTGTCTGAACGGTTTAACGATCCTAGAGGGTTTTCTGAAGAGGCTGTTCAGGAGTACCACGAAACTAACAACCGGTTTCTAGGACAGGTCCCTCACACATGTGACGAAGATCCTTTGTGGGGGATCGGTGCTGAAATCGGCGAGCTTGTTATCCTCGGCGCCGAGAAGTTCCTCGATCCATGGCTTGAATCTGTTGCTGCTTGGCGACTTTCAGAGATGACGGACCTTGTTAAGAATGTTGACCACCACATGCGAATGATGAAGTACTACAACACACCACGGGTTCGCCAGTACTTGGAAGCCTGCTACGTTTATGCTGATCAAGTATAGGAAACTCTCAAAAACATAAAAATATTTTTATGTTGTTTTTCAGTAGACACAGACACAAGTTACCAGTACACAACTGTGTACCCCTGCACTACGCTATTTTTATCCTTTTCGTACAAGTACGACAGCACTTCAAACCCATTAGTCAACCTACCGTCTGCAGGACCTACCAAATACTTTTTCCTGCTAACGTATAAGCGGTATTTCCACCGTGTATCTGAGGGGTACACCGGAACAGCCTCCCTTGTTCCACCACTTTCCCAACCAACGCCAGACTTTACGGCGGAATCAAGATCGGGGAAATTTCTCGCCAGGTATACCTTAGAATCCAGAGACAAAAAGAATGGGTCGGAGATTATAGGATCTATGTTATACCGTAGCGAAATCATAGCGGGTTTAGAGATGTTTTGGTATTGTACCAAACTCCCAGAGTTTACAAGACTTACGCCAGGAATTTGGCGATAATCGTACCTATCAAGGTACAGACCTTTTAGTATCGTTTGGTCTTTCATAGAAATAATCTTACCAGAATCACGCTGATAATCCCGCCACAGCATAAACAGTAACCGATTCCGGACTTCTTCAGACGGGAGAATTAGCTTGTTTCCTCGGTAAAAACCGCGATTGTCAGCAAGTCTCACGTTAACCTCAGGATAAACTATTGTTTCTATAATTTCTGTGTTGTTTACGGCAAAACCCTGTACGCTTATAAACGTTAGTTCTGCGATTTCCAGACTTCCCACCGAGTCCCACCACTTACTGAATTCCACGTAAAAGAGCTCTTGTAGCACACGAGCGAGCTTCTTATTTTTCCAGAAAATCTCTGTCGTACTTTCAGATACAGGTGCGGTAATAACTGTAACAATCATAGTAAAATCATTTACCGTTAACCTGGCGGGATTTCTACCGTTGATTGGTTCAGAAATTAGAGTAATACCATATTCCTGTAATTTATTCCACCGATTAAACCTCGGAATCTCTGAGAGCATCATGGTAGGAACGTTATAAGGGGGTGATGGCGGTATCTCTACAAAAACGCGGTTGTTAAGCTCTACCCCGCGGCATTTACCAAACTGGTCGATGACTTGGCGAGACACATTAGGAATAATCGGTAGAGTTTGCATAGTTTGCGGCCTAGGATGGCTCCATAGTTCAAAACGGCAAGCTTTTTGGCGAAGTTTTATTAGGTTTTCAGCTGTAGTTTCTGTAAAAATCTTGGTAATTGTTCTGCCAAATTCGTGGCCAATTAGCTCCGTCTGAGGAAAACTCAGAGCATCCCTTTCAGCTCCGCCGTGTTCCAGAAGACAGACTACCGGAAGATCAGTCTCAAAGAAATACTCACCGTACATAGCCTGAAAACCATATAAACTTCCGGGGTTGGTTTTGTTGATCCCTTCGCGAATAAACAGGATAATTCTGACACCAAAGAGTTCCTCGAGGAACCTGTAAAACCCACGTGGTGAAAAGTACCCCTCACCACGTATATCATATTCAAGAGTTTCTAAAGATTTCCCAGGATTTTCCTGTGCACAAACTATCGGTAAAACAGTAGGATCTTGACGGTACCTCGTGATCTCTTGTTCAGAAACCCCCATTCCCTTAGCCATTGCTACTGCTTCAATGGCGGAGTTTTCTCGAGAGCCCACTCCATAGCGGTACCAGTTCCCCTTAGGAATTATACTACTGAGAATGGCGAGAACACCTGAAGGGAGTACTCCCTTCCTCCCCCTAGGTGCGATTTTAACGGAAGTAAATACAGTAGTTCCCTTAGTATTTTCCATTGGTTTCTGAAAATTAGAAACAGTTCCTGTCAGCCATTGATTGAGAACTGTGCCTTGAGTGTTACGGTTGTTCTTGGTTTCACAGCACAGGGCAACAGGAACCTGCAGGTCCAAAATCTTATCAGGATCTTTAGGATCGGGTAGTGGGTTCGGTAAAGGTACCATACTAACATATTGCTCCTTTGCAAAACTGCGCCCCTTTTTCCGCTTACATGTAAACAATCTCGGTTGAATCCACGGCTGAAAATCACGCTTAAACAGCGGATACTCCTGTGGACGGGGAAACTCTAAATATGTAGCGGGATCATCTTCGCGTTTAATGCGAGCAATCTCTTCGGAATTAAGAACTACCCATGGCTGTTTCTCGGGAGGGCATTTTCTTACAATAAGTGGAGGAAACAGAACGGGGTCTAGCGCAGATCTCTCTTTCGCATTTTTAAGGTAATCTAGACTTTCTACATCAGAGAGCTCTGCCCTACTTACTGACGGGATTTCCTTCCAGTTTGGAATAAATGTTTTATAGATCTTCGAGTACTCTCCAGACAAATCCATATACCGGTGCAAAAGTCCCTGTAAAGCTTGTAGCAAAAACTCTGATTCCTGCTGCGACTTTACCTTTATCGTAGCCGTTACAAACCCACCAGACGTATGGGTCTTACCAAAACGGGCTCGCTGGCTATCGGTTGCATCTGCGAGGTTTCCGCTAACTATCGTAACGGGCCAACCCATTTCGTTTTCACTAGGAGTAAAGTATACAAATAGGCCTGATTTCTCACGGGTAGCCTTTCGAAGATCGTTTTTGTAGAACCATTTATTCACTACGGAATCGTTAAGAATAATATCGGCAAGAACGTCAGCATTGAACTGTACACCAAAAAATGTGAGACTACCTTTCAGAAACTGAGTTTCTGGGTTAGTTATAAGCATATTTTCGGAAGGAATTTCAAATATTTCTCCAACGCGTTGTATAAGAATATCTGGAGTAATTGCTGCCGCATACGCGGCAGCTTCTACAGATATCTTTACGCCATTTTCATTACCTGATTTTACCTGTGCAAGAGTAAATCTCTGCGGAGCAAGCTCCAAAAATACGTAGATACTATTATCATTTTGATCTGAAATTTCAGTAGGAAACCCGTAAGTTCCCTGGCGGATTTTCCAATGATTATTTAAAACCACAATCGGGGCAAGAATTGTAGGGTTTATACGGTTGAAAATATCTTCAGGAGAAGTCCACTCAAAGTTACCTTGATTGTCTTGGAAATATGCTGTAAAAATGTTAAAGTCGAGAATAAGCCCGGTGTTTTCGATATCCGGCTTGTCGAGAAGAAGTCGTATAGCCTCTTGTTTTGCAGCGTAGTCTTCTATAAATTTATTAACAGAAATAAGTTCTGGAAGCTCACGGGTTTCTGGTAAAACTGCCTTTACTTCCTCCAAAATCGTCATCTTCATCTCGGGAAAAAAGGTAAACATAGAGTTTCTAGAAAACGTATACGCCTGTACAAGAATATTGGGATCTACGCCAGGAAACCTGTTGTAAAACGTACGGAAATCATCGGTCTCGTAAACGGCGGATGTTATGTCTATCGCCGTAATTTCCCCGGAAGTTAGCTCAAAATCTGGAGGTAACAGAATAAATTGTGGCAACGTCTGCTTTCCCGCTGCGATTCTTTCACGAATAGATACTTCCGTGTCATAAATTTCAGGGGACACGACAACAGAAAAAGAGCCAGGTTTTTGAGAAGGTGATCTAGGACTATTACTTGCCGACATTACGGTTTTAGTATCTACAGAAGCCATTATATTTCTGTAGACGTATAATTTAGTTGTGTCTCTTATTTTGTAGTACCGAATTTAGTTGTGTCTCTTATTTTGTAGTACCGAATTAATTCCGGAATTCGTTTATATACTTGGCAGTGTCTTGGAAAAACTCCCAGCGTCGCAAAATCTGATACTTTTCGTCGGGATTCTGCGGGTTAAACGAACCGTTGACGATTTTCTTTAGCTTCTTCATACGTTCTTCAGGATTAGTTCTAAAATCTTCATTAAGCGGAAGGTCTGGTATTGCGTCTATAATTCCCCCCACAATTTCCGCTGTTTTCGTCTCTATCGCGTTCAACTGCTGTTGCTGCGTTGCGCGGTTCCGTGAAAGCGCTGTTTTCGGTTCAAAAATATTTACGTTTTTGGCATTCAACAAACCCATAAACAAGTTTGTAACATAAGTCTTAAGGAAATTCTGTATATTCTCTTCTGTCTGTTGGTTCTGAGTGTCTCGGAAAATAGTCTTGTTTAAAATCTTACGTAGTGGTTTTAGCGTTCTGTCTACGAGAGTTATATCATTAACCACGATACATCGCGAGTAGATAAAGTAAAGGAGATAATAGATATTCATGCCAGTAACCTGGTCCTTAACGCAGCATTCCTCGACAATGGCGGAAATGGTGTTATAAACCTCTAACAAACGTCGCTTAATAAAGTTATCGGCCTTTTCTAGCCGCTTTTTGACGGATTTTACAACAGAGGGATGCTTGTCAGCAAGCTCGATGGCTAGCCGCCTGATCGTCTCAGGGTTAATAGAGGTCTCATTGGTGCGTCTCTTCAGTTTCCGAGTAGGATTGGCCTTGTTCAGTTCATCGTTAAACCAACGGCAGATACTGCTTAGAATCGATGGTACAATCAGTGTTTTACCAAAAAGAAGCGGAATATCTCGTGTATCTGTAGGATAGAGCTCTTCTGTGTACCGGTCCGATTTTGATAGCTTAAAGTCCTCAGGTTCTGAACCGGGGCAGCGGTTTAAAAATTCTATAAATTCTTCCTGAAAATCCGGATCTTGTGTCGCTCGAATGATGACTAATTCACGGCGAGACAGAGCCGCGATTCTCTCTTGTTCTGTATCTGAACCGGCCGAAAAACCAGAAGGTCGAGGAGACGTCGGATTATTGTCGAAAACACTTGGATCAAATGCGGGAGACGTCGGATCAAATGCGGGAGACGTCGGATCAAATGCAGGAGACATCGGATAATTGGTGGGAGACATCGGATAATTGGTGGGAGACATCGGATAATTGGTGGGAGACATCGGATAATTGGTGGGAGAATCATCTCCTGTACCAGAGATAAGCCCCTGACTTACTGCCGCATCTACTGTTTCCCGTATCTGCCTAACTCTTTCTGGGGTAATCAATACCCCCTCTGGACCAATTATTCCGGCTTCGTCAATAGGTGCATAGACATTTGCATTAACCCAATCCCGCCACAAAAGTAAGTCTCCCAATGAATAAGTAACGCCGTTAACAATAACCTTTTGAAAACTAAGATCTGGTCTTTGTTCTTCTCCCTGTGGAGGCAGATATTCTCTTCCAAACACACCTTGAGGCGGAGAATAAGGACGGTACGGCGGACTAGCAGGAGGCGGTTCCGGCCTACGAATAATCCTGGCCCGTTTATGTTTCCGCCCTGATCCTCCCATCTGTTGTCTGGGTTTGGTTTTCGCCAGCTGTTTAAGCTGTTTGCTACGCGATTCCACAGGAACACGCGTAACAGTACGCTTTCCGGTTTCCGGGTCGGTTTCCGCGATAGACTGGTATTCCTGCCGAAAGTTCTGCTCAATAAGCCGCAAGTACCCCTGAGTTAGTGGCTCTACAAGAGTTTTGGTAAGGTCGTTTTTACGGACACTCTGGTAGATGTCCATCATCTTTGTAAAGCTTACACGTTTTTCGCTGGTTACCGCCATATTCTTGTTCAGAACCGCCCCGACGAGGATGATTCGCCGTGCGATACGTTCCTGACGTGAACGGTCCATACGGCGCTTCTGTTTACCGCCGCCCTTCCCCTGGTATTTAGCGGCCATCATAACAAGGGCGTACTGATAAGGGCCATCGTACTGACCAGTTTCGTCATCCCGTCCTTCAATAACCAATGGGAAGTCTGTACAAGAAAACTCGCCATTCATCGGGCGAACTGTTAGCACATTGGGTTCCTTAACGTCATACTCCTCCTTCATCTGTTTGAGCTCCGCCGTAATATCGGCACGTTTGTTCTGACGTTTTTCAGGGTCTACCTTTTGAAGAGGCTTAAGCTCATTTGCTATTTTCCGAGACAAACTGCGGTTAAGTTTTTCGTCATTGTATAGTTCCACAACCCGTGCGATAGCCACTTCTAAAATATCCTGAGGCATCGTACCAGTTTCACGGCGGAAAACGGTTTCAAAGTCTTGGTCGCCACGGTCAGGGTAGCTTTCCCACTGGTTTCTGGAGTACTCTTTGAATACCGTCTCTGAACGTATCCTGCTAATATTACGGTTTAGTTCCCGCCAGTTTTCTTCTATTATTACCTCTCTCAGAATACGGCGAGTTTCAGGAGTAAGACCCCCAATTTGCGCCACGATCTTTACAGGTTCAGGAATAAGATTACGGCGTAGCTGAATTTGCCGCAGCGTATCAGCGTCAATACCAGTTTCACTACTTAGCGCTTCAAACTCCGCCTTTAACTCCTCTTTTTGGGCTTCTAGTTGTGTTAATTTTTCGCTAAGATTCTGAATTTTCTGGTAGTCAGGGTACTCGTCGTACTCTTCATAAACCCTTTCCAATGCTTTCTTATTTATGTTAGTTGTCAACTCCTGCAGACGGCTAGCCATCTCTTGTAACCGCCTAACCCTTGGAAGATCCTGTACGCGTGCGGACTCAGTAATACGTTTCTGCTGGTCTATTAGTAGCGAAACACTGCCAATGTCGTACTCACTGGGTACTGCAAAAAGGTCTTCGTCGGCGTCAAGAAACTGGCGGATATTTCCGTTTTTCATTAGCCACTTCTTTGCCGCTGCGTAGTAGTTCATAACCTTTGCGATTTCGGCATAATAAATGTCTTGGTCATCTTCCACGCGATCGGAGTAATCTCTCTGTAGTTCCTTAAGGATTCCCTTTATCATTTCCGGCAGGAAATTCAGTTTTTTCTTGACACCCCAAGTTTCTACCGTAATATCGGTAGCATTCTTAAGGGTTGCATGGCGCTCGGGGTGTGTGGTTACACTGGTAGCGTAAGCGTATCCTTCCTTCATGTAGTTCCGCAATTCCGAGCGTACGCATTCCTGAAAGAGCCCCTCAAATTTTTGCGGCAATAACTTTGCAGGGGTATCAATGATATCACCATCTTTACCACACGACTTTAGGGCTTGAGAATAGACATAAGCTGCCATGGACGGGTAAGTTCTACGGCGATCTTCAAAGCCTACAATAAACGGATTTAGAATATCGGGCACTCTCATATTTTGTACCACTCTCGAAACCTTTTATGTATTGTACACAATCTGTACAATATTTCTTCGCTGTAAAAACGGTTAAGTTTCAGCCATGTTTTTCTTATACTCCAGAGATAAAGTTACCAGAGACTACCCCATGTTTTGTCTTGTTTTTACGGCTGTAGTTTTCTCTAGTCATAAACCACTGCCCGTCATATCGTGATTCCGGCTGATTAACACAACTACGGCAACTATCTTTTAGAGTTTGCTGAGATACCGCGTTTTTCGGCTGGTATTTCACCCCAAAACCCATATCATACTCTGTTCTGGGCATACCCAAATTCTTACTAAAAAACTGGGAGGAATCGGTACCAAAACCAGGCGAATATATCGACTGGTAATGCTGTCGCTGTCCGCATGTATAATTCTCTTGCAGGTTGGCCATTTTATAAGGCGAAAAAACAGTACAGTTTATTCGTCGCAATTCGCCAAAAATTCCTGAAGTTCCGCGGGAACTTCACGCCGTTTCCAGGCATGAAGGTGACGCTTACCGATTGCGTAGTACCACCAGTAGCTTTCGATCACATCATCAAATGTGGCACAACCGTTAATCTTGTACTCATCAGGCATAGCGCACGGAGGGACTGTAAGACCGCGAGATTCTAATTCAGGAAGATTTTCGCGGAACCAGCTTACATAACCAACCGACTTGTGCTGCTTTCCATACCGGTACGTATACTCCTCTCCCAACGCCTCCAACATGTCAACCAGCCAGAGGTAGTTCTCAAGAGACTCCCGCGCCCACTTGGCACATGGATGGTTCTTGTGAGTGAGCTTGTACGGCGGAGTTTCTGTTGTTTCAACGGCAAACCCACACAACCACAAAACACTGCACAAAAGCTGGGCAGTTTCCAAAGGCATTTTTACCACATGCGAGTTTACCTGTGCCTGTGCCGCTTTACGGGGGTTGAGACTTAGCCAGAAAATATTCATATTGTTTTATAGAGATTATTCCCCTATATTTCTGACCCAAAAAATACAATTATTCCTAAAATGACCATTTGCTGTTGGATCCTTATCTCTATCGCTATTACTATTGCAGTAGCTCTGCTAGCGCTAGGTGTTTACATGCTCGTAAAGAAATATGGTGGCGGAGACGGCCCTACTGCTCTTTCTGCCTTTCAGACTATGGCTCTAACGGCTGCACCCGGAACTGGGGTCCTTGATATGTACCCTAACCTTCCAGCTGATGGTTCTACCTCAAATATCGATTGGTATGACGGCGGAAAGATGAAGTGGCCTCCTTTGACTCAGGATAACGCAGATTATCTCTCAAATGTCTACTATCAAATGATCATAAGAGATTTTACCAAACTTCCAAAATCTCCTCTGGATTGTACCGACATCGAGCGACAGAAGCTTTTGAGTTATCTTATGGGGGTGTATTACGCCATGAACCCTGATAACCTTCAGCGCCTTAGTACTGACGATCTCACCGCATTTTACCGTAGTCTTGTATGGTACTACATTACTACACAAGACACACAGCCTGACGGTGGTTGGTATGGGGACTGGTGGGGTGGTAGAATTAATGATGATGGCCCTAATCACGACAAAAATACAGGAAAAACCAATATGACGGCGAGGAGGAACGAGTCGTTCTTGTTTGACCAGAAAATGAATACAGTCTACCCAGATTCCTGTCCTGGGTACCAAACTAACAGCTATGGCTGCCCGCCACACACCAAGTTTTGGGGAAACCGTATTTTCCCTGAAATGTCTCAATCTACTCTCCGTCGTGGCATGAGGAACTCGCCTCAGGTTCTTGCGGAGAATCCTCCGTGGGCTACAAACGGTAAAGTAAATCCTCGGTACGGCACCGGCGGATTCCCTAAGAATAGCTACGTTGAACTTGCCCAGTTCCCTCAGGAACACAGCGGTGGAGGATGGCCTACAGGGTGCGATGCTACCACATCAAGTTGCCAGCTTAAAGACTCCACAGAAAGCTACCGTTCTCGCGGTGATGTTCCTATGTTTTCCGCGGCCGATGAAGGGTATCCGGCTCCACTGTACCAACCTGACGGAAAGAACCGTAATGCTGGCGGAGATCCGTACTGTGGTATGAAACCGCAATGGTTCTATTTCGTGCAGGGTATGGGTCAGTTTTGGAACATCGCAGAGACCAGTTACTGTTACAGCTACCCTGACATTTTCCTCAATGCTCCTATGGGAACGGGTCCTAACGCTAGTAAAGACGGTACAGCTAATCCTGTGGGTTGGGGCAACGGATATGGAAACTGTACACAGACACTACCGTTCCCGCCGGGTTCCGGCGTTTTGGGATACGATCTGGAAGACCCTACACAGCCTACTGAGCACGATTACAACGACATGGCATACTCTATGAAGCTTCTGTTAGAGTTTTTGTCGCGTGTTGATGTACCGGGTGCCTGCAGTGACGATAACGGTTGCTACCCAGGGCTGAAGGATTACCGTACTGGTATGATGGGTATTGGGTACTGTGCTCAAGGCGATGACGGCAACTGCCCGTGTGCTGATCAAACCGGTGACGATCGCGTTAGCTGCCTTAACAAGTCTGAGAATTCTGGTGGTTGCGGTGCGAGTCAGCCGGTTAACGACTTGAGTTATGCCATGCACGAACAGGTTGCTTATTTAATGGGACTTCGCGCCGGTAGGTACTGGAAACCGTATATGCAATCTGGCGGCTTTGATATCTCTGATAGCGATCTCAATGATGCTACCGGTGTTGATGGTGGAGATGTTAACGAGTACGGAGGTTTTGATGCTAATCCTGCATGGGCCGCTGTTCGTGTGAAGAACTGCCCTGCAAGTGCATATCCTACAAGAGATAGTTACGATGTCTCCACTGGGAACTATGATAACCGTCAAATCATCACGGGTTGGGTTAACGGTAACTTCTACGGTTATCCGAAGGGCGTTTGCCTTAACAGCGACCTCACTCCCAGCGGTAGCTGTGGCGGAGATAGTTGCTACTGCAACGCCTTTGCTGACGGCATTCCCGGCGTACATCCCACAACTGGTGAAGTAATTTACGGTTGGGTTCCTACAGAGGATGACCCTTTGATTTACTACGGGCCTGACGGCAAAGAGCTAATGCGAACATGGCCTGGTAAAAAGCTGGAACTGGACGAGGACACTGCCCTCCGTGTCGTGGCAGAGTTTTACAGTTGTGGTGACAGCGGCTTTGAGAACAAAGAGATGAACTGGCCTTTTGGGCAGTATTTTGGTTATGGTCAAGCTTTGGGTACTCCTGGTAAATCCGCGTGCCAGCAGCTCGCTTGTTACCCTTACGAGGCTACCAGCACGCAGTTTACTTTTACACCAACCAGTTACAGCAACACACTCACACAGCCCGCATATGATTTCGAACTGTTGTATGCGCCGCCTATCAACCCTGCTAGTAGTTACGTATCGTCTGCCAAGTGTACATGTGCTACCGCTGTTACGCTTGATCTGACCGCGGACTTTGATAGTAAAAATGCAGGTGCCGATCTGAAGCGGTATTTGTGCTTGAATAAGGGAAGTACAGGTGGTTACGTTCCTGTTGATTCTCCTGCGGGGCAAACTGCAGTTGCGTTCCAGGGTCAGAACATGGGAGTTACCAACTGGACTACCCTTGATGCCGACGCCGGTACCGGTACTTTTGATCCTACAAAGGCTAATGATTACGGAGTTAACTCTGATCCTTCTGGAATGTGCGGGTTGTAAACAACATGCAAAAATTGTTCTATATTTTTGGTCAAAAATATAGGGTACTACACAAGAATATGGCTTTCAATCCTGCGACTCATACTGCTTACAGGATGACCTGTACCCCTAACCCAATTTTTATGAAGGAGTACATTGCGGCTGCTGCCTCCCTCGGCAATACTCTGAAAAGAAATCACAATATCAGAATTTGGTACAAATTCCCATGTAGTAATCCGTCTACGAGAGATCAGAATAACTGTTCTTATACATGCCCTAAAGGGAGCGTATGGGGGTATGAACAGAATGTTTATCGTTGCGAACTTACACCGTTGGGATATACTAATTTAGGAATTTACATGGAAACTCTTGACTGTTCCTGTGAATGTAATTGTCAATGTGTCTGTGGGGGTGAAGAAGAATCTGACGAGGACCTTTTTTGTACCTGTTGTCCAGGTGAAAACTGTACGCACCCCGACCAGAGTTATTTTTTTAATTTTTTGCGCCAACCAGATGGTACATTTTCCGCCGTTAGTGAAGGGGATGCTATGTTGGAGGCGGTTTTGTGTATTCCCGACAGGTACATCCCCGGGGATGAAGCTTACATCACAGCTCTGGGAACATTCAGAATTAAGCGCCGCGCTGTCCGTACTATTGAAGCCGCGTTTTTGGCCTATAAATATCGTCCGGGTGGGGAAGTTTACAGGGAGGCCTCGGCGAGAAATGCAGCACATTTTATGCATTAAAATTGCTGATTTTTTCTGCCAGAAACACAGTAGAAAATGAATCACCAAACTGCTGCTTATAACATCTTCTTCATCGGGGCTCTTCGTCTTGGAGGTCTGGTAGATATCGCTATGCACCATGATGAGGATAAGATCATCGATCTGTTGTGCTTGGCTATGGCTGCTCATACGATACAAACCGGGCTGGTTTCTTTTCACGTTTACTTTGATGAATCTGCCGCGCTTGCCAGAAGCTTTCTTGGTCTAGAAGCTCTTTCAAGTGTGGCGTTGTACGCCCCTGTGTTTTTCGTAATTTATGGGTGGGAATTCTGTCTCCCGCCGATGGCGTTTGGGCTGTGGCTCTGGTATCTACAGTACAAGATTACTCAAAATCTTTCGGATTATAACCCTATTCAGTACTCTTCAGAGTACCATCGGTTTGCCACAGTTTCTGATAGGGAAACGACGGAGTAATCACTTATTTTTTTGTACAAATATGTACAAAACTTTCTTGCAGTTTCCCACTTAAAACTGTACCGTACACTGGTTATCTACTCGGTACAAAGTCCTAGCCTCGTCTACTGTAAGAGTAGGCTTACCATTACGGAGGTTTACAAAGTTATGGAACTCTACAAACCACGCAAAAGCTCCGTCGCGAGTCTTTATAGCCTCCCGCAACTCAGCTTCACGATCGTTTATGTATTTAGTAGCGTGGGTTTGACAGACTCCACACGGAGTCATTAGAGGAATACCGCGAATAAACCCAAGAAGCTGCATCTGTTGCTGAAGAGTAAGATTTTCCGGCAGATGAGCGGTACCATTGTGGTAAGTAAACCAAGCAGGAGGTCCAAAAACATTAGGCGCCGTTAGATCACTGGAAAACCTACTGAGAATACGGCTAATAGCTTCGCCGCATTCTCCGTTATGAGAATTACCACTTACTTGGCATGTTCCTTGTACCGCAGGGGAGGTACGTGGAACAAAATTTTCGCGGTTTGAAGCTGCTGCTTGGTACAACGGACTTTTATCAGAAAATGTCATAGGCTGCCACCGAGTATTAGTAAAGGTAGTATATTGCCGGGGAGCGTCAGAAAATAACCCCGACCCGCTTCGAACATATCTACCGCCGTATTTCCCAACGGGCCTTCTAGAATTTTGAGGGTAGGCAGAGCCGCCAATTATGTTGATCTGTGCCATTTATTTCGTATCGGTTTTTGTTTATCTCAGTTATACAATTGTTTTTCCGCCATGCAAGATACCAGAAAAACAGTTATACACAACATGAAGAACATTGGCACAAATCTGGTTACGATGATGGAGGATCGTGGGTATGAACCTCTTGATTCTGCTGACTTTGCGAATGGGCGTATTTTCTTGAATAACACCACAGGGGAGACGGCCTTTGTGAAGGTACTCGATAAACCCAACAAGAAGGTACTGGGAACAGAGGACATTCAGGACCTTCTTCAAAATCTGGAGGACTGCGGCGCTTTACGAGGGCTTATCGCAGGGCATGGAATGTCATCCCAGGCAGAATCCCTTATTCACGAGAACAACAACTCTTCTAGTGGAACACGGCTCGAGTTCTTTGATCTGGAAAAGCTACAGATTAATCCAACGCGTACTGTACTGTACAACCCTCATACTCTTGTGATTGGAGAAGAGCTTGAAGAAGTCCGTCGTGTTTACAACAATAACGGCAACACTTCACTTCAGAATCTTCCAAAGCTAATTGCAGGGGAGTGCCCAATTGTACGGTACTTTGGTTGGGGGGCCGGTGACGTAATCAAAATTACACGCATTCCCAAGCGGATCCGCGAATACACACCACGGAAAACACCTCAGATTGTTTATCGTATTGTCGTGTAAAAACAAGACTGAGATTCTTGGTATTTTAAGCCCTTTTTCCTATGTAAAAACACATAGGAAAACATGTCAACACGCGGTGCAGATGAACAGATAGCCAATGCGATAGTAGAGTACCATAGACTAAAGGACGAAATCGCTGAGCTAACCCGACGTAGGGACAGCTTAAAGCAACTTATCGGTAACGAGATGAATCGCCGCGGTAAAGACCGGCTAAGGTCTGGGAAAACCGTTGTTACCAGAAGGTTGGTAGAAACTCGAAGAATATCACGGCAGGAACTTCCCGAGGAAATTTACGAACAATACGCTGTGACGAGTCAGTACTACACATACACGGTTAAGAAAGAGACGAATCATCGTTGAATAATACCGTGTCTGTACACCAGAAACCCCCATCAGCCCAAATAACAGTAGGTTGGTTGATAAGACGATGCGGCTTTCGTTTATACTGATTTTATATAGTTATTTCCAACCGGTTTTACGGAAGAAAAATTATGTAGTTATTTCCAACCGGTTTTACGGAAGAAAACGGTACAAACAATCTTGCCAATGCTTCTTATTTTTTCCGCCGCTTTTCCGATAGGATTTTACTGATTTTATGTTAGTAAAAATTGCGAGATTAATTTATTCACACTGGGTATACAATAAAGCATGAATGATCAGTTACTTAAAGATCTTTCCGTGCGAGGTTCAAAAGATGTACCGCACAATCTTGTAAGCAGTGATCCAACCGGGGCGTATCTGGCAGGGCACGATATTCACGACAGACTGATGGACTGGTACTCAGATAACGTGGAGAATGGCGTGTTTATGTCTCTAATGGAGAAGTCTCAGGAGTACTCACAAGTCCGTGTGGATATTGATATAAAACAAGAGGGCACTGAACCCAGAAAATTATATACAGATCAACATCTCGCCACAATTATTGAGGCATTTCAACAAACTTTACGGCGGCAAGTTATTGATTGTCACGAAGAAGATCTTACCGTTTTTGTGCTTGAAAAGCCGCCGTATATCAAGGAAGATGGAGCCAAGACTTATATTAAGAATGGGTTCCATCTGCAGTTTCCGCGGCTATTTTTGAACCGTCGTGAGGTCTACCGTAATATCTACCCAAAAGTTGGAGAACTTCTTGATCGGACTGAGGTAGATTTCTCTGATCTGGTACAGTCAAACCCTAGTGAGCTTCTTGACGCTCATGCGGGTTGTTTTAACCACTGGCTTATGTACGGTAGCGGCAAGAATCGTAGAACTGGTAGGTACATGCTTTCTAAGATTCTTACTGTGAACAAAACCACGATTTCCCTGGAGGACTTTATGGAATCCTACCGGCTGTTTAACGCCAGTGATTCTGTTATTGAAACGGAGGACAGACCTGCCGAGTGGTGGCTTCCCCGTATTCTCAGCATTAATACCTGTGGACGGCCTACAAAGGAGATTACTAACAGTATTCTTGAGGTTATCGACGCGGAACAGCAATCGGCCATAGCATACTCTGGAGATTCTGACGATGAAGATGCCGACCAGGATACGATAGAAGCAGAACTTGATGATGCGGAGCATCTTCTTACTTTGCTGTGCGAATCTCGGGCAGACGACCACACGGATTGGTGGAAGATTTGCCAGGTTCTCAAGAAGATTTCCCACAGGAACGCAAGGGGTTTTGAGATTTTCTGTGAATTCACGCAGCAGTCCCCTAGACGATGGGCTAAGCATGGCCAACCCGGTTGTATGGATCTCTGGAACGGGAAGCAGTACGGATTTGGTATGGGTACGCTGAAGTACCTCGCTAAAACCGATAATCCCGAAGGTTATCAAGAGTTTCTACAGCTAAAATCGATAGAACGGCTGCAACAATCTGCCACGGCTACACACAACGATTTCGCCAGAACTCTTAAGGATCTTGCGGGCGATAATTTCGTTTTCAGTAACGGCAAATGGTGGCAGTACACAGGGCAGCAGTGGAAGCCCATTGAGTCTGGTATGCCGCTCAAGAAAATGATCTCTAAAGAGCTTCGCGATCATTTCTCCGAGTCTCTCCGCGGAATTCAGGCGGCTGCCAATGACGTAGATGCTACAAAGGCTGCAGAGGCCGAGTGGAAGGAAAAGCGGCAGTACATCAACAAGCTCAAGGATAATAACTACAAGCGTGCTATCATGGCTGAAGCTAGTGAGGTTTTCTGGCGGGACGACTTTGAGAGCACTTTGGACAAAAACGGTAAGCTTTTCGTCTTTACCAACGGCGTGATGGACTATAACATGATTGGTGACGACGGGTTTCCAGGAGTTTTCCGCAGTCTTACCCCTGACGATCTTACCACAAAAATGGCGAATGTTCCTTATGTGGAGTACGACGACGACTCGCCGGAGATGCAGCGGCTTATGGAGTACCTTAATCAGGTTTTTCCTGATCCCGAGCTTCGCGAGTTTTTCCTTGAGTTGTACAGCGATATTATGATTGCCGGTAACACGTACAAGATTGTGCCATTTTGGGTAGGTGTGGGTAACAACAGTAAGTCGGTTCTACAGGGAATTCTAGAAAAGGCTTTGTATAAATATTTCTGCAAGGTTCCCACCAGTCTTTTCGTTGGAAAGCGCGGGCAAAGCGGTAGTGCTAATCCTGAGCTTGCGCGGTTGGAAGGAGTACGTATGGCTATGGGCCAGGAAACCAGCTCGAAAGAAGAGATGAATTCCGGAATTTTCAAGGAACTCTCTGGTAACGACACAATGTTCTGCCGTGGTCTGTACAGCGAAGGTAAAGAGATCGCGATGGAGGCAATTATCGGCATCTCTTGTAATAACCCTCCTATGCTACAAGGAGATCGAGCTGCGTGGAACCGCGTAAAGGTTATCGACTTTGAAGCGGAATTCGTCCACAACGCACCGCCTACACGAGAGGAGCAGTTTGCTACTAAGAAATTTCCTATGGACGTTAACTTTATGGATGTTGCTGACCAACTGTGTGGCCCTCTGTTGTATGTTCTGGCGAAATATAAGCGTCGTATGATGCGCGGTTTTCTTAAGATTCCTGAGCGCGTTAATCGCGCAACTCAGGAGTACAAGAAGCGTAACGATATCTTTAGTAACTACCTCGAAGCGTTTTTGGTACTTGATCCACAGGGTACTTTAGATGTTACTGCAGAGTACCGCGAATTTCGGTTATGGTTCCGTGAGATTTACTCTAATTCCACAGCTCCTAATCTTAGTGAGTTCAAGGCGGGTTTGTGTGGGATCTTACGCAAGCAGGTTCCTGGTGGAAATACTTTACAGGGTATTAGGCAGAAATCCGCCATGGACACCCCTGAAACCGAGCCTGGGGTTTTTACCGGAGATTCTAGAGATTCTAGAGATGACAGCGCGATGGATCTCTTGGAATAAAAATATTCTTTGTACTTAAATAACTACAAAGATTTCGCCTTAGAAACTCGCCAGAATATTGTCTAGATCAGGCAATCCGCCAGAAATATTAGCTCCCTTTTTCGTAACACCCATAATCAATCCAGCCACTACCACAGTAATAATAAGAATAATACTGATAGTTGCCCACTTACCTAAACCCTGTTTTGTTGTCTGAGTTTGTTCCGGTTCTGGTGCAGGTTCTTCCGGAATTTGCGGCGGAAGCTTGGGAACAATCTGTCGGGGCTCTGTTATGGTCTCTACTATTACTTCCACAGGCTCCGGTGCGATAAGTACAAGATAAAACTGACGAGGGATAGAATCAGTATACTCTAGTTCCCCGTTAAACCACTCTCCTTCTACAGTGGTACTTGAATCGCGGTACTGTAACTTATTACTAGTATCAAGCGTTTCCTGGTCAACCACTACCCCCTGAAATTTCCCTCCAGATCTTGCCGTAAAAGTGGTTTTGAATGCGGGATACCCCCCGTTTAACGACACAATATTACGGTGATTGTCTATGTTATAAACCTTACGTGTAGCCTGTGACTGATGCTGATCCGGCTTTGGATGATTCATACCGTGCTCCATTTACTACAGGAACGTACAGAGCTTAAAAAGGGGTTTTGCTCCTAAAACAAAAAGGTAGTACTAAAAAATGGCACAGCAAACTATACAGAACCGCGGGCAGTTTAATGAGGATCTGATCCGCGCCCAGATCAACCAGAAACTTAACTATTCGCGTCCTTGGTATGCGAGTGGAGATCTCGGTATCAGTGTGATCACCGATCACGACACGTTCCCGTACCCTCGGTATTTCCGTGGAAATTTCCGCAGCGAAACTCCTCAAGTTTTCGAGAGGGAAGCTGGCTTCCGAAAGACAAACAATCCGTGTTACACACCGATGCAGGTTTTCCCTAAGACGCACGAGCCGAATCTGTGCTGGGAAGGCCCCTGTTCCGCTAATTACCCGTGCGTACCGGAATTCAGCAGTAAATTCAGCGACATTCAGGCGTACAAGGTGCAGCTTAACAAAATGTGCCCCAGTCATTGGGTATAAACCTTGAAACAAATAATTTTCCGCCGTTTAAAATGCCGCGTTATATGTGCAATGTTTCTACTACTCCCGGCTTTGGGGGACCGGTTGTTTACAGCCGTATGTCTGACTTGTGTTCCGGCAATCAGTCGGCCGTAACTGTAAACCAGAAATTCTTTCCTGCTCCAGTAGATGATCCGTGGCTTGCTGCGAGAACTCATAGGAGTCGGTGGCTTCATCACGTAGTTACTCATCCTGACCACGGAAAAACTAGCCTGAGTACCACAGAAGGTAACATTCATCCTGCCGTTGCTAGCGTGGTTAACCATCCCGATACAGAGTTCACCGACCGTTCTGTTCCTAGGGATTACGACTTTATAGCGCACGGGAAAACCAGCGGCGGTTGTCGTGGATGTTAACTGTAAATTATAGGTAGTTTCGTAAAGTTTTTTACGAACCATGTTTACCAGTAAAACAGTTTACTCTATTACCCCTTGCATAAAGTGCCAGCCGTTATCCAACATTGCGGGGACTGGTACGTCATACCAACGGTACATAAGCTCGTCGATTTGGTGGTACAAATGCCCTTTTGTAGTCGAGTTATCAATAGTTTCGTCCACGGAAAATTCCTGTCGTTCTGACGCATGAATAGAAACCGAGTCTTGCTGTATAATCTCTTTCATGGTACTTGGCCTCCACACACGGACAACAAAACCGCCGAGATCCTTAATAATCTCGATTTCGTTGTCGTACCGTACATCGGTGATAACAATGTCTGTACCAGGATTCTCTTCAGCAAACCGCCGCAGGTTCATGGCCCAAAAATCTGGCGTGTATTTTTCCCGCATAAATGTACCGACATCTTGCAACATTTGTCTAGGAGTAATTCCCCAGAAAACGTCTACAGAGTCCTTAGACTCTCCCCACAGCTGATCGTCAGAAAACCCGCCAAATTTCTGGATTCCCGACTTGAGAGTGTCCGCAAAGGCAAACCGTTGAAAACCATGAGCAGCGCAAAGGTAATTTCCTGCTGTATCTTTTCCGGTGTGCATGCGCCCAGTGAAGCCGATGATCTTGCGAGTCATTTTTAACTAAAAATGACGGTTATAATTCCAGCAATTTTACGCAACCTTCCGAATCGCCAAAAACGCCGACATCTGCAGTAGCGGATTGGGCGGAAGTGGAGAGAGATCGTCGCTAGTTACTGTTTGAAACAACTGCCCTGTAGGTGTAAACACACGGACGTAAAGAGTGTCGTTAGGCTTAAACTTCATAGTCTGCGTAGCGCCACTACCGTCTAGCTTGATAAAGTTGGTACTACTTACACTGCTTGTGTCGCTAGTAACTGCTTGGAAAACAGCCCGGGTAGCTTCTGGATTGTTAGAGTAGATCAGATCCCTGTTTCTGGCAGAACTGTCACCGCGATTTGAGATTTCTACCAGGAAATATGGATACACCACACTACGCCCGCCAGTAATCAGCGTCAAATTTGGAAGAGTAAGACTTACCAGGGTAATTTCCCAACACGCCATATTCTGGTTCGATAGCTGGCTCCCTGTGAAAACCATGGGGTAGTAATTATCCCGTGTAAACGCCAAAATCTCAAAAGTTACAGCGCCAGGAGCAGCACTAAAGTTGGGACCCACGGTGGCCACACGGGTAGTGGTATCGTACGCCGTGATTCTGCGGACATCGCCACTTGCAGCACCCGCCGTGATATAGACGTAAAAACCAGTGTAGTCTCTGGTTCCTACAGCAGCGGGGAAAGTGGCGGTGCTAATGGTACCGGCAGTGAGCGTACCCTGGTATATGGGTTCTTCGCGGCGAATCTGGTAGCTATCAGTATTGGCCCAACCACCACCGAACGCGCTATCAAGCGTCGCTATTTTCGTGGTACCATCGTAGTCGGTAATAGTCCGGAACTCACCTATCGTAGTATCCTCCAGAATGTTACCACGGTAGAACTGGTCAATGGTACTACCCGCATTAACAAATACCGCCGTGTTTGTAGAGGGGTTAGTGATAGTGTAAGCGTCATTATTAGCCCAGTCAACACTAAAGGGATTCTCTATAGTCGCTATAAAATCGGTACCGTTATACCCCGTGATTCTAGTTTGCTCGCCTAGAGTAGTGTTATCAAGTATGATTCCGGTGTAATAATCGTTTATTGTACTGGCAGTAGCAGTATCCAAGATCGGTGCGGCGGGTACTCCTCCGTCAAATGTATCGCTGTTTGTGTTGAAACCGGTCCAAGAATAATCCGGGTAAGCGTTAAGAACCGGATCTCTCGCTGTAATCCCTGAGATCTGTGGGCCGGACATAGAAAGTTCCACTTCGAATTCAGCAGGAGCAGGCCAGAGATTCCTATCGCGCGTGCGGCTGGTCAGAAGAATATACCGAGTGTTACTCATTTTAAGCCGCCAGAGTATCTTTAACTCGTGTGAGTATATTTTTGGTGTTTATTTTGTACCAAAAAATACGGCTGGATGTATACCATATTTTCAGTGGAAATATGCATAAGATTTAAGTACCATATTTTCTGCCAGATTTTATACGAAAACCGGTGCTTATTTCCGATGTATTTATACACCAAAATATACCCCAAAAATAATATTTTTGGGAAAGAGTTTCCGGGAACTTTTCTCCCGGGAAATACTTTTTCAGATTTATTTTTATTTCTGGGTATTTTTATGTATACGCAAAATACATCGGAATTATGTACCAAGTCTTATAGTATTTTTCGCAGCACAATTTATATGTTTTATGTCCGCTGAAATTATACTACACATTCCCGCGGGTTTTTTTGAGGTACGTATTTCCCCCAAAATTGCGGATTATAACTAGCCAAATCTTAGAGAAAAATGAAGCGCTTTAACATCATTTTCGCCATAGATTCCAAGTTTGGGATTGGGAAAGATAATCAACTTCCTTGGGGGCGGATTCCTGCTGATATGGAGTTCTTTCGCGCCGTTACAATGCGGACCCAACTTGGCGAGTACCCGGCTAAGCGGAATATAGTGATTATGGGGCGGAAAACATGGGAATCTCTCCCTAGTAGTTCCCGCCCTCTTCCCAGCCGAATTAACGTAATCATCACGCGGGATACCTCTTTTTCTCCCGGAAATAACGGATGCCTTGTTTATAACAGTCTCGAACAGGCGCTGTTGTGCTGTCTTACCAGCGAGCAATACGGCGATGTTTTCGTAATCGGTGGAGGGGAAATTTACCACCAGGCACTTACACACCCCAAACTCGGTGAGGTTTTTGTAACAGAAATCGAAGGAGATTACAACTGTGATACGTTTATCGACTGTGATCTCATAAATCCTCTCAGGTTTCATACTGCAGAGCTTCTTAATTCTACCACACATCCTCGTACCAGTAAATCTGTTAAGTTTTACCGCATGGAAACCTACCAGCATGCTGACCGAATTTATGGTGATCTTCTCCGGCGACTTATGCTACAGGGGGAGCCTATTTACGGGCGTAACGGGGACACACATCGTATTACTGGTGATATCCAACTCGCTTTCAGTTTGATGGACGGCCTTCCTGTTCTGACGGGAAAGAAAATCCTATGGAACAAAGTAGTAGAGGAACTGTTGTTCTTTATCCGCGGAGAAACAGACAGCAAGCAACTAGAAGCTCGCGGTGTTCGATTTTGGCAAGGGAATACTACCAGAGAGTTCCTTGATTCCCGTGGGTTGACTGAGTACCCGGTCGGAGAGATGGGCCCTATGTACGGGTATCAATGGCGCCATTTTAACGGAGAGTATAACCCTGGTACTGATTCTACCAGGTCTGATCAGTCTTCTGCTGGCGGAATCGACCAGCTTCGCGGACTCATTCAAGAACTTCAGGATAACGGTGCAAGTCGACGCCTCCTTATCACTACACTTAATCCCGCCGATGTTGATCGTTCTGTGCTATGGCCCTGTCACGGGTTGGTAGTACAGTTCTTTGTCGACACCCAGAACGGACTAAGCTGTAAGATGTACCAGCGTTCTGCTGATACCTTTTTGGGTCTTCCCTTTAACATGGCGAGCTACGCGTTGCTTACCTGCATTCTCGCCAAAATTCTCGACATGGTACCCAGAAGCCTATATATCACCGTCGGTGACTGTCACATTTATGACAATCACAAGTCTGCTGTAGAAGAGTACCTAACCCGTGTACCGTACGACTCGCCGCACCTTGAAATCTCTGAGCACATTCGGACACTTGAGGATGTAGAAGCTTCCACGGCGGAGGATTACCGCCTGATTAACTACCAGCATCACCCGTTTATTCGCGCTGAAATGTCGGCGTAAAATTGTAAGGTTTTTGTAATATTTGTAATTACAAAAGATGGACGCCAAAAAGCTTTCGCATTTTGCTAAGAGAAAAACAGCTGTCGTTGTAGTTAACCATGACGGGATCGTTCGCCAATGGTTTTCAGCTAACCGAAAACGTCATAGAAATGGCGGCCTACCAGCCATTATAGAAGAAAACGGCGATAAAACATGGTATTACCAAGGGAAATGTCATCGCGGTGACGACCTACCCGCTACTATTAACGATAACGACGGTATGAAAGAGTGGTGGTATCAGGGGAAAACCCACCGAGATGGCGACAAACCAGCTTCTATTTGGGGCAGCGGAATGCTATCCTGGTACCAGCACGGAAAACTTCATCGAGATGGCGACAAACCTGCCATTATCTGGGAAGACGGGAGTGAAGAGTGGTACCAGAATGGGGAAACTTACCGCGAAAACAATAAAGCTGTCTATGAAGGAGCAGATGGGACTAGGATCTGGAAAAAGAAGTAATGGTAGAAAACTAGCCTTATGAAAAATAGCAGGTTTTCTCTCCTATAAAATTGCTTATTCACAAGAGTAAGCATTCCCTGAAAAATGAAGGAACATACCTGTGATAACTGCGGTCAGAAATACAGCAGTACCCGTACTCTGTCAAACCATCGTAAAAACTCTAAGCATTGTGCGCCGTTTCAGCACGCATATTTTACATGTATGCGGTGTGGGAAGGGGTACGAAAATATGAAGCAATTCTCCCTACATTCTGCCCATTGCCGCGGCACAAAGAATTCGTACCGTATCCCTGACGAAACGCGGTGGCAAACTCGTTGCGCTGTTCTTGAAGGAATTATTGAAGCGACTCTTGGGATTAGTGTACCGAGTATCGACTACAACGATAACTTTGTTACCGTCGGAAGCCTTAAGCGTCTCAAGGAAACTGTAAAGAGCCGTATTTCCGGCGACGATCGCAGTATTTCTCCGATTCACGTGGAAACCACGCCTGATACCGCTCGTGTTTGCGAGGAAAATCTGCCGATTCTAGAAAGTCCTACAGTTAAGAATACTGGTAAGATAGAGAAGAAAAGTCCATGCAAGTGTACTGAACAAAAGAGCGCGAATAACAAGTCAGAATCTGCTATTCCTATGAAGGAGGATTCTACACTGGAAATGAAAGAAAAAGAGGAAAATCCTCCTGTCCCCACACGAACAGAGTCTGTAATAGTTATTCCAGACCATACACCACTAGAATGGTCAGAGTACACACAAACTAAAACACCTACCGATTTTCTAGCAAGATATGCTATCACAAACGAGCCACGGGAAGCTACTACCGAAGAATATCGGGAATACCGAGAAACTTATCTTTCCGCTGCCATTTCTATCATTAAACAGCGATCTGATGAAACTGCAGTGATATACGTCCTTACCAGAATCCGTGAGAAATTGGTGGGGTCTATGGGGAATTATAAATCTCCTGCTGTGTTTGATACCTGTCGTGTTTACCGCGGGATTCTAAAGGCACTTACTGCAGAAGGTTGGAACGCAGACAACGCTAAGGAATGCATGGAGAAATATATGCTTCCGTATCCTCTTATCCGCCTGACAGATATTCACCTAGACTACCCTGAAATCCGCCCTACCAACTATGACGACGAACTCTGTAAGGAAGTACTGACGCATTACTATACAGGAAAGTTTGGGCCAGGTTTCGCTGGCAATGGTGGTGGAATGATCTTCCGTATTTTCCGTTTCAATGCTGCCATAAACACCTTTATCTTTTCGCCGCAGCCATGGTGGGAGCGTGATTGTTACTACGCCCCTCAACGTGGAGAACGGCACCAACAGAATCCCATCACATTTATCACACGTTCACGTGGTAAGTGGGAGTACGACTATTTTCTGCAGCGATACAGTGAGGAATTGTACGGCGAAATCGCAGAAGCTATTCGCGTACAGTTCCGAGACCTTTATCAGCTAATTCACGGCACAAACGAGTACATAGACGACTGGGATCAAAATCTTGGTATTTACACTGAAGACCTGCACAATCTTCTGCGGTGTTACTTCAGCTTTTACAGCGAATTCTCTCTGAACGAATTTACAGAGAGAATGCGACTACAAGTCGCCGAGGATACGATGACGGCATCGAAAAAGATTATAGATGCAAGCGAGTTCTCTGTGGGCCGCCCACCTGACAAGAAAATCGCAAAGAAGATCTGGGACTCCCTAAAAACTCCGCCAATTTACGACCGTGTTTTCGTTGGTTTTATGGCGCTGTTTGATATTCCTGAAACTCGGAAATTCTGGGATTCTGCTACTGGTCTACGGGGAGATGGGTATTGGTATTTCAATGACTCGGCTTACGAGAAGTTCCTTCAGCCACGATTTCACCGGTTGTTCCGCTGCCTCTGTTCTGATACGTTTTTCTCAGTAACGGGAGACTTTGAGCAAAACCATTCCTCGGTAGGTTGTGACGCCAGTATTCTCTCAGGTTTTCCACAGATTCCTTACTTGCAGACTCCGACTACCTCCCAAACATAATTTCATACCAAAAATACGGTACAAACTCTCCAAAACTTTATTTTACCGCCGTTTAGGTTATCACTTTTCAGGTTATCGCGAACAAAAAGAAGAAAAAATTGGCGAAAAACTGTGCAAGATCATAAACCTGAAAGCAACATGGAAGAACAGTCCCAGTCTATAGATGACCTTTTTGCTATGGCAGCTACCGCTGTTGCGGCTAAAGCAGACACTTCCAGTCTGCCGAATGGTACCGAAGGTTGCTCGCACGAAATGACAGTAGAGCACGATGGAGAGGTGTTCTGCAGTGAGTGCGGTGAAGCACTAAGGGATTTAGACACAGAATTTCGCAAAGAGAAAGGTAAGACTATAGAGGACGGCGGTCGTTGCCAGAGTCTTCAGACAGGAAGTCTTGGAATTCTTACAGATATTCAACACATACACAACATTCCCAAGAACATCAAGGACCGCGCTAACGAATACTTTATGGAGTATATGCGGTGCACAAACAGCAACGTTTTAAGGCAAAAATCTCGGCGAAGCGTAATCGCGGCGGTTTTGTACTACGCGTACCTGCAGGAGAAAAACATGGCATACCCTATCGAACCACTAGCGGAACTTCTTACCATTTCTCCGCGAGAAGCTTCTCAGAGTTTGCATAAGGTGGCCCGTAAACTTCCCAAGCTCCGCACAGTGCAAGTAACCGTGGTAGACGTGATGAACCAACTTCTTCAGAAACTTGGTGCCACAGATCCGCTTGATTTTCAGTGGGTAGAGTACATCTATTCGGTTATTGAGCATCGCAACAGCATTCTTAACAAGGCCCGTATGAACTCGGTAGCCTCCGGCGTAGTCTGGTACTACATCCAGCGCGAGGAAAAACCTATCACTATAGAGCACTTTTCTAGCGTCTGTGAACTCTCCAAGGGCACCGTGGCGAATATAGGAAATATAGTAGAACAGACTTACCAACAATACGGCGGTGACGATTAAAAATTCTTATTATAAAATGAAGCGAGCTACCCGTAGTATCCTTACCAACTCTGTGGCGGTAACTTTGTCACCATTAGTAGGGTATTTTTTCGACAGCCTGATTAAGAAACATATCTCAACAGATTGGGTATGGCTCCGTGTGTTGATGACATTATTGGTTACGTGTCTTACAGCAGTGGTTACATACTTTGTTATCTACAAAATCACAGGGTACGTACCGATGGGACCGGCGGATGACTAAAGAGAAATACTGTACAACTTTTGTACAGTAACCCCTGATAAATTAATGTTTATATCCTAGCAGGATCACTAAACCCACTTACCACACACTCCCTTAGCGGACCGTAGTCCGGAACTAGAAGATTATCCACCAGATTTATGTAACCATTTGCTGTAGCAATATTACCCCTTACGAACCCAGCATCATAACCGGTAGCAGTCTTTATTACAGGGCCTGCTTTCTTAGTTTCTACCACGTTCTTCCCGATTGCTCGCGTCATACGGTCGCATGTCGTGTTTTGGAAAATTAGGTGGAACCCGTCAAGAGTACTTGGGATTTCCTGTAGCGGACTCTGCATAAAAACAGACATATCCCTCGCACGTTCTATTGTAGCATATCTTACCAATCTTATAGCAGTTCCACGGTCAAGGTTTAATATGATAGACTCATTCAGACCTCTTGCACGAAGAGCTGAATCGGTAGGAACAAACATCGTAAACGCCCCATAGACCATATCACCGCTGGCACGGGTGTCATACACCCCCTGAAGCCCTGAAAGCTGTAGAATATAACTAAAAATCTTAGTGTTAGGATTTGACAAAATCCATCCAAAAATGCTGTCGGAGACTGCAGCAGTTACAGTGAGATTACGACGCAGATCCCGAATATCATAAGATTGCGTGTAATCATAAGAAGCGATATCGCCGTGTACGGTAGCCATTTTACTTTGTTACTTTTTTTACTGTGTACAAGAACCCTTTTAAGCACCAAACTGTATACAGAAAATGCGCATCTCTGTACCTCGCGGCACGCATGTTGGAGCCGTACAAGCCCAACAAAATCCTCCTGGTCCTCCTCCTGCGGATGAAGAGCCACTTGCTAGTGACGAGGAGTGGGAAACCGACACTGATGACGAATCCGCCCCGTCGACTGAACAGCCCCAGCAACCTGTACGCCCTGTAGTAGAACGGAACGGTATGGGTGGTATGGCTCGTATCCAAAACACTGGAATACATGCAGACTTCTACTAAACCACAGATTTCTTAAGCAAATTCTTAAGCAATTTCTTAAGAAATATTTATAACATCAGTATCAAGATCCATACCCAGTGCAGGAATGGCAGAAATTCTACCATCAGCGATAATAATATCATCGTTGCCGATATTTTTAAGGCCTAACGCTAGATTTATATCTGCCATTGCCCGCTTTGCTGCCGATAAATCAAGCTGGTTGTTTACCGTAAATTTCCTTGCAACAAAATCAGCAATGGGAATGTCCTTGCCGTAAATCTTCTTAAGTTCCGGCCAAGTTTCTGGCGTGCTGTTTGGATTTTTACTGGCCAAAACCTGGTAGAAATGCTCCTGTCTTTCCGCCGTATCTTCCTCGGAAAAAATACCCAACTTTTCCTGTAACAGCCCGATTAGTTCTTCAGTACTTTTTTCAAGGGATTCGGAGTCGTCTTCATCAGCAGGAATTTCCCAGGCAAATGTAGTAGCAGTTAAAGCGCCATTCGAGATATAAGTTCCGGTAGGACAGCTATTATAAGCCATATCCGTTATCACACGCTTCCAAAAGTCGCTGGAAACCGTGTCTGCACACTCTAAAAGTATCGGGTAATTCAGTTCACGCCGCATCTTTTCTTTATACAAGCATCTGTATAAAACCCTTTATTAAAATAATATTTTATATTTAATCCTAATCAGAATCTGGCTCTAGATCAGGGAGAGAATCCGGCTCAGAATCTGGTTCCGCTTCTTCCGCTTCTTCCGCTTCTTCCGCTTCTTCCGCTTCTTCCGCTTCTTCCGCTTCTTCCGCTTCTTCCGCTTCTTCCTCTTCTTCCTCTTCTTCCGCTTCTTCCGC
>Ga0180432_10000777_pt1 | contig 51698 bp, 77 predicted proteins | sample SS_ome_10_FD_132414 | JGI IMG/M metagenome (GOLD analysis project Ga0180432, IMG submission 132414) | Hypersaline lake sediment archaeal communities from the Salton Sea, California, USA - SS_1_MS_2 metaG | ecosystem: Environmental > Aquatic > Non-marine Saline and Alkaline > Hypersaline >...
AGATGGGACAACCTTACATCCCGAGAGCGACATGGTAAAGCGTGATGGGCATTGGTACTGCATATGGCATTATAATTGGTATTTTCGTGGCAAAGACAGGGACGACGAAAACAAACTAACCAACATTTCCGAGTCACCAGACCGGGAAAAGGAGTGGAAGTAATGAGTAGTCTTGAAACCTTTGTAGAGAAATTTGATCCAGATACGGATACGGCTCTTGTTCAGCTTGATGATTTTCAGGAAAAGTCCGCCGGTGGAATCTACATGCCAGAGAAGCATCAGGAACAGAATAGAATCGGAACAGTCTTGAAATGTGGGAGACTGTCTCCATACCTGAGGGAGTCGGGAAGAAGGCAGTATGAGCCTGGGGATCGTGTTATAGTTTCATTCTATACTGGCGTTGTACTGCATATCGTTAAGTACAACATTGGTATAGGCAAGCAGGATAGAACGCGCCTGATCAATGTTTCGGAGATTCTTGGCAAGATAGAGGAGTAAATGGCATTCTCATTTGATGAGCTTTGTGATATTGTAAAGTGGCGATCAGGGAAGAGATCTGACCTTGAGTCAGCCACGGATTCAAGCCTCAACCTGTTTGACAAGTGGGTGAACCAGGCTGTGCTGGAGCTAGCAAGCAAGCATCGCATATTTGAGGTTAAGCTAAACTTTGAGTTTCCAAGTCTGCTTACATATACATCAGCCACAGACATTGATGATGGAGAGTATGAGCAGGCCATCGCATCTGACTGCCTGCATGTCAAGTATGTGTGGGATGCTACCAGTGACTATCTTCTGGAGTGGAAGAGCTTTAACAATCTGCTTCAGATCGCTGGTAGGGCTGACTCTGATTCTGAGGGGCCACCAAAATTCTGGTCAAGGTATGGGAACAGCGTGTGGGTAAGTCCTACGGTAGATGATTCCTATTCTCTCGTACAATTTTACCGCCAGCGGCCAGCGACCCTGACATCAGCCAGCACATCTTCTGGGCTTGGTGCTGAGTTTGATGACCTGATCATAGAGCTTGCCACCTATAAAGCATTCCACTATCTGAGAGATGAGGATGGTAGGAAAGCATGCGTAGAGGAGTTTAGACGGCTTGTCATAGATATGGCTGGTCTGTACACAGAGGAAGAGAAGGCAAGGTCGGGAAGATCCAGGGCCAAGGTAAGCGCACGCCACATGAGGGCATATAAGCGATGAGCAATAAGCCAAAACTAAAAGTGCGTTTTACAACACGAGAATACTTTAACCCTACCCTCGCATCGCTCTATGAAACTTTGCCTCCAGAATGCGTGGAAACAGCAATTAAAGTGGTAGATTTCATCAAAAAAACATACCCTTCGACCAAAGACGTTCTCAACGGAGACTTGATTTATGAATCGAGTTGGAATGCGGACCCGAAAACTGGAGAGAAGACGAATGTAGAGGAGTTCTTTTATGGGAATCACAACAGCGGGTGAAAGTGCAGTTGCCAAAATGATCGTTGGGTCTGCATCGGTGGCAGCATTTGACTATCTGGCCCTTGGGGATTCGAACACAGCGTTCGCCGATACACAGACAGCACTGCAGTCAGAGATTACCGGGAATGGATTGGCACGAGCGCAGGATGCCTCAACAGCAGAATCAAGCGGGACAGGGACGGTCAATTACAGCTGGACAGCCTCAGGTACAGAGACTATCCGCGAGATCGGGGTGTTCAATGCGTCTTCTGGTGGGACAATGCTGTGTCGGCAGGTGTTGACTACACCGAGGTCGATGACCAGCGGGGCAACATACGAAGCATCAGTGGACATTACAGTAACCGGGGCATAATATGCCTTATGAGAAGTACATAGTCCGCCCTACAAGCAAGGGGCTTAGCCTTGCATCCTCAGGGCTTACGCAGCCATTCGATGCTGCTACATGGGATGCCAAGAATTTCAAGCTCATGCAGGGGCAGATCAGGAAGCGGAACGGGTATTACCTGGATAGGACTCTGCCGAACGAGCAGGTGATGGCTATTGCATATGCCTTGCTCAGCAGTACCGGCTATACTGTTATTTTCATGGAAACTGATGCGCTGGTCAGAAAGACTGGTGCCAGTGAGACGTGGCAATACATTAACGAACAGCATACCGAGGAGTCTGTCAGTGACATCTCTTCTGGTGTAGTGACTGGTAATAGCACTGACTGGGTAGATGCCACAGATGATACAGCACCCGTTGCTGGCGACATGTTCATTATGGACAATGAGCTTACCGCGGCACAGGAGCCAAACTCAGCGTGGATTGAGATAGACTCTGTTGACAACGATACCCAGATCACGCTGGTTGATACATATGAGGATGAGACACAGACCGGAAACTATACTATAAGGAGAAAGTACTCGGTCCCATCAAATGAAAACTGGTCATGGGCTATCGTAAAGGACAACCTGTACTTCACAAACGGCGATATAAATGTTCAGAAATGGACAGGCACAGGAGCCGCTTCAACACTTGATTCTACGGATGCCACCAAGGCGAGATACTGCATTGAATATGCAGACAGGCTTGTGTTGGCTGATCTTTTTGTTTCAGGATCTAGGCAGATGTATACTATCAAATGGTGCATATCGGGCGACCCAACCGATTGGACCGGCATAGGGAGCGGGAGTGCTGACCTGGGAGATACCAGCGACTTCATCACTGGATTAGGTAAAGTGGGAGCCAACCTTGTTGTATACAAGCAAGACTCTGTGATCATCGGTAACCGGACTGGTGCCCCATCTGCACCCATTGCATTCACGCGGCAGAAGAAGGGTATCGGCACTCCTGCCCCGTACAGCATAGTACACGCACATGGGACAAACTTCTTTATCGGCAGAAGTGATTTCTTCCTGATGAATGGTGATACTCCACAGCCTATCGGTCGTGCAATCAGAGACAAGTTCTTTGATATGACTACACCTACCGAGTTGAAGAGATGTTATGGATACCACAATGCCCTGGAGAACGAGGTTCGCTGGCTGACTACTGATGAGGATGGGAAGCGGTGGATGTTTGTGTATGACTACATCTATGACGAGTGGATGGTATATGATCACGCTAAGCCGATGGCCTGCGGCGGGAAGGGAGCAAACTAGTGTCTACAACTGGTGCCCCGACTACTGTAAGCGTAGCCTATAACGGTGGCCTGTCAAAGATCAACACTATTACATGGGACTGGCCGACATCTGGATGGGGATATGGATGGGAAAGCTGGAACACAGCATGCATGTACGATGTGGATTATTACACCTCATCATGGCATGATCTGGAAACAGGCTACTATCCTACAAGCTCTGCCCAGATAGGCATTAACTATGATACTCAGTATAATTACAGGGTTCGCCTAAGGTTTTACCAAGGCCCAAGGGGTCCATGGTATGACTGGTCGGCATACAAAGAGAGCGGTGCTTATACTGTATGGGGCGATGAGCTTGCTGAGAGCATTAGTATTGCTGAGTCCGTTACGGACTCTGCCAGCTTGTCTGATAGCTTCTCAGAAAGCATATACATATCCGATGGTGCCGGTGATGCAACCATCATCATCCCTCTTGAGGATGATTTCACGTATTACTACGGAAGCTATGACGGCAAGCTGTATGAAGAGAATTATGGCTTCGTTGGTGATTACACGTCGGCCATAGATGCTTACTATCTGACGCCTCAGAATGACTTTTCTGAAGTAAGGCCTGAGTTTTACGGAAGGTATAAGACGGTATACATGGTGAGGTTGTGGTACGTGGATGTATACAACGGATCAAATGCCTCTATCGGTGTAAGCACAGATGGTGGATCAACATGGGAATCTACCGGAGCTTCGATTGGGAACGGCGATGGCACGGTTAAGTATCATGATTTCTACCTGATTTCTACCGGTGCCACATTCATGTTCAAGGTGCAGAATGACACAAACACAGACAGGTTTGCTTGGATATCTATTGAGGTATTCTTTAAGCCAGCAGGGCCGGTGTTCTAATGAGTGAGCTTCTGAAGCGTATACCTGAGTTTCCAAACCCGGATAGCTATGGTATACAAGATGAGGGCGCACTTAGGTTTTGCAGGGACCTGTATGCCGCTCTCCAGGACGATGCTGGCATGAGGCTTGAGGACTCATACAACCAGGCAAGGCCACGCTTCATGTTCTCGTCATTTATGAAAGCTGATACAACAATAAATGATGATACATGGACTGAGGTCACTGGATATCAGGACAATGGCTCTGACTCTTCAGTGGTAAACATAGGCGAGGCATTCGACCCTACCACAGGCAGGTTCACTGTGCCAGAGTCTGGATACTATGCTTTCTGGGCATCAGTTCTTTATAAAGACACGAATATGGTAGCGGACAAAAGGGTTCTGTGTACCATTATAGATGGGCATAACCCACCAACGGGAATCTTTGCCAGGGATGATCGACACACGTCCTTTGCTGAGTTCATTATGACAACTTGTGGGGGTATTGGGCACCTATTGCAAGGGGATATCATCAGCCTGTATGGGCTTCAGAAAACCGGGGCGCAACTTACGATGAGAGGGACTGCGTTTTCAACAACAAATTTTGCCGGGTATTACCTTGGTGGGTCGGTGGCCCCTTATAACGGGTAGGAATGATAAGTAAATACCTCACCGAAGCTGAGTATTACTGCCGATGTGGGGATCCCCACTGCATGAGGCATCCATTCGACCACACGTGGGGAGCGTATACTAGGCTTTTTTCGGCGTATGACGCTACTAGAGAGGCTTGGGGGCGTCCACTATACGTAAGCTCAGGGTTTAGGTGTCCTTGCCACTCTACGGGCGGCAGGTTGTCAGTCCATAGGTTCGGCCTTGCTCTTGACTGTGATGTAAGCAGTGACAGCGAGGTAGACGATCTGTATGAGATTATAACTAGCATTGACCCTGCCTTGAGGATTGGAAGATATTACGGAGCACAGACGTTCATACACATAGACGTTGGCTTTCTCATCCTGCCACGGGTTAAGTGGCAGTGGCGAGAAGGAGCCAGATGGGTTATTCGAAAATGAACACGATCAAGAAATACACGACGATTAAGAAATTTATCCCGACTGAAGAGAAGATCAACAAGCTTGCTAACAAGCTGTTATATGAGCCACTGTACCTGGATGATGCTTACAGAAGCCCAGACAAGGTCAAGGAGATGCTTACATTCTACATGTATGGCAATCCAGGCCTGCTGTTTGAGTTCAAGGACTTCTCCGGCATTCTCTGGTTCGTGAATATAATTCCAGAGTATCGGGCTGATGTGATCTTCAAGCTCTGGAACAAGAAGCTGTATGGTCCTACATTTGCACGTGAATTGAAAAGTATGTTTTCGATGTTCATGAAAATGTATAGGATCAAAAGACTTTCCCTGCAAACACCAAGTGATCGAGGAGCCGCCTTGGCTAAAAGGATGGGCTTCCAGATAGAGGGTAGGCAGAAATATGGATTCAGGTGGAACGGAAAGCTGATGACAAATATCATGTTGAGAAAAGTTGTAGACAAGAAGAGGAGAAAGTAAATGGCATTTCTAGCACCTGCACTTCCTGCCATCGGTGGGGCTGTTGCATCATGGGGGCTTAACCAGCTTTCTAAATCAGGGAAGAAAGACAAGACAGGGAAAAGTGGTGAGTATCTGTGGGAGACAACACAATCTCCTGAGGAACGTGCTGCGTACAACAAGATCCTTAGCGCATTTCAGGACAAGGCATTCTCTGAGAAATGGGGAGAGATTCCTAAGTTTGCACCAGTGCCGGGACAAGCACACCTGGCAATGAATGTCATTGGTGGAGGATCGCTTGGTCGCCAGTTCGCCCCAATGAATATGGGCATGATTACTGGTGGTGGTATGGGTAGCCCATTCGCACGAGCGGGAACAGCACCCCCTGGTGGGGGCATGCCTCCACAACGTATGCCATTGAGACCTGGGCCAGCTAAGCCTGGGTATGGTGGCAATCCCTGGATGGTATAATGATTGATCCGAGATACATACTGAAGGATCATTGGCTGGCAAACCTGGCCCCCAAGAACCCTACGCAGACTATGTATCGGCGATTTAAGCGTGGCTTCACTGGTCCATTCAGAAGCAGGTTCGATGACCTGCAGGATGATTTTGACAAGAAGATGGATGATGCCCTGAAGACACCGTATACAAAGAACCTAGACGTGGAGTTTGAAAATGGGTAAGCCTGCATGGTTTGATGCAAGCACATACAACTGGTCACCGCACATGGGTCACCACTACGATCCATGGTCGCAGGAGGCTCAGTCTAAAGTTGGGCAGCAGTGGTACAGAGACCCCAAGTGGGGTGGACACGTAATTTGGAACCCGGACTATGGGTTCCAAGACCTGCGATCCGTGCAGGACTTCTATATAGGCTGGGACCAATCTAAGCCATGGAAGCAGGCATTCAAGAAGGCTGGCTTTCAGCAGCAGCATAGTGATGTTGGTGACTGGAGTCAGTATTACAATGACCCTGAGCACAGAGTTGTATCTCACCAGGAAAAAATGCAGAATCAATATGGGAATGCCTGGGGCCAACCATGGTCACAGCCATATGGCCAGTACGGTCAATATGGTGGGAATTATGACTTTGCACCACCAGGCGAATATTCGCCACCGGTACCTGATGCCACGCCACCAGACACTACGTCTCGAAATGTCACATCTGGCATGCAGAAGAGAAGCAACACGGCCCAGGCTGGATATGCACCTGGAAGTGGAGTGAATCCATGGGCAGAGGAAGCTAAATACTACAAGGGTACAAAGGGATTCGGAATATGATAAGCAAAGATTATCTACAAGGATATGGAGGTGGGTCAACTGGAGCCTCAAGTCGCGGGATGATGACGCCGATGAACATTGCCAAGAAGACAATGTCCGTACAGCCCAATGGAGGATTCAAGGAAGTGGTAGAAGCCAACAACCCCTGGGGGCAGGCAGTTCCCCCCGAGTATACCTATGGTGGCATCCAGAATCTGCCACCGGAGTGGAGCTTTGCAAGCAATGCCTACGGTCAGATGTTTGATCAGATGGGCATGCCTGTTGATACATCCGGCATCTTCGATAAGGCTATGGCTGCGGCTCAGCCAGCACTCAACGAGAAAGCGGCTGAGCTTGCTGAGCAGTATGGGCTGAGTGGCCTTCGCTGGTCCGAACCTCTTGGAGATGAGATCACAAGAGAGACTGGGCGCATGGTAAGCAATGCCGCGTTACAGCAAGCCATGGCTGACATACAGGCTCAGGAAGCTGGGCGATCACGCATGCTACCGGCTGTAGCCGGGGCGGCTGGGATGGGAGACAAGTTCTGGAATGCACCATTCCAACTTTCAGATGCGATGATGAATCAATCGGCAATGTACCAGGCAATGAACCAGAGTGCTCTCGACTCGTACTACCGAAATGCAATGAACCCTTATGAGCAGGCACTGATGCAGATGTTTATGAATACCGGACACAACCTGCCCATGTATCCACAAAGTGGGTGGGAATCTGCTGCTGGTGGTGCGGCCCCGTATCTTGGCGATGCTGTAAACGGTATCATCAATAATCTGTGGGGTCCTCCATCGACACCGCTGGTGGATGACTCTATGTTTGAAATGCCTGGACCTATTTACTAGGAGACATAAATGGCTGGACCTACAATCAATCCTATACCGCTTATTCAAGAACAGCAAAAGAGCAATCCGTTCTATAACCCCCTTGGGCCTGGCATGGATGCTGTATCTGGCATACGTGCCATCATAGATGAACAGCGTGATTTAAAGGACAAGGAGTGGGCCAAGGGACTCAAGGAACAGGAGATGGCTCTTGAGGAAGAGAAGGTTAAAGCCAAGGCTGTGCATGACAGGGCCATGGCTAAATACTATGACGCTCAGGCTGGCAAGCCATCTGAGAAGAAGGTGATTGACTATCGTATGGAACTTGCTAACCGTATGTTGAGACAAGGAAAGTGGACACCAATCCAAGCTGACCACTACGCCATTGATGGCGAGTGGCCGGAGGAGGAGTATGAAGTACCGGAGAATGTTGCACCACTTTTGTGCATGCTTACTGGGCTTGATATGACACAGTGGAAAGATCTACAGCCTGATCAGCAAAAGCATCTGTTTGAAACAACATTCTCGAATCAGATCGACATGAATATGAGGCTCCAAGAGTTCATAGAGAAACATGGACTTACAAAGATGTGGGAGAAAGAGTCTCCGTTTAGTCCAGAGCAGATTTCACAAACAGTAAATATGATCGATCGGCAAACAACCAGTGACCTTGAGGAGCTTGGGCCAAATATTCTTACTCTCGATGGTAGATCTAATGAACAGTTTGCAATGTCCCATGGGTATGATGCCTTGCTTGGCCACGACTATGCTGTATTGATGCAAATGGCCCATCAGAACCCCATGCTGCTGAGTCCAAAGCAAGCAGATGATCTGACCTCAGCCCTGTATACTGTCGACATGTTTAGGGAATACAGAAAGAAACATCAAGATGAGACATGGGAGCAATTTATAACCCATAAAGATGACAATGGTGTCTTGTATGTTAAGTCTCTTGATAAAGAGGGGTATGACACAAAACTTCTTGAAAGATATTTCCGTGCATACATTGGGATGGTACCTGGGGAACCCGTAAAGCAGACTCAGGTGTCTAAGCTGGTGAAGTTTATAGACGAAAAAAAACAAGGATTGCTTGAAGGCATAGCCGGAACAGCCCTTGGCGTTATCCTTGGTAAAGAAAAATAATGTCACAAACAAGACAGGACCGCGTACTTAAAACCCTCCTTGAGCTTGAGGGTATCCATCAACGAGAGTCTGTGGAAAGGCTGGAGGGTGGCTCTGGTGAGACCCCGGAATCTCCGCTGTCTCGCATTCCTAAGATGCGGTCTAAGAACGATGAGATCCTTTCCGGGCTTGACAGGGCATGGAAGAGAGAAGCAAGCCAGTCTATCGTGGCCCAGGGGCCACGGGTTATGCCTGAGGATAAGCAACCTGGCCTACCAGCAAGAGCCTGGGATTGGGCCAAGGGTGCTGGTGGGGATGCTCTTGATTGGGTGAAAGGGCTTCCGGGCGGAGCACTCGAGCTTGGGGAAGATGCACTTGGTGCAGTTGGTGACTTCTTTACAGGCCTGTGGAAAGGCGGGGAAATACCGGAGGAGTATCTCCACGAGGACGGATCATTCAATGTTCAGAAAGCCCGGAAAGAACTTGCAAAGATTGATCCAATTAGGTCTACAGCCAAGACACCGTTAGATCCTGTGTTTGACCACGTTAAATGGGTATGGGACCAGATCAATCCAGGCACTGCTGTTACTGGATTCATGGACACTATGGCTGAGTATGTGTGGGGAGGGCGCAGTGTTACCAACGACCTTGCTGAGATTGCATCTAAGAAGACAGGCTCAAAGGTGTATACTCAGATATGTGGCTTCTTATCTGCATTCCTACCACTCGCAGATGCCGCGTATTCACTTGGAATTATAGACGAGGAAGAATACAGAAAGATCCCACATAAGGGTGAGATCGTCAAGAGTCTCGTGAGCTTGTCTCCAGTCCGTGGCGTGAGTGAACTCATCTCAGGTTTCATGTATAACATGATAGGCAAAAGCCCAGCACTCCAAGAGGCTGGCAAGGCTGCTGTAAAGGCAAGCCCAGTTGGGATAGCTGCAGAGGCTTTGGGATTTGAGCCACAAGGAGTACCACCTACAGGTGAGTCTGTGATGAAGGGCACTGAAGGCCCAGGTTACGGCTCAATGACCAAGAAGAAAGCCGCCGCTGAGGCGCTTGCGGCATCCATAGGTCTGCCTGAGCCTGATTACAGTAGGACCCTAGAAGAAAGATCGCCGCTACAGCAGTGGATGAGTGAGCCGCTTGAGGGGCTGAAGACTGCCGAGCAATTTATCATCTGGCCATTCGCAGCCCTACATGACTTCGTCGCCGATCCACTTGGATTCGCAGCAGACAGACCACTAGATCTTCTGTTCCTTGCTCACATGGGACTGCTATCCACTCCAGTTAAGGCATTGAAGGGACCTGCGAAAAATGCAGCGATGAGCCTAAGGAATGCATATGCAAAGGGAAGCATCGAGATTCCAATTTATATCCAGGTGCTAAGGCAGGCATTCGGACAAAAGGCAAAAGTTAAATGGGACGCCCTGAAAGACAAGCTGGCTAGAGAGAATCCAAGTGGAGTGATCCCACTTAACAAACGAGCAGAGTGGATCAAACCACCAGACATCCCGGAGAGCCGGTACCGTCCAGCTGATATAGGTGCCAAGCTGAAGGAGCCGTCTGCCAGGGAGAGGGCAACTGCCGACTGGTTCACTGAGGAAGTGACGGCACGTGACGTACCTGAGGGTGTGCATCAAAGGCCATTCATCGGCAGACGCCCGTCATTTGAGCCTGGAGAAATGCAGAGGGTTGATCTGCCAGATGGTACTGCATTCAGAGTACGGGCACCTAGCCAAGAAGCAGCCAAGCTGATTGTCATGGATTATGTGGCTGAGCACAATCTGTACCAGCGCACGGGCAAGCCGGTCAAGTACCCACCTGAAGTTGAGATGGTTGAACGTCCGCCTGGCATACCAGAGGAAGCTCCTATGCCTGAGCCAAAGGGACTCGGGAGAAAATCCCTAACTGAATTGAGGGAAGAGGGAGTTAAGGTTCCTAAGTATAAGCTGACCAGCAAGCCATGGAACAATGTGATGCCAGGTACAATCATATACCGAGGGAAAGAAGGGTATATGGTGACCGATGTGTACCGCAGGAAGGTTCCAACCAGAGAGGGTACGCAAGCTGGCGAGTGGATGTACGAGGTTGAACGCTATACCGACAAGCCAGGTGCATCCGGTGAGCAGATGCTGTTCGACTCATACGACATGAATGATCTGTTTACCGTGAAACCAGCAGCTGAAGCCAAGTCGATCAAGAGATCTGGTGTTGACACTGGGGAAAGGGCACCATCTGCTTATAGGGAGTTTGAGGAGGGTGCATCTTGGGACAAGTCTATCAGTGAGGCCAGGGAATACTCTACATGGGAAGCCCTTGGCGAAGGCAACATGCCAAGGGGTATGGATTTTTACAGCCTGAAAGACCAGAGGATCATGGATGCCACTCAGATGATGGATGAGGGCATCATTCCCAAGGAGAGCCGCCAGAGATCAGCAGCCACGCAGATGAAAGAAGGGGAGATAGCCCCTGATGCCAAAACTAGGTGGGAATTTGAGGCAGAGGCTCCAGAGGGATACGAGCTTATTATCAATGAGCCTGGCCAGGTAATGAAAATAGACCCCAAGACTGGAAATAGATACTTCTCATCAGATATTACCCTGAAGAAGATTGCCGACAGGGAGAGTGTAGAGAGATATATTGAGCGGCAACAGAATACGGTAGACAGTATACTACAAGCCAACAAGGCACGGTATGAACGTGGCGATCCACTCAAGTACAGTAAGGGTGAGGAGAAGATTGCCCCCGATGTGGCTCGTGCCTCAATGGAGAGATGGAAGCAGATACAGGACCTCAATCGGAGAATAGAGGCAAGAGAAAAGGGAGAGGGACTTCCAGAAGAGATTAAGTTGTATGATGATCCTTTGGCCGAGGGAACATTTGAACCAACCAAGGCTGATCTTCAGGCGCTGTATGAGGCATATCCAGAGTTCTTCACTGATATGAATTTCGGTCTGCCACTGAAATCTATCCTTGAGAGCTACAATAGGCTAAAAGACCAGGTAGCTGGGCTTGATCTCAAGAGATTCATGCACATGCCATCTACACGCAGGCAATGGGAACGTCTCCGCATGGAGGATCTTGGAGAGTTTAGACCGCCAACCAGGTTCCAGCATCCAAGAGATTTTGCCCGTGAGCTAACAGCAGAGACGTTTGCCAAGGATCGCAAGATGATCAAGGAGTTCCATGAGAACGGACTTGATATGTCTCCGACTATACATGCCAAGGTATTCCTTGACAACCTAACAACCGGCACCGGCAAGAAGATGAAGTGGGACTTTGCAGATTGGCCGGAGGGATTCCTACCTAACCCAAAGTTTAATCTACAATCTGTTCTTTGGAGCCAGCCTCACTACTGGGCTGGCCTGGCGGACTATGTCCCATCACTAAAGCAGGTTCGAAGACAGGGTCGAGGTCCTATCCAGAAGCTGATGACAGATGTTAATTATCTTACTGTGCAGAGAGCAGGATGGTTTAGTTCAAGGCAGAGCTTTATCGCACAGGCAGTAAGGGAACACGGTGTTGGTAAGGCCGGATCGCTTATTGACAGGGTTGCTGACCTGATGATCCAAGAGCTTCAGCACGGAGACTGGAAGAAGAGTCCAGAGGAGTTGCTTCAAAATCCTCAGATCGCAGCTTACATGGAGCAGTTCCCAAGGGTTGGCCACAGAAGTTTGCTATATGCTATGAAGGGACGTCAGATCCTAGATGCCATGATCATGGAACAAAACATGTTCCGTGATGCCATGGGTGATAAGCTAATCCCATACAGAACAAAGGATGGCAAAGGATACACTCCAGAGCAGATCAGAGATATGACATGGCAGGATGTTGTAACCGGCGATAAGGGATTGTCACATGACAAGATTGTAAAGCTGCTTGAAAAAGAAAATGCACCACTGCCAGAGTTTATAGTTGAGCAACTAACCGCACCAGGTAACCCGAGAGCTAAGCATAGAACAGGTAGGATCCCAACAGAATCCAGGGAGACAAGTCTTACTAAGAAACTATATGACTATGCCGACATCGCATCGAGGGATATCTTCAACAGAATGGCTGTGAAGGCACTGAAGGATGCCGCAAATAAGATTGATAATACTTACAAGAAAGCCTCAGCTAAATCCAAGGGAACGAAACCAAAGGATGAGGCCGGTCACGTTGGTGCTCATGCCCTAAGAGCCTATTCTGCAGAAGCATTTGTTGGCACACTAGCTGGCCTGGACAGGGCCATCTCCCTATCTGTTGGCATGCGTAAAGCGATGAAGGGTTACCGCAACATGTTGCAGCGAACAGCTTTTCCGTTCAACGTTGGGTGGAACCTGTTTACACAGACATCCTCTATCGCCTTGACCATGGCAAGGCATCCGGTTACTACACCGATAGCTATGATAACATATCTATTTAGCCCTAAGCTGAGAGGAAAGCTGCGTGCTAATACATATGCCTTGCAGATGAAGAACCTGAAGAGAGGGCGCATAACCAAACAAGAGACGGCCTCGATGGGAGAGTTCTTCAAGAAGAAGACAAAGCTGGAGACAGTTGAGGATGTTGGGACATTTGGTATGCGTGTTATGGAAGACTATCTCGCTGGTGCATCGGCGCTGGCTGAGTATATGAGCCTGAAATTAAAACGCATGCCTGAGGGTGAAGACTTCTGGGCAATGGTATCGGATACGGCTGCCAAGACTCAGTCTATGTATAACTGGGAAGATAGACCAGGCATGCTGAGAAGCGAGATCGGTCGTACTGTGGCTCCGTTCCAGTCATTCTCATTCGAGGTTATGAATACAGTCAAGGAGTTCGCCGGAAAAACTGGGCAGAGTCCCGGCAATGTGGCAACGAGACTAAAGAGAATACTTGTTGGGGCTGCGGCTGTGCAGACCGTCAACATGTTTACTCAGCTCATGACCGGCAAGAAGAAGTGGAATGCAAGCTCGTTTGTCCCATACTATGACATGACATTCGGCATGGCTATGGCGTTCATGAAGGGTGATAAGTGGGAAATGAGAAAGGGGCTTGCCTCACCATTGGCTACTGGACAGGAGCTAGCCCAGGCTATTCACGGGATCTTGACTGGCAAGGCTGGGGCATTCGAAGACTTTGTTTCATGGTCTGTTAAGTACGGCATGGGGTTTGCTAAGATCCCAGGTGGCCTGCAACTAGAGAAGATGAGACGAGGATTGCTGGAGTACATGCATGAATACGAGTAAGGTAACATCATCGGGAACGATCCTGATGTCCATGGCAATCGTGGCAGCAGGGTTTGTATTCAAGACGTTCTATCCGTCTGCACCATATGAGACTCTTGTATGGGCGACGTGTGGACTCGCTGGAGGATATTTTGCTAAGAGAACTGTTCAGAAAACCGAAAAGTTTAGTTATACTCTTCGTAATGGTGGCTCTGGTGGCAGCAACACTACTGTCAACCATGAGAGCGTGCCGTCTGGATAGCAAAAACGCTGTACTAAAGGACCGTGCCGAGCGGTCGGAGCGTATAGCTCGTGCTGTCGACAAAGAGTATGCTGACTACAGAACATGGGCCGAGGGGCTGATCGAGAATAACCGGCTTCAGATTGAAGTGCTGACAGAGGAAGTGCTGGAGCATGAATCTACTATAGAGACTGTGCTACTTGAGAACCAGCGGCTGAAGATGCTGGAGCCTGCATATCCTGAGCTTGAGAGCCACCCCTTAGTTATCAACCTGAGAGCACAGATCAGCACGCTTGAGTCGGCTATCGCCGAGTACATTGAGCAGGTCAAGGCTCAGGATAATATCATTCTACAGTGGACATCGTCATTTAAGGCTGAGCACAAGCTAAGGCTCAGGTGTGAGGATGCACTAGAGGCTTACAAGAGAAGCATGGAGGACTGGAAGGCAACCGCTCTCAATCTGGAGTGGAGCTTAAAGAAAGCAAAAGCATGGGGTGTAGTTACTAAGGCGACTACAGTAGCGGGGGTTGTAATCATCTTGTTGATACTGAGGTAGAGGGGTATGGAAGAAAAAAACGGAAGCTGGCTAAAAGAATACCTGAGGGATATCAGGCAATCGCAGATTTCCATCGCCGAAAAGCTGGAACACTTCATTGAAGAGACATGTCCAGGGAGACATGCTCAGTTAGACACAAGGCTTGAGGCTCTTGAGGCAGATGCAACTAAGAGGAAAGCCATCTCTGCTTTACTGTATGGTCTGGCCACGACAATCGGCGGTCTGATCACGCTGATAGGACAGAAGCTATGGACACTGATAGCAAAGTAGAAACCCCAGAGGAGCTTGCCCTCAAGGAATGGAGACGCAAGTACCAGTTCGAGATACTGGAGAAGTCAAGGAAGGTACTGGAGGATATACGGGATCTTCCTCATGGCCAGAAGACAGTCGAGTGTCCAGACTGTGGGAAGAAATTTAAGGTAGATTGGGCCAGCATTAGGGATATCAATGAAGCCACTAAGACTCTTCTCCGCATGGTCAGCGGTCTGCAACCTGATAAGGTGTCCGCCGCAGACAAGAAGCTGCAACAAGTTGCAGTGAACGGAGAGGTCTCTGACGAATTACTTGAGGAGATTGAGAGACTAGCACATGGCGGCGACGAATGGAAAAACGAACCTGATCCTGAAGATCGGAAAAAAACTTAACTACTACCGGGCGCTGTGTGACCGGTCATTCTTTCACTTTGTCCGTATCGTGGGCGGCCACGTCCACCAGGGCGGCGTAGCCAACGAACACATACATGGCAGGCTGTGCCGCTTCACGCAGGATACTAGACACAATAAACGCAACGCTATCGGGACACCCCGAGACTGGCTGAAGTCTACCATCTTCACTAAGTGGAAGGGCATATGGGACTATCTGCAAGATACTGAGGAGCGCCAGCTTATCGCCGCTGAGAATGCCAAGCTAGCCTCACGCATGCTGAAGTGGATCGGCAAGCAATTCATGACCAACGAAATGTTGAGGTTACTTTACTCAGATCGCCTGCAGTACCAGCACCCGGACGATGACTATGGTCACACCCGTATCATAGATGGCTACTGGTCAAGGACATCCACCTGGTCCGGCGAAGCACTTGAGCTACCAAGGATAGGCAGCTGGGCTGAGCCTGCCTTTACTGCCATTGGTATCGGCGGAGCCGCCCAGTCAGGTCACTACACCACCATACATATCGACGACCTCGTTGGTGAGAAAGCAATGGAGTCTGAGCTTGTGATGGAGGACGTTTACCGGTGGTTCGATAACGTGGATGAGCTTCTAGTGAACCCCGATCCAGAGAACCCGGAAGGAAGCAAGGTCAATGTGGTCGGTACCCATTGGGGTGCCGGTGATTTCTTCTGCTATGTCCAAGAGAAGTACAAAGATTACAAATGGAATATAGTGCCAGCCCTGAAGGATTCTAGTCTCAAGGATACTGAAACAGTAACCTGGGTGCAACATCCATACCAGCCGGATATGGAAACTAACTGGCCGGGCAGCCCGTTCACTACTCAGTATTACATCAACATGATGAACAACCCTGAGAAGGTTATGGTGTTCTGGGCACAGCATATGAATAACCCCCACAAGGGGAAAGGACTAAACAAATTTGAGAAGACCTGGCTCAGGTTTTACAGGTGGGATAAGAGAGATGCTGGGCTATGGCTTGTATGCCTCGATAAGGATGGAAAAGATGCAGAGGTATTCAAGGTTTCCGATATCCCTCTATATGGATACATTGATCCAGGCGGATTTCGAGCCGAGAAAGGACTCAAAAAAGGAAGCAGAAATGCTATCCTTGTAGGTGGGCAGCCAAGAGGAAGCGTCAAGAAGTTTGTAGTGCATGCTGAGTCCTTTGTATTCGACACGCCAAAGGATTTCCTTGATCGCATCTTTGATGCACACAAGAAATGGAAGCCACGTGCCTGGCAAATAGATACGGCTGGACAGCAGAGATATATCTATAACGATGTGTTAGAAGAGAGAAAGCGGCGTAAGGTACGGCTTCCTATATCGCCGATAGAAGAGGATAAGAGCCGAGACTCTAAGGACAAGGACATTGAAGCCCTACTATACCCGGTGTCTAATGGTGAGCTATACATCCATGAGTCATTCAAGCACCTCGTAGCTGAGGTGGTGTCCTGGCCTCATGGCATGACTAAGGATTTGCTTGACATGCTTGCTAAGCTCTATAAGGTGAGGTGGCAGAGAGGTGAAGCGGCGAGTTCGGAGGCCATCAACCTTAATCGACAGCGATTCCGAACCCGCCAGCGTGACAAGAAGACTGGGTACTAGCCCTCTTCCTTGAAGAGAGCCACCAGATCTTCTAGGTATTTAACCATGCTCTCATGGTTCTCAAAAACATTGATCTCCACCTTCTGCTGACCACGGAAGGTTCCCTCTTTCCAAATTCCCTCACCCTGCACGATGAATCCATTGGTCACCTTGCGGATTGTAACCGCATTCAGCATGATTTCATTTGCAGAAACCCCAATGATGGGTACCTGGACAGGTACCCTTAGATCAGCACTTCCATCTCTCAATGTTTTGTTATCAAGCACTCGCTTGCTAGGTATTCCTGGTCGTCTCATACTCTTCCTCCTAGTTGTCCAAGGAGTTCGTCTATCTCCTTGCTCTTTATTACAGCATCATCCACCTGATCATCGGCAGCATTCATGCCTATCTCCTGCATCACAAGCAGGATCATGTTGGCTACAGATGAGCCAAGCTCCGGCAGTATGCCTATGTTGACCTGATGGGCCATGCTTTGTTTCTCGTGATTGCCCTTTAGCTTCCTCCACTGGAAGCCAATCCCATTCTTTCCCTTGTAGATTTCAACGACTCTGATCTTCAGCCAGGATTTGCCGTCTATCTCTCCTGAGTTGCGGTACACAAAGTACCCTTTACTCCCGCTGAATGCGGCATACCCGGTGTGGTCACCGAGTGTTATCTTCTGTATCTTCGGCATTACATTCTGCCTGATAACAAGGGGCTTTACTTCGGCTTCCATGCTAGCCACTCGTTGGAGATAACTTCAATGTCGGTGTAGTTGATGCGGTCTAAATCTTCGTAGAGGTATCCAAGTTCGTCCATCACAAAGATATGCATTGGCATGTAGACAAGCCATACCCTTGGGCGGTATTCCTTGTATGCCAGCCGTGCCCATCTTTGGATATCTACCATTGATGGGCCAACATAAGACGTGCCAGGCACACGATAGAAACCAAGGACCTCTCCCCCCTTTCTGTTTCCATCAAGACTCCAGACTACTTTCCTCCAGCCCATGGCTCCATCCATGAGTTGACGGTAGGTTCTTCCAGATCCTGGTTCTGTCTCCTCATCGAGACGATACTGAGCAAGGAAGTCATGCCACTCAATCCATCCGTAGCGATTGTAATCGTCATCGCCCCAAGACGCTTCGATAGGCCTTTCGGCTTGCCATGAGGATGGCATTTGTAAGTAGTCGCTGAGCATCATGACTTGCCATCCAAAGTCCTCGGCACCGCTACCGAACGGTTCTATGTAGAGAACCCCAGGTTCTTCCAGCTTACAGAAATCTGAGTGGCTTACGTCCATGCGTTGATGATGGACGGGAACAATGTTTTTGATCTTCTCATAAATTCTTGCATGAAGCTGAGCAAGCTCTACTCCTTGCTGCTTATCCCTGTGGCCGATTTCGTTTGAGATCCTCATCCACATTTCCGAGGGATCATAGTCTAATCTCTTTGTCATCCTCATCAGTCGAGTGATGAACCTAATCCATCGGCGGTCAGCCTCTGGTCTAAGCCATGGTGCTCCGAAGCTGGTGATCCACCTGCGTGAGGTATATCTGGACATGGGCACCCAGTCAATGTGCACCTTGTTTTTGGCAGCCAGTTTCAGCAACTCTCTCGTTCTCTTCCACCAGACTGGCCTTTCTTTCCAGTCTCTCTTGTATGGATGATACTGAGAGTAGTATCCCCACTTGCCCTCATCCACCATTGGGAATGATTCAACATGGGAGCAGCCGGATTCATGCAGCTTGCTTAGTATATCACCGAAGTATGCCTTGGCCCTGCGAGGACCATCCCTTTCCCACATTCTCTGGAAGATTCCATTGAATGCATAGATGGCTGTTGACATTGGTACTTTCATTTCATAGCCTCCGTCACCTCGTTCACCGCATCGCGGAATGCACGTATAACACCATCTTCAAACTCCGGGGATTCCATCATCTTGGCCAAAACTTTCTCGAAGATGTAACGTGTGCCCACACGTAGGCCGATCAGGTACCCAACTAGGCCACCTACAATCAGGCCTATGAGTACAAAGATTATCATGGTTTACCTCCGTCAACTACGGGTGGATACTCTATGGTAACAGTTTCAGAGTCGTCTGGAAATCTGACTCCAGCATCGTTCAGCACGCATTGTGCAAGGCATGCATAGTTGGCAATGTCGATCAGCGTATCCTCAAGGCTTTCGTTCATGGCTTTCTTATCACCCTTAGATAGGTTCTCGAGGCGGTTTATCTTATCTTCAAGGCGAACACATATGCCAAAGATCCCATGCTTCCTGAAGTTACGAAGCACATCATCCTCTGGTGCATAGTCATGCCCCTTTTGTTTTAGTAGCTCTACACACTTCAGAAAGAAATGCTCTGCCACATGAGCTTGTGTCTTAGAGTTCATCCTCAAGCTCCCTCATTACCCGGTCCCAATCCTCAAACCTAACTGCTCGGTCGTCAACATAGAACGCGGCGAGGGGCTTGCCTCTCTCTGTCCAGATCTCATCATACGGTACACCGTCCACATCCAGCTTGTTGCGGACGATATCATACAACTGTTTCTCTGAGTAGCCCTCATTCAACTCGGGAATCACCCGGCAAGTGTGAATGATAATCCTGTATCCCTTGTCCTGAAGATCAGCCAGTGCCTGCTTGGCACCCTTGATCTTACTACCGAAGACGAATGGCCTATACTTAATCTCTACGTCCTCAGTGTCCCAATAGACCTCATAGATAACTCCATCCAGGTCTACGGCCACAGCCTTTCCTTTGTCACCGTTCATTAAATGCTCCTTTGTGAGTTGCCCTTGACGTAAGGAAGCATACGCAGATAGATATCCCGAAGCTCTCTGACATCAATTACGCAGTGGTCACGAATATATTTCAGGGAATCCTTGTTCCCTTGCAATGCTTGAATCCAATGGCCTGATGTAATCTTTGTTTTCTCTGATTCACCGAACAGGTGCTCATGCACCTTGATCAGCCTCCGGCTTGAGATAGCCAGGAGCCTGCGTGCCATGTAGTATGTGTCGGTATGCTTGATCAGGCCATGCTCTGGGAAGTTTAGCCTCCAAAACTCAGCCCTTGCTCTTGAGTAGGGTACATCAAACCTGGTGCCATAATGGGTGATGATCCTGTCGTATTTCGACAGGTCGGCGATCAGCTTCTTTACTACGTTAAAGTCGAGAGCGCCGGACTCAAGACATTTCTTCGTGATCCATGCCTCGTCTATGCTGCCTGAGTCCTCATCCATGATGCAGTACCCAAAGATGATACCGAAGTCGGCCTTGAGGTTGGAGGCCTCTATGTCAAAGTACCCCACCTTTTCTCCTAAGCCAACCTCTTCCTGATAGCATGCATAATGATCTAAGCCATCATGTCCATGCTTGCATCTAAACTTTTTTAGCTTTAAAATTTCCGCCTTAGTCATCCGGTGTACCGGTGCACTCATTCTTGCCTCCTGTGAAACTTCGGTGTCGGGAGTCCATTAAAGCCTCCCGGTACTGATGGCATCCGATCCATGACTCCGCGAGCACAGTGTGGGCACACCCTGTTCTTCATGTTCTTGCTTTCATCCTTGTACTCAAGAACGTCTCGTTCGATGTGGCCACATGCCCTGCACTTATAGTCGTACATTGGCATCGAGATCCTCCATCAGCCTGAGAAAGTCGTCTACCCTCATGACCAGCATATCCTGTTCATGGGGCTTGTTTGTCTCATGCAGGCACAAGACAGGTAGCTTGCCGCCTGCATTGTTGTTGGCCTGGAGCCAGGCTTTCACCAGAAATCGAGGCAGCTTATCTCTGGACTTGCACTCTATCGCAAATCGTTGTGTCACTACATCCATGTTTCCGAGAAGCCCAACTCTCATGCCATTAAACTTTTCAGCTATCTTTCTTTCGAACCGCTTTCCTCTGCGGCGGTTTACGTTTGACATTAGACTTCGCCTTTGCCTTGGCCTTGAGTTTATCGTAGTCCTCCTTGGCCAACAGCACAAAACCATTGTCCCTACAGTAAGTTTCCACTCTGTCCGGCATGTCATGTAGAGCCAGCATGGCCCACTCGACCAGCGTGCCCCACTTCATGGGCACCGTCTGCCCTCCGGGTTGAGTATAGACTATCTTCCTTCCCTCGATGCGGACATGGCGATCATGCCACCGCTCCCTGTATTCCTCGATCTCTCTCTTATCCAATCTCTGTCTCCTTAATGGCATCCAATGCATCCCCGCCCTTGTCGATACGGGCAAGCACATCGAATACTTTATCTGACCATCCGCTGATTTTCCACACATCCTTATCCAGGGTGGAGATCGGAGTATCCCCATACCCTGATAGGTCAAAGAAGTAGAGTTTAGCTCCCGGGTTTACATGCTTCACGGCCTTCCATGATTCAAGGGTTGTGTTCACATCACCTCTATGCATGCTGTAAAGGCCACGGTACCCATACATCTGCGAATCAGTGAAGAAGAATACCTTGTCTACCGCCTTGCCATTTCGTGTGATCCAGTCAAGCACCTTGTGCCCATAGGTAGAATACCCCGCCTCCCCCTCTCTCCGGTGCATTTCATCAGCAGCTTCAAGCAAGGCATGGGATGAGAACTGGATAGGAATCCAATGGTCTCCGAACATGCCAGTGATACAGTTAGGCAGTCTCAATGACAGAGCCATGCCTAGTACTAGTCCGATATCAAACTGTTGAATCTTTGAGCGTGGTGAGATAGGTGTTTGCATGGACCCCGATGTATCACATGCGATCACAACAGCCTCATCATCTGCTATCGGGATGTTTGCTGAAGACATATTAAATGCTTCTTCAAGGGCATCGAGAAGTACACGTGCTCCGGTATACGGCTCGGCTTTTAATTCCCTGTATGCAGATAGGAACCTGAACGGGAACTGACGGCTACGTTTCACTCGTTCCAGATCAGTTAGCATCTTTCCAACCAGCGTCAAGTGGTGGTAGGGAGTTTCAGCTTTCAGTATATTTCGCAGGTTGCGAAGCAGGGCCATGTAGGGTAGCTTATCAGATTCGATAAGCTCAGCCCACACCTCAGCAGTGTTGCCTCTCTCAGACAACTGTGTTTCCCAGGTATATGGGGTTTTGAGATCGTCATCGGCGATCTTGCGGAAGAGATGGGCCTTGCCATCTTGACCATATTTCAGTGGCTGTGGTGAGGGGTGAGTAAGAAACATAGCGTCACGTAGCCCAGGGTACACCGGGCGGTTGTACTTAGCAAACTGGTACTCATCGAACTTGTGGAATGCATTGGCTACTCCCTTGCGGAGGGCATGTGATAGCTTGGTGATGCCATCTTTAATGCCATTTGCTTGCTTGTAGTAGCCAAGGATCTCATAAAGCTCGTCAGCACGCTGGATTGTAGCAATGATTGCCCTGGATGTGAGCGGGTGAACGTCGATTCCATTGTCGTTGCAATATTTGATGTATTCAACGAGCAGGACCAGAGGTGACGACCTCATGTACATCTTTGATCTGGCATAGATAGCCAGCTTCAGGATAAACAGAGGGGTTACCTTGGGGATGAGCGTTCTGATCTTGGTGATGTAGTCGGAAGAGGAAGGTTCGTAAAAGCGGGGGTTTAAAGTCGAGGTCACCGTTGCCCCATAGAGTGCCATCTCTGGCGAGTCCGTGTAGGCAGGTGCCCCTTCATAGTTTAGGGTCTTGGAAGACCCACGTTTTGACTCAGAGAATCTTGTCATCTGACACCTCCATGTCAGGACTGCAATATGTTGCAGTCGTAGTTTATTTTGGGAGGGATGGTATTAGGGGGAACATTCGGTTAGAGTCTGTTTGCATTCCGGTAGCGAAGTATCTCTGACCTGGGCCACCCAGTTATTCAATCAAGGAGGCAATGCGGGAGCAACAGGCGATAGCGGCATTTTGTGGTCGTGGTTAGCGACCATCGATATAATTTGGTAACCGAAGTATCCGCTGTCTGGGTCATCCCTTACGTATACTACTATTATACCAAAAGATGCGGGGGGATGTCAACCCCTACCGCTACCCTTCTGGTAGCTCTGTCCGTATGGGTCGTCTACCATCGGGAACCAATCAGGGAAGCTCATCTTAAACTTCCACCCACCGAACAGATGATATTCCATCTCCTTGCCAGCAAGCCCATCGTCTTCCTTGCGCCTGTTCTTGGCTGCGAGACAGCACATCTTGCCGATCTTCTTGGTTGGCCCGTATTCCATGGTTAGATACAGACGTGGTCGTTGCAAGGTGAATGCCCTGCCTCTGCCAAGCGTAGCGCCAAAGTCTTTCTGCAAGCCTACGATTGCTATGCCGTTGTGTAGCCGCTCATGTATCTCCTTGATCTTGTCACCCATCTTCATCAGGTTCTCGTTCTCTTCGATGTAGTCTATGATATTGATGGCATCAGGGAAGATAACATCTTTGAAGTTATCACTGCGCTCGTAGGCCTTGAATCTCCATTGATCGAGCTTGATATCTTGGTGCTTATTCAGCCGCACACTAAATTCATTCTCCCCCATCTCGGAATTGAAGTAGTGTATCTCATGTCGATGCATGTTCCTCTTGATAAAGTCAAGGAAGAACGCTGTCTTGCCTGCATCCTTTGTTCCGGCCACCACTATCACCGATTTTGGGTAGGTAATGTACCATTCGTGTATCTTGAATGGCCAGTCAATGTTAAGCTCAATCAGATCCTCAACCCTCTTGAATACCATTTCGATGAGTTCACCCTGTATCACCCGATAGTACCCACGGCCCATGCTCTCCAGCTTCTTGTCTTCCACCATCCTCTGGACAGCCTTGCGTATCGCTCCCTTCTGTTGCGTGGTGAATGCATTGAGGCCGGAGTACATATCCATGAGCCTAAACTCAAGCTCACCGTAAGCAAACTCCTCTACCTGCTTGCTCCATGCCTCTTCCCCATGCAGGCGGATGTTCTTCAAGCCACTAAGGGCGGCGAGCACCTTGTCAGGCTTGTTGTTATCCACCCCCTCGAGGACCATCTTGGCCAATCTCTCGATGACCATGACATCTCCGACATTAGCAAGCTGAGCCTTCATCTTCTGCATGAAGGGGTCCTTACGTTCCATGTTTGCCTCCTTTAATCACTCTTTACTTCTACGCTGTTGATGAAATCATAGAATAACTTAAATACTTTTTTCCTCCCTTCATAAAATTCTCCTGCCCAGAATACGAAGAGGTTGTCGTGCATCAATCTGTGGCACTCTCCGCATACAGGGATAGCCTCATGTGGCAGGGCACCGGCTCCCTTTGTAGTTGGGAAGTGGTGCGGTTCTGATGGCCGATCAGGGTGGAATACACATGGATGCTGTGATATGTAGGCTATCCACAGCTTAGCCAGTGCACCTTGCTTGCCATCCTTGGGCAGGGCTATCGGTGAGTCTGGAGTCAACCCTTTCACTCCCGTTTGGTCAGGCTCTTTCGGGGCCTCTTCCTTTCCGGTAGTGAGGTACTTGGTTATCACCTTGCGCCATGATATATTCTTCTCTTGCGTAGACAAGAAATCCTCCACGCTGGGAAACATATCGGCGAATGATACACAGTACCACAGGCTACGCTCCGACACATCAATAGCTTCTGATAGTTTGCCGATAACCTTGGTGATGCCACTGTCAGGGTAATACTCCCTAATGATAGCACCGTAAGCATGCCTCAATCTGATCAGCATTTCCCTCATGCTGAACTCAATCTCTACCTTGGCTGTCTTCAAGTCCTCGATGCATGCATCCAGGGTATGCTTGGGATTGGCTAGTATGTCACTCATCCTCCACCTCCACGCCTAGCTCTTTGAGCCATTGATAAAACCTTTGGACACCCCATATTCCATCCGCAACCATCTTGTAGGCGAAATCTACGCTCTCCCTGCTAACCCGTAAGGGTTCACTCACCTTGGGCTTGGCTTGGGCCTGGAGTCGTTCTTTAATCTGCTGAATGGTGATGTGGATTGTTTCATAGGCTGACTCTATGGGGCGATTTCCGGCCTTTACATTCTCAAGGTCTTGGATAATGTCCATAAAATATTCATCAATCTGGGCGTCAATATCCCCCTCCCCCTGATCGCTGTCGGGGCCGTGTACTTTCACTTCCCCGAACTCATCTTGACCTATGGGGTAGGGATTTTTCCCCTCATCCGGTGGGGTGGGGTTTACGGTGTTCTGAAGTGTAGCCTCAATTTCGTTCCCGCATTGACTACATCGGAATGTTACACCAACAAGTGAAGCCCAAATTTCATCCTCCCCGCCCTCAGGTGCGTTCTCAATGTCGGCTCGGATCGCATAAAGCATATCAACCTGCTTTGTTGTGATGAGGCTACCAATAAAGTCTTTAATTGCCTCGAGGAAAGCCAGCTTCTCCTCTTTCGTGGGTTCACTCATCGGATGGCTCCTTTTTCTTGGGCTTGAATATGAGCACCATGGGTTTTGTTGACCACCCACACTCGGAACAATAGTAGTATTCGTCCCCTCCCTGAAACACGGACTCTTTCCCACACTCAGGACAAATCATCTTTACCTCCCACGGCTATGACACGGCGGTATAGGGCCTCTTTGAGAGTATCGCCCCATGAATCCCCTTGTGTCCCTCTATATTCTGTATAGACCGACCACCTTCCATAGGACTCCGAATAAATCTCTATGGAATCCACTCGCCCCCTAAGGAACTCCAGGCAATCCTCCACGGAGGGGAGCCAGGTATATCTTTCAGGCAAACAGGAGTAAGAGGGGTCCTCGCTAAACACCCCTCCGCATCCATGAATCCCAGCATACGAGTAATAACGCCCCTCCTTACTGTTATGAAGGAGATACACATGCGGTTTATCATATACCTCGGCCTTTGGGCCATCATACAAATCTCCTCTGGTTTCAAAAACCGCCATATAATCCCCATCTTTCGGCTCCCACGGCCCCATAATCTCCGCAACCTTGGGGGCCAGGTCTAACTCAACATCCGTGAATTTACGCATCATTTTTCTCCCTGATTAGATTGTATCCAGTAGCACCGCTCCTTCCATTCACAGTTATCACACTCTGATCTGCCACCCCCAAACTTATGTGGATGTATTTCATGTGGCGGTACATGGGCACCAAACTTGAGGCATGCCCTGAATATCTCTGCTCTCCTCAGTTTTTCTTTCCAGTTTTCCTCAAGTTCTTCGTCTGTGAATTTAATGCGGTAGCTTCTGATTCTTTCCTCGGATCCCCTGTACCATACGAAGTGAAACACATTTAACACGATCTCGTTGACACCGTATGCATAGCAGTATCCTTTCATCCTCTCTGCCCACCATGGGTAGGTCTTGAGTGGGTGGAATTTACCTGCTGATTTGATGGTGGCCTTGATTTCGATGATGTTTCCGCATGCCTCATCATCAATGGTGCAGATGATACCGTCCTTTACAACCGGCTTCCTTGTTTCTCTGGTCACAAAGTCTTCGAAGGCTACACCTCTGGCAATTCTTAGCAGGCCTGGTGTATCCATCTCTGGTACTGGCCTCACTGTTCGCCGGAGAAAGCTCTTCTCCATACACCCCTCCAGATCAGAGAGGTGTATCTCATTCATGCCACGGTCAAGGTCAAGCCTGGTTAGCAGCGATAGGTAGTAGTGTCTCTCAACGTCCTTGGCTCTCTTCCAGGTAGCCATCAGTTGTCTACCCTGGCAAGCACCCGGAACGCACCGCTGTCCCATGATACCAGAAAGCCAGCGGCTTGGCGTTGAGTGTCACCCTCCGGTGATATGGTAACGATCACCCTGCCCTTGTAAAGAACCCTCAGTCTCAGTCGCGTGCGATCAAGAGAACCAAACACGTCAGTGTATGTTCTGCGCTTTTCGATCAGGGGTTCAAACTCCAACTTCTTGGTAATGTCTAAATACTTTTCCATTTTTGTCTCCTTGTGGAGGGGCCAGCCGAAGCCAGCCCCTCCGGTTAGCCCCATTAGAATGGGGTGTCGTCCTTGTCCGCCTCACCCGAATCAGAGGCATCCTTGCTCATGTCCACCGGGATGGTAGGCTCATCACTCTCTGGATCAGGCTTGCGAGGCTCATCCTCAAAACTCAGGAGAGACTTCGCATCCTTGAGAGCAATGGTGAACACCTCGTTCCCCTTGGCAAAGAATTTCTCAGTCAAGGTTCCGACCAGTTTTACGTAGTCGTCCAGCTTGACACTATCCTTGCTACTCAGCAGGAAGTTAGCCGCAAGCACAGCATTGGATCGAGCGTTGCCATATCCTTGCATGATATTGCGGACGATATCAGGCACCCACTCTTTCTTCCCACCACCACTGGATCCACCGGACGCTGCCTTCATGGACTCGATGTTGTGGTACTTGCCACGCTTCACGACCTCGGCTTCTACCTCAGTGCCTGCCTTACACAGGGGGAAATGTTCCGTATCCCAGGTTGAAGCCCGGACTCCATTGGAAAACTGTACCGTTCTGAAATCCTGGCCTGCACTGTCGGTGTTCTCCCAAACTTTCTTAATCATGACGCTCATAGTAAAACCTCCCTTAAAGATTGTGACTAAATGGTCAAAGCCCTCGGCCTCCGAGACTGTCCATGTCTCGGGGTCGAACCGTACGATAAACTCTTGATAATCCATGGGTTAATGCATATCGCCTCCCTTGATTGGTTTGGTGCATACTATAATTATACCCCCGTATGCGGGGGGTTGTCAAGCATTTTCACTGCAACATATTGCAGTACCAGGGGTCAGTCACGCAACGTCACGCCTCTTTAGCTCCTTCATGGCACGCTTGAATCTACGACTACACTTCCTCCAGTTCTTACTGTAAGGACGGTAGCTCTCTCTCCTCTTGTGCCACTTGGATGCATAGACATATAGCTGGGCAACTGGTATCTCGGTTAGCTTCATCTTCATTAGTATTCTCCTTTAGCATGCATGCATATAGTAGTAATATATTCCCCCCTAAAGGGGAATATATTATATAGCTAGCTAGCATGCTAGTCTCTGTCTCCTAACGGAGACGTTACAAGCCTTGGTCTTGTCTCGTCAACATCGACTTCGTCTTCGTTGCCGATAGGCTTGTCCCTTATAGGTGCAGTTGTTTTACCATGTTGGTGTGCATACCCAGGAGCATGGCGGTCGATCAGGCGACCGCCTGGGTATTTCCATGCTCTGCCCCCATCGTCTCTTGGGTTGATGTAAGCGTCAAGCATTCGCCGTTGATATGGTGTTACGTATTTCAGTTTGCGGATCATGTATTCGATCCGATCAAGGTTACGCACATCCCAATCAACATCGGCCCATCGCTTGCCGCGTCTCTTCTCAAGAGACTCCCTTGCCTGCTGTACGAGAGCCAAGCCAGCATCCATCTGTTTCTTTAGCTTCCTTGCTATCCTGGCATCCGTCTTATCAGCATGCTTGTCTAGTTCCTCAGCTATCTCTGGATGATTGGACTCTAAGCTCATCAATAAGCTCCTCGATCCTCTTGTTGAGTACGGAAGAACACCGCAAATGAACATCCATTTCCGTGACAACAGACACCCTGTCTCCATTATTTACTGAGATCATCCATCGACTGGGGTTACTGTCCTTGATATCTTCACCGCAGATATCACATATTATCATCGTTCCTCCTATCTGTCCCAGTCTGTTATTGGCAGACCAGGTTCCTTGGTTCCAGGCACCCACGCCTCCATGATACCATGGGATTGCAGGTGCCACCCTTTGTACTTGCTTGGGTTGCCCCAGTAAAGACACATCAGCCGGAATGAATTGGGCATCCACTTGTACTTCTTGATGAACCGCTCCATCCAGTCCAGCTTTAGTAGCTTCACATCAGCAAGCCAACTGTTCCTGGCAGGCAACCAGGGATAGCCAGATGACATGCTCCGCTGCCTTTTGACTACCCTCCTGACCTGCCTCACCCTATGAAGAGCATCATTCATCTGCTTCTCTAAGTCCATGTCCCTTTCTCCTGAGGTGGGCACGGTAGAAACTCAATGCTACCTCTACGAAGTGACAGTCTTCATAGTTAGCATGCTTGATCTCAAGGATCAGCCGATCCCTGATCTCTTGCAGTTTGCTCTCTGAGAATGTGAGATCACTCATCCTCTTTCTCCTTGGCATCTGTGGCTGGCCTGAAGAACGCAGGAAAATCATGAAAATGCAACCAGTTATCCTTGAGGATATGAGCGATAGCTTCAACGTGCACATTGTCTGCCTTTACCCTGATGTTGGTGCCCGGTAGATCCTCCCATTTCTCAACGCCAACTGTTTCGAGAATCTTTGTGATCAGCCTGATGCTAAGGTAGAGTCTCTCTGGAGGGTTGTTTTTGTTTGGCCAGCTTACATGATCGAGTGCATATCCTCCCGCTCCCTGGTGTACACCTTTTCCATAGTCTAGGTACAACCAGAAAGAAAGGAAGCCATGGTCCTCTATACCAAGCATGGTCCTTTCGATAACAGCGTTCTGTTCCTTGATCACTTGAGTCTCCCTGTCATGATCTCATCGAGGCTGAGCATGCTAAAGAATGCTTCTATTCTATCTATGCAGTCTTTGCATACATACCCATTGCCTCCGCCAATGCCGAAGATGGTTTCTGATATCTCCAGGCTTCCAATAAACACATTGATATTGAGTTTTCCTGGTTTAAATTCATCTTCGTCTGTTGACGTGTGGCCACACAAATCACATTCATAGTTGCATGTTAAACCCATGATACCTCCTAATGCTGAAAGAATATCACTTGCTGGTCCTCATCTGGTGTCTGAAGACAGTGCAAGCAATCTCTTCCGCATACAATTTTCCTCCCTGAAAATTCGGGGGAGGTTGCCGGACATACGAACAGCTTATCGCCAAACTCTTCGAGCTTGTCGAATACGTAGTCGGACGGGCCATAGTTATTACTACCATCAGGCAGGAACGATGACTTGAAGTTGCAGTTGTCATGGTAATTGAGCAGGCGGTATGCCAATTCATCCCTGGTGTAGCCAAAGAACAGGTACTGCGGGAATCGTAGGATGATAGTCTCCCAAGCTAGCAGGTACGGTGTATTGTAGAAGTCTCCTGCAACGTGCACCCTGACCACCCTCTCTGGTTGCCGTGATCTCTTGTCGAATGCTGTAAGCTCTGCTGATATCTGCTCAATCATTTCGTTCGGTTTCTGCGTCAAGTCCCAGTTTCTTTCCCATGCATCACGTACGTTCTTGAGTCGCCGATAGAATTTGTAGGCATAGCACGTGTTAAAGCACTGACTATTGTCAAAGCATCCCTTGCCTGGAGGGATAGACCAGTTGAGGATGTAGCTTGCCAGTTTCTGGTTGCCGTGCTGTAGCAGTTGCATCAATACCCGCTTAGATCACATAATATCTCGTGATGCCCTTGATTACTGTTGTCCACCGTATTTAGGTTGCATGCCAGGCGGTAGTTCCCATCAACGGGGTTGTCCTTATTGTACCCCCTCTTATCCAGGTACCATCTCAGGAACTCTACCATTACCACGTCTGGTTCCATCCTGTCAAGTGGAGAGCAGGCTTTATTTTTCCTGGTTTTAGCAAGGCTCTTAACGTAGGTCTTGGCATGATTAACGATGCTCATCCCATCCCAATGGGAACTCAGAATGGCACTCTTCCACTTGTCGCCTCCGTACGGAGACTTGCTCACAAATTATAATGATACTCTGTCACCCATGATTTCTCCTTTTCTTGAGAGGATTACTCACCTTGGCAAAGGCCACGGCCCTCTCAACCGCAGCCCTTTCTGCCAACTTAGCCTTGACAATCTGTCGGGACTCAACAAAGCGTATCGCTCTCCGCCTGCCGAAGCGTTGTGTCATAGCGACACTGTATCCACCGGGTATAATATGTCCGGTTGGCATCCATCGTTCTGCTTCCGGGGAGAATGACTTGCTGTGTTTCAAGTCCCTAACCTCTGGTTCTTTCTTGTCGAACCTGAGTTTATATTTCAGCCATTTCAATGGGATTGTATACCACCTCAGAGTAGACACCTCGAAATCCATGGTGTACTCTGCCTTACATGGCCTCCTGTTTCCACGTCTAGTGATATACTCTCCCATCTTGATGGACTTATATGCAGGCCAAGGAAGATTGCCTAATTCCTTGACCATGCCCCATTGGTGAGGCTTCGGCCTGTTAAAACATGATTGCCAAAGCCAGCCCAACCACCACCAAAAACCTACGTATCGCATGATCACTCACTTTCCATTGTATCATCTTTCGTTCTCCTGATCAAGCGTTTTACTATTCTTTCTGCCGATTGCAGGATGTAGATAGAGGACTTGTCAATGATAGACTCTGCTTCTTCCCCTCCCCAATGGCCGATGTAAAACTTGGATGAGTCGGACTCGATGCCAACCATAGAGCATGCAACATAGGCTGTGGCCTCAGCCTGCACCTCTTTCATCTGCGGAGTGAACCAGTCATGCTTCCGTTCGGTATGACCAAGCCAATGGTGTGCAATCTCATGGAATAGGGTGTGAAGCATAGCCTCCTGCTTCCTTGGTGTGATGCGGATGATGTGCTTGTCTCCGATGGTAGTAGCATAGCCTCCGGCCTCGCCATTATAGCCGACCCTGATCTCGAAGTCTCCCTTGAATGCCTCGACTGCCTGTTCGAATGTAACTGGGGCATCACCGTTGATCATGTCTTGTGCTCCGATGTTCAAGTCTTCTCCCTCTGTATCTTCGATAGGTATGGGGCCGAGCCTCCAGTTGAAGAATATCCTTGCCCGTTTCTTCTCCTCATCGGTCAATGGATCCCGCCATTTGTACTTGCCAACCTTAGGGTTTTCGTTCCTCACCTTGGGAGCAGAGGGTACGAGCACATAGTATTTCCTGGCGTTATCCTTTGGCTGCCGGTTCTTTTGTGCCCATTTGCTTTTGTTGGCAAAGAGACTCCCACTGCCATGCTGTATCATAAGCATGATACTGTTGAACAACGAGTAATGATAGGGCATCACTCGCCATTTGGCAGCGAAAGACTTGAGCTTGTCCTTGTCCTTAACTAGCTGTGATGCTAGCTCCTTGAGATGTTTCTTTGCTTCTCGTTCATTCATTGTACTCATCCCTCCCTGTCGTTATCTCATCTCTTATGCCGCTTCTAATCCGCCTGGATTTAGTGGCCATTAAAGGACTCATTACCCTAACCCTATTTCCGTCCGTAGACTCTGTTGTAGCCTCAATAGTCGCAACGAAACCTGTTCTGAATTGTACAATAGTATAACCATCCAAACGAGGGGTGTAACCTATAATATCGTCCTTTCTTACCATGACTTTGATAAGATAATCTCCAATGCCATGCCGCCTTGCAAGACGTTTGCTAGTATAGCCCATGTATCCATAGATGGGATCCGTGGACTCTGGCAACCATGCTCCAATCATGTCGGCATAGTCAAACCTAATTCCATGATGCATATGTGCCAATTCATGCATGCTAACAATCTGTCCTGTTTCTCTGCACATCGGCTGATATTTCCAGATGGTATACATGCCTTTGAATGGCCATGTCGGCTTGCGTTTCAAGCCCTTTGGAATAGAAAAACGTGTGATTCTTATGCACATTTTGTGCCTCCTTTACTGCAACATATTGCAGTCATGTTTCCTCATCATAGCAAGGCATGCTAGTTTTCATAAGCATGCCATCCCAGGGATCATGGCGACCGAGATAGATGATCCAATCCTTGATCTGATCGATGCGATGTTCTCTCCATGCCTCGTTCAACTCTTTGTCTTTTGTGACTCCGCGTCTAAGGTATGATACTGACGGCGGGACAACATCATCCTCGCCATAAAAATACCTGACCCATTCGCCTGTATAATCCTCGCAGTCAAGGCCGGTCATTTTACTCCAAATGCAACCTTTGCAGGTGAGTTCAACAGCTAGCTCAGAGTGCTCCATAACCCTGCACAGCGGACAGTAAGATAAATCTGCCCCTGTTGAATAGACTTCCAACAATTCCTTGAGTGCATCAATCATTGCGTCTCTTACTGTTTGCATGTTAATCCTCCTTTAACAAATCTTTTTCTCGTTCTATGTAAATACCCTGATTAATATCAGAGACTGAGCCTCCGATTTTTACATAGAAATCCAGTGCCTTGCCTGGTGATTCAAACACCATGACATTGTTAGCCTTATCCAAGACAAATTCCATTGGATTTAGCATGACTCCATGTGGATAACGCCCTATAACCCATTTTGTATTCATGTTAGACCTCCGTTTCTTTGATTACAGCCAAGGCATTCAAGTCCTCGAGCATGACCTTTTTGATAACGCTTTCCTTGTGTGCAGGCATTACATTTGCCCATACAGGATGCGTTTGCCTCAAGGAATACAATGTTTCACCTTGAAACTTGACTGCCTCTCCATTGACTATGATAGGCAGGTACTCAGACCTATCCCTATCACTCCACACAACTACCAATTTCGCCGGTTTCATGATTCACCTCCCTACTTGCCACCATTCCATGTCCAGATACTTGGGCCTGGCATAGGCTTTGTGGCTGTCTTTGTCTGGTCTGCTGTCCCGGGCCTCAGACCTTTGCCCTTTCCTAGCAATGATGGTACAAGGCTTGCCATCTTTGCGTACAAACGTTGGGATGTAGCGTGTCATTGAACCTCCCTAGATTTCGCCGTCCCATTTCCACATCGAGCAGTCCCTTGCCAGTCCCATCAAGGTATACTGTTGACCAAGCAAGACATCTTCCTTTGTGGCAATCTTGAGACGGAGAGCGATGCCCTGGTAGACCGAGCACACCTTGGCATGGGAGCAGTACATGCAGGACTTTACCTGCTCCTTGAAGATGATTGAAGATTCTAGTTTGTCCTTAGTGAGCATGACAAACCTCCCTAAAACTCCGTATCCTCGCCGTTAAAGAGGCAAACAAAGCCCTCGGAGACTGCGGAGAGTATCCGTATGCCGGAGCCTTTCAGCAAATCGTTGAGGGCTTCCATTGTATCTCCGATACTCACCCCGCTATCCCTTATGGTTTTGAAGATAGCATTGGCATCCAAGGTTTTGACCTCATAGGGGAGCACGCTTTGCATGTCAGCGATGCAGTCTATGATGGTATCGACCTTGTCCTTTGCCTCCTTGAGGCCCAGTCCGGTGGTTTCACGGACATACTTGATGGCTTCGATTTTCTTACCATCGGCCAGGAAGCCGATAACTTTGAGTAAGAAAATCCCAAAGAATTTAGCTAACGTGTTCATTAGAACACCTCCTTTGATGAATTAGCCTACATGCCCTTGCAAGGCATGAATGAGGCTTTAAGCAGGGGCTTGAAGCACGCTGCCCCTGCCTGCTCAGCCTTTAGGCTTTAGCTGTAGGACTTGACCACTGCCTGAGGGGTCATCCGTTTGATCTTGCGGTAGGACTGCTTCCAGTACCCATAGAGATCATCGCAGTATCCCTTGGCTACGGCGTTAAAGAGCTTCTTGCTCTTGGTCTTGAGCAGGGAGTCATACATGGCTTTCCGGTTGGCATTGACTCCCCAGAAGATCTTCCGGCAGGCCTCCAGGTTCTCTTTGTCCGTGAAGTAAGCCCGTTTGCACTTCTGGTTCAGACCTCTGCACAGGGCCTGAGTGATGCGGTAGTCCCTGATCTCCCGGTAGATCTCCCTGGCCTGTTCCTTCTTGGCCTTGGGCAAGCCCTTGATGTAAGCCTGGGCTTCCTTGACTTCCTCAGGGGAAGCCTCAAAGATGTTGGGATTGATAGTGATGGTTGGCATGATAGCCTCCTCAATTTGATTTGCTGATTGAATCAGCACTCCAATCGTACCATAAAATGGGCAAAATCACCAAACTACCTCGAGAAGATGCTGTTTTTTTAGCATGCAAAACATGCCCCAATTTCGCCGATCGTTCACCTCTTTGTTCACCTAATAGCATACATACCAGACAAGTGAACATTGCATGCATGCTCCCTCCGGCTTGCTAGCATGCTTTCCCCAAGAATACATATACATATCTATATGCATGCTACTAGATGTAGTATGCATGCTTCCTTACCTACACAAGATCTGGTATGCTAGCATGCAATCCTGGGGCATGGCAGGCATGCATGCATGCATGCATACCCCCGGTGGGCTGGCTGGCTAACCCAAAGCCCCCCCCATGAGCCGGAAGCAGTGACTATCAGCCCTTAAAAATCCAGCAGGAAAAGCCAGCATATATGCATGCATGCAGAAAGCATTTGACAAGCCCCCGCGTTGCATGCTATAATAGTAGATGTAGGCGGTGAGAGATGAGGATAAGAGACCAGGTTACAGACGTATTGACTGATGGCCTTAATCCAAAGGATGGGCTTTTGCCGGATCAGATTCCTGTGCATGTGCATCTTGGCCGAGATTCGATCCACTTATGGGTTACTGTGCCGAGGAATTTGCGCCGTGAGGGGCCTTTCAGGTTTGACGATGTTATTGGTGCTATCAGGAATATCCTGAGGAGGCACATGACATGAAGCTCAGAATGCCGAGGTTGCTTGCTAATTTGCTTGCTCGCTTTGAGCTTGCGACTGAGGTTGAGCAGGATACTGAGGAGGATCAGAACCCATACTTAACTGTGGATGAGGCAAAGGATCTTGAGAGCCGTGTGGATCTTTTGAAGGAAGCCGAAAGAACCATAGGCAGCACTCAATGGGTTGATTGGGAGAGTAAGGAATCACAAGGGCGGAAAGGATTAACCAGCTTGCAAGGGCGGAGGGGCTAACATTGGCGTGTGCAGCGGTCTTGAAAACCGTAGGGTGTGAAAGCTCTGGGAGTTCGAATCTCCCTCCCTCCTCCACATATGGTAGGGAGCCGAACGGGTAGGAACATGCCTGCTAAGCATGCAGAGGTGGAAGCCTCAGGAGGTTCGACTCCTCCCCCTACCGCCATAGATGAGAAAATTATGAGGTTTGGCAAGTCGATATGGGACAGGCTTGCGGACCTGGAGCACAGGGTGAACATTTTGGAGGCTGAGGATGAAGATAGCGACAATGGCAGCGGCGAGGTGCCCGAAGTGCTATCGAAAGAAACTTCGCCTGCAGGTAGACAAAAGGAAGGACCAACAGAATAAAAATACATGGGTTTACTCAACGCTGATGAGGTGTGAGGCATGTGGCTTTGTGCTTGGATACGGTGTGAGGAAGCCTAAGGCCCGGCTGGCCAAAATGGCAAAGGCAGCAGGCTTAGACCCTGTGACGTAGAGGTTCGAATCCTCTGCCGGGTACCAACATATCCGTGGTAGTAAAGGTAACACGACAGGCTCCAACCCTGTAGTTGCATGTTCGAATCGTGCCGGGTATGCCAATTTAAGGAGTTGACATGGAAGTCAACTGGAGGGAGTGGTTAATGTACGAAAGAAACAGAGAAATGGACGAGACAGATTTTTCCATGATCTTTGAGGCAGACGGCATCACACAGGCAGTAACCGACATTGAGGTCGGATACTGGGATAATGATCTGAGCATCGAAGATATGGCGATGGATCTGATTTAGCTGCGGGTGGGAGGTCTGGTGACCTCGGGTGTCTCATAAGCACCATCAGGTGGGTTCGATTCCCATACCCGCTACCAAAAGAAATGAATCGGTGGCCCAGGTAAGGGTTACTTCGTTTGAATCGAATACCCCCCAATATATGGGGGGTGTGCCCGAAGAGGGCTTTCCCTTGCCGCATGTTCCCCGTATAGAAAGCGAACGTGGTGTTAACGGTAGCATTGAGGCCTTCCAAGCCACCGGTGCGGGTTCGAGTCCCGCCGTTCGCTCCATGGGCGGTAAACCTGCATGCTGAAGCCCGGCGGTGGTGGCTGATATGATCTGGGTAGCACCCAGGCTCCAGCTAAGGAAGTCGGGTGTAAGGAGCCGCCCTCCAGGCCAGGGTAGTGTCAATAGCAGCATACCTGTTTTGTAATCAGGTGGTGGCGGTGCAACTCCAGCCCCTTGGCTCCAGAGACTAACAGCACCGAAGGGTGCGTTTGCCAACCGGGATGGCAGGGAAGGGCACCCGGCAAACAAATGCCCTTGCTATGCGACTGTGCCGGATGGTCCGGGGCGAGATTGCAACCCTCGTTAAAGGAGTTCGATTCTCCACGGTCGCTCCATGGGTAGGTAGTTCAGTAGCAGATCACTGCGCTGTGAACGCAGAGACCCAGGTGCAACTCCTGGCTTACCCTCCATGTGGGCTTGTAGTTTAACGGGAGAACATCTGTTTTGCAAGCAGAAGATGTGGGTTCGATTCCCTCCTTGTCCACCAAATAAGGACATACTATGGCAAAAGGAGTTCCAAAACGCGACGGATCAGGTAGGGGCGTGAGAGCTAACCGAGGCCGTGGCGGATGTAAGACAACAAAGAAATCTGGCCGTGGTCGCAGGAAACGCTAATACATGCACAGCAGAAAAAGCTAATGCCTGTACGAAAAGCAAGCAACGGTAAGTGGCGGATAGGATCCGGCAAGGCCATGTACAAGAGCAAGGCCTCTGCTGAGCGTGCCTATCGGGCGTACCGTGCCAGGAAGCATTCAAAGAAGAAATAGGGCTGTAGCAGAATAGGAATATGCAGCGGTCTCAAAAGCCGTGACGTGAGGGTTCGAATCCCTCCAGCCCTACCAAGCCAGCATGGTGTAGTGGCAACACAGCGGCCTTTTAAGCCGTCTACCGGGGTTCGATTCCCTGTGCTGGTACCAGAAAGGGAGAGAATATGATAGAGGCACTGATTGGAATTGTGGTCTTGGCCGCATTTACTTACCTCGTATTTAAATACGGATTCAAGATCGACTTGATCAAGAAAATTAAAGGTTTATTCAAATAGCCCGATTCGTATAACGGAAAGACGCTTGCCTTACAAGCAAGAGATGGAGGTTCGATTCCTTCATTGGGCACCACTGGCAGGTGGTGTAACGGTAACACGGGTGACTGTTAATCACCGTAATGTTGGTTCGAATCCAGCCCTGTCAGCCATAAGTCACATCCCTTATATCAGGCTGATATAAGGTTAAGCACCTATAGTCTAAAGGATAAGGCACAGGGTTTCTACCCCTGGAATGCGGGTTCGAGTCCTGCTGGGTGTTCCATAGCAGGTGTCGTCTAAGGGACAAGGCACATGGCTACGAACCATGAAATGGGAGTTCGAGTCTCTCCACTTGCTCCATGTTCGCATCTTCCAACGGCTAGGAAGCTCGCCCGATAAGCGAGTAATGATGGTTCGAGTCCATCTGCGGACACCACGGTAGAGTAGCTCTTAACAGTAGAGCGGTGGCTTGAAGAGCCATGCGTTGGAGGTGCAAATCCTTCCTCTACCACCAGTAATTAAGCGTTCCGTAAGGAACCTTTAATAGTGGGGAAATAGCGTAGTGGACAAACGCACTGGCTTTGGGAGCCAGGGGTCGCAGGTTCGAATCCTGCTTTCCTCACCACGGATAGGCTGGGCATGGGTGGGCCTGAGCGGCTGTAACCCGCTTCCTTTGACAGGCGTGTTGGTTCGACTCCAACCCTATCCACCATAGGTCTCGGAGTGGCTGGCGTGACTGCCGGGCTTTGAACCCGGCTAGCCTGGTTCGATTCCAGGGGGGCCTGCCAGTTGCCTTGGTCTAATGCTAAGACGTCAGCCTCATAAGCTGAAAGATGTCGGTGCAAGCCCGGCAGGCAACACGCTGCTGAGGACGAAGGGTCGAGTCCTCGGGCTTTCAACCCGTGCAAGCAGGTTCAAGTCCTGTCGGCAGCTCCAACTAAACTTTTAGTTGACAACACCCCGAGAAATGTGCTATAATAGATAATAGAGGGAAACGTGCGGAGAGTAATATATGAACAGAGATGCATTAAGTGCTCTGGACGATTTTATTGGAAGTGGATTGCCGAACCCTGTTCCACCCCTGCCGTGTGCCCCTATTGCGGGGCGGACAACTTCCATCCTCAGGGACACAGTTGCAGGGGCTATCGTAGATTTAAGAGGCGGTGGGATGCCCAAATGGCTTTCCGAAGACGACACAATATGGAGCTTCCATCCTGGGATAGGGTGGTATCTTCATGATCCAGAGTTAAAGGCTAAGGGTATATTCCCTAAGGGCCAGTTGAGAACAATAGACTTGAATGTTGGATACTATCGAGGATGAAGGAGTCGAGTCATCGCCCTGTCACGGCGAAGGAAGCCAGTGCGAGTCTGGTCGATAGTGCCAAATAAAACAAATGCCATCTAGTACAATAAACACGGGATTTGGTAAGGCCTTGCTTGAAAGGCCGAAGCGGAAGCGGCGCAGAGTAACTAAGGGTCGCACAGTAACCAAGAAGCGAATAAGCACGAGGCGGAATGCCACAAGACGTAATACCGCAAGAAAACGAAGAAGCTAAGGAAAGTAACGAAGCTGAATCCAAGCATCCTTATGACGGATTCAGAGGTGCTCTGGATGTAGACTTGGATAAGGCCGTCAAAGGTGATGGCACCACATTACGTGATGAGCTTTCAAAGCATGTTACTGAGGTACTTTCCCAGGAGATTAGAAATCAAGCTCCCAGAATGCAGGAGATGCAAACCTGGGAGGATAATTACGCCGGGCGGAAACCGCCCAAACAATATCCATGGCCCGACGCGGCCAATGTTTGCACACCCCTAACACGTTCCAACACGGATGCTATCCATGTGCGTCTTGTTGATGCTCTATTCAACAAGCGTAAGATGTGGATGATCCGTGCCAGGGATCCACTCTATGTCGGCATAGACCGGCAGCTTGAGGAGGCACTGGACTGGTTCCAAAAAAACATCCTCAAGTTCAGACAAAAACTTCAGTCACCCCTTATCCAATGCATTAAGACCGGTACTGGTATAGTCAAGATCGGATGGAGATCCGACAAGCGTACCGTATACAGGTATGCAACGACGAAGGAGCGGCTGAATCCTAAGGTTAGAACATATCCCCTGCCTGGTACCAAGGCGAGAGCCGTAAAGGTTGTCCAAACTCTCTATGAGGGGCCTCAGGTTTATCCGGTCCCGAGAGAGGATTTCGTAATTTCCGCCGACGCAACTACCATACAGGACGCCTATATCGTAGGTTTTCGCACTAGAGTCCGCCTCCCTCAACTCAAACTAAAAGCCAAGCAGGGGATTTACGACAAAGACTCTGTCGAGGATATCTCCCCAGGATCGAGGGTCGATGAGAACCTTGAGGGGAGAGTTATTCGGCAGGAGAAAGATGTAAGATATACGGTCGACGAGACCATGCCTATTGACGTGTGGGAGACATGGCTATCCTATGATGTCGATGGCGATGGGGAGCCGGATGATATCGTGGTGACGATCCATAGAGAATCCGGTAAGATCCTCAGATGTGTTTATAACCCCATGTTCCTTGGGTTCAGGCCTTTTGTGGCGCTGGTATTTTATCCAAGAGAATATGCCGTAGATGGGGAGGGTGTGGCTGAAATCTTGGCCAATGTGCAGCAGGAGATTGACTCCTTGCATAATCAGAGGCTGGACAGGTTGACGCAGATCAACTCTCCTGTTTTGTTTGTTAGAAGCGGAAGCTCTCTGGAGGACTTGGAAGTTCTGGAGCCGGGCAACATCTACGTTGTTGACGACGAATTGGACACAGCCCTGCGGGAGTTCAGGTTCTCCGATACTACGTTTTCGACCTATCAGGAAGAGCAGATGCTCCGTTCCGATGGAGACAGGGCCGTTGGTATCACGCCGAACGTGCTTGGCATCCAGACTGCCGAGAGACCGGTTGCCAAGGAGACATTTGCAAATATTCAGGAAGCCAACAAGAAGTTTAAGTTTGGAATTGACAACTTGAGGATTGGCATTTCTGAGATAGGATATATGCTGATAGAGTTCTTTGCTCAGTATCGGCCAAAATACAAATACATCAATGCCTTGACGGAAGGCAAGAAACGGAAACTGACGGAAGCTACCGTTGAATTTCCTCTTGAGTATATCAGGGATGGGCTGTTCATAGATCTGTATGCCTCTACCGAGTTTATCAACCAGGAAACTCGAAGAGACATCCACATGACGCTGTACTCACTGCTGTCAGATTACTACTCTAAGACTGCTGGCATGGTACAAGCTATCCTTGATCCTAATGTACCATCTGAGTTCAAGAAATTCTTGACCTCAATCATAGACAAAGGCGATAAGAGACTCGACCAGATAATGAAAGAGTTTGATCAGGTTGACGGCGAGTCTTATCTGGTCAACCTACAGGAGACCATTGACATCGCTGGAGCTATAGAAAACTCAGTGGACCTCAGACCTCCGGCACCGGAGCCGGAGCCACCGGTACCACCGGGTCCTAATCCTGGGCCGCCGGGGCCACAGCCCCCACCCGTAGGAGCAATGAATGGACCACCTGGATGAACAAAGTAAACAACAGATCAGGAGAGAAGGTCAGTCTTTCCTAAACAGCATGTTTTGGGCTAAGCTCAAACAGTATTTAGAAAGGAAAGCAAACGGCTACGATCTTGATTGCAAACGAACGTCACCTGCAGGCCCGGAGGCAATGGCTAAGATTGCCGGGGCACAAGAAGGACTTAGGTTCTATGGTGACCTATTAACTAACATCGAGACGCTGGTAAAACGAGGAGCAACTAGATTCTAGTCCCTTAACCGGCAGACGGAGGAGTTATGGCAGAAGAATACAGGGAGGGGAGTACCGACCCTGTCGTGCCTGGAACAGGCAACGATCAGGCCCCCGATCAAAAACAAGACGATAAGTCCACCTTGCCAGTCTACGACGGAGACGTTGAAGAGCTTAAAGGCAAGACCATGGATGAAATCGTCAAAATGTTTGCTGACCGCAACAAGACGGTTGGCAGGCAGGGACAGGAAATCGGCAAACTTCGTGCAGACCTAGCCCACATTGAGAGAACGCAGCGTCTTGGCCCTCAGCCGAAACCTGACGAACCCGCTCCAGATACCGAGGCTTCTGAGGACCCGCTTGGGGATATGGAAGACGACCAGTTTGTTAAGGTTGCGGATGTTAAGAAGATGTTGAGGACCACACTCCAGAAGTATGATGGGGAAAAGCAGACAAGTGACGTGAAGAAGCTCAGAGACATGGCTAGAGTTGCTCATTCGGAGATGGCCCCAAGGTTTGTCAACCACTCTATTATTAAGGGAAAGAGCGAAGACGGTTCCGACAACATCATGGATGACGTTGGAAAAGTTATTCACGACTCTCTTCGCCCTGCGGTAGAGCGTGGCTATGATGTATCACACATCATCAGGGCAGACGACACTTGGGTCAGAGCCGCCAAATATGTGCGGTTTATGAGAGGCGAGTATGACTACTTGTCTGATGCCGACCGGGCTGAGCAGGAAAGAAATGCCGCTGAGTCGAGCGGAAACCCTGTGCCTCCATACAATGGAGAGGTACCAATGGGGAGAACCGGGAATCGCGGAGGAAAGGTGGAATTAGACGCCAAAGGCCGATTTATCAAAAACAAGTTCAATCTGACAGATGAAGAGATCGAGCAGGGACTGGCTTCGATTAAGAAGCAGAGGGGGTACTAATGGCATCCCATCTACAGCAAATCAAAATCATTTCCCTGGCGGCATCTGTACTCGATGATGGGCCACTAACCCAGTTGAGCACAAAGTACGGCGAGGCTAAGGTCAAGCTACAGAAGATGCAGAAGAAGAAAGCTGGCGAAGCTGAAGTGAAGAAACAGGAAGCACTGGTTAAGAAGGCTAAAGCGGCACTCGAGAAAGCTAAGAAAGAATTTGGGGCAAGCCTGGCGATGGCCAGGGCTGCTGGGGTTTTTAAATTCAGACGCAAGGTATACGTCAACGACAAGCTCTATAAGGGGATTGGAGGCCCACGCCCCGCACACAAGCTGAAGTGGGTCAGACACACAAGCACCAATGATTACAGAGAATACCAGACCTACCTGGCTAACCAGTGGACCCCAGTGGACAGCACCAAAGATCCCTACTGGCCGGAAGGCATTGTAGCGGATGCTGAGCATCACTTCAAATTTGGTGATGCTATCCTGATGAAGAAAGAGTTGAAGGCCTATATAGTAGGCCGTCTTGAAGACCTGGCCCTATCAGAAGGTGCCAGAGATGCTGAGCTAAGAAGATTCAGAAACCAAGTTGAAGCAGAGGGTGGAGTTGTTCCTGACGACGAAGTAGAAAAGGCCCTTAAAATCATCGGAAGATAAGCATACTTGATCTCGTCTCTGAGCAGAAATTCTAACGGAGACACACATGGCTGGATTTCAACTACGACAAGGTAATCCTAACATCGTAGAGATTCCTGAGCATACAACAGCTGGTTCGTTCGCAATCGGCGATCCTGTCAAAGTTGATAGTGGCAAACTGAAAATCGCCTCTGACGACCAAGACATTTTTGGGATCGCTATGAAAGCTGCGACCGGGACTGCTGGCACAGATATCCCAGTTGCCGTGCTAACTCCAGAGCAGATCTGGTCGATCAATGCCGATTCGGCTACGACACCTCTTACCACAATGGTTGGGGCGTCTTATGGTCTTACCATCTCTGCCGGAGCTACCGTGATCAACCTGGCTGGCGGAACAACTGCCGGTCACTGGATTCTTGATTCTCTCGACCAGAGAGACACAGCTGCTGCCGGAACACGTGTATGCGTACGGGCATCCTACGGGGTGTGTGATGCTATTGGAGGATAACTAGATGGCTGACACACATTCAGTAATTCGGACAGATTTTGACAATACTGACAACAAGGACCTGCTGAACATCGGGCTGCGTAAGCTGTTCGATACAACTCAACGCGAAGCTCTTGTAGAATACAAGCAGTTTGTTAATGATCTAACCACAAAAGAGTACGACGAGCGAGATCAACAAATCGCTGGTCTGGGGCTGGCTGAGTCAGTTGCTGAAGGTCAACCTATTAAGATCCAAACTCCTGCCCTGGGTAACGCGGTTACCTACACACAAGCAGGCTGGGGTACAGGATTCCGTATCACCCACAAGATGGACTATTTCAACAAGTACAATCTGTACCAACGTTGGACACAGGACATCTCAAAGGTGCAAGCCGAAACCAAAGATATCGAGATTATGCGGATGTTCAACAATCCGACATCCTCAACATATCAAGGTACCGGTTTTGACGGACAGGTTATGGCCTATGACACGCACACTGGACTAGCCTCTGGAACTGATGACAACTACGACAACTATCTGGACGCGGCTCTGAGCATCTCAGCGCTTGAGTCAGCCAGATACTATTTCAAAACACTTGTCGACGACATGGGACTGCCCATCGGAGCCAAGCCGACTATCCTTGCCGTGGAGCCTACGCTCTACATTACAGCCAAGGAGATCCTGGGTTCTGATGGAAAAGCTCATGAGATGAGCAACACTACGAACGTCCTGAAGGAAATGGGACTGCAAATCGTGGAATCGGTGCGTCTATCTTCTACAACCGCATGGTTCATGGAAGCCAAGGGCGACCGCAACTTCGACCTCAACGTGTTCACATCAATGGCACCGATCATGGTGATCAAAGATGCACCTGACTCAACTCTCGACAAGATTGTGGTATCGCTACAGTATTTCACATACGGATTCGGTGATCCTCGTTGTTACTACTGCGGTAATACCTAAGGAGGAACGCTATGACTAGAGTTCCTGACATGCTAGAACACATGGGTGGAGTGCCTGTAATCAATGCACTTGCCATGCTTCCTCGCTACAACTCAAATATTTACTGGGTTGACGGGGCTAACGGGTCAGATGGGAATGATGGGCTTGCATGGGACAGGGCCTTTGCTACTATTGCTAAGGCTGTAACAACCATGAATGACAGAATCTCTTGGTCAGCCACACCGTGGGCCAACAGAGACATCATGATCATCGCACCCGGCACTTATGCCGAGAATCTAACGTCGCTCCCATATGGATGTACGATTATTGGTCTTGGGCATGATGTCCGCGATGGACAGAATGGGGTAAAGGTCAAGCCAGCATCTGGAGATCCTGTAGATGTTGGTGCTTTGATTAATACTGCCATCTACAACGTGGGCTTTGAGTCTCCAGGTACTGGTGCTGCATTCGATGCTGACATTTGCAACAATAACTATTTCGAGGGATGCTTTTTCACCGGCGCAGCCGAGGCAACTACGGCTGTATATGCATTTATTACCACAGACTTGACTAAAACCACATTCAAGAACTGTTGGTTCTGCAATGCTGATTACGGAGCATACTTCAACTACACGGATGCCAATGACAAGGTTGCATATCTTCTCATGGAAGATTGCCTAATTACAGGATGTGATACGGCTGGCATCTACACTCATGCGAATCTTGTTGGGCCACATTCAATCGTTCGCCATTGCACAATTACTGGCAGCGGCCAAACCCTGACAAAGGGTATCGACGACAATGCTGGCGTTATCGACGAGATGTTTAATGCTATTGAGGCCACAACGGCTGTTGAGGGTGTAAGAAGCTCTAACGGCTCTTACGGCAACGGTGTGCTTCTGACATAAGGACATGGCTACTGAGATCAAAGTTCCTTGTGAACAATGTGGAGGTAGTGGATCCGTGACCACTTGGGTTAATGACCAGGAAAGCGGATCAATCTCGTGTCCATCGTGTAGCGGCACTGGAAAGCGGATTACTAGCGTAGTAGACTTGTCCGATATCGACGATAAACTCGATGACATTATGGACAGGTTAAATGATATATTTGAGCAGCTTTCCGAATAGCACGCAAAGCAACTTGAGGGGGAGATGCAAGCCTCCCCCTCCATTTTCATTATGACTGAATGGTATCATAAATCGGACTCTTGGATTGGAGTCCACAAATCAAGACCAAGTTTGTGTCTCGCCTGCAACACCCGAGGGGTGAGAACGGAGATGCAACCCTACCTATTTAAGCCTCTACGCTTTTACCTGCCAGACGGCAAGCCGGGCCATGCTGTAGATATATGGTACTGGTGCCCTAAATGCGGGATGACACAGGTCTACGGAGTTGCCATATCTCCAAAGCATTTCTGGAGGATCTGTGAGAAAACTTCTAACTTTTTTGCGAAGGGTATTATTCAAGACACCAGGGAAGACCTATCTTTTGTCCCCGGAGAAACGGACCCCCATGTGGAACAGGAATTACAACGCATGGGGCCACGAGCCGGGATGGGATCTGATCTGCCCGGAATGCCTGCTCCACAACCGGGGCAGGAATAGACTTGTCCTTCGCCTATCTTTTATCGTAGAGAACCCAAAAGAAGCCACGGGTACCGTGGATGAAACACACAGCTTCCATCAGCAAGCATGGAAGTGCCCTATCTGTGCGTATTACGTGCGCTTTAACATCGTGTCTACACGCAGCTACCTGAAGAAGGTGATGAAGCTGAGGGACGGTCAGCGACAGCTTGTGCCGGACAAGGATGATTGGGCAAGGGATAACCCTAAGATCAGAAAACAACTAGCCGCACTTGGCTACATAGCCGGTGGGATAGAGGATACATATACGGAGGAAGAATAATGGTTACATTTACCGAGAAGTTTTTGGCTACGGACACTTCTGTGGCAAAGACTGCAACAGAGACAGACGGTACGGACTTCACTTCCAAGCAAATTAATACTAAGCATGCCCATCTAGGGTCTATCACCTGCTATGTGAAGGGAGCCAATGCCGGATCCAGCGGAGATGTTACATTCAAGTTTGCAACATACGATGTTCTGAGAGAGATGTGGGACACTATTTATTATGTTCAGGTCGTATGTGCACTAAATGGAACAACTGCTGTGCAGAAGACAATCACGTTTTATCCAGACATGCAGAAGCTGAAGCTGCTTTCGATCCAGAATGAGGATACAACATATGCAGCAACATGCAATGCCTCCGTTACGATCAAAGAGCGTCATGCATAAGGAGTAGTGAATGTTCAAGAAGATACTGGGAATCTTTGGGGCTGTGCTGCTTTCAGCCAGCCTATCCTTTGGGTTAGTGCTATATCCGCAAATAAGATACCCGTTCTATATTACCCTAAATGATCTGACCGATGTTGATGTCTCCTCACCGACAGACAATTATGTATTAACCTATAATTCTGCTACAGAGACATGGGGTGCGGAGGCTGCGGCGGGAGACGTCGACACATCTGGAACGCCGGTCGCAAATGACTTTGCAAAGTTTACAGATGCTGATACCATAGCTGGTCGTTCCTATGCGGAAACCGCTGGCGATCTTGAGGCAGAGATCGAGGCTGATATTGACACGCTGCAAAATCTTGTTGTCTTGGAATACTCAGCGGAAACGACCCAGACCCCAAGTTCGTCCTTTACAGTGGACTGGTCGGCGAATCAGGTTCAGCGGGTGACGATTACCGGAACAAACCTTGATGTAACCTTTACCAACCCGAGCGGCCCATGCCGCCTTTATCTTGTCGTGGTGCAGGGCACAAACGCGAGTGCCGCCGACACGATTGATTGGTCGAACGAGGCGGATATTATCTGGCCGGGCAATACGGCACCCACGCTTTCCACGGGGGATGGTGATGTGGATCTCGTATGCTTCATCTACGACGGCACCAATTACCTAGGGGTAGCAAACTACGATTTCCGATGAGAAAACTAACGATACTTCTATTCGCTGTGGTTCTGTGTCTTGGTTTATACGCCGAGGATCACGAAGCTGCAAGCCTGAGTTATAGCGATATAAATACTGCACTCGCTCTTTGCTCTGATGGAGATAGGCTTATTTTACCCGCGGGAGACACCACCTCGGATTGGTCGTCTATCCTTGGGGTGCCAAATGGCGTGAGCATTATAGGGCAGGGGTCAGAGTCTACGATTGTCCGCAACTCCACTGACACCTATTACATGATTTACATAAACTACGGTGACGATGAGGGTAGCGCAGTAGAGATCAGCGGATTCTCGATGTACGGCCCAGATTACAACGCTTCTGGTTCCGGTGCAATCAAGATTTACCACTGTGAGAAATTGCCGGATATTGTTATCCACGATCTGCATATCGAGAGCTTTAATGGGATTGGGATAAACCTTGATTCAGATGCAGTCAGCGGCCTTATCTATAACTGCTCGTTTAAAAATATCTACCCGGCCAACCTATCGAGCACGGGTTATGGAATATGTGTTCACGGCGATAATACCTATGATGACCCCATACCGGCGCTCGGCTCTGCTACTGCTGTGTTTGTCGAGGACTCTACTTTCGAGGCGTGCAAGCATGGCGTTGTCGGTATCCAGGGGGCACACATTGTAGTCAGGTACAACACTTTCCGCGATCCCATAAGCAATCGAGGCATAGCAGACATACACGGTTATCAGGATACGGACCCGGTTTCTCAGGACGATGGCGACCCTGATAATATCCCCGGTAGCACATGGGAATGGTACCATAATACATTTTACGGCGATGAGGGCACAGAGGACGATGAGGGGCTTTTGCTTCGTGGCGGCACAGGCGTGGTCTGGAGTAATGTATTTTGGGATTTTGAGGGCGACGAGTTTCCCGGCACATCTACCGATCATCATGCGATCAGGGTAAACATAGATGATTTCCCCGCCGATTATCATGTGGGTGAGGTGACTCCGGCTTATTTCTGGAGTAATGCGCTGGAGGGGTCAACCCTAACGGATATAAGCGTGACGGCAGCGGCGACAACTTATGTGGTCAAGGATACAGATTTTTACATAGGCGAAAAGAGCGGGTATTCTCCATACACATATCCGCATCCGTCTAATGGTGATAACCCCCCGCAGGCCGACTTCCCAAGTATTTATATAGACGCTGATTACGAGGGCGGCTCATCTGATTCCAATACCTATGATTCAGACCATCAGGATGCGGCTGGAGATAATGACCTTCGGCAAAAGATTGCGGCATCGACCCTGGACCAGGATGCTTCCCAGGTAAGGATAAAGATACAGGATCACTCATCTGACGATATAACCGTAACCGCTGCGTATATTGGTGAGCAGGCTTCCGCTGGCGATGATTATGACATGGAATCCGGCACTATTGTGGAGCTTACATTTGACAGTGGGGACACCGGATGCACCGTGGCCCAGGGTACGGCAAAATATTCAGACTGGGTGAATTATACTTTCGATAAAGATACGGATTACATCATAAGTTACGGTGTTTCAGATAGGGTTAGAATCGGAGACACGGCAACCGGGACCTGCTGGTACAAAGGCTCTGCTTCGGGTGATGCCGGAACCGCTAATGTTACCGGGTATTCATCCTCAACGAGTGCTTATGTGGACATTATAGAGGTACGGTATCCTGATGGGGATGGTTCTCAGGCGGCACCCTATAATGAACTCTCAGACATCAACTGGACAACTGGCGGGGATAATTCAATATATGACTACCTTGACGGCACACCATCTGAAAGCCCGACAATCTATCTCCAGAAAGGTGATACTTGGCGGGAACAGATGACGGTTGGGTGCAGTGGCACGGCCACGTATCCGATAGTTATTACATCGTATGGCAGCGGGAATGATCCGATTATCAATGGGGCCAGGGTTATTGAAACGTGGACACAAAATACAGAAATTATTAATGTAGAAATGTCCTCTGATGATGACAACCATTATATCAAGGAGGGGAGCGAAGATATGATGGGCGGCACGAAACTTTATTTGGGGCCGCTTGGGGGAGATGGGCCGGTCAGTCAGTGTATGAGATTTCAGTTAAATATTTACAATGCGGCTACAATAACAACATCATATTTAACAGTTACTTCAGCCAATGATGATAATGATGGGGCAGAGTGTACAGTTTATGCTGAAGATGTGGATAACGCATCTCAAATTACGACTTTCGCTCACTGGACGACAGCATTAGGAAGAAAAACAACTGCTTCTGCCGCATGGGATTTGCCCGCATTGACAGAAGATTCGTCATATAATTCTCCGTCATTGAACTCTGTTATACAAGAAATAGTCAACAGAGAAAGTTGGGCATCTGGCAATTACACCAATTTGCTTTTAGATGAAGATGGAAGTTCTACGGTTCTTGTAGAGTGGTATTCACATTCGGGCACAACGGAGCCGGTACTTCATGTGGAATATAATTCTGAATATACATGGAAGGCCACCTGTGATTCAGAGCCGAACTTGGTATGGTTTGACGGAACGCTTGGAACAAATGTGGCAGATGTTGGGTCTGTAGACTCAACAGGAGATTGGTATTGGGACTCTAATGTTTTATATGTGTATTATACAGAAGACCCCGATGGTGCTGTTGTTATTGAGGCATCGTATAAAGATGTTATAAAACCAAATGAGAAGTCATATCTTACCTTTGATGGACTTCATATCAAATATGCCAATGGTTACGGGATAAAAGGAACGACGGGAACGCTAACGCACCTAATTGTTTGCAACTGCACATTTACTGAGCCGTATTACAGGGCGATAGAGTGGGTTGGGGATAATGCAACAATTTACGATAATACGATAGTTGGGCCGGATTTAGCCGAGTCGGTTGGTATTAAAATAAAGGGAGACGATTCAACGATTTATGGGAATACGATATCGAAATTTGAAGGAAATATTATACTTCAAACAACCGGTTCTGCTAATACAAGTGGTCATTCTGTTTATCAAAATACCATCTCAGATGCAACTGCTGCGTCTGATGGTTCTGAGGATGGTCAAGGAATCGAAGTAACCGGTGATGACTCTTATTATGTTTCTGTGGCCATTTATAAAAATTCTGTTTTTGATTGTGATGGCGGCGGTATAGCTATATATAAAACAGACAATTGCAGTATTTATCAAAATTTAGTTTATGGCTGCGGGACAACAAAACAATCAAACGGTGGCGACCCCGAGGGCGGCATTAATGTTTGGGTTGACTGTGACGGAAATGATATTTATGGCAATGTGGTTTTCAGTTGCTATGACGGAATAGATATAACAGATGGGTCTAGCAATACGAATGTTAAAAATAATATTATTTCCACGATAACTAAGTATGGAATAAAAGTGACAGAAGATGGTGGCGCAGTAACCGGAACATCAAATGATTATAATTGTGTCTATAATGTCACCGATACTGCGTTTTATGGAATCTCCAAGGGTTCAAATTCAATAGAATTAGACCCCCTCATGACCAACCCTGGTGGTGACGATTTCACCCTCCAGTTCGGCTCACCTTGCATCAATAAGGGTGCACACGTTGGGCTGTTCACAGACTATGCCGGGAATGTAGTGCCGATAGGGCATTTGCCTGATATCGGGGCATACGAGCATAAGAATGGCGGGGCAATATTTGATCCGCTGCCCAGGTTTGTTGTAGAGGTTAAGCCAGAGAAGAAATAATGCCCACTATCCATCCACGCTATCCAAACTGGTCACCGCCCAAGGGGGAGAAGTGGCGATCATGCCGATTCTGTGGATCTTCCCCACGCAAGCTGGTCAAGCTGAAGATAGAGAGTGGCGATACAGAGCCAAGTGATGGTGACCTTGTAACCGGCGGCTCATCTTCTGCTACTGGCTATTACCTTGATGGATGTGAGCAAAACATCTCTGGAACATGGGCTGGTGGAGACTGGGCCGGGTGGATCACGCTCTACAGCGTATCCGGTGATGTTGCCTATGAGTTTACATGGGGAGAGGCTGAGGAAACTATTAGCTGGGATACCGGTAGTGCTAAGCTATCTCAGATTGGACATGTTATTCTGGCAGATGGGACAACCTTACATCCCGAGAGCGACATGGTAAAGCGTGATGGGCATTGGTACTGCATATGGCATTATAATTGGTATTTTCGTGGCAAAGACAGGGACGACGAAAACAAACTAACCAA